>Ga0307373_10010989_pt1 | contig 13207 bp, 21 predicted proteins | sample OX2MG_FD_202534 | JGI IMG/M metagenome (GOLD analysis project Ga0307373, IMG submission 202534) | Soil microbial communities from Risofladan, Vaasa, Finland - OX-2 | ecosystem: Environmental > Terrestrial > Soil > Coastal area > Acid sulfate soil | place: Finland: Risofladan, Vaasa | collected... | reverse complement strand
TGGTGCGACTTCAGCAAGGGTAAGCCCGATCGCTTCGATGATGAGGACGTGCCCTATGTCGAGGCGATCCCGGGGGGACAGCTGATCTGCCGCGACTGCCAGCACCAATGGAGCAGCAGGATCACGGTCTCTCGTCGCGACGAGGAAGTTCTCAGCCTTGCGCGGAATCAGCGCGGGCGTGAGGGAGAGATCGAGTTCGATGAGGGCGCGAAGGTTTCCGAAGTTTCCGAAGGCGGGGACAATGGCGCCTACGTGCAAGCGTGGGTCTGGATCGATTTCACCGCCACCGGTCTCGACAAGGAAGCTAAGACGCGGGAACCCAACCAAAGCGCTAAAAGCCGCGGCTGAAGGCCGGAGGCTCCGGCGCCTCGTACCCCGAGGAGGGACGCATATGCGCGCTGTTTACAGCGGCCGTATCGCCGAGCGGGCCATCCGCGCGGTGCAGGCGAGCCGGCGGCACCGGCGCGGGTACCGCGCGCCCTGACGGTCCCGTGGACGCCTGCGATCGGTCAGGCGCGGGGGGCGGCCTACACCCAATAACGAAAGGAGAACGAGCATGCACAAACACGAGGCGTTCGACGTTACCGTGGACCCAGAGGTATGGGAGCAAACCGGTTCGGAGAACGACCCGCGCTCGCCGCTCTTGGCGAGGGCGATCATCAACGGATGCCACTTTCAAATGGAAGCCTACGCCACGGACCCCGAAGCGAGCGAGTGAGCGGCTCGCCGATCCCTGGTTCGATTGAGGAGTGGCAAGGACTTTGTCTACTGGGGCCGAACGGAGCACTCCAGACGCAGGAGATCAACGGGCGCGAGACCATCGTCGTCTTGCGCCCTTTTTGCGAGTGATGCCGGACGACTCGGCCGCGCTCGAGCATGAGTAAACGGCGGGAGAACCATGGGGATTCTGGATTTTCTGATCGGCACGCCGAACCGCGAAGGTGGATCAACGCCCCGGGCCGAGCACGAGGATACCTGTCCCGAGTGCGGCGGCGAGGGTGAAGTGACGGTGGCGGGCGAGAACGGCACCGAGGAGCGGGAAACCTGCCCGCTCTGCCAGGGAAGCGGCCAAGCCGAAGCGTGACAGGTCACGCAGCCCATCTCCTCGGAGGTGGGCATTCTCCGAGACGCGCCGTGCCTCGCTGAATGCCCTGAGGGCAGAGCGTTCATCACAGGCCGGAATTCTCCGGCATCGAGCCGCGCGCGGACCGTCCGCGCCTACCGCCGGAGGCGCAAGCCTCCACCCAGTGCGTCCGGCATCGCAGAAACGAGCGCTGCATCACCGTGCCCGCGCCAATTCAGACAAGGAGTGAGAAGAGAATGGAGCATCTCCATCCGGTGCTCGCGCTCGCGCTTGCGCCGTTCGCCCCGCCAGGATTCGAGCAGCCAACGAGCAAAGCGACGCCCGCTGTGGTGGCGGTCCTTGTGGAAGACGTGCGGTACCGGGTTCGTCGGCACGGCATTACGGTGACCGACCGGAAGCACGCCCTCGCACTCGCCGAGCAGTCGGCGAAGACGCTCGGACTCAAGCCCACTGCCGAGGAGCTCGAACAGGCGGCTTCGCGCCTGCTTTGAGGCGTTCGCAATGCAGCCAGAGCGCCACCGCCCACGGCGCTCCGGCGCTAAACTGTGGGCCGTACCCTGGAATCGGACCATTTTGTCAGGGGCGCTCGGTGAGACCATCCACTGCTCCTGAACTCAAGCGGCAAGCCGTTCGCGAGGCTGCAAGCCGCTTTCTCACCGGGAACCTCCGCGTCGTCGGCTCCGTCGTCCTGGGCGCTGAGCGGGACGGCAGCGACCTCGATCTCCTGGTGAATGGACTCGCCGGTACGACGTTTTTTGACCTCGGCGGCCTGCAAGTTGAGCTCGAGGAACTGCTGGGTGTACCCGTCTACGTGCTCACCGCTGGGGGATTTGCCGCCGAAAGTGCGCAAGTGCGGGTGCTTGGCGAGGCGTGTCCCGTCTAACCGAGACCAGCGCAATGCATCGCGCCCGCCGAAGATGGCGCCGACCACGGGGATGCGGTAATATTGTGCAATACATTGGACAGACACATGCCCGAGACCATTACTTACTCCCGCCTGCGCAATCACCTCGCCAAGGCGCTTGATAAGGTGAACGAAGACCGCACGCCACTGTTTATCGTGCGCCAGCGCGGCAAACCCGCGGTGCTGCTATCGGCGGAGGATTACGCCGCCTTGGAAGAGACAGCGTACCTGCTCCGCAGCCCCAGGAACGCCGCGCGACTGCGCGCCGCCCATGAAGAAATCGAAAAAGAAGTTGCCCGTCGTGCGCGCGGGCGCGCGCGTCGCAGCTGAGCCTTTCTACACCACACAGGCGAAAGAGGATCTCGCGTGGTGGCGCAAGCACAATCCTAAGGTGCTTGCGCGGATCGAAGCTCTGATCGCCGACATTCGCCGCAGTCCCTTTGCGGGGGCGGGCAAGCCGGAGCCGCTAAAGTATGGGTGGCAGGGCTACTGGTCGCGTCGGATCACCGAGGAACACCGGCTGATCTACCGCGTGGAGGCAGGCACGCTCTACATCGCGCAAGCGCGCTATCATTACTAGAGCTTGCCGCGCGAACCGCCCTTCGGGCCGCTCCCGGGAAAGGCATCTCCGTGTAGGCTACTTCGGGATGCGCACGCGGCGGTTGTTCGCAAAAGCGCGCGCCACTTCGTCGTAAAAGGCCCTGAGCGATTTGGAAGGGGGCGGGAAGCCTTGACGTGCTCCTCCCCGCCGCAAGCGGGGAGTGACTCTGCAAGCAGGCAAACGAGCAACAAGCTCGCATCTGCCTGTGCCTGCTAAAACCCTCAGTGGAGATCGACATGAAACCATCGGTTGCACTAGCCGTTCACCGGGAGGCGATCCGCCGGGTGGTGCAAGCTCACCATGCGTGCAATCCGCGCGTCTTCGGCTCGGTGCTTCACGGCGCTGATACCGAGGAGAGCGACCTCGACCTCCTCGTCGACCCGACTTCGGACACCACGCTCTTCGATATCGGCGCGATCCGCCACGAATTGCTGCAACTCCTGAAGGTGCCGGTGGACGTGCTTACCCCGAAGGCCCTGCCGCAGAGAGTCCGAGCGACGGTACTTGCCGAGGCAGTGCCGGTATGAACCAGGACAAGCAACGCCTGCCCGACTACCCGGCGCACATTCTCGAAGCGATCGAGCGCATCGACCGCTACACCAAGGACATGAGCGAAGCAGCGTTTCTGGAGAACGAGATGGTCCAAGACGCCGTGGTCCGCAACTTCGAGATCATCGGCGAGGCGAGCCACAACATCGAGACGCATTACCCAGAGTTCGCGGCAGAGCATCCGGAACTGCCTCTGGCGGTCGCCTACCAGATGCGCAACGCAGTGTCGCACGGCTAGATCTGGAAATAGTCTGGAAAACGATCGGCAACGACCTTCCGAAGCTCCGTGAGCGGGTGCAAAAGGCGCTAAGCACACTGGAGGGGGTCGGGAAGAGTTGACGTGCTCCGCCCCGCAGCAAGCGGGGAGGTCATCCCGAATCGGTCCGCGGATCGGTTGGGGATGCCAGAGCGGCACGTTGTTCGCGAAAGCGGGCGCAACTTTGCCCTCGTTCGTCCCTGCGCCAATCGAGCCGCGGGATAGCATCGCCGTATCGACACGGCGCCCGCGGGCGCCCGGATCGGCTGGTTTTCTTTCATGGCCGGAATCTTCCGGCAACGACTTCGGCGGCCTTGGCGCCGCCACATAAGACGCGGCGATGCGGAAGCTTTCCGCAATGCTGCGCCTCTTCAACACCCGCGGGTCTCGCGCCCGCATCGGGTGCGCCTCGCGGTCATCTCGGAGACTGCATGACACCGAAGAAGCTGACGCTCAAGGGCTTCAAGGGCGTTCGTTCCGGGTTCGGGCGCGAGGAGATCGCGCTCGATCTCGATGCGCTCGCGGCAGATGCCGCGCAAGTGGCGATCATTGGCCCGAACGGCGCAGGCAAGTCCACCATCCTCGATAACCTCCAGCCGTACCGCCTGATGCCCTCGCGCGCGGGGAAGGCGAACCCGGAGGGGTTTTCCTACTGGGACCACGTACTCGCACCCCAAGCGCTGAAGGAGCTCGACTGGGAGCACGGCGGAGCGCGCTATCGCAGCATCCTGGTGTTCAAATCGAGCGGCAAGACGCGCAAGGCCGAGACCTACTTGCATGTCCTGGAAAACGGGCAGTACCAGCCCGCGCGCCTGCCCGACGGAACGGTCTCGGACGGCAAATCCGAGTCCTATGACCGGCTCGTGGAGGGGATCCTGGGCAAGCCCGAGACCTTCTTCACATCGGTCTTTGCTGCGCAGAACAGGAAGCTCCTTTCTGCCTACACGGACGGGGAGGTGAAGACGCTCCTCGCGGACCTCCTGGGGCTCGCGAAGCTCCGGGAAATCGGCGCCAGGGCGCTCGAAGTTGCAAAGCTTCTCGGCGCAGGCCTCGAAGCCGTGCGCGGCTCGCTTACGAAGCTCTCTGCTGCCGAGCAGAGGTTGCCGGCGCTGAAGGCGCAAGCCGAGCGGCTCGAGGCGCAGAGCGCCGCGCAATCCGTAGAGCGGCGCAGCGCGCAGAAAGCGCACGGCCAGGCGCAGACCGCGCTCGCCACGGCGAAAGCCGCGCGCGCGGCGGCCGCCGAGACCGCAAAGCGCCGCGAGGAGCTTTCCAGGCGGCTTGCGCTCCTTCGGAAGACAAGCGCCGAGCGGCGCGCGCAGTGCGAGGCGGATCACCGCAGGGAGAGCGAGCGCTACGTAGCAGCCGAGGCCGAGAGCCAAAGGCAGGACCGCGAGGCCGACACTCGCGTCGCCGCGCTCAAAGAGCTCGCGTTGAGGCGCCGGGCGCTCCTGTCCCGCAAAGCGGAGATCCTGGCGTCCTCCGAAGCCGCCGCGCGCCTCGCAGCTGAGGAGAAGACACTCGCCACACGGCACACGGAGCTGCGAAAGCTCGAGGCCCAGGCGAACGCGCTCCGTGCGGAGCGCTCGCGGCTCGCCGGCGGCCTGCAGGGTGCGCTCGAGCGGCATAACGCCCAGGCCGCCTTGTGCGAGGACCTCAAGAAACGCTCGAGATTGACTACGGAGGTCCCGTGCAACGGCACCGAGCTTCAGCCGCGCTGCCCACTGCTTGCGGAAGCGCTCGTCGCGAATGCCTCGCTTGCCGCGAAGGAAGAAGAGCTCGGAACTCTGAAAGGGCGTCAGGCCGCTCTCGGCAGGCAAATCGAGGAGCTGGGCGCCACGATCACCGACCTCGCCGACGCGGGCAACGCGGTTGCCCGGACGGAGGCGGAGCTCGAGGGGATACGCACTCGCCTTCGCGAGCAGCAGTCTTTCGCCGCACTCGCGGCCCAGCTTGCCGACGCGGAAGAAGCGATCGGCACGTTCGAGAAGCAGATCGTCGAGCTTCAGGCCGGGATCGAGGAGCGGGCGAAGAAACGCTTCGAACTCTCGGATGAGCACGTAAAGACGCTCGCGAACCTGAAGGAGCGCCTCGCCGCGATCGACGAGGAATTGCGTCGGGCCGAGGAACAGATCGCCGCCGACCTGGCGAAGCTGCCGGCGCCCTTCGACGAGGCGAGGCTTACCGCGGCGGAACAGGCGCTTTCGCGCACCGAAAAGGACCTGGCGGGGCTCGAGCTTCGCAGCGAAGAGACCAAAGCGATGCTTGCCGGTCTCAAGGCGAGGGTCGAGGCGACCGACGCCGAGATCGCGGAAGGCCGCATCGCGAAGGAAAATGCCGCCCGCCTCGAGGGCGAGATCGCCAAGTGGACGCTGCTCGGACGCGCATTCAGCACGAACGGCATCGTGGCGCTCTCCATCGACGATGCGGGTCCGGAGCTGGCGGGATTGGTGAACGACTTGCTGCTCGCCTGCTTCGGCAGGCGCTTCAGCGTATCGATCAAGACGCAGATTCAGACCGCCAAAGGGGAACTGCGCGAGGGGTTCGACCTTCTTGTGCACGACGCCGAGCGCGACGAGACGAAGCGCTTCGAAGACATGTCTGGCGGCGAGCGCGTGTGGGTGAACGAAGCTCTCACGCGAGGCATCGCTCTTTACCTCGCGCGCGAGTCGGGTCAGGCCTACGAGACGCTCTTCTCGGACGAATCCGACGGGCCGCTCGATCCGGACAAGAAGCTGCAATTCATGCGCATGAAGCGCGAGGTCCTGAAGCTTGGGGGTTACACCCGGGAATACTTCGTCAGCCAAAGCCCGGAACTGTGGGCGATGGCGGATGCGAGGATCGACCTCAGCGCGCTTTGAAGCGCGATCGTTTCCCTCCGCCTTGAGCGGAGGGCTTTCCGGGTTGCGTTGCACCCGCAAGGCGACCTGGAAAGCTCGATACAGGGGCTCGCCTGTTCAAATTGCCCGAATTCATCCGGCGCCGACCTGCGCGGCGAAGGCCACGCATCTAATGCGTCGCGAGCTGCGCGATTGCTGCGGAACGCGCACGAAGGCGCTAAGTGCTGCGAATAGCGCATGTCCAATAGCGGCGCCGGAGGCGCTTGCCCTCAAAACCGCAGATGACTAAAATGACTATTGTGACCTCTTAGATAAAGGAGTCTACGATGGAGTCGGATATTTGGACTGTCGTCGAAGCAAAGGCGAAGTTCAGCGAGCTCGTCGAAAAGGCGCGTACGGACGGGCCGCAGACCATCACGCGCAAGGGGCGCACGGCGGTCGTAGTGGTCTCGGCCGAGGAATGGGAGCGCAAGACCAGGCGCACCGGCAATCTGGCCGAGTTTTTCGGCGCTTCACCGCTGCGCGGCGCAAAGCTCAAGGTCGAACGGGCAAAAGGCGGCTTGCGAAAGGTTGATCTTTGACCTTCCTGCTCGACACGAATGTCGTATCCGAGTGGGTAAAGCCGCGTCCCGATCCTGGGGTCGTCGCTTGGCTCGCCCAGGCGGATGAGGATCGCGTGTTCATCAGCGTGGTGACGCTCGCCGAACTCCGCTATGGGGTGGAGCGCATGGATGACGGCGCTCGGCGCCGCCGGATCGATGAGTGGCTGCGCCACGATCTCCCCTTGCGGTTTGAAGGGCGCGTTTTAGCAATTGACGATGCCGTCGCCGATGCTTGGGGTCGGGTTGTGGCGCACCGTGAGGCGCTCGGCCGGCCGATTGGCCCCGTGGACGCGTTCATTGCGGCAACCGCCCAGGTTCATGAGCTGGCGCTTGTGACGCGCAATACCCAAGACTTCCGATCCTCGGTAAAGGCGCTCGTTAATCCGTGGGGCCAGGGCTAAGTTCCGGGTCAACGCGAGGCTCGCTCGCGAATCGGCAGCGCTGCATCGCGCAAGTCGGGCTAACCTCGTAAAGCACCAATGCTTCCCTCCGCCTTGAGCGGAGGGCTTCCCAAGGCACCTTGCGCGCAGGGTGCCCCGGGAAGCCCGATACAGGGCCTTCTATTTCAAGTGAGCCGGAGTTACATCCGGTACCGAACCGCGCGGCGCAGGCCGCGCTTCATGAGCCGCAGTGTGCGCAGACCCGCGCTTGCGGCCGAAATGAAAGCAAGCAAACGATGTGCAGGAACGAGGCTCCGGCCAAGCCGGAGCGCTTGATGGACATGCGCGGCCACGCGGACCGGTGCTGCTCGCATGGGAATTGCGACGGTCACGGCCACCCCCGCCGCACCGGTACCGCAAGGTCGGAAAGCACCGCCCGCGCGTGGAGCAAAGCGTGGGCGGCCGGTGTGGACCAGGAAAGGAGCGACATGGCGAAGTACCTTGTAACAGTGACCCGAGACTGCACCGAATCGACCCGGGTCGATGTGGAGGCGAAGGACGCGAGCGCCGCGAGGACGGCGGCGCTCGAGGAGACGAATCTTCACCCGGAGCGCTTCACGTGGGTGCAGGACGAGTGTAGCGGCTCGAACGCGGAGCCCTACTTGGCAGACCCCGACGGATGCGTCGAAGAGCAGGGCTGAAGGCCCGCTTCGACCGGGCCGGCAAGCAACGCGCGCGTGGCACTTCGCCCCTCTCGCGGGGCAGCAACACGGAGATCAGATGAGCAAAATGAAAGGGACAAGAGACATCGCCCAGGACACCGCCGACCAGGAGCGCGCGGCGCAAACGATGGAAGCTGTCGCGAAGAGGATGTCCGAATGGAACGCGGTTGCGCCCGATGGCAGCCGCATCGTCGGGACCTTCGAGCGTATCCATGGGTGCGCCGAAGCCGTGTCCGGAAGTTGGTCCCGGGACAAGACGGGGAGGCTCGCGTTCGAGTACGACGGCCACACCGAGGTGTACTGGAACGACCAGCGGACGCTCGAGCACGGCCAGACGCAGGAGCGCCTCTTCGTGGACGAGTCGGGCGAGATCTGGCGCGAATCGCAGGTTCACCTCGTCGACGCAAATGGCGATCCCGCGCCAGGCGAGAAGCCGGGGACGGGCGAGACGCAGAGCCTCGCGACGTGCGACCTGGACGAGCGGGAGGCCGCGACGGTACTCGCCGCGCTGCGCTACTGGCAGCGCGGTCTTTCTAGCGACGACGCCGGGACGTCAGAAGTGGATGACATCGCCACGAACGGCGGCGCGCTCGAAGCCCTGAGCGAAGGCGAGGTCGATGCGCTTTGCGAACGGCTGAACACCGGCCCATGAAAGCGCGGCGTCTGACCCGGCAAATGCGCGAGGCGCTCGCCTCGGGCGAAGCCGAGGCGATCCTCGCGGCCGCGGCACGCGTGCTCTAAGCGCGTGCGAAACACGGTCTCGCGCTCAGCACGCCCAACGCGGTGCGCGAATACCTGCGCGTGGCGATCGGAGCCCTCGAGCACGAGGTCTTCGCTTGCGTGTGGCTCGACGCGCAAAACCGCGTCATCGAGTTCGAGGTGCTCTTTCGCGGCACGCTCACGCAAACGAGCGTCTATCCGCGCGAAGTTGTGAAGGCCGCTTTGCGCCATAACGCCGCCGGCGTAATACTGGCGCACCCGCATCCCAGCGGCGTCGCTCAACCGAGCCAAGCGGACGAGGCGCTCACGCGTCAATTGCGCGAGGCGTTGTCGCTGGTGGACGTGAAGGTGCTCGATCACTTGATCGTGGCCGGTACGCATTCAGTGTCGTTCGCCGAAAGGGGACTTTTGTGAGGAAATGCGCCCACCGGGGATGCGGACGGCTCACGCGTCACGAAGAAGAAATGCGAACGGGGGATTACGTCGCGCGAGGCTCTCGCCAGCGCAGCACGCGGCCAAACGAGCGCCAGTTACGTTCGAGCCGGTCGCGCAGCATCTGAGGGAAAGCAATACGGTTGCCGGCGCGGTGGCGAACGTGGAGAACGCGCTGCGGCGCTTAGCCGATGTCAGTCCAAAGCGCCGGGGAGCGGGTGCGAACCCCGAGCGAAAGGGGCACGCGATCGCGGACAAGATCGGACGGTCTTCCAAGCGGGCGCAGCTGGCCGGCAGTCTAGCGCACAGGCGTAAGCCGGCGCGAAGTCGCTCTTGGAGCAGGACAAGAGCGTGCCCCAATACCCGAATGTGTTCCGAGTGCTCCAGCGCAGAACGCCGATCTGCAAGGTCTACCGCGGGCGGCAATACGCACCTGCGGACACGATCTGGGGAGTGCATGAGCCAAGAGATCACGATCAGCTACTGCGGCATGCAAGGAGTCGGCTGCTCGGTACTCACGATCCTGCAAAGCGCGTTCAGGCACCTGCCTGAGATCGGTCCCGAAAGGCGCCAGGCGGCACAAAACCTGCGCGTCGAGTACCGGGCGATCGCGCAGCAGATCGGCCGGGACTTCGAGCATGGCGAGCCCCTGGAAGCGCTGTGCCTCAGGCAGCGCGAACCGGACGCCGCGCTAAGGATCACGCTGGACCGGGGTGACCAGATCGCCTCGTGAGCGGCGAGAGGACCACGGCGGGGAGGGGAACCTGCTCGCCGCTCCCTTTTGCCGATCTCGGTAAGTTGTTTACGAAAGGGACCCCCAATCGATAGCCGTTCGTCCATCGTGGCGGGCAGGGGTGCGCTACATTGCAGCATGGCTCGCGGTGAACGCCGCGGGTTTGGACACAGATCGCTTCCATACCCGGGGTCTTCCCGGTATCGAAATGCCGGGCAAGGTGCCCGGCCTAGCCAGTGCGGCGTTCAAGCCCGCGGCGGCTTCATCCCAGGACGGTACGCGGGCAATCCGCCCGAGCATCGCCACAAGCCCAATTGAAGCGGGTCGCGACATGCGCAGGACGCAATGCCATGCGCGCTCTGGCGCAATCCGCGCTCGGCCTCATGGCTAGGGCCGCCTTCGCGCTCGTCACGTAAAACACGAGGGAACTTGCAGGAGGTATCTGTAATGGAAACTGAGCAGGCCGAGGAACTCTCCTCGGAGGCAATGCACAATGGCTATCTGTACGCGGTGCTCGTGCGCAACAAGCAAGAGCCGCAGCGCTGGTCGTCGCACTATCTGAGGGACGCCCGCCGCGCCGAAGCAGCCAGGGAAGTCGAACGTCTCAACCGCGACGGCTATCAAGTGCGCGTGCTGCAGGTGCCGGCATGATGGGTCTGCCAAGCATGATGCAGTTGAGTTGTACCCGGGTGGTATCGGTGATGCACCTGCTCGCGCTCATGGCGCATGGTGCCGAGGACTTCGTCGTGCGTATGAGCGCCGGGCTTTCGACGCCGATCGTGATCGGCCGTGGCGCCAACGGCGTCATTGCCGTTCACGGCACGGATGGCCGTTGCGAGCAAATCGCCGGGGAGCAAATGTGCTCCTCCACGCTCGGCACCTGGATTGCTCGGGGCGAGCTTTATCGCCGGGTGCTTTCTGCGCCCGGTCGCGTCCCGCGCTAAAGCGCGGGACGCGACAGGCCCGCTTTCATTGCGGGTACCACAAATCGACCAAGGAGATCTCTAGCAATGTTCCTGATCGAAGCGCTGAGGGCGCTGCCGCAGGAAGCCCGTCACGTCCGGGTGGACGTCGAGGGGCAACGCGGTGCGCTCGCAGTGTCGCTTCCGGAAGGGCAGCTCAGCGTGGCTTTCGAGCCCGAGGGCGTGAACGCCTGCTCGTACGTGGTCGACGGCAAGATCGTTCGACTCGCCCGGGCGCTACCCGCCGAGGCCCTGGCGCGCGTGCGCGAGGATAAGCTCCGCCTGGAATGCGGGGACGCGGCCTACGCGTTCAGCGCTCTGGCGGCGCAGACCGTGGCGCTCGTGGCGGAGCCCAAGAAGTGGGCGAAAAAGACCGTCGCGGCCGCTTGGCTGCGCAAGGCCCTTCAGTACGTGAAAGAAGCCGCCGCCACCGCGGACGTGCGCTACTACCTGAATGGCGTGTACGTGCGCCTGGAGGAGCGCAACGAAGTCGTGGCCTCGAACGGCCACGTCGCGGCGATGGTGTCGGCCGAGGGCGCCGAGCGCGAAAGGCCCGCGCGCATCATCCTGCCGAACAAGTGCGTGAACGAGATCGTGCGGTTGCTCGAGGGCGATTGCGACGCACCCACAATCGAGCTCGGCCACAATGGGAGTGGCGGCACGATGCTTCGCGTGAGAGCCGGGGCACTGAGCTACGTCGCGCTCGGCTACGAAGGCGTGTACCCGGACTACGCGCGCATCTTCGCCGACAACCAAGCCACGGCGATGGCGCGCTTCGAGGCCGAGGCGGTGGCGGCAGCCGTTGCCAGGCTCGAGCTCACGGTACAGGCCAAATCGCCAAGCCTTCGCGTCTCGTTCTCAAGCGGCCATCTGAGGCTCGCCTCCACCGACAACCCAGACAAGGATGGCGTGGAGACCGTAAAGGCCGAGGACAGTGCCTCCGGCGAACTGCAGTGCGGGCTCAATGCACGCTACGCCGCCACCGCGATCGAGGCGGCCCGCGTGTACGGCAAACGGGCCATCATCGGCTGGTGCGAGCCGCAAAAGCCACTCACTATTTGTCCCGCAACTGAGGAGGGCGCCCGGATTCACGAGCAAATCAAGTGGATCGTCGCGCCGTTCCGGGAATGAAAGCCGAGCGCAGCCCGGCTCTGATGCAGGTAAGCCTGCTCAGCGGCCTGCCGGAGCCGGCGGGCGCCGTCGGGCACATCAGCCTGGACGACAAGCTCAATGAAGTGCTGCCGGGCGATCATCACGCCTGGTCGCAGCGTGAGCGCGAGCGCCTCGTCGAGCGCGTCGTAGGCTTGCTCGTCGACGACATGGCCGCGATGTTCGAGTCGCACCAGCAGCGCAACCACGCGGGGTGCCTCGCGTTTCGCGACGAGGAGGACCGACAGGACTTCCTCGCGCTGCTTGGCTGGGTGTGCGGCTACGGCTCGGCCATGGTGTCTCACGTGCCATTCACGTGGGCGATGCGTTACCTGGGGTTCGATGCACGTGCCATCAGGACGATCCGCGAAGCCGTTGCCGAGGCGTACGCCAACGAGCTCGGTGTTGTCAGGGAGCTGTTTTCCCGACAGCTCTCGGTACACTGAGCACCCTGATCTGGGAAATTCATGTCCACGGTTTTTGCACTGCTAGGGCGCCTGCTTTACGCGGTGGTGTTTCTGGCGAGCCTCGTCGTGAACCTCGTGTGGATCCTCCTGCGGGCCGTTATACGGAAGGTGAATGGCACGTTCGGCGTGACACGCGCGACGCGTACCGGGCATGTGCGGGCGTCGGAGTCAATGCGGGCGGCCTGCGCTAAGGAAGTGCAGGCAACACAGCCCGCGACGCTGCCAGAGGCTCGCTGTGCGGAGCGCCTCCCGCCAAGTGACGAAGCCGGCGAGAGCGAACCCGAGGCTGGGGCGTTGTACGTGCCGACGGACGCGGCGGATTCGCCGCAGCCCGATGGCGGGAGCGCGCAACCTCGCCGAAGCTCGCTTCGGCGCTTGGGCGAGAACGACCGCCCACCGCGCGCTCGCGTCGCGCAGCGACGTGTTCAACACGAAAAGCGCTGGGTCGGCACGCTCGCCGAGCACGGGCTCGGGCAGTTCAGCGACCGCAAGACGGGCCGTGAGTACGCCTCCTACTATGTGAGGATCGACTCGGAGGAGGGCAGCATCGTGACCAAACGTGGCGTCGAGCTTGAGCAGGCGATCGCGTACGCGGGCGTCAAGCCCGGGGACCGCGTGGAGCTGCTCTTTCTAGGACGCGAGGCGGTTTCCGTCGACGACAACGGGCAAGCGGCACGCAAGTTCCGCAACCGTTGGCGCATCAACCCGATCAAGTAGGAGAGCCAGATGGCAAGCGTCAACAAGGTCATCCTCGTCGGGCACCTCGGGCGCGATCCCGAGCTGCGCTACATGCCCGAGGGCACGGCGAT
>Ga0307373_10010987_pt1 | contig 13208 bp, 16 predicted proteins | sample OX2MG_FD_202534 | JGI IMG/M metagenome (GOLD analysis project Ga0307373, IMG submission 202534) | Soil microbial communities from Risofladan, Vaasa, Finland - OX-2 | ecosystem: Environmental > Terrestrial > Soil > Coastal area > Acid sulfate soil | place: Finland: Risofladan, Vaasa | collected... | reverse complement strand
TCTGGCTGCTCGCCGCGGTCGCCTGGTCCAGCGGTCGCCCGACGCCGGCGCCCCGCGCTCGGAACCTGCCCCTCGCCGTAGGGGCGACCGCCCTTGGCGCGGCGGCAGCGCTGGCGTTCGGGATCCTGCCGCTGGCCGCCGACCTCGCCGCCTACCGCTCCGACCTGATGATGGCCGTGGCGCTGGACCCCATCCAGTCGCACTACCACCAGCTGCTGGGCGAGGCCTACCTCGGACAGGGCCAGTTCGCATCGGCAGCAACGGAGCTCCGCAGCGCGACCGACCTCGGCGACGACGACCCGCTCGCCTGGTGGGAGCTGGGCGATGCCGAGCAGCATCTCGGGCACTCCGCGGCTGCCGCCACGGCTCACGCCCGCGCTCGCCAGATCGATCCCACCGTCGGGACATAAAAGAGAGGCCCGGCCGTGATGGCCGGGCCCCTCAATGCGCGGTTCGAGTGCCGGTTAAGGCTTTCCCGGGTGCTTGTTCGGAGCGCCGGCCGGCAGGTTGCTCGGCTGGCCGTGCGGGACGTTGTTCGGCGGGCCGCCCGGAATGCCGTTCGGCTTGCCGCTGGGCAGGTCGCTCGGCTTGCCGTGAGGCAGGTCGGTCGGCTTGCCGGTCGGGTGGTTGGTCCGCGCGTTGCTGGCGTGCAGAGCCCGCTCCGTCGCCCCGTGGGTCTTGGCGAAGAGGCTGACGCACTGGCCGATGTTGTCGCGGGGGCCCGAGGCGGTGTGGTTCAAGGCGGTGGGCCCGGTTCCCACGGTGGTCTTGCAACCCTGGACGACCTGGACGACGGCGGCTCCCCACACGGTCGGGTTGGTGCTGCCGGTTGCGGCGGTCGCGGTCACGGCCGCACCTCCGCCGACCAGAACCGCTGCCGTCGCGGCGATGGCGAGCTTGCTGGTTATGAACGCGGATATGGATGAGAACGACAAGCTGGTTCCTCCTGAGGCTAGGGCTGCGTGGTAGGCGGACTGCGTGACCCCGGCGCTCGGACCCTGCAGCTGCCCGGTGGCACGCTGCAGCTCCTGTTCCAGGAGCCGGTCGAGGTCGAAGCCGTCGCCTCCCACGTTCATTCGAGAGAAGAGACGCCCAACTCGACCGGAGTATCGGATTTCTCTTGCCGGAAGTCGGCCAGCCGCGACCGGAGGGTTCGCTTGGCCACCATCAGACGGGTCGCGACGGTGCTCTCCGGTTCACCGAGCGCGGCCGCGATCTCCCGGTTGGTGTAGCCGTGGAGGTGGCGGAGGATGATCGCCGCCGCCTGTTTGGGCGGCAGCCGCCGGATCTCGGCGATGACCGTGCTGCCGAGAACCTGGTCGACCGGGTCGGCCTCCACCGGGCGGCCGAGGCGGCGGATCAGCTCGCCAACCTCCCGCAGCTTGCGCTTGCGGATGTAGGAGAGAGCGGTATTGATGGCGATGCGGTGGATCCAGGCCTCGGGCGGCGCGTCGCCTTTCCATCCGGGCCAGGCGCGGTAGGCCTTGAGGTAGGCCTCCTGGGTGCAGTCCTCGGCCGCCGAGGCGTCGCCGAGGATGGTTGCCAGAGTACGGAAGACCCGCTGGTAGGTCTCCTGGTAGAGGCGGTCGAAGTCCGTCCGGGACCCGGGCTGATACTCCATCTGGGTTCTAACGAAGTGAAAACGCTCGGACACCTTATCCGACCCGCCTCCTGATGGCCCGGCCGTCCTTGACTTCCCGGCGCGGTTTTGGTTCGATCCCCGGGGCCACCGCTTGCCCAGACTGTGGCGCACCATTTTTCTTGCCGTATCAGGAGGTAGACGCGCAGATGGATTTTCGACCTCGCCTGGTTCAGGTCCTGAGAGCTTGCGCAGCGGTTTCGGGAGCGCTGCTCCTCGCCGCCGTGGGCGCCACGCCCGCCGGCGCGGCCGGACAGGGCTACCTGCACCAGCGCTCCTGCGCTGATGCGCCGGCCGGCTTCGCGGCCTGCCACGCCATCCTCGCCCGGCCCGATGCGGTCAGGAAGAGCCCGTCCGGCTACAACCCGGTGGACCTCCGGTCCGCCTACGCGCTGCCCTCGGCGACCAGTGGCTCCGGCCAGACGGTGGCCATCGTGGACGCCTACAACGACCCCAACGCGGAGAGCGACCTGAGCGTTTACCGTTCCCAGTTCGGGATCGCCGCCTGCACCACGGCCAACGGATGCTTCCGGAAGGTGAACCAGACCGGTGGCACCAGGTACCCCCGCAACAACGGTGGGTGGTCGGAGGAGATCTCGCTCGACGTCGACATGGTCTCCGCCGTCTGCCCGAACTGCCACATCCTCCTCGTCGAGGCGTCCAGCAACAGCTTCACCAACCTCGGCGCGGCGGTCGACGAGGCGGTGAAGCTGGGCGCCACCGAGATCAGCAACAGCTACGGCGGCAGCGAGTTCAGCGGTGAGACCAGCGACGACTCGCACTTCAAGCACCCCGGCATCGCGATCACGGCGAGCTCCGGCGACGGCGGCTACGGCGTCGAATACCCGGCGGCCTCCCAGTACGTGACCGCCGCGGGCGGCACCACACTCAGCCACGCCAGCAACACGCGGGGCTGGAGCGAAACCGCCTGGAGCGGCGCCGGCAGCGGCTGCTCCGCCTACGAGTCGCAGCCAAGCTGGCAGGCGGCCAACTCAAACGTCACCGGCGTCTGCGCGCGCCGGGCGGTGGCGGACGTGTCGGCGGATGCCGATCCCAACACCGGCGTCTCCGTTTACGACAGCTATTCCTACCAGGGCAGCAGCGGCTGGCTGGTCTTCGGCGGCACCAGCGTCGCCTCGCCGATCATCGCCTCCGTCTTCGCCCTCGCCGGTGGCGTCACCACCTACTCGGCGTCCTACCCCTACGGCCACAGCTCCTCACTGAACGACGTCACCTCGGGCAGCAACGGCAATTGCGGCAACATCCTCTGCAATGCCGGCCCCGGCTGGGACGGCCCGACGGGGCTCGGCACCCCGAACGGCATCGGGGCCTTCTGAGCTAGAAGGAAAGACAGGAGAGGGGGGCGGGCATTCGCCCGGCCAGCTCTTTATTTCGACGCCGTGAGGGCGAGCACCGACTGGCTCGTGAGCGCGCTGATCAGCGCCAGGGCCCAGGTGGACGCTCGCTCCGTCTCGCCGGGCTCGTTGACCGGCGGGCTGCCGGCCACCAGGAAGCTGGCTTCGGCCGCGATGATGTTGGCTCCGGCCTCGGTCAGGCGGAGGCCGATGGCGTTCGCCGCCGAGCCTGACAGCCAGCGCGGCCAGTGAAGGCGGGTGTCGAAGGCGGCCGCCGCCTTGCCCGATAGGGCGCCGGCAGGTAGCGCCGCGAAGAAGGCTTCGAGGGCCGGGGTGATGCCGTGGGCCTCGGTGGGGCCGCCGACGACCACCAGGTCCACCTCGGACCAGGCGATGCCGGTCGCGGCCTCCGCCGACAGAATTCGCACCGAGCCCTCCCGGCCGATGACGCTGGCGATGCTCCCGGCGATCGTCCGGGTGTTGCCGTGGCGACTGCCGTAGACGATCACGCTGTTCATCTGACAGCCGGCTTCTTCAGCTCCTCGCCGATACGGTCGATGTCAGAGCCCACCGACTTGAGACCGTTGGCGATGACGTCGGTCCCGGTCACATCGGTGACGTCCGCCTCAGGCATGAGGATCCAGAGCAGCAGGTAAAGCAGGAACCCGGCGCCGGTCATCAGCGCCAGCACGACGAAGACGACGCGGACGGGGGTGACGTCGAGGTTGAAGTGCTCGGCCAGGCCGGAGCAGACGCCTCCTATGACCCTCTTCTGTCCCTTTTGCAGCGGTTGGGTTTGGGTGGCCATCATTTGTTTCCCTTTCGCGCCTCCACCTTGAAATCTACGGTGCGGGGCCGGCCGGACGGGTTGCCTTGGGAGACCCTTTCTGAGGGTCGAATGGCCCTGCCCGGCGCCCTCGGCGAGACCTACGGTTCAGGCCAGACGAACCAAAGGAGGCGAGACAGAAAGATGATGTGGTATCGGGGATACGGTCAGGGCTGGCCCTGGGCTGGCGCGCTGGTGATGCTTGCCTTCTGGGCCGGTTTCTTCATCCTCGCAGGGTGGATCGTCCGCACCTATGCGCGACCGCACCCGCACTCCGAGCGGGGGTTGGATACGCTCCGCCGGCGCCTGGCTTCGGGCGAGATCACGCTCGAGGAGTTTGAGCGGACCCGCAAGGTCCTCCAGGGCTGAGCCGCGATGGCCGGGCCGCTCGCGAGCAAGCGCGACACCAGCTCCTAGACCGGAACCGGCACGCCGGCCTCGACCGGGATCAGCGCCCTGATCGTGGTTCCCTTCGCGACTGCCGAGATGACCTCCAGCCGGCCCCCGAGCAGGGCGGCTCGCTCGCTCATCCCGGCGAGACCGAGCGAGGACTCCGCCGCTTGGCCCGGCGTGAAGCCAGCGCCGTCGTCGCTGACGGCCAGTCGCACCTCGTCCTCGAGGAATCGCACCCGGACGGTCACCCGCTCGGCGGCGGCGTGCCGGGAGACGTTGTTGAGGGCCTCCTGGGCGATCCGGAACAGCCCCAGCTCGACGTCCGCCGGAAGGCGCCGGCTCCGGCCCTCGACGCGGACGGAGGCCGCGATCGCGGTCCGCGCCGAGAAGTCGACGACCAGCTTTCGCAGGGCGGAGGTCAGGCCGAGGTCGTCGAGCGACGGCGGGCGGAGGCCGCGCGAGATCTGGCGGAGCTCGCTGACGACCTGGGTAGCAACCTCCCGGGCGCCGTCGAGGGCGCCGGCATCGAGCTGGCGGCAGAGGTGGATCAGGTCCTGCAGCGGCTGGTCGTGCAGCTCCTGCGAGAGCCGCCGCCGCTCATCCTCCTGGGCGTGGAGGATGCGGCCCGCGTAGAGGCGGGTGCGGGCCTCAGCCGCCCGATAGGCCTCGCCCGCGGCCTCGGCCGCGAGCCGGGCGAGGCGCTCCTGGTCGACCCGGTACCCGACGAAGATCGCCACCGCGTCCACGACCAGGATCTGGATGGCGTCGCTGGCGTGGTGCTCGGCGGCGTCGATGACGAAGAAGTCGGGCAGTGAGATCAGGGTCACCCAGGTAGCGGTGGCCAGCGACCCGGTCAACCCGAAGTTGAGGGCGGCGTAGACGATCGGCACCAAGAACAGGGCCACCGTCGCGAAGTCGGGGATCCCGAACCGGGTCAGGAAGGAGGTCGCGTCGGCCCCCTCGTGGAAGACGGCGATGATGATGACGAGCCCCTGGACCAGCCAGAAGCGCCCGTCCTGCAGCGGTGGATGGAGTGCCCGCCGGAAGACCGGTCCGACGCGGTTCAGCGCGCCGTTCACAGCTAGCGCGCTTCCGCTTCGAGCGAGATCAGGTGCTGGTTGACGGCGGTGAATACGGCTTCGGTCCGCGAAGCGACACCCAACTTGCCGAAGGTGCGGTTCAGGTGGCCCTCGACCGTCCGCAGCGACAGCCCGAGCTTGCGCGCGATCTCCTTGTTGGCCATGCCGTGCGCGGTCATCCGGAGCACCTCCAGCTCGCGTGCGCTCAACTGGCCCGCCCCGCCGGGCCCGTCAGCCCGCGACCATCGTCTTGCCAGCGCGGCGGAGATCGACGGCTCCAGCACGGTCGTCCCGGCGGCGACCGCGTGGACCGCCTCTACCAGTTCGGGTGCCGGCGCGGTCTTGAGCAGGTACCCGGCCGCGCCGGCCTGCAGCGCCTCGAGGACGTAGTCCTCCTCCTCGTAGGCGGTCAGGATCAGGACCCGGGTGGCGGGCGACTCGATCGCGATCCGGCGGGCGGCGTCGATGCCCGGCAGGCCGGGCAGCCGCAGGTCGAGCAGCACCACGTCCGGCTTGAGCTCGGCGACCAGCCGGACGGCCTCGTCGCCGCGACCGCACTCGGCGACGACCTCGATGGCCGGGTCTTGGAGAAGGATCTGCTTGGTGCCCTCGCGAAGCAGGGAGTGGTCGTCCACGATGACGACGCGGATCGCACGGGCCTCCACCATGCCGTCAACGGTATGGGCCGGCGCAATCCCAGGCCCGGGACGAACGGCCCCTCCGGGCAGGGACGTTCAGAAACGCTCGAGAGGGGGCCCGCCTCTCGGCGAACCCCCTCCCGGTGGAACCGCTACTGGGTGACGGTGATCGTCCCGGCCATGAAGCCGAGCTGGTCGTTGCCGGTGCTGTCGGCGGTCATGTCCCAGCCTGCATTGTCGGTGTCGCAGGGCAGGGCGCAGAACCAGCGGAAGGTGCCCGCCTTGGTCGGGGTGAAGGTGTAGCTGACGGTGCCGTCGGCGGTGGCGGTCTTACCGGGGACCACGATGTTGAGGCCGAGGTCGGGGGACGTGAAGCTGTGCTGCGTGTCGTCGGTGTTGTCGACGGTGATGGTCACCGGCTGACCGACCTTGACGGTGGTCGAGCTGAGCGACGCGAAGACGTCGTGGGTGGCGCCGTCTGGGCCGGCCTTGCCGCTCCCCGCGCCATGGATCTGGTACGAGAGCACCTGGGCGGCGGGCTGGACCTGGATGACCGTCTGCGCCGGCAGGTTGGTCGAGGTCGACCCGCAGGCGACCAGGGCGAGGCCGCCGACGGCGATGCCGAGGACGACCGGGACTGACCTGAATAGCTTCCTGACGTTCATTTCGAGTTCCACCTCTTGGCTGAATATTTGCGGGGATTTCCGCTGTGTCTTCAGCTTCGTCGCGCCGGTGTCATCTCGAATGAGAGCGAACCCCCGAAACGGAGCAGGTGAAAACTCCTAGTCCGGGCTGTTGCCGAAGGCCCCGCCGAGCTGGGCGAGGCGGGGCGCGCCGTCGTAGGCGAGGAGAGCCATCATCCCGCCCGCAGCGTGGATGAGCTGGTGACAGTGGATCATCCAGACGCCGGGGTTATCGGCCAGGAAGCCGATCGTGACCGAGTGGCCGGGCGCCACCTCGACGGTGTCCTTGACCAGGGCGCCGGGCAGCGGGAGGGCGTCCCTTGCCAGCACCCGGAAGAAATGCCCGTGCAGGTGCATCGAGTGCACCAGCGAGCCCCGGTTGACGAAGGTGATCTCGACGCGGTCGCCGTAGGTCACGTGGAGGGTCGGCGTGGCGGGGAAAACCTCGCCGTCGATCTGGTACTGGACGCCGTCCATCGCCATGCCCGGCATCGCGCCCATCGCCTGCTCGGAGAGTGTCATCGAGAAGGTCTTGTTTGGCGCCGTACCGTCGGGCCAGGGGTTGTCGGCCGCCCTCGCGGGGTAGGCCAGCAGGTCGAGCACCCCGTGGTTCGCCGGGGCCGGGATGGCCGGCCCGGTCGCGCCGGCCGGCTGGACCGGGACCGCCGCGTAGGCGTCCGGCAGGAAGCCGTCCACCAGCTGGATCGAGAAGGCGCTAGAGGGGGCGGTGAAGGTGACGTCCACCCGCTCGGCGGGTCCCAGGGGGATCGCCTCGGTGGTCGGCGGACCGCCGGACAACTCGTGGCCGTCCATGGCTGCGATCGTCACCGGCAATGGGAACTGGAGGTATCGGATGGTGTGGCCGGTGTTGATGAGCCGCAGCCGCACCGGCTGACCCGCGGTGACGGCGACGGGCCTGATGGCGTCGCCCGTCAGCCCGTTGACCGAGGTGGTGACGTAGCTCCGCATGAGGACGTCCGACGGGGCGGGGGGCGTCGCCGCCTCCAGGCCGAGCGACCAGTCGCCGTAGATCAACACCTGGTCGACGCCGGCCGGCGATGAGCCTCGCGGCCGGACGATCAGCGCGCCGTAGAGTCCGCGGTCCACCTGGACCGACGAGTCCTGGTGGGAGTGGTACCAGTAGGTCCCGGCCTGGGTCAGGCGGAAGGAGTAGGTGGCGGTGGTGTTCGGTGGCACCGCGTCCTGGGTGATCCCGGCGACGCCGTCCTCGCCGTTGGGGACGTCGAGACCGTGGAAATGGAGCGTCGTCCCGACCGGCAGCAGGTTGTGCAGACGGACCACCAGCAGGTCGCCCACCACCCCCGTCAGCTGGGGCCCTGGGCTGGTCCCGTTGTAGGTCCAGGCCTGGACTTTGAGGCCCGGTTTCAGCTCGACTACGGCGGGCACCGCGACGAGGTCGTAGTCGCGGACGACCCCGCCTGGAGCGGGCGTGGCCTGACCGCCGCTGGGGCCGATCGGCGCGATGCCCTGGTTGCCGCAGGCCGCGACCGCCAGCGCCAGCCACGCGGCGAGCACGGCGATCCCCAACCCGGTGGGTCTCATCCCGCCCAGTTCCTCATGGAATCGCAGTTCGGGAGGGGGACCCTGGTCCCCTCCGCACCGGGCCGACCGACCCTCCGGGCTCCGCGGCCGATCGGGGAGCCTAGGCGGTATGGAAGGCCATATCGGCGCCGACCGGGTGTCGGCCGGGTCAGGATCGGTTCTCGCCTGGGCGGGCGTCCTCGCCGCCGGCATCGCCCTGGTCCTGGTCGCCCAATTCCTGCTCGACGGTTTCGCCGACAGCTCGACGATGGGGCACTGGATCCAGCACGCATCGCTCTTCCTGGCCGGAGGGCTGGTCGGCGGCGCGCTCGTCCGCCTCTACCAGCTGGGGAGCCGGGCGGCCTGACTTCGGTGGCGACAGCGGCGCGGGCGCCGGCCGCCGGCCGGCCTGCGCTGAACCTGCAGAGCACCGGCATCGCGCTGGTCGTGCTGCTGGCGGCCGCCTGGTTGACCGCCGTCCCCTACCTGCTGGTCAGGCTCGGGCTGCCCGGCCTGGTGCCCCTCTCGCGGGTCGATGCTCCTCATGCTTTCGTCGGCCTGGCCACGGTCGGGCTGCTGACCGTGAAGGTCATCGACCTGGTCCGCCACCGGGCCGCGGTGCGCGCCTGGCGGATGCCGCAGTGGCAGACCTGGCTCTCGCGCGGACTCGCCTACCTCTATGGAGCGGTGGTGGCGACCGGGGTGCTGCTGGTCTTCCCCTGGCCGGCCGTGCTGCGGACCGACCTCGTCGACCTCCACCTCCTCACCGCGACCTGGGCATTGCTGGCCACGGTCCCGCACCTGGCCGTTCACCTCCGCGGCCGGATCCGGGCGCTGCGCGTCTCGCCCCGCCTTGCGGGCGGGCTGCTGCTGGCGCTGGTCCCGACCGCGCTCCTCGCCGCCTACCCGATCGCCTTCTCGCCGCTGGCCGAGCTCGGCGCCGGTGGCACCCTGCACCCGGTCGGGCCCCGGGGAGCCTGGATGTTCCGCCTGCTGCGCCTCGCCGACGGCAGCCTGCTGGCGGCGGGACAGGGCGTCTACCTGAGCCGCGACCAGGGCCGGAACTGGACGCTGGAGCCCTCGGGCAACGCGCTCGTCTTCGCCGTCACTCAGCTGAGCGACGGCGAGCTCTTGTTGGGGACGAGCGACGGGCTCCTCCGAGCGCCTGGTCCGCGCGGACCCTACGTTCCCCTGGCCGCGCCGGTGCCGCCCGTCACCGCCCTCTATGACGACCCTGCCTCACCCGGCTCGATCTGGATCGGCGGCCACGGCGTGTGGTCGAGCACAGATGCAGGCGTCACCTGGACGCCGGACGTGAGTGGTCTCATCGCCCAGGGCACCGTCTGGACGCTCGGCCGGCACGCGGGCCTGCTGACGGCTGGGATGAGCACCGGCGTCTACACCCAAGCATCCCCCTCAACGCCCTGGGTGCGAACCCTGGCTCTCAGCCAGGTCGTTTCGCTGGACGAGGGCTCCGGAGGCCTCTGGGCCAGCTCGATGGGCGGCGGCCTCGCCGTTCTCCGCAGCGGGATCTGGACGTTCTCGGACGCCGGCCTGGCGGCCCATGGGAACAGCGCCATCCACGTCACCAGCTACGCCGACCTCGGATCAGGTCGTTCCCTGGCAACCCTGATGAGTGGCGGCCTGGCCGAGAGCCTGGATGGCGGACGGTCGTGGGCGCAGCTGACGGCCGCCTTCCCGGCCGGCCCGGTCTGGGCCGCGCTGCCGCTCGGCAGTCGGCTGCTGCTGGCCACCGACACCGGGCTCTTCGTCTATACCTGGCCGCCGGTGGGGTGATTCCAAAAGGCCCGAAGGCAGCGGCCCGAAGGTCGGTATTGGTGAGGGCGCCGGGAACCTAGCGTTTCGCTCATGGAGGCGTCGATCCTGGAACCGAGGAGCGCCGTCATCCAGCTCAGTAGCGGCCGGCTCCTGAGCTACGCCGAGTGGGGGAGGAGCGGCGGCCGGCCCGTCATTCACATGCACGGCATGCCCGGCTCGCGCATCGAGCGACAGGCTGAGCCCGAGCTCTACGGTCGGCTCGGTATCCGGATGATCACGCCCGACCGCCCTGGCTACGGAAACTCCGACGTTCACAGTGGCACCCTGCTGGACTGGGCCGCCGACGTCGAGGAGCTCGCCGACCGGCTCGAACTGCCGAGCTTCGGCATCACGGCACTATCCGGAGGTGGCATCTACGCGCTCGCCTGCGCGGCCCGGTTCCCCGAACGCCTGACCGGCGTGGTGGTGACCGGCTGCCCCTCGCCGCTGGTGGGGCCACACGCGCTCCGCAAAATGTCCTACCTGAACCGGCTCGGCATCCGGGTCACGCAGCGGGCGCCGATCGTCCTCGAACTGGGCGCGACCCTTCTCTCGGGCGTGCTGCGGCGCTACCCGCAGTTCTTCCTGAGCCAGATCAACCGCGACAAGGTGCGCCCCGACCGAGAGTTGCTAGCCAGCCCCGCGGTCCGCACCGCGGTTGTAGCCACCCTGCGGGAAGCGATCAGTCACGGGACCTGGGGTTACGTGGACGACATCCGCCTGCTCGGCGCGCCCTGGGGCTTCGATCCGGCTTCAATCCAGGTGCCGGTCCAGTTCTGGCACGGGGACATCGACAGCGTGATCCCGGTTCACCACGCCTTCCTGCTGGCCGAGCGGATCCCGCACTCGACCCTGCACCTGGTGCCGGGCGAGGGCCACATGCTGCTCTGGAGCCACCTGGAGGAGGTGCTGACCGAGGCGATCGGCGGCATCGCCGCCCCGGTCGCTGCGCGGGTCGCGTGAGCAGAAGCGCCAGAATTTTCGGGTGACGATCCGCGGGGCAGCCTTCATCGCCGGGGCCTATGAGCATCCTCGCCGCGAGATCCCGGACCGGTCGCTGGCGCAGATCCACGCCGAGGTCGCCGCCGGGGCGCTGGCCGATGCCGGGCTCGAGTTCAGGGATGTCGACGGCTACTTCTGCGCCGGCGATGCGCCCGGCTTCGGAGCCATCTCCATGGCCGACTACCTCGGCCTCAGGCTGAGCCACGTCGACAGCACCGAGACGGGGGGCTCCTCCTACCTCGTCCACGTCGGCCACGCGGCGCAGGCGATCGCGGCCGGCAAGTGCCGGGTCGCGCTGGTCACGCTCGCGGGGAAGCCGCGCACCTCGCCCGGGGAGCAGCGGACGAGCGCCCTGCCCGACGCGCCGGAGGGCAACTTCGAACTCCGCTACGGCATCACCACCCCCGGCGCCTACGCCCTTGCGGCACGCCGCCACATGTACGAGTTCGGGACCACCGGCGCGCAGCTGGCCGAGATCAAGGTGGCGGCGAGCATCCACGCTCAGCACAACCCGAACGCGCTCTTGCAGCAGGTGGTGAGCGTCGAGGAGGTGCTGGAGTCGCCGATGGTCGCCGACCCCCTCCACCGGCTCGACTGCTGCGTCATAACCGACGGCGGTGGGGCGCTGGTGGTCGTCCACCCCGACATCGCCCGCAGCCTCGGGCGTCGCTCGGTGAAGGTCCTCGGGCACGGCGAGGCGCCCAAGCACACCGACAACGGGCGCATCGACCTCACCCACACGGGCGCGGTCTTCTCGGGCCCCCCGGCCTTTGCCGAGGCCGGCGTGAAGCCGGCCGATATCGACTACGCGTCGATCTACGACTCCTTCACGATCACCGTTTTGGAGACGATCGAGGACCTCGGCTTCTGCGCCAGGGGCGAGGGCGGCCGCTTCGTGCTCGACGGGGCGCTGGTAGCTCCCGATGGCAGGCTGCCCTTCAACACCGACGGCGGGGGCCTCTGCAACAACCACCCCTCCAACCGAGGAGGGATGACCAAGGTCATCGAGGCCGTGCGCCAGCTGCGCGGCGAGGCACACCCGGCGGTCCAGATCCGCGACTGCAAGCTCGCGCTCGCGCACGGAACCGGCGGCTCGCTGGGGACGCGGATGGGCAGCGCGACGCTCATCCTCGGCCAGGAGGACGCGTGAGCCTCCCGATCCCCCCGGGCAGGGTGTCGCCCGACAATCGCGAGCATTTCGAAGGCCTCCAAACGGGGAGGCTGCTGCTGCCGCGCTGCGATCGCTGCGCCACCGTGATCTGGTACCCGCGCCACTTCTGCCCGGCCTGCGGGTCGCTGGAGGTGAGCTGGTTCGAGGCCACCGGGCGCGGGACGCTCCACAGCTTCAGCATCGTCCGCCGCGGCCAGGGCCCCTACGCTGAGGCGGGCCCGTACGTGCTGGCCTACGTCGAGCTGGAGGAGGGCCCGCGGCTGATGACCAACCTCCTCCTCGAGCCGGCGGGCTTCGACCATCTGGCGATCGGGCAGGCGGTCGAGATGGTGATCGAGAGGGCCGATGGCGTTCCGCCCCTCCTGAGGTTTCGCAGGGCGACCTAGATCAGGGAGCAAACCTCGTCGCAGTCGCTGGCGGCCACGTTGACGCCGTCAACGTATTCGCCCTCCAGGCGCTGCCGGTGGACGAGGGGCGCCTCGGTGCGGTAGGTCGCCCTGACCTCGTCGCGCCAGCCTGGATCCGGCCATTCGTAGGGCAGACGGACGACCATGCCGGGCTCGCGCACAGAGGCGAAGAGCGAGAGCGCGTCGAGGAGAATCTGGCGTTGGAGGTCAGGCTCGCCGGGCGGCCCCACCTGGTTGCCGAGCGGGTAGTCGAGGAAGGCTGTCCGCGGCGGCTTCACCCGCTCGGAGATGTCCAGGGCGGAGGAGAGCGTGACCGTCGGGATGCCCTCCCGTTCGAAGACCCGCGCAGCCAGTCCGACGGACTGGTGGCAGGCCGGTCAGAGCGGGACCAGCAGCGCCAGCTCGGCGCCGGCCGCCCGCGCCGACTCGACCATCGCCGGCGCCAGTTGGGTCACGAGGGCGGGGAGCCGCTTGATGGTCCCGAGAAAGGAGAGATTCCAGGCGGCCGGCGCTCCCACCGCGCCCGACGCTACCAGCTCGGCCAGCCGGTCGACCGGGTAGACAACATTGATGTCGCGCTCGCCGGGCCGGCGCACCGGCGTCGGGTGCGAGGGCAGCAGCGATGCCGTGGGCACCGAGTGGCCGAGGGTCCGAA
>Ga0307373_10010986_pt1 | contig 13210 bp, 14 predicted proteins | sample OX2MG_FD_202534 | JGI IMG/M metagenome (GOLD analysis project Ga0307373, IMG submission 202534) | Soil microbial communities from Risofladan, Vaasa, Finland - OX-2 | ecosystem: Environmental > Terrestrial > Soil > Coastal area > Acid sulfate soil | place: Finland: Risofladan, Vaasa | collected... | reverse complement strand
ACGCCGATCGACCCGGAGATCCTCTTCAACGACGATCCCTTGCGGATGTTGCGCGCCGCGCGCTTCGCCGCGCGCTTCTCGCTCACGATCGACCCGGCGATCGAGGCGGCGACCACCAAGATGGCCGATCGCCTCATCAAGGTTTCGCCGGAACGGATCCGCAGTGAGCTCGACCTCTTGATGGTGAGCGCGGCGCCGTCGGTGGGACTGGACTTCATCGTGCGAACCGGTCTGGCCGGGTACTTCTTCCCGGAACTGCCCACGCTGCAACTGGAACAGGACCCGATCCACCGTCACAAGGACGTGCTGGCCCACACCTGGGCGGTCGTCGACAAGACGTCGCCGCAACTCGTGCTGCGACTGGCCGCACTCTTTCACGACATCGGCAAACCGGCCACCCGCGCGATCAGCGACGAAGGCGTGACGTTTCGGTTCCACGAGGTCGTGGGCGCCAAGATGACGCGAAAACGCATGACGGCCCTGCGCTACTCCCAAGAGATGATTGATGACGTCAGCGCCCTCGTCGAACTCCACTTGCGCTTTCACACCTACAAGCTGGGGTGGTCGGACAAGGCCGTGCGCCGCTACGTCCGCGACGCCGGGCCACTTTTGGATGAGCTCAACGAACTGACGCGCTGTGACTGCACGACCCGCAACGCCCGAAAGGCCGAGGCACTCGCCCAACGCATGGATGAACTGGAAGTCCGCATCGCCGACCTGCGCGAGCGCGAGGACCTCGAACGACTCCGCCCGGCGCTCGACGGCGTGGCCGTGATGAAACTCCTCGACATTCCACCCAGCCCGGCGGTCGGTGGAGCGCTCGAGTTCCTTATGGAGATTCGTCTCGACGAAGGCGAGATCTCTACCTACGAGGCGGAGATTCGACTACGAGAATGGTGGGCCGAACAGGAGCAATAGCTCCGGTGTGGGGCTACGGCCAGACCGGGTTCTCGGCCCCGCGATCGGCGAAGTCTTCGACCATTTCGTGGGCGACGTCGTCGTGGTACTGAATCGGCGGTGACTTCATGAAGTACGCCGACGGACCGATGATCGGACCGCCGATGCCTCGGTCCAGGGCGATCTTCGCGCAGCGTACGGCATCGATGATGACGCCGGCGGAGTTGGGTGAGTCCCAGACTTCGAGCTTCAGCTCGACGTTGAGCGGCACGTCGCCAAAGTTGCGACCTTCCATGCGGATGTAGGCCCACTTGCGGTCGTGTAGCCACGGCACGTGGTCGCTCGGTCCGATGTGCACGTCGTCGGGGTCCATGTTGGAGATCTCCAGTTGCGACGTGACCGCCTGGGTCTTGGAGATCTTCTTGGATTCGAGGCGTTCGCGCTCGAGCATGTTCTTGAAGTCCATGTTGCCGCCGACGTTCAATTGATAGGTGTGGTCGAGGGTCAGGCCCCGGTCTTCAAATAGGCGGGCCAAGACGCGGTGGATGATGGTCGCACCGAGTTGGCTCTTGATGTCGTCGCCGATGATCGGCAATTTGGCGTCAATGAACTTCTGGGCCCACACCGGGTCCGAGGCGATGAACACCGGGATGGCGTTCACGAAGGCGACACCGGCGTCGAGCGCGCACTGGGCGTAGAAGCGCTGGGCGTCTTCGGATCCCACGGGAAGATACGACACCAACACCTCGGCGCGTGATTCGCGCAGCGACCGAACGACGTCGGCCGGCTCAAAGGGTGACTCTTCGATCGCGGCGCGGTAGTACTTGTTGAGTCCGTCCATGGTCGGCCCGCGCTGGACGGTGACGCCCAAGGTTGGGACCTCGGCGAACTTGATGGTGTTGTTCTGGCCGCCTTCGATGGCCTTGCCGAGGTCGTTGCCGACCTTGGAAGCGTCAACGTCAAAGGCCGCGACGAACTCGATGTCGCTCACGTGATAGCCCCCGAGCACGACGTGCATGAGACCGGGAACGTCGTCGGCGGGATTGGCGTCTCGGTAGTAAGTGACGCCCTGGATGAGTGAACTGGCGCAGTTACCGACGCCCGCAATGGCCACGCGAATCTTCTCCATGGCTCTCCTTTCCTACTTCGCGTCGTGCGCGAAGGACTCTTGATTACTTCGTTCGGTGGACAACAGATTGTCGATCCACGCGAGGTCCAGCTCGACGCCTTGGGCCGCGTGTTCCATGACGCCGCGCGCGTAGGGGTCGAGTTGTTCATTGTTCGCTCCGGCCCGGACTTCGACCAGGCGAGCAACCAGGTCACCGCGACGACGCTCGAGCAGACCGATCCGAGCGTTGGGGTTCAGGTACTGGGCGAGTGCCATGCGTAGTAAGAAGTTCTTTTCGTCATCCAGCGTTGCCGGATCGGCGAGCATCGAGGCGAAGTCGCGACGTCCTCGCTCGGTGATTCGGTAGACCTTGCGGCCGCGACGACCGATGCCTGAGGTCGTACGAAGTGAACGAAGCGAGGCACGCTCGCCCGAAAGTGAACCGGTCGACAGCGCAGTGAGACGGGTCTCACTCGATGTCACCGCTTCTACACAGCCCTGTCGTTCCAAACGTGCGAGGGCCGGATAGATCGATCCGAATGAAACATTCGCCCACACACCGAGTCGGTCGCGCAGTTGTGTGCGTATCTCGTAACCGTGGTGATCGCGGTCCATCAGGAGACCTAGTATGGCAATGTCTAACACGCGAAACATAGTATCACTTCGATATATCGAACGTACAGTGGTGTCATTTCCCAATGAAACAAAGGTGAGCTCCCCCGGCAAACCGCGTTGATGAAGGTGTAAGTCAAATAGCCACACTCATCACCGAAGTTCTCGACCGAGGTTTCTCCTAGACGCCAACGAGGGTGGGCGTTTCGGTTGACGCTTCATCGGGGTGAGCCTTGACACCACGCTCCTGATGTTTTGGTCTTACCTCCCCTCGACGTCCAGCAACGGAGCTTGCCCCCGCCGGGCCTTGTCGGGCCAGGTTGATAGCCGCATTGAGGTCGCGGTCGACCGTGTGCCCGCAGTGTTCGCAGGCGTAGGTGCGCGTCGTGAGAGACAGTTTGGCTTTCGCTGTCCCGCACGACGAGCAGGTTTTCGATGAGGGGTAGAAGCGGTCAACCTTCATCAGCGTCGATCCGTACCACTTGGTCTTGTACTCCAGTTGTCGACTGAACTCGCCCCAGCTCGCGTCGCTGATGTGCTTGGCGAGGGCGCGGTTCTTCAGCATGCCCGCGATATTGAGGTCTTCGACCACGATGACGTCGTAGTTCTTCGCGAGCATCGACGTGGTCTCGTGGATCAGGTTCTTACGGGAGTTGGCGACATGCGCGTGGACCTGCTGGACACGGCGATTGGCTTTCTTCCACCGATTCGACGGGGCGACGCCCTTCTTCGGTCCCTGGCGACGAGAGGAAATGCGTTGGGCGTGGGCCAGCTGCTTTTCGGCCGTGACGAGGTGTCGGGGGTTCTCGACATGGAGAACCTGTTCGCCGTCCGGCGTGGCGCCAGTGTAAAGAGTGATGAGCCCCACGTCGACGCCGATGACGCGCTCGGGAGCGCGTGTACCGGGGATAGCGCGTTGGAGCTCGACGGTGAAGGAGATGAAGAACCTGGTGCCGTTCGTCGAGACGGTCGCGGCCATGATCCGACCCGTGTCGCGCTCCAGGTGACGAAAGAGCTTGCGGGTCGACTCGTATGTCTTGATCTCGCCGATGCGGTGAATGAGCACGTGGTGGGAGTCGACCAATCGCACGGCGGAGCCCAAGAAACTCACCGAACCACTTCCCTCACGTCTTTTGAACGCAGGAAACTCGCATCGGCCTAATGTTCGCGGAACTTCGGTCGGATTCGTCAAGCATCAGGGCTTCAGCATCGTCCCTCGGTGTGACTTGGGCGAACTTGAACGCAACGTACGCGAGAGCGCTCGTCCAGAAGCGAGCGAATGCTGCCGACATTTCCTCTTGCACACGCGTCGGATGTGACAGTTCATCGGATGACGCGTAGACGCCAGCATCAAATACGACGTCACGATCTCGGACGATGCTGTTGGAAACTCCCGCGCACGAAATACTTGGTCACCAGACACCTAGTTCTAGCCTGGCAAATGTGCCTGGAATTGGCCGACCTCTTGGAGTGTCAGACCGCTGAGTGACCGGTGTGGGCGCCTTTTCCACCGGACACGAAGGCTGTAAGGTCACCCCTAATGGATAAGCGCTTCCGCACGAGTACCGCGAATGGAGCGGTGGTCGAGTTCGGACTCGTGCGCCACGCCCTCTTGGCCAAGGTCGCCGCGGGCATCATTCGCTACGAAGACGTCTGTGATGCACATCCCGAACTGCTGCGCGCGGCGAAGAACCTCGGACGAAAGACCGGAGAGACCTGTCCGGTCTGCAGTGACGTCGAACTCGTTGAGGTGACCTACGTCTTTGGTGCGCGCTTGCCGTCGGGTGGCACCTGTCCTTCGTCGCGCGCCGAGTTGTTGAAGCTCGAGCGTCGCGAAGAGCCGGTGCAGTGTTACGCGGTCGAGGTGTGCGTTGGATGCTCGTTCCACCACCTCGTGCGAAAGTGGTCGGCCGGCGGTGGTCGCGTTCGCCGGGTCAACGCGATCGAGCGCCAAGAGGTCGGAGAGTGATGCTGAGCGCGCCCGCGATAAGGCTTCGAAAGCGTCGAAACGGCGTGAATCCCCTAGTGATGGTCACTGCCTACGACGAGCCCGCGGCACGTTTCGCGAGCGCCGCTGGCGTCGATCTGATCCTGGTAGGGGACTCGTTGGCCAACGTCGTACTGGGTCAAGAGACCACATTGCATATCACGATCGACGACATGTGTCATCACGTTCGCGCGGTGGCGGCGGCCAAGCCCGAAGCGCACGTGGTTGCCGACATGCCGTGGTTGAGTTACCACGTCGACGTGGGCGAGAGCGTTCGCAACGCGGCGAAGCTCATCCGCAGTGGTGCCAACAGTGTGAAGCTCGAAGGTGGTCGAGTTCGCCAGAGCGTCGTTCGCGCGTTGCTCGACGCGCAGATTCCGGTCATGGGTCACCTTGGACTCACGCCGCAGAGCGTGATGACGTTTGGCGGTTTCAAGGTGCAGGCGAAGACCATGGAGAGCGCCAAGCTACTGATTGAGGACGCGCAGCTCTTGCAGGACGAAGGTGTCTTCGCGATCGTGATCGAGGGTGTGCCGAGCGTGGTCGGGACCAAAGTCACTGACGCCCTCGACATTCCCACCATCGGCATCGGCGCCGGGCCCGACACCGACGGTCAGGTTTTGGTCTTTCACGACCTCTTAGGGCTCACCGATCGCCCGCCCGCCAAGTTCGTGCGTCAGTATGCCAAGTTGGGTCCCGTGATCACCGAGGCGCTTCGCCACTTCGCTGAGGACGTGCGAAGTGGCGACTTCCCGAATGAGGACGAGGCGTATCCCAATCCCGAGGGTCTGCTAGAGCCTGGCAGGCGCTAGCGGGCTTCGAAACGCCCAGACGGCGTAGTTTCCACACATTCCGAATAGCAAAATTCGGCATCGTCGACTAGGATTGTCGTTCCCACAAGCGTGGGGAAGTGACACATACCCTGCTCTGTTTTCCGCAGAGCCCGACTTAGTCGGACCAGAGGGAAAGGAAAACGGCCATGAGGCCCTATGAAACCATGATCGTGTTCGACACTGCCGTCGACGCCCAGACGATCCAAATCGCCCTCGACCGGGCTCTCGAAACCATTCGAACTCACGGGGGAACACCCGGAGCCATCGACCGTTGGGGCAAGCGTCCCCTGGCCTACGAGATCAACAAGCGCAAAGAGGGCTACTACGTCTTGGTGGAATTCACTGGTGAGTCGACCACCGTCGACGAGCTGAACCGGATCCTGACCCTTTCGGATGAAGTCCTGCGCTACAAGATTCTTCGCCGTCATGAACGTCCCAGCGCCCGTGTCACGGCGCAGGCGTAAGTTCGGACGCTTGAGAATTCAAGGAGAGAAATAATGGCCGATAACGCAATCACCGTCGTGGGGAACGTCACCCGCGACCCCGAACTCAAGTTCCTTAACAGCGGACAAGCAGCACTGAAGCTTTCCATCGCTGTCAATCGCCGCTGGCAGAACCGCCAGACCCAGGAGTGGGAGGAGCGCGTCAGTTACTTCGAGGTCGTGGGCTATGGCGCCATGGCCGAGAACGCCGCGAACTCGCTCACCAAGGGTGCGCGCGTCATCGTGAGCGGTCGGCTCGAACAGCGTTCCTGGGAGACCGAGAACGGCGACAAGCGCTCGATCGTGGAGATCAACGCCGACGAGATCGGACCGAGCCTCAAGTGGGCGACCGCAGTCGTCACGCGTACCCCTCGCGCCGAGGGCAGCAACTTCCAGTCCGGGGAGCGACCGGCCGCCGCACCCCGCACCAATGAACCCAGCGGTTACGCCTTTGATGAGGAGCCCTTCTAATGCCCCGTATTAATAATCCCAAGCCGCCCAAGCGTGCCCCGAAGATCGACACGCGCCGTGGCGCCAAGAAAAAGCCCTGCTCCTTTTGTCAGCACGGCGTTGGCACCGTGGACTACAAGGACTTGGCGCAACTGCGTAAGTACATCTCGGATCGCGGCAAGATTCGCGGACGAAAGGTTTCGGGTAACTGCCAGCAGCACCAGCGTGACGTCACCGACGCCATCAAGACGGCTCGAGAGTTAGCGCTCCTGCCCTACACGCAGCGCACCGTGACCGAGCGACGCGGGGGCCGCGGTAACCGCGACGACCGCGGACCTCGCGCCCCACGGCCCGACAATGACCGTTCGCCAGCGCCCGCGAGTGTGAACGTCGAGGCCCCGGACGTCGAGGCTGAAGAGATCCTCGAATACGTTGAACCGGCTCCTGTGGCCGAAGCTGCGCTCGTCGAGGAGGTGGCCGAATGAAAGTCTTGCTGCGAAGTGACGTCCGCGGCGTCGGTCGTCGCGGCGACATCGTCGAGGTGAAGTCGGGCTACGCGCGTAACTTCTTGTTGCCGTCCGGAGCGGCCATGAAGGCGAGTACCAACACTGAATCGCAAGCAACCTCGATGCGTAAGTCCCGCGACTTGCGCGACGCGGCGAGTCGTGAAGCTGCTGAAGCCCAGCGTGCAGTCATCGAAGCCCAGACGCTCAGCATTGCCGCTCGCGCCAGCGCGAATGGTCGCCTGTTCGGTTCGGTCACTGAAGCTGACGTCGTTAACGCACTGCGAACGGCAACTGGCATCTCACTCGATCGTCACGCCATTCACATGACCGAGCATTTGAAAGAGGTCGGCACCACGACCGTGACGGCCGTCCTTTTCGAGGGTGTCGAGGCGACCATCAACGTGGAGATCATCGCGAAGTAACCGACGTTCTTGAGTTGTCCACACGCCGGGGCCCTGGTCTCGGCGTGTGTTGCGTCTGTCACGTGTCACAGGGCCCTGAAATCATCAAGTTTGCGATCGTTAGACACAGGTATATCCCCACGTTGTGCTTCTTGTTGCAAACAGATGAAAACCGCGACCATTGAGGACTTATGACGCAGATCGAATCGGAACGTACGCGACAAGCGCCGAACGGCTCGCGCATACCCCCAAGTGCAATCGAAGCCGAAGAGAGTTTGATCGGCGCGATGCTGTTGTCGCAAGAAGCCGTGAGCATCGCGTACGAAACGGTGCAGGCCGAAGACTTCTATCGACCACTCCTCGGACAGATCTTCAGTTCGATCATCGCGCTGGCGAACGCCGGTGAGCCGGTCGACTACGTGACCGTGCAAGCGAAGTTGCAAGAGCGCGGAGCGATTGCGGTCGAACTGGCGCTGCTGTCATCGCTCCAGATGAACACGCCGTCGGCTGCGAACGCGCAACACTACGCCGAACTGGTCCGCGAGAAGGCGCAGCAACGTCGTCTCATCTCGGTGGCTGGCGAGATCGTCGATGATGCCTATATCGCGACCGAGGACGTCGTCGGATTGATCGACGAAGCCGAACGCAAGATCAATGCCATCGGTGATGCGGGCCGGACTGACACCGTTTCGCCGCTGCAGCGCTTATTGCTGAGCGAAGCCGACATCCTCGAGGAGCGTGGCGAAACCCGGGGCCGGATCAACGGTCTCGAGACGGGTTACAAGTCCCTCGACCAGGTCCTCCAGGGATTGCAGCCGAGCAGCATGACCATCGTTGGCGCGCGTCCAGGCACCGGTAAGACGGCCTTCGCCTTGGGCGTCCTGATTCACGTGGGTGCGGTGGTGAAGCGGCCTGCGCTTTTCTTCTCCTTGGAGATGAGCCGTCAAGAGTTGGCCGAGAGGATCCTCGCCTCGACTGCTCGCATCGACTCATCAAAACTGCGCACCGGTGACCTCAGCGATGCTGACTGGAACCGCGCCCACGAAGCGTTCGGGTACTTGCAGTCGGCCAAGGTCTTCATCGACGACAACCCGGCGCTCACGGTCATGGACGTGCGGGCGAGGGCACGCCGCATTCGTCAACAAAACGGCGACCTCGGAGTCGTGATCATCGACTACCTGCAACTCATGAGTTCGCGAGGTCGCGCAGAGAATCGTCAAGTCGAAGTATCCGAGATGAGTCGGTCGCTCAAGATCTTGGCTCGCGAACTGCAATGTCCGGTCATCGCGCTTTCCCAGTTGTCGAGAAAACTCGAAGAACGCTCGGACAAGCGCCCGATGATGTCGGACCTTCGCGAGTCGGGATCGCTCGAACAAGACGCCGACGTCGTGCTCTTCATCTTCCGTCCGGAACAGTACGGTGAAGTGGCGAACGACAAAAAGGCCGAAGCCGAGATCATCGTGGGCAAGAACCGAAACGGTCCTACTCGTACCACGCATCTCACATGGCGCGGCGAGTTCGCCCGTTTCGACAACGTAGCCGAGGCGCGCGAAATCTAGTGTAGGGGGCAAGTCATTATTGACAATGGCAACTGTATTTGGAGACTAGATGAACAAAACAACAAATAATTTTTGACACAGTAGGGCAAAGAATCTAATTTCTGCAAGGTCGGGAACACACTTAATTCATCAGTCGTTGGATGAAATTAAAGGTTGAACTGAATCCAGTTGAGTCCACAGATGGGTATTGGGTTCGAGTTACTGCACCCAATGGTGCGGCGAGGGCCGCTGCACGGAGTGGAAAGGGGATGCTCTTTAATTCGCGCGAACAGAACTCTCACTAAGCCTCGATCCACCGCGCGTGTGACGTAGTCGCCGAATTCGGAGCCAAAACCTCAGGCTCAGTTGTGGTTTCCCGGGGCCCGGGCGTTGGTCCGTTGAGCGGACGTGTCGGTCACCAGCCCGATGGTTCTTGTAACTTGTTCGCGCTGGATGTCGCCGGGCGCGCCGCGGGTGACCTCGAAGCCAAAGTGGCTAGGTCTGTTTTTTGACGAGCCGATCGAAGCACTCGCTCCACTGCGTGGCCCAGGGCCACTTCGTTGGCAAGTGGGGGTGGCGACGTCGTCCAGAGTCGGTGAGTCGGCCGGGTAGGGCGATGAACTTGCGACGGATCGTCTTGGCGACGAGCGGGCCGGTGAGCTCGAGTTCGAGTGCTGCGACCCAACGCACCAGGTTGTGGGCGATGGACGCGAGCACGGCCCAGGCGGCGTTGGCGTTGAAGTCGCCCGAGGGGCAGTGCTCGAGTCCCGAGCCCTCTTTGAGGTCGCGAATGGCGAGTTCCACGACCGCGTGACGACGGTGATCGGCGTCGAGTGTGACTGCGTCCCCGTCACGGTCGGTGATGAAGGCGTGGTAGCGGTAGGTCGGAAAGAGTGCGGGCCGGGGGTCACTCAGCCTGGTGCGACGAACGACGAGACGGTGCTGGTCGCCATACGTGGTCTCGTCCACCCAGGCCCCGCCGTTCGCCGTGTCGTCAATGGACGTCCAGGCGTCTTCGGCGATCTGCTCGATGGCCCTTGTGATCGCTGGGGTTTGGCGCACGGTGATCGAGTAGCGTACGTCGTGGTCGATGCGGGCCTGCACCACGTACTTGGAGAAGAAGCCCGAGTCGCAGCGCAGCGTCAACGCTCCGCTCGCGCCGGCCCTTCGCACTTGGCCCATGACCTCGCGCACGAAGCACTGGGCGCCGCGCTGAGTGTTGGCCGAACCCTTGCGAAAACGCACGTGCAGGGTCTCGCCGGTGTCCGCCCGGGTGGCGAGCAGCGGGTGATAGCCCAGCACCTTGTTGTAGCCGTAGCCGGCGCCCTGCTTCTGGTTTCCGAACACTTCACATATTGTCGAGTCGACGTCGATGGTCATGGGCTCGTCGCCCGGACCGGCGCCGAGAGACCAGGCGCGTGTCATGAGCATCTCGGAGACCCGGTCCAGTTGACCGCGGGAGGGCGGCGGCGCTGTCGTTGCGCCACCGCCCGTGTCAGGTGTGGTCTTCGGTGGTTATCCGAGTGCGATGGTGCCGAGGAGGGTTGCCCGGTAGCGGATGAGCTTGGGGGTGGCTTTTTGTGCGAGGCAAGCGCCGGTGTTGCTTCGTGCGCCGATGATTGAGGTGTGCCGGGTGTAGGTGCCGCTGCCGCTGATGTGGCGGTAGGCGCCGGTGCCGCCGGTGATGGTGTAGGTGCCGCGGCCGACGCCTTTGGCGGTGCAGCTGCGCAGGTTGGGCGTCATCTTCGTCGACTGCTCGTTGCCGTTCAGGGTGATCGTGCCGGTGCGGAAGCGGAGCGTGATCCGGTCGCGGCCGCTGTTTTGGGTGTCGGTGCCGGTGAAGCTGCCGGTCGCGTGGATGCGGCCGGTCGCGACCGCCCGGACAGCGCTGTCGACGCCCTTGATCGTGGTTGAGGAGAGGGTGATGTGCTCGTTCGCGGTCGTTGCGCTGCCGGCTGCTGTCGCGCCGAGGGCGACGAGGGCGGCGCAGGCGGTGGCGAGGAGTGGGAGGAGGCGCGCGTGGCGCCGGAGGGTGGTGAGGGTCATCGAGTGCTCCTTGCGGATCGTGGTTTGGCTGGACATGCGTCGAGGCTAGGCGGCGGCTCGTGGCGTGTCGTCTGCCGCGGGCCGGATTCCGCATCAGCCGCGCGGGGCATTCGAGATGGGTCTCGCGGCCGATGTGGTTGCGCGCGTTTCGCGGCTACCGTCTCGGTTGTGGAGTTGACCGTTCCGTTGGAGATTCGGCGCCTGGCGCGCTCGCGGCTGGCCGACGTAGCGCTCGCGGCCCTGCTGCTCGTCCTAGCGGAGGTCGACGTGGCGGTGGGCAGCGGCTGGCGTGGCCCGCGCGCCTTCAATGGGCTGCTGGTCGGCTGCATCGCGATTGCGCTCGTCTGGCGGCGGTCGCGTCCGCTCGCGGTGCTCGCGGTTGCGGTGGTGGCGACGCTGCTGCAGGCGGTCACCTACGGCAGCGCCGATTCTGCGACCGACTTCTTCGTGATCGTCGTTGCGGTCTACTCGGCGGCCGCGCACGCGCCGCGGGCGGCGGCGGCGGTGGCCCTGACCGTTGCTGGCGTCGCCGCCCACGATCTTGGCGATCCGAGGATCAAGACGTTCGGCGACGCGGTCTACGACTCGACGATGCTGGGGCTGGTGGTGCTCGTCGGTCTCGCGATGCGGGCGCGGCAGGCGCGCACGCGGACGTTGGAGACCGAACAGGAGGCGCGGCAGCTGGCGGCGGTCGAGGACGAGCGGCGGCGAATCGCACGCGAGCTGCACGACATCGTCTCGCACAGCCTCGGTGTGCTCGTCCTGCAGGCGGGCGCGGCCGAGCGTCTGCTCGACCACGATCCCGAGCAGACGCGCGCGGTGTTGAAGTCGATCCGCGCGAACGGCCAGGAGGCGATCGGCGAGATGAGCACGCTGCTCGCGCTCGTGCGCGGCGAGGATGAGCGCTCGCGCGAGCCGCAGCCGCGACTCGCGGATCTCGAGCGGCTCGTCGAGACGATGCGCGAAGCCGGCCTAAACGTGCAGCTGGGGGTGGAGGGCGAGCGGCGCGAACTCCCGGCGGCGCTCGAGCTCTCCGCCTACCGGATCATCCAGGAAGGGCTCACAAACGCCGCCAAGCACGCCGGCGGAGCGAAGGTGCGAGCAGTCGTCCGCTATAACGACGATAGCGTCGAGGTCGAGGTCACCGACGACGGGCGCGGCACACGTGCCGCAGGCGGCAGCAGGCGCGGGCTGGCCGGCGTCGGCGAGCGCGTGTCGATCTTCGGCGGACGCTTCGAGGCAGGCCCGCGCGCCGAGGGCGGCTGGCTCGTCCGTGCAACGCTGCCGCTGGCCCGATGATCCGCGTCGTCGTCGCCGATGACCAACCCGTTGTCCGCGGCGGCCTGCGGATGATCCTCGAGATCGAGCCCGACATCGAGATCGTCGGCGAGGCCTCCGACGGCGCCGCAGCAGTTGATGCCGTCGCGGCGCTCCAGCCGGACGTCGTTTTGATGGATATCAGCATGGCGCCAGTCGACGGGATCGAAGCGACCCGCCGCATCGCGGCGGCCGGCAGCGACACACGCGTACTCGTGCTCACCACCTACGGCCTCGACGAGAACGTCTACGACGCGCTCAAGGCCGGCGCCTGCGGCTTCCTCGTCAAGACCGACCCGCCCGAGCGCCTCGTCGACGCCGTCCGTCTCGTCGCGCAGGGAGATTCCCTGCTGGCGCCGGAGATCACACGCAGACTGATCGACCGGTTCGTCTCGGGCGCCCATCCATCCCGGCCGCCGAGCGAGCTCGCCGAGCTGACAGCACGCGAGCTCGAGGTGCTGAAACTGCTCGCACGCGGCCGGACGAACGCTGCGATCGCGAACGAACTCTACCTGAGCGAAGGCACCGTCAAGACACACGTCGCACGCGTACTCCGAAAACTCGCCCTCCACGACCGCACACAAGCCGTCATCTACGCCTACGAGCACGGCATCGTCCATCCAGGTCGCTCCTAACCTCTGAGGCAGGCCTCGAGAGCGCCCTGCCGGTGCTCGGAACCCTACGCACGCATGAGAACACCCGACGCATTGAACGGCTCATTGCCCTGAATCGAGCCAAAATCCTTGGGGTCACGGTCTCGCGCCAGGGAGAGCGGATCATCGCGGCCGTGCGGGTGAGTGTCGCTCGCCCTCAGCGGGCCCACGTTGCCCAAAGCGACTCGGTGGTCGGCGTCGACGTGGGGGTGCGGCGCGAGGTGATCGGCGAACTCGCCAACCCCCGAGCCCTCGAACATCGACTGAGCGAACTGTGTCGGCTCCAACGCCAGCGCTCTCGCCGCACCCGCGATTCGCGCCAGTATCACGAGAGCGCCGCCAAGATCACGCGCCTCCACGCCGAGGTGGCAAAGCTTCGC
>Ga0307373_10010985_pt1 | contig 13211 bp, 3 predicted proteins | sample OX2MG_FD_202534 | JGI IMG/M metagenome (GOLD analysis project Ga0307373, IMG submission 202534) | Soil microbial communities from Risofladan, Vaasa, Finland - OX-2 | ecosystem: Environmental > Terrestrial > Soil > Coastal area > Acid sulfate soil | place: Finland: Risofladan, Vaasa | collected... | reverse complement strand
TTTGCTCTTACTCACGGGGACGACCTCCTGTAACGGGGTTTGGGGGGAATTCAACAACTCCACTCTAAACCGCTTTCGAGGCGTCCCCGCTCTTTTCCTACCTATAGCCAACTACAAGCAGCGCGAAACGAAAGCGGCGATGAATCGTCGCACTCCAAAACAAAACGAAAGCGGCGATGAATCGTCGCGCTACAATGCAATGGTGGGCCGGCACTCGCCCAAGGCGAGCCGACCCGCTGCGCGGGTGCCCCGCCAAGCTACAAGCTACAAGCAACGCGAAACGAATGCGGCGACGGGGCACTCGCGCAGTGGGTCGCGTCGCACTCCAAATAGGTCAGTACGTCCAACGGTAGGCCGAGCCGGCGGCGGGCACCACGGGGTTGCCGGCGTATTCGGCCGAGCCTATGATCGACTCCTGGATCGAAAGCTGCGTCGCGCCGGATGAGAATTGGCCCACCCAGTAGTTCGTTTCGCTCGAGCTGGGCGCCCGCAGCAGGTAGAGACCATAGAAATTGGCGATCACGTCGCCCCGGTACTCGCCGCCCGTCACCAGCGTGCTCACCACTTGCCCGAGCGTCATCGCGCCGGCGTTCAATTGGCCCACGAAATAATTCAGCCCGCCCGAGTCGGGCTGGCGGTTGAGGATGTTCTCGTACATCAACGTCACCCAGCCCGTGTTGTTCGCGCCCGCGTGATTGTAGCACTCGGGCGAGCTCCCCACGCCGATGATCACCTGCTCGGGACCGCCGTTGCTCGACCAGACGGAGCCCCAACTCGACTCGTCCTGAGAACTGGCGCCCCTCCCCAGGAACTGCTCGTAAAGGGCGTTGACCACGGCGTTCAGGTGCTCGGCGCTGCCGATCACCTCCCCGGCCAGCGTGGCCATCGACAACGCGCCCGAATGCAAGCTGGGCGCGTTGGCCATCAGCGTGCCGTCGTCCACCGGCCGGTTGAGCACCTCCTGGTAGAGCTTGTTGATCAGCGCCCCCTCGTGCGAATAGAGCGTGTCGGTGACCGCGCCGCTCGCCGCCGGCGAATCGACCGCCTGGTAGCTGAAACGGTCGATGCCCCGGAAGCCGCCGTTGGGCGTGTAGGTGAACGTGCCGTTGGGGTTCAAGCCCAGGCTGCCGTACGACGGACTGCTCACCACCGCGGCCGAAAGCGTGCCGCCCGCATTGGGGTCGCTATCGTCGTTCAACACGCTGTCCGACGAGCCGGCCGTGCTCGCGCCGCTGTAATTGAGCACGTACGTCTCCACGCGCGCCGTCGGCGGGGCCAGCAGCGTGATCGTGAAAGTCTGGAGGGTCGAGGTCAGCCCGTCGCCCGAGTTGGTCAGCACGACGCCGATCGTGGCGGCGCCGTACTGGCCCGCGGCGGGCGTGAAGGTCAATGTGCCCGTCGCGCCCGAGACGCTGATGGCCGGCGCCGCGCTGAACAGCCCCGCGTCGCTGTCGCTTTGCACGGCGAAGCTCAACGCGCCGCTGGTGTTCGGCGCGCCGGCCACCAGGTTCGTGGCCCAGTTGGGGTAGGTCTGGGCGCTAGCGTTCTCGACCAGCCGTTCGTTCGGTCCGACATTGAACGTGGGCGGACTGGTCTGCACGATCGTGATCGTCGTCAGTTGGACGGCCGAGGTCAAAGCGCCGTTGGTAGCGGTGACGTTGAGCGTGGCGGTGCCGTAGACGTTGGTGTTGAGCTGGTAAGTGAGCGTGCCGCTGGAGTCGATGGCGGGTGCCTGCTTGAAGAGCGGGCCGAAATTGCCGCCGCCGTCGGTCACGGAGAAGCTGACGGCGTTGGCGCCGCCGCTGCCCAGCGTGATATGCGTGGCGAAGTTCGGCACGGGGATCACGGCCGCGTTGCCGCCGCCGGACGGGCCGCCGTTGGTGTTGTTTTCGAGGGTCGAGGCGGTCGCCAGGCTGAACGAGGGGGCGACGTTGGGGGCCGTGATCCCGAGAATGGCCATGTCGTTGGCGGCGCTATAGGCCGTGCCGCCGCCGGTGGCTCCGAAGAGCGAGAGATCGACGCGGCCGCCGGCCGCGGCGCCGTCGGTCTGGTCCCAGGCGTCGAACTGCATACTGACGATGCCCGTCACGTTGCTGTTGGGAAGGAACCGCACTTTATCGAAGTCGCGCAGGACGACCGCGTTGGACGTCGAGACGTTGGGCCCGAACGCGGTCCAGCTCGTGCCGCCATTGATGAAATACTGCCAGGCGCCGTCTTCGCCGTCCGCAAGCCAGGTGACGGCGATCCCCTGCTGGGCGCCGTTGGCGTGGTCCAACGAGAGGAAGTTGGTTCCCAGCGGCTGGTTCAAGACGATCGGTCCGCCGCTGGCCAGCATCGCGCCCACGGTGCTGCCGGTGTTGGAGGCGATCGGCAGGTTTTCCGCCACCTGCGCGAAGGCCGGCAGGTCGGCCGTGTTCATCAGCGGCGCCGCGTGCGTGAGCAGCGTGCGTTCCTCCACAACTTCAAACCGAAGCTCACGGTAGGCGCCACCGAGGGCCGAGAGAATGCGCGGAGCCATCCGCATCATTCTGCGGGAGCCGCGGCGCCGGCCCTTCGCGGAGGATATTCCGAAGCGGCGATACTGATGCGTTGTCAATTGAATTCCTCCTATGTGACTAGCAATTGCATGATTCGCGGAACGTTCCTGTTGCGTCTCTGGAACACTTCGACCCGACCATGCTTTTCCGCGCCCGTGGGCGATCGGAGACGCTTGAACCAAGGCCCCCCACTAACCCGCCACATCGGCGCCCGTTTTCGGTTGTAGCAAAGTGACGATGCAGGCAAACCCGCGCAGCGCGGCAATCTCCGCCGGTGTTTGTCCGTCGTTGTCTTGTATCGTTGCATCGGCGCCCCGTGAAAGAAGCAATTTGACGACGTCGGCGCGACCGTGGAACGCGGCGACGTGCATTGCCGTTTCCCCGCTTGCGTCGCGTGCATCGGGATGGCTCCCGCGTGCCAAGAGAACGTCGGCGATTGCTGGTTCATGCCGTGCCGCGGCGTGTAATACGGTCATTCCTCTTGACGTCGCTGCGAGTACATCGGCGCCGCGCTGAATGAGGACATCGACAACGCTCGCAAGGCCGCGGACCGCCGCATTCCAAAGCGGCGTAGCGCCATCGTCATCTCGCGCATCGACCTCCGCGCCGCGATCGAGAATCTCGGCCACGACGACCGGGTCGCCCGAGTACGCAAGGTAATGCAACGGCGTCTCGCCACGCGCGTCTCGCTGGTTGACATTGGCGCCCGCCGCGAGCAACTGCCGGAGAATGTCGTGGCTAGCTTTCCAGCGGACTTCGGCGAGGGGCATATATCCATCGTTGCTGGGTGCGTTCGCGTCGGCGCCACCGGCTAGTAATGCCCGCACCACGTCGCCGTCGGCCGAGGCCACCGCAATGTGCAAGGGTGTTTTGCCGCGCGGATCACGGGCGGACACGTCCGCGCCCGACCGCACCAAGTATTCGGCCGCGCGCGCTTTGCCGGGCCATGCCGCGTGGTGCAAACAACTATCGCCGTCTTTGTCGGTCGACAGAGGGTCCGCGCCGTGCTCCAAGAGCAACGCGATCGCGCCGACGTGGCCGCGCTGACTCGCGCGCAGCAGCGGGTCTTCACCGCGCCAGTTCCTCGCATGAACGTCGGCGCCGCGTTCCAATAGCTCCCGAAGCACCTGGGTCCTGCCAAAGCATGCCGCGAAGTGGGCCGGCGACATGCCCTTGGTCGACGTGGCGCGGACGAGCTCTGGGTGCCGCGTCAGCAGATCTCGCACGCGATGGAGGCTCCCGGCGGCGACGGCGCCAAAGAGACGAATCAACGGGTCGTCGATCGGTGCGGGCCGCGAGGTTGTCGCTCCGTGAAAAGGTTGGTCGCGGGGAGTCTGGGAATCGCGCTCGCCGCGTTCGAGATCAGCGTCGTGGGCCGATTCCCGTTCTTGCTTCAGCGTTTCTTGCGGTTCTAAATCACCTGCGTCCCGCGGCGGTTCGACGCCGCTGGACTGAATGGCGGGGTTGTCGGTGGCTAAATGAGCGTAGCCAAGCATCGCCGCGACATCGTGGAAGCCTTTGGCCTCAGCGACATCCCCCGCCGTTTTGCCGGCGGAGTCCTTGACGGCTGGATTGGCGCCGTGGGAAAGCAGCAGACGAACCACCTCGTGGCGTCCGTAATACGCCGCCGAATGCAACGCCGTCGAGCCCATGGCATCTTGCGAGGAGACATCGGCACCGTGGGCCAGGATAAGCTGTACCAGGTTTGCATCATATCTGCAAGCGTTCTGCAAGACTGACAAACCCGGAGGGTTTCGCGCATCCACGTCCGCGCCATGTTCCAGAAATACCCGCGCGACGTCGATGTGGCCGAACATCGCGGCCCACCAAAGCGGGGTGACCCCGCCTTCCTCGCACGGGTCAGCTTCGGCACCCGCCTCCAACAGACGCACCACCGACCGGCTCTTTCCTTGCGATGCGATGCCGTGAAGGGCTGTTTCTCCAGACGCATTGCGCAATTCGTGCCGAGCGCCCGCGTCCAGCAAGAGATCAGCGACCTCGTCGGTTTCGCACCAGCGTGCCAGAAACAGGGGCGTCTCGCCCTCGTAGTTCGTTAAATTCGGATCGGCACCGCGCTCAAGCAGCGCCCAGACGACGTCACCGCGGTCCTCGGCGGCCGCCCGGTGTAGTGGTGTATTGCCGCGTACATCCCGCGCACCAACGTCGGCCCCGCACTCAACGAGAAATTCGACGGCGTCTACGTAACCCGCCGACGCTGCAACCTGCAGAGGACATCGTCCGTCGCGATCGCGAACATCCAGATTGGCGCCGTACTCCAGTAGTATGGCAACCGCCTGGACATGCCCATTCAAACACGCACGAATAAGCTCACTCTCGACGCATTCGAGTGGCTTGGCCCCGGCCTCGGCCTCTGCCTTGGCGGCACGGCTTGCGGCGGCAATCTCTTCACGCCGTGCCTCGGCAGCCGCCTCTTGGGCTTGCCTCGTCGCCTCGGCCTTCTCGTGCTTTCCCGTGGTCGAAGGCCGGGCACCACTTGTGTGCTCCTTCGCTAGGCCGTCGGAGTCGACAAAATCCATCGGATCGTTACCAACGTACCGACTCTGATTTGCGTCTCCCGCGCCGAAGCCCAGCGGATCCTCGCTGGTAAAAACGGCGTCCACCGCATTCAGGTTCCTCGCGCCGAAATGCACGTCGCCCGTGACCGGGTCGAGCAACCCGCCGGCATAACCCGCCAGATGGTGGACCGAGGTAGTGCTCTCGAACGTGACCGACCCGAATGCGGAATAAACGAGGTGGTCGAGGATGGTCCCGTTCAAGTCGCTGACGTCGCGTACGGAGCCCAGCGCGTCGGTCAGCGGCCAGGTCACCGGGCCGGCCGACGTGAGCGAGCTCACGTCCTCCTCGGCGTACACCTGGTCGGCGCCCGAAGCGGACGGTCCGTTCAAATAACGATTTGTCAAAGAGCCGGCGGCATTGAACTGCAAGACGATGTCGGAGCCATCATAAACGTACCACTCCACGTGGTCAAACGAGCCGTTGCCCGTGTCGTCGATCTCGCGCCCGATCAGCCGGTCGAACGGGTCGTAGACCAGGTGCTCGTGCTTGGTGAGCAAGCCCGCGTTGTTGTACTGCCAGACGTCGGTGAGGCGGTTGCGGAAATCCCAGGCTTGCTTCGTGTCGTAGTCGCTCACCAGGGCCGTCGACATGCGCGTCTTTTCGATCAGGTTCCCTTCGGCATCGTAGAATAAATTGAACGTGCCGTCGCTCTTCAGCAGGTTGCCGGCGCCGCCGGTGTAGTTTGGCCCGGCGGGGCTTGGCCCGATGCGGTTGCCGTTGAGATCGTATTGGTACGCTTCATTGGGCGGGGTGTGCGTGCCGCCGGTGTAGGTCGCCGAGAGGAGCTGGCTCGTTGCATCGTACTGGTACGTGGCCGTGCCGCCGCTGGTCGTCCCGAACGTCGCGACGCGGGCCAGCACGTCGTAGCTGTACGTGAAGGCGTCGAGGTTGGCGCCATTGTGCGTGTGGTTGATGCTGTTCAAGAGGCCCAGGGTGTTGTAACCCAGCGCCGTGTCGGCGGGGTCGGTGGCGGGGTTGGGGCCTCCGGAGAGGTTCGTGAAGCGGTCGATCGACGTCAATTCGTCGATCGCGTTGTACGTCAGCGCGACGCCCTTGGGCGCCACCACGTCGCCGCCGGTTTGCCCCTGCTGTTTGACGAGAATGGGCCGCGAGAGCGCGTCGTAGCTGGTGGTGTTCAGGAAGTCGGGCACGTCCGCCAGCGTGGCGGACAGTTGCGTGCGATTACCCAGCACGTCGTATTGGCTGCTCAGGAGGACGTGGGGCACGTTGGGCGTGCCGGCGTTATCGACCGAGGCGACCTGGCCTTGGCCGTTGTAGGTGTAGACGTAGTGCGCGGCGGAATCGCTCACGCTCTTGACCTGGCCCGCGGCGTCGTAGGTGGTGACGATCGACTCGGTGGTCATGGCCGCGTTGAGCGCCAAGGGCGCGACGAACTGGCCGCGATTATTTCCCAGGAACGTGATCAAGTAAGGGCTGGCGACCGTGCCCAGCCCCGTGACCGTGACCTGGCCGATGCCGGGGAGCGCGCTAACGGCCGCGGCCAACGCCGAGAACGACGCGCCCGCGGAAATCGGGGCGGTGGCGTTGCCCTGGTAGCTCAAGGTGTACGGCGTGCCGGCGGCGGCCGTGACGATCAACTGCTGCACGTCGTCCTGCTCGGCCGCGCCGGCCACGTCGATCCACGATTCGAGCGCGACCGGCTGCCCGCCCGCGTCGAGCAGGGGGTTTGGCTGCTGCGTCTGGATGCTGATCGCCGGCTCGGGCCTGGCGGCCAGGGCGCCGACGAACGTGACCACGTAATAACCGGCGCCCGTGCCGCCGACGGCCGAGCCCGTCGGTACGCTCACCAAAACATTGCCCGCCCCGATGGCCTGGAGGGCCTGCAAGGCGGCCTGCACGGTCGAGGCCGACGCGTTATAGGGGATCGAGTAGGTGAGCTGCCCGCCAAAGCCCAGGTTGAACCCGCCGCTGGTGACGGCGGCCCCGTTGACCGCCGCGTAGCCCACCACCTGCACCTGGTCGGTGCCGGCGACCGGGCTAGCGGCCATGGCCACGCCCACGCCGGTCTGATCGTAGCCCGAGCCGCCGACGATCCCCGACCAATTGACGCTCAGAAGAGGCGCCACCGTGCCGGAAAGCGAGCCGGTAAAGGCCACCAGGAACGGATTGGCGGCGCTACCTGAACCGCTCACGGTAACGTTGCCCGACTGGATCGTAGACAGCGCGGCCAGCGCGTTCTGCACGATGCCCGCCGCCGCGTTGAACGCGATCGGGGAGGTGGTTTGCCCCGCGTAGCCGAGCGTCCAGGTTCCGCCGGTGGCCCCGTGCTCGACGACGATCGACTGCACCGTGTTCGAGTGTCCGCCCGAGCCGGGCACCAGCGTGGTCACGCCCGCGAGCTGCCAGTTCTCGGCAATCTGCTGGTTCTGATGGTCATACTGAAACTGGCGAATCCGGCCGTCGGCGTCGACTTCCTGGAGCAGGTTATTGTTCTGGTCATACGTATATGTCAGCGTGCCGGTGGGGGTGGTTTCGGTCGTCACGCGGTCCAGGCCGTCGAATTGCCAGGAGGTGGTGTTATTGGCCGGGTCCGTGAGGCTGGTCATGTTGTTGGCCAGGTCAAAGCCATAATTCGTGATGCCGCCCGTGGCGCTGGTGGTTTTGAAGGCGCGGCCCAGCGCGTCGAAGTGGGTCGTGGTCGTGCCGGCGGCGGGCGTGCCGGGCGCGGAGGTCGTGCTGGTGAGCTGCGAAAGGACGCTATACGTGTAGTTCCGGACCACGCCGGTGAAGTCGGTGGTGGTCGAGGGGCGGTCCAGCCCGTCGGGCGTGCTGGTTTGAATCCTGCCCAGCGGGTCGGTGGTCTGGACCACCTGCGAGTCGGCGTTGTAAGTCTAGGTGGTGACGGGCGCCGCCTGGCCGGGGGCCGGCACGGGGTCGGTCTGTTGCGTCACGCGGTCGAGCGCATCGGGCTCGAACTGGGTCACGGCCTCGGCGCTATTGGTTTCTGTGGCCAGGTTCCCTGCCAGGTCGTACAGATCGGTGGTGGTCGTCGTGGCGTCGCCGGCCGCGCCGGTGACCGGGTTGGGAAGAATCACTTGAGTTTGCAGCCCGTCGCCGTTGTAGCGGTACTGGGTCACTCGGCCGAGCTCGTCGATGGTTTCGAGCAGCTCGCCCGCCAGATCATATTGGTGCTGCAGCGTCGGGCGGGGGGCGACACCGTCGGGCGAAGGCTCGATGGTTTCGACCAGCTCATTGCGGGCGTTGTACAGAAAATCAGTCCGGTTGCCGTTCGCATCGACTTGCCAGGCGAGATTTCCGTCGCCGTCAAAGTGGGAAACCGTGATCGGGCCGGGCACTGCGCCGCCGGGAGGAAAGGGGCCTCCGCCGGGCGAGGGGAGCTGTTGCTGGATCAGCTCGCCGAAATCGTTGTAAGTGAACAAAGTCACCCGCCCCAGGGCATCGGTTTTGCTGGTGACCTCCATATCGGCGTTGTAAGTGAAGCTGGTCGTGGGATGATGGCCGGCATTGTCGGCCGGGCCGGTGGTCGTGAGCAGGTCACCGCGGACGTCGAAGGTATTATTGGTGACATTCCCGGCGGCGTCAGTTTCCTGGATGACGTCTCCCAGCGCGCTATAGACCACCGAGCTGGTGGAGGTCGATCCAACGGTCCCTCCGCTGTCGGCGGGGTCCGGGACGGTTTGGCTGATGGGCCGGTTCACGGCGTCGAAGCCCCAGGAGGCGGTCACGCCGGCAGGGCTGGTCTCGCTGTTGCGGTTGTTGGCGAGGTCGAACGTGTCTTTCGTGATGGTGTAGTTCGTGCCGCCCGCCGGGTCAGGCTGCTGCAATTTGTACTGGTTTCCGCTCGAATCGTAAAAATACTGGGTCACGCGGCCCAGCGCGTCGGTTTCTTGCGCGAGGCGGCCCTTGGCGTCGAAAACGTCGAGCGTCTTGGGAAAGATGGTCGGCTGGCTGGGGTCGGGCGGCGGCTGGTCGGTCTCGATGGTGCGGCCCAGGCCGTCGACGGTGAAATGGGTCACCCGGCCCAGCTCATCGGTCTGGCTGCTCAGGTCGTCCGATTGACCGATCGATAAGTTCGAGTCGTAGGTGAACGTGACGCTGGCCTGGTCGGCGGCGACGCCCTTGGCATAAACGATCTGCATCACGAGCCCGTGCGGATTGTAACTGTAATCGGTTTCGATGCCGCGCGGGTCGATTTCAGTGGCCACGAGCCCGCCGGGAGCCTGGCCTGGGCCCGTGGGCCTGGCCGTGTACGTGTAGTTCGTGACGCGGTTGGGGGAGCCGACGCCCACCTGAATGACCGAAAGCACGTTGCCGGTGGTGGAATCGAGCGTGTAATCGGTTTCGCGGCCCATTCCGTCGACGTACTTCGTGGGCACGCTCCACTTGGGGTCGTAGGTCCAGCTTTCCACCGAATTGTCGGGCAGGGTCTCTTGCGTGAGGTCGCCCGCGGAGTTGTAGGCGAAAAGCGTGATGGTCGCGGGGCCGCCGGGCGCCGGCGGCGGGGCGACGATCTCGATGAGCAACCCTTCGGCGTTGTCGTAGGTGCTGGTGGCGTTGCCCAAGGCATCGACCGACGTCGTGACCTGGCCAAAGCGGCCGACCTGGTACGTCGATACATGACCGTTTTCGTCGGTTTGCGTGCCGCTCGTGGGCGGCCCGGCGTAGACCAGCGGCGCGGGGTTCGATAGCGTGCCGGCGCCGAGCGCCGTGTTCACCAAAGGCTGGTCGAGCGGCGCCACGTAGGTGGTGCTGGTGCCGTCGGGTGCCGTGATCTTGGAAACGCCGCGGAAGGCGTTGTAGCCGATGGTCGTGAGGCCGTCGGCGTCGGTCATGCTGTTTTCCAGCCCGGTCGTCGGGTCGTAGGTGAACGTGGTGACCGATTGCGCCTCGCCGTCGCCCGGCGCCGGGCGCGTGATGGACGTCAATTCTCGGGCGGAATTGTATCCCAGCGACGTGGTGCGGCCGTAAATATCGGTGATGCTGGCGACCAGGCCCGCGTTATAGACAAACTTGGTAATGCGGCCTTCCTGGTCGACGATCGTCGAAACGGTGCCATCGGTGTTGTGGTTGAAGTTCGTGGTGTTGCCGTTGCTATCGACCTTGCTGCCGAGCCAGCCGGCCAGGTTGAAGTTCTCGACGTTGCCGTTTTCGTCGGTGAGCGTGTAGCCGCTGCCGCTGACGGCGGTCAGCGTGGAAAAGCCCGGCGCGCCCAGCGGGCTCGTAAAGCTGCCGTCCGAGTTCTTGGTGAAGTAGTACATATTGCCGCTGCCGTCGGCCAGCTCGACGCCGCCGCTGGTGGGGTAGAGCTGGTCGGCGCTTTGCAGCATCCAGCCGGCGCCGAAGGGGCTGGCGTCGAGGTTCTGGACGTTGTAGTTGCCATGGTACGTGCGCGAGATGGAGGGGGAGCCAAGCGCGTAATTCTCGGTGACGGTCATGCTCCAGGGGTACCGGCCGGGCGGCAGCGCGCCGGCGTCGAACTGCTGGGCGAAAACGACGGTCTGGTTGGCCTGGTAGCCCGCGGGGTTGTAATAGAGCGGCGTCTGGGCCATGCCATTGAACGTCCACTGGACCGTCACTGAAGTAGCGGTGGCGGCGTTGGGCGAGAGCCGATCGTCGACGGTGACGATCGGGTGCGGCCGGTCGCCTTGGATCTGCTTGAGATCGGTGTTGGGGTCGGCCCCGCCGTCGTTGGCGCCGAGCGTTCCGTCAGCCTGGTTGACCTCGTTCTCGACGTTGCCGCAACTGCACATACAGGTGCAGTACGAAGGCTGGTTGTCCGGGACGGCGCCGTCGTAGATTGTGCCGGTGCCGGTGCCGCGGGCCACTGTCGCGTCGCCATTGGCGGGGGGCGAGAGCACGACGGTAAAGTTGGTCGGCGCTTCCTGGTTGGCGTCGGCCGGGGCCGTTTCGGGGTTTTCCGTCGAGCTCTGCTCCTGGGGCGGGTCATCGACCGGGTCGTCGTTGGCCGTGACGGTGATGGTCTCCGTCTGCGTCGGGCTCTGGCTGGCGGAAAACGTGATGATGCCCGACAAAGGGTTGGCGGTATAGTCTTCGGGGGTGGTGGCGGTGCCTGGTTCGATCGTATAGGGAACGGCGACGGGCTGCGCCGTGGCGCCGTTGAGCGTGACCGTAAACGTGAGCAGGTTGCCATTGGCGGCCTGTTCGGACGCCTGGGCGTCGTTGATGCCGACGGTGGGCGGCGGGTCGCTGTCGTCGATGGTGCCCTTGCCTTGGGAAGGACTGCCCACTGTGGCGCCCGAGGAGGCGGAAAGCAGGTTCACGTAGAACGTCTCGGGGGACGTCTCGTTCGCCGTGTTGTCGTCTTTGATCGGCACTACAATGTAAGCGGGGTTCGTGGGGCTGGTCCCGGCGGGCACGATGAACGGCGCGTTGGTTGCTGATGTGTAGTCGATTCCGGCCTTGGCGGTGCCGTCCTGGGTCGCATACGTGAGCGTCACCGGGGAGCTGAGCGCGGGCGAGACCGTGACGGGAAAATAGGCCATCAGCGTCCCGTTTCCGTCCTCGGCGACCGCCGGGGCGTCGCTTATGGCCACGATGGGGTCGGTGTCTTCGGTGATGGTGCCCATGGCGCTGGCGGAACTGGTGCTCCCCAGAGTGACTTGCACCGTCACCGACTGGCTGTTCTCTCCGGTGGCGAGGTCGTCTCGCGTGTTGATCGTGAGGGTTTTCTGACCGTCGCCTTGAAACACCATCGTTCCCTGGGTCGGCTGGCTTGAGGGAACATCCCTCGGGTCGGTTTCGCTGATAATCTTCCAGTTGACGGTTTCGGTAACTCCGCCGGAATATGCAACGGTCACCGGGAACACCAGCGGGTTTCCTTCCACGACGCTGGTGGTGGGCGGTTTGATGCCGACGATCGGGTAATCGACGTCAGGCTCGGTGATCGTCCCGCTGGCGCTGTTGGAAACGGTGCCCAACGTCACTTTGACGGTCACCGACTGGTTCTGGTTCGACTCTCCCGCCGTGAGGTCGTCGACGGTGTTCACCGGGAGTTGCTGCGTGCCCGCCGTGTTGAACATCAACGTTCCGCTTTCGCCAAGAGGCGCGTCGTTGGAATCGCTGGTGCTGACCACGCTCCAGTTGACCGTCACAGGCCCGGTCGTATTTGAGACGGTCACCGGAAAGGAGAGCGCGGAGCCCTCCGCGACGGCATTCGCGTTCTGGATGCTCACCGACGGCGTCGTGCCGCCCATGTCCGTGGTGTCTTCGTTGATCGTCACGTAGGCGCTCGCGCCATCGACCATGACGGTGAGCGTTTGCGGGCTTTGTTCGCCCGTGCCGTTGTCGTCCTGCGTCGTGACCATGACCGTCCCCGTCCCGGCGGGGCCGACGGTCACGGGGCCGCTTGTGCTTGTGGCCACCAGGTCGGCGGGGTCGGTGCAGGAAGCCGTCCAGGTCGCGTTTCCCGGCGGGGCGCCGGTCAAGGAGAAACTGATCGTCTGGTTGCTTCCGGTTTCGGTGATACTTTGAGGGCCGCTGAGCGCCGGGCCACCCGTTCCGCCCGATTCTTCGGTGAGCGTGCCGGAGTTGTTGCCCCAAGCCCCGCCCACGTTAACCCAGACGGTAAGCGACTCCGGCTGCTGGGGCGATTCGTCGGCGGTGTCGTCTTGGATGGGGACGGTGAAACTGAATGGTCCATTGCCAACCCCGGTCTTGGAACCGGTTTCCCATCCGTTGGAGACGTTGGGCAAATTGTTGATGTCGGTCGAAGCGTACCACTGGAGTGCGCTTGGGCCGGCCAGTCCCGAGACGTTCCCCGTCACGGTGAACGTACCGTTCGAATTCTGCTCCTTCCAGGAGCCGAACGGCAGCTTCATGATCCGGCCTTTCGCAGACGTTGACTTGCTAAACGTTGTCAGACCTGCGACAGGAAGCAAGCAATCAGTGTGCCGCGGGGGCCGAACGGTAAAAGTCGAGAGCAAAGCGGCTTACGCCCCAAGAGGTTGCGCGCCGGCGTAGCGCTTTGGCGCCGCGCACGAGGACGACGCGGACCGTCGAGATCCTGACGGAAATCGTCGAAATTCGCGCGTAAACCGACAAAAAACGGGCGCTTGGGGTCGGTTGTATGGTGGGGCAGGAGATCGGCTGCGCGGA
>Ga0307373_10010984_pt1 | contig 13212 bp, 14 predicted proteins | sample OX2MG_FD_202534 | JGI IMG/M metagenome (GOLD analysis project Ga0307373, IMG submission 202534) | Soil microbial communities from Risofladan, Vaasa, Finland - OX-2 | ecosystem: Environmental > Terrestrial > Soil > Coastal area > Acid sulfate soil | place: Finland: Risofladan, Vaasa | collected... | reverse complement strand
GTGTGCGCGATCAAGCCCGTTCCGAGGATTCCCCATCTGAGTGTTCTGAGTGTGCTGTCTTGCATGCTTTGTCCTTTCGTCGACTCAAGCGTTGAAGCCAAGATGACCGGGTAGAGCCGGCGTCGTCGGTTGAGGTCGTCAGTACCGGCTTTAGCCTCAGGTGTCGCCGAGCGTCAGGGTCGCTTTCACCCCTCGGTACGCGAACGCCTCGGCGAACGCCTCGATTCCGACTGTTAGCCCGATGAATGACTCAACAGCGTCCGGCCACCGGCTACGGGCTCGGTAGAGGGCGTCGAGCCCGGTCTCCCAGTCCTGTCGGTGAGCGTTGACGCTGCCAAATAGTGCCCGGTTTTGCAGAATGGTGTCCACACCCAGTACGCGTCCGTCGAGTTTGACTTCACGCGGGCGACCGTCGATGCCGAGCAGGCACGCGACACCGCTGCGTGAGAGCAGGCCGAGGGTGTCGATCATTACCTGTGCATCTCCCGTAGCCTCGATGACGAGGTCAAAGCCCCCGACATCGGCTGCCGCTTGAGCGGGGGAGGTATCGGCGGTGCAGAAGTAGATCGCTCCGCAGGCGACAACGAGCCGTGCACGCTCCTGGGCGACACTGGACCGGCCGGCTGTCCAGACGTCGTAGCCCTCGAGCCGGAGGAGATAGCTGCTGAGCATCCCGATCGCGCCCGTGCCGAGCACCAGCGCGCGACGACGCATACAGGGCTGTCGGTTGGCGATGGCTTCAGCGTGGCGGATCCCGCGCGCGCAGATTGACGCCGGCTCGCCGAGCACACCGACCACCCCGAGCCCGCGCGGAACGGGAACGAGGTAGTCGCGCGATTCGGCCACCATCTCGGACGCGAAACCGTCAAGTCGTGTGATGCCACGTTCGTTGTAATCGCCCGTGAGACAGGAGTCCGATGAGCCCTGTTCACATGCGATGCAATGCCCGCACGTGCGGCGGACTGTCGCGCAGACCAGGTCCCCGCGGGTGAACCCATTCCCGTCAACTGCGACGCGCGCCAGCAGTTCGTGTCCCAGGATCAAACGTTCCTCACCGTCAGGCGCGACGCCAAAGCGACCGTCTGAGATCTCTCGGTCTGTGCCGCACACTCCTATGCGCAGGGGCGTCAGCAGAACCTGCCCGGGCCCCGCCGCGATGTCGGGAACCGCGGAGATGTGTGTGGTGTTCGCCTTCCCAGGCGTGGTGACAAGCGCGAGCATCAGATCACACAGCTGTCAGGCCACCATCGATGGTCAGGACACTTCCAGTCATGAATGCGGCGGCGTCCGAGGCGAGATACAGCACAGCTTCGGCGATCTCCTCGGGCTTTCCTAGGCGACCCATGGGCTGCCGGGCCCGCAACGCGTCGATTGACTCACCGGCCTCAGCGACAAGTCGTTGTACCCAGGGCGAGTCCACCGTCCCCGGGCAGACCGCATTCACTCGGATGCCTTCGGCGACGTGGTCGACCGCCAGAGCGCGGGTGAACGCGATCACCGCCCCTTTTGACGCGCAGTAAGCAGCACGGTTGCGCAGACCAACGATCCCCGCGATCGACGCCATGTTCACGATGGCTCCACCACCACGCTCGATCATCGACGGGATCGCGTACTTGCAGGTCAGGAACGTCCCGCGCGAGTTAACAGCAAACACGTCCTCCCAGATTTCAAGCGATGTCTCCGGTGCGGAGGTCGTCGAACCGATGCCGGCGACATTGACCAACACGTCAAGGTCATCCGGGAGCACGTGCCGGACCGCGGGCTCGTCACGTACGTCAAGGGCAACTGCGAGAGCTCGCTCGTCCCCAAGCTCATTCGCTACCGCTTGGGCGCGATCTGGTGAAAGGTCGGCGATCGTCACGCGGGCGCCCTCTCGGTGTAGGGCGCGGGCGACCGCTTCACCGATGCCCGATCCGGCGCCCGTCACGAACGCGGACTTGCCTCGGAATCGCTCAACGTTCATCAGCCACCTCCCGAACGGGGTTACGCAACGCTCCTACACTTCCACTGTGCACCCGACAACGTCTCCGGTGTGATGACCGACGGGGCAGTGACCGGGGTGTGTGTGGTAACGCGCATGAGTCTTGCTGGTCACGGGCGTAGGACGGCGCCCTCGGAAGCTGAGCGGACAGTCGCGCGGTAGCGCGCAAACACGCCACTCGTATACGAGGTTTCGGGCGCAGTCCAATCCCGCATGCGTGCGGCGAGCGCATCGGCGGTTAAGTCGATGTTCAGCGTGCCTTCGTTGACATCGATGGTGATCACGTCGCCGTCGCGCACCGCGGCCAGCGGCCCACCCCGTGCCGCCTCCGGTGAGACGTGGCCGACCATCAGGCCGCGTGTGGCCCCGGAGAATCGTCCGTCGGTGACCAGCGCGACGGTCTCGCCAAGCCCAGCGCCCACGACCGACGCTGTGATGCTGAGCATCTCGCGCATCCCAGGTCCGCCAGCCGGGCCCTCGTACCTGGTGACGAGCACGTCACCAGGTACGATCCTGCCCGCACGGACAGCGGCCGCGCACGCTTCTTCACTATCGAATACGCGGGCGGGACCAACGTGACGAGTGCGGTGGGCACCGGCGAGCTTGGTGACGCTGCCGTCTGGGGCGAGGTTGCCGCGCAGCACATGCAGTGCGCCGCTGTTCTTAAACGCATGGTCGGCGGAGAAGATGACCTCACCGTCGGGTCCTCCCGCATCGGCGACCACACTCGCAATGGTGCCGCCCATGACGGTGGGGGCATCTCCGTCGAGATGACCGGACCGGATCAGCTCGGCAAGTACGGCGGAGGTTCCGCCTGCGCGATGAAGATCCTCAGCGACCCAACGTCCGCTCGGCACCAGGTTGGTAATGACGGGCGTGCGTGCGGCGACGGCGGCCAGTTCGTCGAGCGTGAGGGAGACGCCGGCCTCTTGGGCGACGGCCAGCAGATGCAGCAGCCCATTCGTCGAGCCGCCGGTGGCCGTGATCCCGACCATCGCGTTGAGCAGCGCGCGGCGGTCCATGAAATGTCGGGCGGTCATGCCGTCGCCGGCCAGTCTGATTGCGATCTCCGCGGCACGATCGGCCGCCGCCTTTTTGGCGTCGATGTCCTCAGCCGGGATCAGACCGTCCCCGACCGACGCGAGCCCGAGGCACTCAATCGCGACCGCCATCGTGTTGGCGGTGAACTGGCCGGCGCACGCGCCCATTCCCGGGCAAGAGACGCGCTCCAACTCGTCAAGCTCCTCACGGCTGACTGTTTGACGCTCATAGCCGCCGACGGCCTCCCACACGTCTTGGATCGTCACCTGCTTGCCGTGCAGCATCCCGGCGCGCATCGGACCGCTGTAGAGCATCACCGCGGGCTTGTCGACGCGCGCCAACGCCATCAGCGCTGCCGGGGTGGTCTTGTCGCACCCGACCAGACAGACAAGCGCGTCGAAGTCATGCGCGTGAACCATCAGCTCGATCGAGTCAGCGATCACCTCACGCGAGACCAAAGAGGCGCGCATGCCCGGGGTTGCCTGGGACTGGTTGTCGGACACCGCGATCGTGTTGAACGCCATACCGACACCTCCCGCCCGGTTGACCGTCTCCACAACTCGGTCTGACAGCGTCCGGTGGTTGAGATTGCACGGCATCGTGCCCGTCCAACTCGAGGCGACGCCAACAATAGGTCCGTCCAGGCGGGCTGGATCGATCCCCATCGCCCGGAAGTGCGCACGGGCGGGCGCTCGCTCGGCACCATTGCGGAGCTTGTCGCGGGCGTCTCGTCGGAGCGTCTCTCCACTCATGTCACACACCCTAACCAGGATCGTTCCAGTGTCGGACCGAGACGTCGGCGACTTCGGATCAAGCTGGCGGATGCCCTCGGACGGCGACCTCGCGCTTGCCCTCCGAGGCGGCCAACCACGCAGACGCGAGACGGATCTCGTAATCGCGGCCACGGCCAACGTCATCGGCGTCACGCTGATGACCGATAACGTCGGCGACTTCGAGATCATCGACGACCTAGTCCACGCTAGATCACCTGAGCAACTCCGCCACAGCTGACACGCGGAGCGGCTTCGTCCGAACGCGGTGCGTAGCCACAAGTCAGTTATGAGCCCGCCCGCGTAGCGCCGAGTGGGCGCAGGTCCTCAAACGAGAAGCAATGTGCGCGTCGATCGAGCTGTGCGCGGGTAGTTTGAAGCTGCGAGGCGCGTTACCGTCGGCTCTGATCGCGCAGCCCGCTCCTAGGCAAGTCGGACTGCGACGAGCGATGAGCAATGCGCCAAACTGCAGCTCATGACTGACATCGATCCCACTCGCCCCCCGAGTGGCGCGGGCTGCGTCGAATGTGACGCGGCAAGCCCTCAGGGGTGGTGGTTGCATCTGCGTCGTTGTGCGGCGTGCGGGCACATCGGCTGCTGCGACGACTCGCTGGCTCGCCACGCGACGGCCCACTACCAGGCGACCGGGCATCCGATCATCCAGAGCTTCGAGCCCGGCGAGGACTGGTTCTACGACTACCGCAGCAACGACTTCGTGGTCGGCCCCGAGTTGGCGCCGCCGCACAGCCATCCCGTCGAGCAGGGTGTCCCTGGCCCGGTGGGTCGCGTACCTGAGGACTGGATGCGCCAGCTCGGCTAGCACCAACTCGTGCTTACCACGCAGGCGGGCGTGCGCCCGGTGTTTGTCGGGCTCATCCGCCCGTCTGGGCGCCAGTCAGCGTGGCGAGCGCGGAAGGCGCGCCTCCAGCTCGCTGATTCGGTCGAGCAACTCGACCACGAGTACGGCGCCGGCGTAATTGAGATTGAGGTCCCGGCGCAGCCGCTCGGCCCTGGCCACTCTTGCGGCACTGGTTGGGTCGAATCCCGCAGGAGGCGCGAGCGCGGTCGGTCGCGGCTGCTTGGGTTCGAGCAGCCCGAACTCCAGGTAGCGACGTACGTGCACCGTCCGGACCCCGGCCATCCGAGCGAGGACCGTCAGCTCGACCGGCTCCTCCGGAGGTTCGTGATCATTCGAGTCTGTCCCTGGGTCCTTGCTCATCGTCACGCTGCCTCGCCCGGACCTGAGCTCTCAGTCAGCTGCTCGTAGAGCTCGCGCTCGCGGTCCGAGAGCGTCTTCGGGACCACGATCTTCACGACGGCATGGAGATCGCCGCCCTCGCCATCGCGCCTGGGAAGCCCACGGCCACGCAGCCGCAATCGCCGTCCGCTGGATGAGCCCGCAGGCACGCGGATCTGCGCGCTGCCTGTCGGCGTCTCGATGGTCACCGTCGCCCCAAGCGCCGCCTGGGATGGTGTGATCGGTAGGTCGACGTCGAGGTCGTGGTTGCCGCGACGGTGAAAGCGTGGATGGGGTTTCAGCGCAACCCGCAGAAACAGGTCGCCTGGAGGCCCGCCGTTGAACCCCTCAGCCCCGCGTCCAGCCAGTCGGATCAGCTGGCCATCACGGACGCCTGCCGGGAAATTCACACTCACCTGACGGCCATCCAGCGCAAGGCGTCGTCGACCACCGGTAAGCGCATCCTCCAACGAGAGCTCAAGTAGGGCCTCCCGGTCGCGCCCACGTATTGGCCCTCCCACGCGTTGTGCCCGAGCTCCGAACAGCGCGTCAAACAGGTCCCCTCCGAACTCCACACCAACTCCATCGCCCCACCCCTGATCGGTGAAGAACTCCGCGAAGCTCTCATTGGGAGTTTCCTGCTCTGCCTCCTGCCAATCAGCGCCAAGGCGGTCGTAGCGCGCACGCTTATCGGGATCGAACAGGACCTCATACGCCTCACCCAACTCCTTGAAACGTTCCTCGGCATCCTCATCCGAGTTCAGATCCGGGTGATACTGACGCGCCAGCTTCCGGTAAGCCCGGCGGATCGCGTCCTGATCGGCGTCGTGCGAGACGCCGAGCACGTCGTAGTAGTCCGTGTAGCTGAGAGCCATGTGAAACCGAATCGTCCCTCAAACGAGGCAGCAACGTAATCCGATACGAACTGAACCACCAGGCTACGGTCTGGAATAGGGCAGCTCAGGGCGTCCACTGCAGGGCCGGCTGCTAAGGGATCGCATGATCGCTGCCGATGATCGTCAAAGTGTTTGTTAACGAAACCGCGGGAGCGCTCGACGCCCGCCGGGTCCTCCGCGACGAGGAACCGACGGGCCGGTTTGTCGATCCAGTTCCTGCTTCATCGGATCGTGCCCATCTGCAGGCCGTTGCGCCGGCGAGCTCGCTTGACGAAGGGCCGCTGCTCGGGCGCGTAACCAGAGTCGAGGCCGGGCGCGTGTTGGTCGGCCTCACCGACGAGGAGGCCGTGCAGCGGGCTACGGTGTCGGCACTGGTCGCACTGCATGCCGGCGACGGCTTCCTAATGGCGATCATCGACACGCTCGTCTGCTCGGAGACATCTGATCGCGTGATCGCCCACCTGATGCCGGTCGGCGCGTTCCATCCTTCGGCCGGAGGCGGCGGAACGTTTCGGGTTGGGGCTGCGCATCAGCCACGTATTAACGCCGGCTGCTATCTCATCGAGGGTGAGGATCTGCGCCGCTTGATGGGCTGCATTTCGGATGATGTCTCGCCGGACGAGCGGCTGATCCTGGGTCGCTACGGAGACAATGACGGCGCCGAGGCGGTAGCGAACGGCAACCACATGTTCCAGCGGCATCTGGCCATCCTTGGCAACAGCGGGGCCGGCAAGAGCTGGGCGGTCGCGCTACTGCTGGAACGCGCCGCCCGCCTGCAGAATGCGAGCCTCATAGTGCTCGATCTGCACGGCGAATACGGACCGCTCGCCGAGGGCGGGATCGCGACTCGCCTGCGTCTCGGTGGACCGGCGGACTTTGTCGACGCAGGTGATGACCTGATCTACCTGCCCTACTGGATCTTCGAGATCGATGAACTCGCACTGATCGTGCTCAACGCTGACGATCCGCACGCGGCTGATCAGCGCTTGTGGCTGGTCCAACGAATCGAGGCTATGAAGCGTGGGTCGCTCGGGGCGGCCGGCCACTACGACACAATGATGACGGCCACGGTCGATTCGCCGGTTCCCTACCGGATCGAGGATCTCCTTGCGTCTGCGGAGCGCGACGAGGTGGAACAGATCATCCTGCAGCCGAGCGGGAAGGTCCTCCCGGGCCCGTATGCCGGCAAGCTGCGGAGTCTCATCAATCGGATCGAAGCCCGATGCGCCGACCCACGTTACGCCTTCATCTTCCAGCCTCCCGAGCAGTCTCACAGCCTCGACTGGCTGTCAAAGATGGCTCTCACGCTGCTGCAGTCAGGCGTCGGAACGCCCGGCATAAAGACGATCGACCTTTCCGGCCTGCCGTCCGCGCTGGTCCCGCTTGTTGCTGGACTGATCGCCCGTCTGACCTACGACATCCAATTCTGGACGGAGCCGACACGCCGGACGCCGATTTGCCTGGTCTGCGACGAGGCACACGTCTATCTGCGGGAGACCGAGGACGCCTCGCCGATCTACGACTGGGCAATGCGTCGCTTCGAGACGATTGCCAAGGAGGGCCGCAAGTACGGAGTCTGCCTCGCCGTGGTCAGCCAGCGTCCCAGTGAGCTCAATCGCACCGTGCTTAGCCAGTGCAACAACTTCATCATCCTGCGCTTGAGCAACGATCCGGATCACGAGGCGATCGTTCAGCTCGTACCTGGCGCGTTTGCCGGCGTCGCGGACGTGCTCCCCACACTCGATGTCGGAGAAGCCGTGGTCGTCGGTGACGCAGTCCCACTGCCAATCCGCATCAAGCTCGACCGCGCGACCCACGGCCCCGACAGCCGGACGATTCCATATTGGTCGTTGTGGGCGAACCAGCCCTCCTCGCCAGACGCGATCGTCATGGGCGCCGCCGCGCTGCGAGCCCAGTCGCGCGCAATCGCCAACGCAGCGAGTTCCGGCCAGAGCCCGGAAGCCGCGGCGACTGCCGACCAGCCAAACTGAGCCAAGCGCTCGCGCTCATCGAGGCCTGCTCGGCGCGGCGTGACCAAGGGCATGGACCACGCATCGGGCTTCCGCCCGGTCCGGCATAGTGTCTGTCGTGGTTCCCGACGTCGAGCATGCCGCCCCGGGCGCCGCCCCTGCGGCGCTGAATAGTGATGCCGCGATTAGTGCGCGCGGCATCTCCAAGTCTTTCGGTGAGGTGCGCGCGCTGATCGACGTCGACCTCGACGTCGCCCGCGGGACCGTCCTCGGCCTGCTCGGTCCGAACGGCGCCGGCAAGACCACGCTGGTGCGAATCCTCACCACTCTGCTGCGGCCGGACTCCGGGTCCGCTCAGGTTGCCGGCCTGGATATTCTGGCTCAGGAAGCCAGGCTGCGCGAGCGGATCGGGCTCGCGGGCCAGTATGCCGCCGTAGACGAAAACCTGACGGGACTCGAGAACCTCACGATGGTGGGGCGGCTGTACGGCTCGCCGCGCAGTGCCGCCAGGGCTCGTGGCCAAGAGCTACTCGAGCAGTTCGACCTGGTGGACGCGGCCAACCGCCCGGTGAAGACCTACTCAGGCGGCATGCGTCGACGCCTGGACCTGGCCGCCGCCCTGGTTGCGAAGCCCCCCGTCCTGTTCTTGGATGAGCCGACTAGCGGACTCGATCCGCGCAGCCGCTTGGACCTGTGGGACGTGATCGAGACGCTTGTGAGTGAGGGGGCGACTGTGCTGCTCACCACCCAGTACCTGGATGAGGCCGACCGGCTCGCGGACCGGATCGCGGTGATCGACCATGGCCGCGTGATCGCCGAGGGGACCTCCGACGAGCTCAAGGACAGGGTCGGAGGGGAACGACTCGAGGTGCACCTCGAGGATTCCTCGCAGGCGGAGGCGGCGGTCCGTGCGCTAGCGCCGATGTGCGGCGACGAGCCGGCGCTCTCCGACGGGCTGGTCCGGATCGGAGTCAGGCAGCGTGGCGGGGCGATCATTGAGGCAGTCCGCCTGCTCGACGAGGCGGGCGTCGGCGTCGATGACATCGCGCTCCGGCGTCCGACGCTCGACGACGTGTTCCTGGCGCTGACGGGGCACGCGGCGGAAGAGGAGAGTTCGGAATGAGACGCCTGCTGTCAGACACGCTGGTAGTGACCGAGCGTAACCTGATTCGGCTCCCGCGCGCACCCGAACTGCTAATCGCGTTCACGATCCAGCCGATCATGTTCGTTCTGCTGTTCCGCTACGTGTTCGGCGGCGCGATCCGCGTGCCGGGCGGCTCCTACGCCGAGTTCCTCATCCCCGGGATCATCGTCCAGAACATCGCCTTTGGCGGATTCGTCACCGCGCTCGGGCTGAACGAGGACATGCAGAAGGGCCTGATCGACCGCTTCCGCTCGTTGCCGATGTCACGCGCGGCGGTCCTGGCGGGCCGGACGTCTGCGGACGTGTTCACCAATGGTCTGTCGATGATGATCCTGCTCGTGACCGGACTGATCATTGGGTTCTCGTTCCAGACCAGTGCGCTGCATGTGATCGTCGGGCTGGTGCTCGCGCTGACGTTCGGCTACTCGTTCTCATGGGTATTCGCGTTCCTTGGCCTGCTCGTCAAGACGCCCGAGGCGGCCAACTCAGTCGGCTTCCTCGCCGTCTTCCCGCTGACGTTCATCTCCTCGGCTTTCGTTCCCGGTCAGTCGCTGCCAACTCCATTGCGGCAGTTCGCCGACGTCAACCCGTTCACGATCGTCGTTAACGAGCTGCGCTGGCTATGGACCGGTCAGCACTCGCCCGACCATCTGTGGCAGGCGTTCGCCTGGGTCGTCGTCATCCTCGTGGTGTTCTCACCGCTCGCGGTACAGCGCTATCGCCGGACCGCCAGCCGATAGAGAAGCTTGACGCTCGGCTGTTCGCATACAAAGCGACAGGCGACCGGACAGGAGCCAGGACGATGAAACAGGAGTTCGAATTCTTTGCGGCTTATGACCACTCATGGGAGTCGGGCTTAGTCGTCGGTACCGAAGAGAAGGTGCTGTCACGAAATCCGGACGACCCCGAGATCCTGACCAGACTGGTCCGCTGGCAGCCCGGGTTCGATACGAGTCCTGCGGGTGTCATCACGCACGACTGGGCGGAAGAGGTCTACATATTGGACGGGGAATTGTTCGACATCACTCTCGGTCGCAGCTTCGCCGCCGGGGACTACGCGTGTCGTCCACCCCAGATGCCGCATGGCCCGTATCGCAGCGCGACCGGATGCACAATGCTCGAGATCAGGTATCGGCTCTAGACCGCACCGCAGTGGCTTTATGCCGGGTCCGATACGGAAACAGAGCGCGCCGCAACCATCGCGGTTGCGGCGTGATCTTTGGGACTGGGGGCCTAGGTGCCCGGGCCTGGTTTGGTCCCGATCATCAAGCCCTTGTGAACGTCTGTCCGGACTTCAGCCCTGTGATCTGGCAGCTGACAACGACTTGGTGATCACGCAGCTGACAACCTGATCGCAGCCGCCGACAGCGCCCGGCCCAGCTACCAGGAGAGCGCCACCTGCCTGATCCCGAGTAATCTTGCGGCATGGACCCAGAACGTGCACGGGCGCTTTTGGCCGCAGAGCGCGCCCGCATCGAGGCAAGCCTTGCCGGTATCCGGTCCGACGGTCCGCTCGAGAGTTCCGACCGTATCGAGACCGGCGACGAGGGTTCGCAGGACCTCTATCTGGATGAGTTCAACGCCGGCCGCACCGAGGATCTCAATGCACAGCTCGCCGCGGTGGAACGTGCTGAGGCGCGCCTGGCCGCCGGCACATACGGTCTCTCCGTCGAGAGCGGCGAGCCAATCCCGGATGCCCGGCTCGAAGCCGTCCCGACCGCCGAGCGAACGATCGACGAGCAGCGGCTCTACCGGCGCTCCTAACCGTCGTCGCCAGCAAAGGGTTGAGGCCGGCCGGGTAGCGCGGCGGAGTACCTTCTCGACGATGGCACCTGTACCACCGAGTCCGATGCTTTCGGACGCACAGCTGGAGAGGATCGCGGCGATCGGAGAGGAGCGGACCGCGGCGGTTGGCGACGTGTTGTTCCATGTCGGTGACCGCGAGTATCCGTTCATGGCGATCCTCGAAGGTGAGGTGGCGATCGTCGACGAGCACGGTCGCGAGCTGCTTAGGCATAAGGCACGCGGCTTTCTCGGAGAGATCAGTCTGCTGACGGGCCAGACCGCGTACCTGACCGCGGTGGTCACGCAACCGATGCGCTACATCGCCGTGGAGCGAGAGGCGCTCAGGCAGCTGATGTTCGACGAGGGGCCTTTGGGAGAGCTCATCCTGGGAGCGTTCATCACCCGACGCGAGACCCTGCAGGCGATGGAAGGCATCGGCTTCGAGATCATCGGCCCGCGATCATCCGCGCCAACTCGTAGGCTCGTCGACTTTGCGCGACGCAGCCGTTTGGCCTATGTCTGGCAGGACCTCGACGACCCTGGTGTCGCACCGCTCGCTATTCCAGGTACGGATGCGGACCAATACCCGCTGGTGCGGTTGCCGGGCGGTGTCGAGCTGAGCAACCCGTCGGACGGCGAGCTCTCCCGCGCGCTGGGAATCGGACGTGAGCTCGCCGCGTGCGAGGAGGTCGACATCGTTGTGATCGGCTCCGGTCCGGCTGGGCTCGGAACCGCGGTGTACGCGGCATCGGAAGGCCTCGCAACGCTCGTGGTCGAAGGCGTTGCGGTCGGCGGCCAGGCCGGTACCTCGCGACGGATCGAGAACTATCTAGGATTCCCGGGCGGCATCTCCGGCAGCGAGCTGACCACGCGCGCGATCACCCAGGCGCGTAAGTTCGGTGCCCGCACGGCGACGCCGTACCGTGCCGTCGGGTTGTCTCCGGGCTCGGACCGCCATCTCATCACGCTCGACACCGGCCAGCTGGTCTCCGCGCGCGCGGTCGTTATCGCGACCGGGGCCGAGTACCGCAGACTGCCGGTCGAAGGGATAGAGCGGTATGAGGGGATCAGCGTGTTCTACGCGGCCGGCCCGCCCGAGGCCAGGCGGTGCGCCGCAACTCGTGTTGGCGTGGTGGGAGGTGGGAACTCAGCGGGCCAGGCGGCTGTTTGGCTTGCTCGCGGCGGCGCGCTGGTGACGCTCCTGCACCGCCGCGCGTCGCTCCGGGAGACGATGTCGGACTACCTGATTCAAGAGCTCGAGCGCTTCGGCGTCGCTGTTCGCGACCGAGCCGAGATTGCAGCCCTGCACGGCGACGATGGAGAGCTGGCTGCGGTCACGCTAAATGACGGCAAAGAGCTCCCGCTCTCGACTCTGTTCCTGTTCCTCGGCGCGAGCCCCTGTACCGAGTGGCTCGACGGAGCCGTGATGCGCGACGATGACGGCTTCGTGCTGACCGGCGCCCTGGCAGGCGTGAGCAACCCGTTCGAGACCAACGTGGCGGGCGTATACGCCGCCGGAGATGTGCGCTCAGGCTCGATCAAGCGATGCGCGACGGCAGTCGGCGAGGGAGCCAACGTCGTGAGCCTGATTCACACCCGCGTTGCGGCCAGCGCGGTTTGACCTGATGTCATCAACCAAAGGGAGCGGACCGAAATGGCGCATGGGTTTCGGCTCGGCAGTGATCGACCGCCCGATCGACGAGGTGTTCGCCTTCCTGGCGGACGGAACCAACGACCCGAAGTTCAGCCCGCGGGTGCTGCAGATCCGACGGACGACCGACGGTCCGATCGGCGTTGGCACTGTGTTCGAGAGCACCGTCAAGGACGCCGGGATGAAGACGGGCCGGAAATTCGAGCTGACGGCGTTCGACGCCCCGACGAAGATGCGCTGGACCGAGCGCTCAAAGAACATGATCACGGTCCCTGACGGCGGCTACGACCTCGAGGCGGTCAATGACACACAGACCAAGGTGACCGTCCACAACAGCTTCGAAGGTCACGGATTCGGCAAGCTGATAGTCGGGTTCGCGGCCCAGGCTGCTGTCAAGGACGCGCCCGCGTTCGCGCTGCGTATCAAGTCCGCCGTCGAATCCGCCTGACGGCACCGCGACCGCCTGACGCATCGCGACGCGAGGGCACGCGCTCGGCGGCGCCCGACCCGCTCGACATCGTCTAGGACTTGCCCTCGTTCAGGCTGACCGCGTCTCGAATGAGGGCTACGAACGCCTCCTCATCGATCTGTTCACCCTCATGCACGTCGATCGCGCGCCGCGTGTTGCCCTCGAGGCTCGAGTTGAACAATCCCGCAGGATCGTCCAGCGAGGCCCCTTTGAAAAAGGTGAGCTTGACGAGGTTCTTGTACGTCTCGCCGGTGCAGATCATTCCGTT
>Ga0307373_10010983_pt1 | contig 13212 bp, 15 predicted proteins | sample OX2MG_FD_202534 | JGI IMG/M metagenome (GOLD analysis project Ga0307373, IMG submission 202534) | Soil microbial communities from Risofladan, Vaasa, Finland - OX-2 | ecosystem: Environmental > Terrestrial > Soil > Coastal area > Acid sulfate soil | place: Finland: Risofladan, Vaasa | collected... | reverse complement strand
ATGGTCGCACTGTTCGGCCAAACCAACTGGTGGATGCCGGGGCGGCTGGCCAGGCTCCTTCGGGTGCCGGCCACGGCGATCCAGACGGGCGGGGCGCATGGTGCCGAGGCTCGGGGTCCCGAGGTCCACGGGGCGGAAGTGGCTGACGTGGCGACCGTGACTGACGAGCCGGTCACCGCGGAGCCCACGCTCGCCGGCTCGCGGTAACCCCGCCCACTATCTCTCGCCGGGCCCGGCGTTCGGGCCCGGCGAGAGCCTTTTTCGCTGTTCTTTTCGACTTGGCGCAGCGTGTGCCCCGAGCTGACCACGGCCGGGCCGTCTAGCTCGACGGTTACCTGACCCGGGTCAAGCAGTTCGGCCGGCTGCCCGATCGGAATCCGGCGTTCGGACGGCCGGCCCGGCGGGTAAGCCGGCGGGTAAGGAAGCGCCCCCACGGTGAGGTCGACATCGTCGCCGAACTGGCGGGACAGATCCGCGGTCGTCGCCGCTGCCCACGGTGCCAGATGGATCGCGAACGGCGGCTGCCTGCCCGTCGTGATCGGGGTCCGGATACCCCAGCAGGGCGCCGGACTGCTCGTCGCGCAGGCGGCTGATGACCCCTTTGAGCTCGTCCCAGACCGGCATGCAGTCCAGGCTATGCCAGAGCCCGGCCGATAACAGCGCGGTACTGCCGGGTCCACCGGTACGCCTCCTGGACGGCGGTTACCGTGCCAGTCTCACGGAGCCGGATCATCGCCGGCTCGCCGGCGTCGGCGGCTGCTCCGATCCCGCGCCAGCACCTCTCCTGCCACCACAAGATCGCGTCAAGCAACTCGGAACGGTCGTCGAGGCCGTAGCCGTCGCAGATGACGCGGATCAGCCGCCCGCACTCGACGGCTGCCGCCTCGTCCGTCCCGACCCAGGAATCGCGGCCGAGGTTCAGGTACTGCCAGCACACATGCCCGAGGTCGTGAATCCGCCGCCCGGGCGCCGCGAGATCCCAGTCAATGAAGGCGACCGGCCGGAGTCCGGCGCCGAGATCCTGGTAGACGGTGTTGCGCGGTGACAGGTCGTTATGGCACACGACCTCGGACTCGCCGGCTAGCTCGCTTCCGGCAGTCAGGTCGTGAAGCTCGCGGACCATCTCCGCCGTCCGCCTCAGGCTGGCGTCCGAGCGCACGCCGCCCGGCTGATCGCGCTGCCACGCCACGTGTCCCGGCAGGTAGCTCAGAGTCTCCCGACCCTGGTCATCCAGCCCGAGGTAGGCCGGAGACCCGGACCACCCATGGCTGGCGAGATGAGCGAGAACCCGGTGCACGAACTCGGCTCGAGGTGTGACGGTCCGCCGCACGGTGCCGCCGACAAGGGTGACGAGGTTGACGTACCCGCCGGGCAGTGCCTGCTCCGTCACCCGACCAGCATGAGCCAGGAGGCGGCCGCACACAAGGACGCCCGGTTCGCAGCCGCTCCGCGGGGCCCGCTCCCGCGCGCCCGCTCCTGTCAGCGGCTGGCTAGTGCCGCAGCGCGATCAGCTCGGCGGCGACAACCACCGTCCAGCCGAGGAAGACCAGGTAAAGCACTCTCTCGATGGCGCCGAAGACCCTCGCGAGCGCCGGTATCCGCAACGAGACCCCGGTCGCCATCGCCATCACGACGACCGCGATCCCGAGCGCGCTCACCACGGGCTGGATGCCGTGCCACGCGGCCAGGTGCGAGGTCCTGGCGGCCAGGAGGCTCGCGGCGACCTGATACCCGCGCCGGTACCGGCCGACACCGTCATCGCGAGTTCCGGCTGTAAAGCCGGACATGTGTGGCGTGCCGGATTCTAGCCGCGCCGGGCACTGATCCGGACCTTGTCCGCGGGGTACTCGCCCGGCCTCGGCTGCCGTGTGCTGACCAGTTCCGGTACCAGCCCGCTCTCGTCGAGCCGGCCGACTAGCTCGTCGGGTGAATACCGGCTGAGGACGATCCTGCCCTCCGGCCGGTCCAGCCATTCCTCGCCGTCACCACCGTGGGTGATCACCACGAGCACGCCGCCGGGCCTGAGCACCTCGCGCAGCCCGGCCAGCGCTGCTCCGAACCGCGCGCGCGGCAGGTGGTGCAGCGAGTACGAGGCAACAGCGCCCGCGCAGCTCACCGGCCGGAAGGGCAGGGCCAGCAGGTCAGCGGCGACCAGCCGGGCCGACGGGACCAGGCGGGCGGCGGCGGCCAGCATGCCAGCAGCCAGGTCGATGCCGATCGCGGTCCGGCCGTGGTCCAGCAGGTACCGGCTCACCTGCGCCGGGCCGCAGCCGACGTCCAGAACCGGGCCGACGGGAAGATCCGCCAGCGCGGCATCGAGGAACTCGGTGTCGGAGTCGGGCTCGTGCAGTTCGGCTCCGTACCGCACCGCGTAGTCGGCCGCCATGCCGTGGTACACACGGCGAACCGCGTCGCGGTCATAGCCATCATCGTCACGGCTACCGGCATCGGGGTCTGCGTCAACCATGCTGGGCTCCTCAGGGGCCGGGACGGGCCCGGGATCCGGGCTGAACCGGGTTCCCGGCCCGCCGGTGGTCCAGGGGCTGGCCGATGGCCGCCTCGACCCTGGCGGCCACGGACTTCTCGCCGAGTTCGTTGGGGTGCCACGGTGCTGGCGAGGACGTCGGGATCTCGCCCTTGACGCACCTCGTCCCGGTCGGCCTGCAGGCGTCATAGCCGATGGTAGCGGTAGCGGTGTCGACGTCAGCGGCGCCGTTGGCGGCTGCCTCACTGGCGAGCATCTGGTTCAGCCCCAGCCCGACATTCCGCAGGTACGGAACATCACCGAAGGCGATCGGCTGGAGAACGGCGGCCACCTTGAGGGCCGGTGGCCTTGATCGCCGCCGCGGTCTGCTCGGTTCCGCGCGCCGTGTAGTTTCTTGCACGGCGCGCCAAACGGATTGGACCACGAGTCGCTTGTACAGGGTACTGATGATAAACGACAAGCTGATGTGACGTCCGTTCCGACGTCCGGACCGGCGGCCGGACCGGATCTGTAAGTGAGCCAGCCGAAGGGAGATCAGCCGTGAAGTTCCGTGCCATCGTCGAACTGTCGGGCAAGACTGCCACGGGCATCAGGGTGCCCGCCGAGGTAGTCGAGAGCCTCGGACAGGGCCGGCGCCCGCCGGTGAGCGTCACGATCGCCGGCTACACCTACCGGAGCACCGTCGGCGTGATGGGCGGCCAGTTCATGCTTCCGCTCAGCGCGGAGAACCGGACCGCGGCAGGCGTCGCGGCCGGCGACGATGTAGAGGTCGACGTCGAACTCGACACGCAGTCCCGTGAGGTGAACGCGCCGGCCGACTTCGCCGAGGCGCTCAGCAGGGATGCCACGGCGCGGCAGGCCTTCGACAAGCTATCCAACAGCCACAAGCAGCGCTGGATACTGAGCATCACGTCGGCCAAAACCGAGCAGACCAGGCAGCGGCGGATCGACAAGGCCATCGAGGCGCTCCGGCAGAAGTGAGCGAGCCGCCTACCTGATCTGACCGCCGCCGGTCCGACCCGGCCCCCGGCCCGACCCGGGCACCGCCGTCCTCGGCCATTGCCCCGGGGAACGAACGCCGGCGGGCTAGAATCAGCCTCATGCGAACTCGGCGCCGCGCCGCAGTCGCGGTCCTCGTCGCGCTCTGCGGTATCGCCATCGCCGCGGGGTCGGTTCTGACCTGGACCAGCGCACGCGGACACAGGCCGAGCTCGGGGATCCGGCACACCGCGATCTCGGGAGTGCTGCACTGGACCTACCAGTCGACCGGCTTGTTCACGCACTCGTTCGCGATGGTGGTCCTGGTGGCCGGAGCACTCGTGATCGTCGGCGGAGTGTTCGCCTCGCGGCTGCTCGCGGGCCTGTTCTCGCTCGTCGCCCTCGCGGCGTCAGGAGCATGGATCGGGCTGAACGCGCGGCACTACAGTCCGGTGAACCTGCCCTATTCCGATCTGCGCCTCGGCGCCTGGCTGGCCGTCGGCGGCAGCCTGATCGGCCTGCTCAGCTCATTCTTCATGCGCCGTCGCACGCTGTGAGATCCAGCCCCGGCGATTCAGGGAGGCGGACTTGGGAGACCAGCCGCGACTGACGGTTACCGGCGTCGTGCTTGACTCGCCAGACGCCAGGGAGCTCGCTGGCTTCTACCGCCGGCTCCTTGGCTGGCCGACCGGGGCGGACGAGAAGGACTGGGTGACGCTCCGGTCGCCTGTCGGCGGAGCTGGGCTGTCGTTCCAGACGGAAGACGCGTATGCCCGGCCCGCCTGGCCGGCCGGGCCCGCCGACCAGCAGATGATGGTGCATCTCGACATCAAGGTCGATGATCTCGCTGCGGCCGGCGAGCACGCGCTCGCGGTCGGCGCGACCCTGGCGGACTTCCAGCCGCAGGAAGACGTCCGGGTCTACCTCGACCCGGACGGGCATCCGTTCTGCCTGTGGGCAGAGTCGGCCGGCTGAGTCAGGCGCCAGCCCCCGGAGCATGTTTCCCGTGGTCCGGCGGCCACGGAATGAGCGGCTTGCCGATCTCCCAGTGATGGCCGAACGGGTCATGAACCCTGCCGAGCAGCCAGCCATGCTCTCTGGCCGCCGGGTATACCAGCGTGGCTCCGGCGGCGACCGCGCGATCGATGATGGCCTGCGGATCGTCGACGATGAGCAGCATCCGGGTGGTCGATCCGCCGACGGACTCCGGGCTGTAGTTGCCGTGCGCCGGCGACTCGTCGGCGACCCAGAACGCGGCACCTTCGATCGACAGCTGCGCGACGACGCTCTGATTCTCCGGGGTGCCGCCGACCGACTTCGGCTCCGAATGCCGCGCGGTAGAACTCCAGGGCCGCCAGGCCGCCGCGCACCGACAGCTGCGGAAGGAGGCTGACCAGATGGCGGCCGAACCGCTTGCCCGTAACGGACATCGCGTGCTCCTTCCGGCGGCCCGGGGTAAGCCTAGCGCCGCCGCCCCCGGCCGAAGCCGGCTCTCAGCACGCGGTTGACGCCAGGTGCCGGGTAAACCTAGGGTCGGTCTGTGAGCGACGAGCGGCCGGCCGGCCCGGGCCAGGACGGCGCAGCCCGCACCTCCGGCGGGTACGGCACAGGCCCAGGCGTGATCACGCCAGACGGCTGCGCGGTCGATTTCTACGCAATGCTGTCATCCGGCCGCGAGCCGGAGATCGTCCACGCAGCGGCCGGAGACCCGGCCGCCTCGATACTCGAGCTAGGGTCGGGAACCGGCCGGGTCACCGGCGCACTGACCGCGCTCGGCCACCGCGTGGTCGCCGTCGACGAGTCGGCGGAGATGCTGGCGCACATCACGACGGCCGAGACCGTCTGCGCCAGGATCGAGGACCTCGCGCTCGACGAGCGCTTCGACGTGGTGCTGCTCGCCTCGCACCTGATCAACGTCCCGGACGAGCGGGACCGGCAGGAGCTGCTGCGCGCCTGCGCCAGGCATGTCTCCGCGGCGGGCTGCGTCGTCATCGAGATGCACGCGCCCGAGTGGTTCGCGGGCGCCGAAGAGACCGAGAGCGAGTCGAACGGGATCACGTTCCGGCTGCGCGGCGTCTCCCGGCCCGCGCCTGACCTGCTGTCAGCGACGGTCGAGTATCAGGTCGGCGACCGGCTGTGGACGCAGTCGTTCACCGCGCTCAAGCTGGGCGAGGGCCAGCTCAGGCGGACGCTCATCGACGCCGGCCTGGCGTTCGACCGCTACCTGACCGACGACCATTCCTGGCTCCGCGCGGTGCCCATCTGATAAGGCGGTGCCCATCGGGTTAAGGCGCGCCCGCCAGATCAGGGTGCGCCAGGCGGGTCAGGACCAGCGAACGTGCACGCGGTCGAGGAACAAGTCGAGCACGCTCCGGTCACCGTCGACGGCCAGGCTCGAGGCCGGCCGCCGGTTCCAGAGCGCGAGATAGAGATCGTCGGCCGCGCCCGTGACCAGGCAGTCGGAACTGACCTCGTCGGTGCCGGGTGACGTCCGGACCCGGTCGGGTTCCATCCGCACCAGCCAGTCTCCCGGCGTATCCGTGCACCTGACCCGCAGCAGCCGGGCCGGATCGCTGCGCAGCCCGCCGCCCGGCCGGGTGATAAAGCAGGTCAGCAGCTCGGCGATACCGTCAGCGGCGAACGGCGCGGGAAACGACGTCACCGGCAGGCCAGCCGCGAGCTCGGCGTCGACCCGGTGCACCGAAGTCTCGTGCGCCTGACGGCGCGCCCACATCGCCAGCGGCGACGGCGCGTCGAGGAACGTCCAGCAGACCAGTCCGGGCTCGGCCTGTGACAGGGTCGCGACTAGCCGGCCGACCCCGTCGCCGAACCAGCCGATCAGGTCGGCGTCGGCAGGCCAGGCTCCGACCACCTCGTCGAGATCGACATTCCACGGCTGCGTGCGCGGGCCGGCCACGATGCCAATGGCCCAGCGGTGCACCCCGCCCTGGTGCCTGACCAGGTCACGGACCACCCAGTCAGGGCAGCTCGGCACCGTCGCGTCAGGACCGGCCGCGGCCGCCGCCGCTGCTAGCTGTCGCCCCGCGCTGCCAATAGCGTCGATATGCTCAGCGATCTCCACGAGCGGACATTATGCCCGTCGGCGGCAACCTTCTGGCCGCAGATTGCGCTCTGACCTGTTAGAGAAGGTGCGAAGGTGGGCGTGGACGACGGCGCGGCGGCCGAGTTCAGCGAGTTCGCGCACGGGCGATCGCGGCCTCGACGAGGATCTCGCCCAGACGGCGCTCGCTAATGCCTGCGCGTCCTGGTCGCGGGTCCGCAGGGCGCGATGACCTCAGGGTGCACCTGCTCTCCGGAACGGTCGGCCGGGACGTGACCAGGCTGGGCGTCAGGCTCAGCGACGGGCAGCTGCTCACGCTGCGCCCCGTCGCGGTCTTCGGTGGCGGTTACGCGTCCTACGCGGCCGTCGCCGTGCCGTTCAGCGCGGCGGTCAGGGAGATCGTCGCGCACTCCGCGAGCGGTGAGCTGGCCTGTGCGATCCCGTTCACCGCGGGCGGCCTGATCCAGATCCCCCGGTGGCTGCCGGCGGCGCGCCTGCCCGGGTCCGTGGGGCACCTGCTCCAGGAGCGCGGTCGCCAATATAAACCTGTGCCTGGCCGGCAGCGACCTGTGCCTGGCCGGCAGCGACCTGTGCCCCGGGCAGCTCGCCGCGCAGGTCGGGCCGGCCGCCGGCGGCCGCGTGATCCTGTTCATCGTCCAGACGGCACCGCGGGTGAGCTACCGGAGCGTGCCTGACCTCTGGCGGCAGAAGGCTCCGGCTGCCTGCCGTGCGGCTCGGCGCACGGAGCTACGTCGCCGTTCCGGCGGTCGCGTCCGCCATGCCGGTCTCGTGGACGGCCTACGACTCGTCAGGCAGGCGCCTGGACGCAGGCTCCGCCCGAAAATGGCAGGCGGCTGGCTTCCGGTCGGCGGCCAGGCCGGCGCTTCTGCTTAGATCACGTTCTATGCAGAACGAATCATTCGTGGCCAGGTTGCGCGGCAAGCAGGTTCTCTACGGCGGCTGGACCGTGATCGGCGACGTGATCGCGGCCGGCGCGATGGCGTCCGCAGGACTCGACTACGTCGTGCTCGACCTCCAGCATGGCGGCGCGACGGAGCACGACCTGCCGGCGCTGACGACAGCGATCGCCAGGGCGGGAGCGGCGCCGGTGGCCAGGGTCAGGCACGCGCACCCGGCTGACATCGGCCGGGCACTCGACCTCGGCTGTGCCGGGGTGATCGTTCCCAACGTGGAATCGGCCGAGCAGGCCAGGGCCGTCGCCGGCGCGTGCCGCTACCCGCCGGCGGGATACCGCTCAGGCGGCGGCGTGCTGGCCGGCCAGGGCGAGCCGTTCTGCGTGATCATGGTGGAATCCGGGGCCGCGATGGCGGATCTCGATCAGACGCTCGCCCTGCCGGGAGTCGACGGCATTTACGTCGGTCCGAGGGACCTGTCGTACTCGCTGGGCTGCGAGCTCAACCCGGCCGACCCGGTCCTGCGGCCCGCGCTCGAGCAGATCTGGTCGGCGTGCCGGGCGGCAGGCAAGCCGGTCGGAGTGCACTCAGCCGACGGCGCGACCGCCCGGCTGTACCGGGAGAACGGCTGCCGGCTGGTCAATGTGGCCTCCGACGTGCTCGCCATTGCCAGGACCACGAGCGCCGAACTCGCCACCGCGCGTCAGTAACCACTGCGGCCCCTGCCGTTCGCCTCCATAATGGTGCCCCTGTGAAAGCTGGTGGCGGGGAGGCAGCGGATGCGTCGGCCGGTACGAATTGGTGGCACGAGGCTGGTGGTCGTCGCGGCGTCCGCGGGTATCGCGCTCAGCGCGGCGGGCAGCGCGGGGGCCGCGACCACGAGCGACTGGTCCTCGTACCTCAACGGGCCCAGACACACGTCGTACAGCCCCGGCGAGACGACGATCACGCCGGCGAACGTCACGAAGCTGGCCTCCAGGTGGCGCTTCCTCGGCGTCCCGCCGACCAAGCCCGGCCAGCCCGGGAGGGGCTTCCTGGCCAGCCCGACCGTGGTCGGCGGTGACGTGTACATCGGCTCGGATACCGGATGGTTCTACAAGCTCGATGCGGTGACCGGGCACATTCTCGCCAAGCGGTTCGTCGGGTTCCAGCGAGCGACGACCTGTCCGCCGTCGCGCGGCTTCGTCGATACCGCCGCCGTCGACCGGGATGACACCGGCCAGATCATGGTCTACGTCGGCGGACCGGACGGCTACCTGTACGCGCTCCGGGCGTCCAACCTGGCGGTCAAGTGGCGCTCGGTGATCGCCATTCCCTCCACGAAGGTCAACGACTACTTCCAGTGGTCCTCGCCCACGGTGGCGCGCGGCCGGGTCTACATCGGCGTGGCATCGAACTGCGACCAGCCGCTGGTCCCGTCCGCCCTGATCAGCTACAGCCAGGACAACGGCAAGCGGCGGTCGGAATTTCGTACCCTTCCCGGCCAGATGACCGGGGCCGGGATCTGGTCGAGCGCCGCGGTCGACTCCGATGGTGATGTGTACGTCACCACGGGGAACTCAGGTAAGGGCCAGGTCGAGCCGGGGCATTCGGACTCGATCATCAAGCTCAGCGGGTACGCCCTCAAGCCGGTCAAGTCGTTCCAGGTGCCGCCGGCCGAGGCGGTCGCCGACGGCGACTTCGGCGCCTCGCCGACGATCTTCGGGCCGTATATCGGCGCGTGCAACAAGAACGGGATCTTCTACGCGCTGAACCGATCGACCATGACACTCGCCTGGTCGCGGCAGATCGGTGCCGCCGCCCCCCGGCACGGCGTCAGCAACTGCTCGGCCGCTGCCAGCTACGACGGGACGACCCTGTATGTCGCCGGGCCGAAGCACCTGATCAACGGCACGGCGTATCCCGGATCGATCCAGGCACTCAATCCGACCACCGGTGCGCTGCTCTGGCAGACGGGCCTGCCTAACGGCGTAATCGGCAGCCCGACCATTGACGGTGCCGGTGTGATTGCGGTCGGCACCTACGACTTCAGCCAGACGCCGAACGCTGTCTACCTGGTCGACGCTTCGTCTGGCGCGATCCTGCGGACCCTGACCACCGGCAGCGCGGACTTCGCCGAGAGCGTTTTCGCCGAGGGGCACCTGTTCACCGCCAACGGCGACGGCCTGGTCTCGTGGGTCGTGGGTTAGGCTCGCGCTTTTCGCCGCCGTGCAACCGCCGCGCATGCCTGGGCGTGACCAGTATGCGGAGGGAGACTCGGTAGCGGGATCCCAGAGGGCGGCGGTGGCGGGTGCGAGACCCGGAGAACTTCGACGAATTCTACGCGGCAAGCGTGCGCCGGCTGACCAGCCAGCTCTACGCGATGACCGGCGACCGGGCTGAGGCGGAGGACGCGGTACAGGAGGCGTTCGCCCGGGCCTGGCAGCGCCGGGGCCGGGTGTCCGGATATGCCGACCCGGAAGCGTGGGTCAGGACCGTGGCGTGCCGGATCAGCATCAGCTCGTGGCGCAAGGCGGTCAACCGGTCGGTGGCGCAGCGGCGGCACGTGCCTCGATCTGGGCCGTCCGAGCTACTCGGTCTATCGCAAGCCCGTCGTGCTGCGGCGCGATCCCGTGACCGGCCGGTGGCTCGCTGTCGCCGTGGCGGTCGTTCACGGCACATGGCGTGGCAGCTATGCGATACGCGTGCCCGGCTGGTCGAAGGTGCAGCGGCTGCTGGTCGTTCCTGCCGCCCCGCGTGCCGCAGCGCCGTGGGGCGCGGGCCGAATGCGGATTCAGCCCTCGGCTACCGGCTGAGAGTATCTGTCGCCGCCAACCTGTGCATTTCCAGTGGCGCGTGCCAGTCGCCGCCATCCGGCGATGCTGTCCAATGGCTGGACGGCCGTACCTGGCGGAACCTCGATGCGAGCGCCTACCGCGATCCCACGCGGAATGGCGAGTACCTGGGAACTATCCTGCTTCCTCCTCGAGGCACGGTCGCGATCAGGCTCAGGCTGGTCGCCGGCGCACGAGCCCCATCGGCCTACGGAATCCTGACTCTGGCTCCGGCTCCGGCTCCGGCCAGCCTCCCTGGCCTGGCGCGGCTGTACCCGGCGACGTCGTTGAGTGCTCACCCGGGGATCATCACGCTGGGGTGAGAGTGGCAGTCGATGCCGTCGTGTCGCGTCGGGCGGTGCCCGACGTGGTATGGCGTGGGCGACTTTCTGGTGAGGTACCGCTTCGGCCGCTAGTGTTGGCCTTGAGGGCAAGGCCTGGGTCATTCTTGTCTCCTGTTCGGGAGTTTTCCCCAGGTCACAGACTTGGAGGAACTGAGCATGGGACTCATGGACAGGGTCAAGCAGCAGGCGTCGACGCTCGCGCAGCAGGCCAATCAGGGAATGGCCAGGATCGACAACTTGCCCGCGCAGCGCCGGGCCGACCAGTTGCTGCGTGCGCTCGGCGTCGCCGTCCTGGCCGAGCGCACGGGCCGGGCCGCCGGCGACAACGAGGCGCAGATCACCCAGATCCTGGCCGACCTGGCCCAGCACGAGGGGCAGTACAACGTCAACCTGGTCCAGCAGTCCGCGCAGGCCCAGGCACAGCAGATGCAGCAGCAGCAGTGGCAGGCGCAGCAGGCGCAGATGCAGGGTCCCGGGGATTTCCTGACCAGCGCCCCGCCGCTGGACCCGAACGCGTCGGCGGCACCGGTCGGCCCGGCTCCCGGGTATGGCGGTGGCCCGGGCTACGGCGGCCAGCCGGCCTACCCGCAGGGCGGCCAGGCTGGTTTCCCCGGAGCGGCACCAGCGTCCCCGCAGCAGGGCGGCTTCCCTGGCGCCGCGCCGCAGCAGGGCGGTTTCCCCGGTGCGGCACCGGCCTCGTTCCCGCAGCAGGGCGGCCCGGCCGGCTTCCCGCCCGCCACGGCGTTCCCTGAGGCGGCTCCGCTCACTCCCGCGGAGTCGGGCGACGAGCCCGGCTCCGATCAGGGACAGTCCGGCTTCTTCCCGCCGGCGTCCGGGGTCTGATCTCTGGCGGCAGCGCGGGCTCAGTGGCAGGCGGCCTGCGCTGCCGTCTTCGGCTTGGCCTGCCAGACGCTTGGCTGTCCGCCCGGCACCCCGGACCGGTGGCCCGCGTGCGGCCGGTGCGTGACCGGCTGGTCGGCCTTGATCCGCGCGAACAGAACGCGGGCCGCCGCGGCGTTCCAGAGCACCGCCGACTCGCCGTTTGGTGCCTGATAGTTGGTGCTGGCCAGCGGCACGGTCGTGAACGAGACGGCGCTCGGCCGGATGTAGCGGAGCTGATCGGCCAGGCCGACCACGTTGAACTGCTGGTCGACCCGGGTCGCCGAGGTCGCGGCGGCGAGGAAGCGCGAGAACCTGACCGGGTTGGTCAGCGTGCCCGAGCTGACCGCCTCGGACAGCACGGAGGAGAGCAGTTGCTGCTGGTCGGAGATCCTGGCCAGGTCGGACAGCGCGAAGGAGTGCCGGTCCCTGGCGAACTGCAGGGCCTTGATCCCGCCCACGTGATGGCGTCCCGATGACATGTGCAGCCCGCTGTAGGGGTCGTTCACGGCATAGGGCAGGCAGACGTCGACGCCGCCGAGCGCGTCGATGATCTTCACGAATCCGAGGAAGTTCACCTCGACGAAGTCGTTGATGGTCAGGCCCGTTGCCTGCTCTACAGTCCGGACCATCAGGGGCGGCCCGCCCAGGCCGATTGCGGCGTTGATTTTGTTCATCCCGAAGCCCGGAATCCTTACCCAGGAGTCCCTCGGCAGGCTGACCACCGAAATGTGACGATGATCGGCCGTGACGTGGACCACCATCAGCGTGTCGGAGTTATGGCCGGTGGCGTGGCCGACGTGCAGCACGCGCTGCTGGCGCCTGGTCAGGCCGGCCCTGATGTCGACGCCGGCGAGCAGGATGCTGAGCGGGCCGCTCGGCGCGGCCGCCGACGTGCCGGCGTTCACCCGGCCGAGGTGGCTGCTGACGTAGCCGGCCAGCAGCCATCCGCCGCCCGACGCCAGCAGCACGAGGACCGAGAGCGCGCTCGTGATCAGGGCGAGCGTCCGCTGCGTCCTGGCATGCCTGCTCGCCACGATGTGATCCGTGAGCTGCCTCCGCGCCGCCAGGGCGTGGGTACCGCGGGACTGGTGAGCGCGATGGTGGCCAGTCCCGCTGCCCGCGGGCACGCCGCCACGTGTCATCAACCCCCCAGAGAATCTCGCTCTGAAAGGGTAGCCTCACGCAGAGTGACTAGACGGTATCTGCTTGCTTGACTCGCCTGCGAGCCGCCAACTCGCTGCTGGCCGGTTACGCCTGATAGTGCGCCGCGCCACTGTCGGTACCGTCGGCGGCTGCTCGCACGACCTCCGCCGGGCAATCTCGCTGTGACCAGCCACGTACCGCCGCCGCGAGTTCCAGGTGCTCCGGGGTGAGGCCAAGCGCCATCGAGGTCCGCCTTGCTCGGTGAGGGTGATTTCGCGCCGATGCCGACGCTGTAGATCGATAGACGTGATTCACGGAACGGGCCGGCCCCACAATGAGGCTCATGCAGGACAGCGAACCGCCGGCCGACGAATCCCCGCACGGCCAGGTCCCGGCCCCGGGCGGGCAGCCTGGGCCGCCAGCGGTGCCGTGGCCGGACGAGATCATCCGGCTGATCGACCACGTTGCCGAGCGGGTGCAGGCGGCGGGGGGTGCCCGGCTGCACAGGCAGGATCGAGCCGAGCCGCGCTGGCCGGTGTCGGCCGCTGTCATCGTTGCCATCGTCCTGCAGGGGCTGCTGTCGCCGAAGCTC
>Ga0307373_10010982_pt1 | contig 13214 bp, 9 predicted proteins | sample OX2MG_FD_202534 | JGI IMG/M metagenome (GOLD analysis project Ga0307373, IMG submission 202534) | Soil microbial communities from Risofladan, Vaasa, Finland - OX-2 | ecosystem: Environmental > Terrestrial > Soil > Coastal area > Acid sulfate soil | place: Finland: Risofladan, Vaasa | collected... | reverse complement strand
TCGAGCGCTCGGCGGCGATGGGCAAGCGGCTCTTGGCGGCGCTCGAAGAGCTCTACAACCTGCCGAATGTCGGCGAGGTGCGCGGTCTCGGCATGATGTGCGGCATCGAGCTGGTCGCCGACAAGAGTTCGAAGGCGCCGGCCTTGGGGCTCGGCGTCAAGGTGTCGCGCGAGGCGATGGCGCGCGGCCTCCTGGTGCGTGCTCGCGCCGGCAGCGCCGATCCGGCGATGGGCGACACGCTGTGCCTGTCGCCGCCGCTCTCGACCCCCGTCGAGGTGCTCGACCGCATCCCGCAGATCCTGCGCGACTCGCTGATCGCCGCGACGAAATAACCGGAAGCAGCCAGGAAAGCGCTTTCCTGGCTGCTTCCGGGAGCGGTGGCGAGGGCTTCGCACAAAACTTCGTCATTCCGGGGCGCCGCATCGCGGCGAACCCGGAATCCATATTCCAGAGGCCGGTGTTCCTGGATTCCGGGTTCGCGCCTCCGGCCGCGCCCCGGAATGACTCACGTTCTGCGAAGGGGGAGAGGAATGGCCATTCGGACGATCGGCGTCGCGATTGACGGGGCGACCGGGCGGCTTGGCACGACGCAGCATCTGAAGGCGCTGCTGGCGATCCGCGGCGAGGGCGGACTGACGTTGGCGAATGGCGACCAGCTGCTGCCCGAGCCGGTGCTGCTCGGCCGCAATCCGCAGCGCCTCCTGGCGTTGGCCGAGCGCAGCGGCGGGTTGCGCTGGAGCCTCGACCGCGAGGCCTGCCTCGGCGATCCGGGAATCGAGATTTATTTTGACGCCGGCCTCACCGGCGGGCGGCCCGAGCGTGCCCTTGCCGCGTTTGCCGCCGGCAAGCACGTCTATCTCGAAAAGCCGATTGCCGCCTCGCTCGACGACGCGCTGGCGCTCGCCCGCGCCGCCGCGCAGGCCGGCAAGAAGGGCGGCGTCGTGCAGGACAAATTGTTCCTGCCCGGCCTGAAGAAGCTGCGCAAGCTCTATGACGCGAACTTCTTTGGCCGGGTCTTGTCGGTACGGCTCGATTTCGGCTGGTGGGTGTTCGACGGCGAGCTGACCCCGGCGCAGCGGTCGAGCTGGAACTACCGCAAAGCCACCGGCGGCGGGCTGATCCTCGATATGTTTGCGCATTGGCGCTACGTCTTCGACCGGCTGCTGGGGCCGATCACCGCGGTCTCGTGCCGCCACATGATCGCGCAGCCGCACCGCCGCGACGAGAGCGGCCGGCCCTACGAGGTCGATGTCGACGACCACGCCTTCGCGATCTTCGAGCTCGAGGGCGGCGTCCTGGCGCAGGTTGCCTCGTCCTGGGCCAACCGCGTCAAGCGCGACGATTTGCTGCAGATCCAGGTCGATGGCACGCTCGGCTCGGCGGTGGCCGGGCTGCATCGCTGCTTCATCCAGCCGGCGGTGGCGACGCCAAAGCCGTTGTTCAGCACCGAGCAGCCGCAGCCGATGGATTTCGACACGCAATGGCAGGAAATGCCGGATCTCGAGCCGTTTGAGAATGGCTACCGCGCCGGCTGGGAATTGTTCCTGCGGCATGTCGCCGAGGATGCGCCGTTCCCGGCATCGCTGATCGAGGGCGCCAAGAGCGTGCAGCTTGCCGAGGCCTGCTATGCAAGCCATCGCGAGCGGCGATGGGTGGCGTTGCCGGAGCTGCGGTTATAGGGTGAGCCGACGCCGCAAGGCGCCAGCACGAAACCCGGGAGACCGCCTGTGCCGATGACGACCTCGATCACCCGCCGCCGCATCCTGGCGACGACCGCTGCCACCGGCATGCTCGCGCTCGGCAAGGCGCCGGCCTTCGCGCAGGCCGCTCCGAAAAAACTGATCTTTGCCCATAACACAGCGCAGCCCGAATCCTCGGCGGTGGCGTTTGCCGGGTTCGCGAAAGAGGTGACCGAGCGCTCGAAAGGCGAGCTGCAGGTCGAATTCGACGGCGGCACGCTCCTGACCAAGGAGCTGGAGATCATCAACGCGGTCAAGGCCGGCAACGTCGCGATGGGCGATCCGGGCGGTGCCGCGGCGACGGTATTTCCCGAGATGGGCGTCTTTCTGGTGCCCTATCTCGTGCAGAGCTACGCCCAGGCCTACAAGATGTTCAACGGCGAGATCGGCGCCCGGCTCGACCGGAAGTTCCAGGCGAGCTACAAGCTCAAGGTCCTGTTTTTCTACGATTACGGCTTCCGCCATTTCTGGAACAGCCGCCGCCCGATCAACGAGCCCAAGGACGTCCGCGGCCTGAAATTGCGGGTGCAGCCGGCCAAGGTGTTTGCCGACACGATCAACGCGTTCGGCGGGATCGCGGTGCCGATGGCCTGGTCCGAGGTCATCCCGGCGGCGCAGCAGGGCGTCATCGACGGCGCCGATCTGCCGATCGTCAACATCCTGGCGCTCAAGGCCTACGAAGTGTCGAAATACTGCTCGATGACCTACCATAATTACGGCCCGACCTGCGCGGTCATCAATCTCGCGGTGTGGAACGGGCTGACCCCGGCGCAGCAGAGCCTGATCGAGGACGCCTCGCGCACCGCCCAGGCCAAAGTGCGCGGGCTGACCGAAAGCGTCGACAATCTCGCCAAGGCCAAGGAATTGCTCGAACCCAAGGGCATGATCGTCAACCCGGCCGATGTCGAGGCCTTCCGCAAGGTGGCGCAGCAAAAGGTGTGGCCGATCTACCAGCGGCAATTCCCCGAAATGTGGGAGGAGATCGTCGCGACCAAGGCTTGAGCAGGAAGGTGACCCTACCGGGGGCGGCGGCTTCCCGATCGGACGTGCCCGGACAGCGGTGGCGGGTCCGGGATGTCGTGCTGCTACTGCCGAAGATCGTGCTGACAGCGCTGTTGGCGTTGGCGATCGGCGACATGATTGTCGGCGTGGTGATGCGCTATATCGTGACCGCGATCACCGATCGGCTGAACATCGACCCGATCAACTTTTTCTGGGTCGAGGAGGTCGGCGAATACTCGCTTGCCTGGTTGACGATGATCGGCGCCGGGATCGGCATCGCCGAGCGCGCCCATTTCACGCTGCATGTGCTGACCCATCACCTGCCGCTCGCAGCGCAGCGCGTGATCCACGTGGCGACGCATCTTCTGATCGCCGGGTTTGGCGCGCTCGCCATGTGGTACGGCATTCAGCTGGCGATCGTGAACAGCGTGCTGACCTCGCCCGCCTTGCAGATCAACCTGGCCTGGCTCTACGCCGCGCCGGCGGTCGGCGGCGCGCTGATCATCCTCTACAGCCTTGCTGACGCGTTCGGGCCGCTGCCGCCGCCGGGACCGGGGCTGCGCGATGAAAGCGGCGTCGCCGCGGCCGGGAACGACTGATCATGCTGCTCGGCGCCACCGGCATCGTCTTTGTGTTTCTCGTCGCCTTCTCGGTGCCGATCGTGTTTGCGCTCGGCGTCGCGGCGGTGACCGGGCTGTTGCTCGGCGGCTATTCGCTCGAAATGCTCGCTTCCAGCCTGATCAGCGCGTCGCAGAACTGGGTGCTGCTGGCGATCCCGAGCTTCATCTTTGCCGGCACGGTGATGGAACGCTGCGGCATGTCGAACGCGCTGGTCGATCTGGCGCGGGCGCTGGTCGGCTGGCTGCGTGGCGGCCTCGGCATGTCGGTGATCGTCGTTTCGTATTTCTTTTCCGACATCTGCGGCTCGAAAATGGCCGAGGTGTCGGCGCTCGGGGCGACCTTGATGCCGCCGTTGCGCCGCGCCGGCTATCGCGCCGAGGATGGCGCCTCGCTGATTGCCGCCGGCACCGCGATGGGCATGCTGGTGCCGCCGGCGATCTTCATGATCGTGATCGGCGAAGTCACCAATACCTCGGTCGTCGCGCTGTTCCTCGCCGGCTTCATACCGGCGGCGGTGATCGGGGTGTGCCTGTGCACGCTGGTGGCGATCCAGGCGAAGCTCCTGGGCTGGCCCAAGGATACCCGGCCGAGCCTTGCCTTCCTGCTGCACTCGCTGCGCCGCGCCGCGGTGCCGCTGGTCATCCCGCTGGTGATTCTCGGCGGGTTTTATCTCGGCGCCTTCACCGCAACCGAAGCCGGCGCGATCGTCGCGCTCTATTCGATACTCGCGGCGCGGCTTTACTACCGCAATCTCGGCTGGATGCAGATGCTGCATATCGGCTACGAGAGCGCGGTGCTGACTGCCGTCGTGATCTTCCTGCTCGCGGTGGCGACGATCTTTCAGTACCTGATGGGGGTGAGCGGCGTGCCGCTGCTGCTCGGCGAGTTGCTGCGGCCGCTCGAATCGGCGCACTGGCTGTTCCTGCTCGGCGTGGCGCTGATCACGATGGTGTTCGGCATGGTGCTCGAGGGGCTGCCGGCGGCCGTGGTGCTGATCCCGGTGGTGTTCCCGATCGCCACCCGCATCGGCATCAACCCGATCCATTTCGACATCGTGCAGACCGCCGCGGTCGGCATCGGCCTGTTCCTGCCGCCGATGGGGGTGGGGCTGCTGATGGCATTGCGCTTTGCCGAGGTATCGGTCGGGCAGCACGCGCGCAGCTACTGGCCTTACGTCCTGGCGCTGTTGATCGGGCTGTTGCTGATCATCTGCGTGCCCGAGCTGTCGCTGGCGATCCCGCGCAGCGCCGGCTTTGTGCACTGATCAGGCGGCCGCTTCCGCCGGCTTGCCTGGCGTGGCCGCGCTTGCCGCGGCGCGCGGGAAATAGAGATGGATTGCGGTGCCGATCCCTTCGGCGCTTTCGACCCGCACGAAGCCGCCGAGAGTGTGCATCGCTGCGGCGGCGACCGCCGCCGACGGCCGCGACGTGGCGGCCGGATCGAACACCCGCGCCAGCGCCTCTTCGGTAAGACCCGCGCCGCTGTCGCGCACCGTCACGCGCACCCAGTCGCCGAGCTGCACGCTCGGCGTGTCGGCGACCGCCGCCGCGTCGAAGGCGTAATTGCGGGTCCCGACGATCAGCTCGCCGCTGCTTTTCAAGCCGGCGCCCCTCAACCCGGCGCCCTTCAACCCGGCGCCCCGCAGATCGGCAACCGCCGCGGCCACCAAGTCGAGCACGAGCCGGCGCACGGTCGCCGCCTCGGCGCGGCAGCGCCACAGCTCCGGCAGCAGCGACAGGCGGAAGGCGACGCCCCGCGGCACGCGCTGGCGCATGCGGCGTTCGAGCCGCGTCAGCACGGCGTTGAGGTCGGCCGGAATCGGTTCCGGCGCAGCCTTCAGCGTAGCTGCGGCCGGTCGCGCCGCGGTTTTGGCGGTGGCCGGCGCCGCCCGGCGGCGCCAGCGCAGGCCCAGCCACCCGATCACGACGAGCGCGGCGGCCAGCGTCCCGCCGAGGATCGCAAAATCGCGGCGATCGGTGCGATGGCGCGCCGCGGCATCGGGGTCGTAGACAAATTCGTCGGCATCAGCAGTGCGCAGCAGCGCGCCGGAAGCGGTCATCGCGGCCTCGATGCGGTCCCAGCGCTCGGGGTTCGAGTGGCCGAGCGCGACCGCCGGAAAGCGCGCGAGGCGGCGGGCGAGCGCCGCCTGATAGCGGGCGAACCCGCCGATATCGGCAATCCCCGGCGGGTGCGGCAGCTGCGAGATCAGCAGCGCGGTGATCTCGTCCGGGTGCTTCAGCGCATAGTCCCAGCCCTTGAGCGAGGCGTCCCGGAAGCGGCGCACGATGTCAGGCTGGGTGGTTGCCAGCTGGCGCAGCGTGAACAGCGTGTCGCCGTAAAAGTCGACGCGGTAATCGGCCGGGTTGAAGGATTTGAGCGCGATCCCCTTCTGGTAGGCGAGCCACGGCAGCTCCCACGCCGAGCCGGGGACGGCATCGACGCGGCGGTCGGCGAGCGCGGCCAGGCTGTCGCGCGGTTGCAGCGGCACGGCGTTCAGCGTCTTTGGGTTGATCCCTTCCGCGTGCAGCGCGGTCGCCAGCTCGATGTCGAGAATGTTGCTGGCCGGCAGGCGCCCGAGCTTTGCCTTGGCGAGCGCGTCGGGCGAGGCGAAATCCTCGTCGGCGCGGTAATAGACCGCGGCGCCGCTCGTCTGAAAAATCGGCGCCAGCAATAAAAGCGGCAGCCCCTGCGCCGTGCGCACGACGAGATCGGCCGTGCCGGTGCCGAATTGGGCGCGGCCGTCGGCGACTTCACGGACCGGATCAATCGGCGCCTCACCAACGCCTGCGCCCGGCTTGATTGTGACCGCAAGCCCCGCGTCGCGGTAGTAGCCCTGCCACAGCGCCGCATAGTACCCGGCGAACTCGAACTGGGCCGGGCCGTGCAGCTGGAGCACGAGCTTGTCCGCGGCAGTTGCCGCAGTGGCCGCCGCCATCGCCGCAAGCAGCGCGGCGACAGCCATCCATCTCGACATCGCGCCCCCCGGTCCGCGGCCGGCCGGTCCCCGCGGCCGGCAAGAGGCAGTCTAGCCGATTATCGCCGCCGGCAGAAACCTCGGTGGCAGTCGGCCGCGGCGAGAGGATCATGCGGCAGATGGCTGCGATGCTCGCCTTGCGGGGTTTTCTTCGGCACGAGCGTTCCAATGTGTTGGGCAGCCGCGCCCGTGCGAGGCTGTCGCGGCGATTTACCGATGGTCTCGCCTCTGTCGTTCGCGTAACAAGCGCCCATGACCGACCTCGCCCTGCAGCACGGGCTGAAATTCCCCGACCTCTACGACCGCGACGGGCTCGTCCGGCTCGATCGCGCCTTTGTCGGCGAGCTTGCGGCGAGCGATCCGGCGTTGCACGAGCGGCTGATGGCGGCGCGCGCCCGGCCCGAGGCGCTCGATCGCAAGGCCGAATCCGATCTGCTGGTCGAGCTCGCGCCGCATCTGGAGGATTTTCTCGGCGCACTGTTCGGCATCACCAGCGAGCTGCGGGCGCTGCGGGTGCGGTACGACGAACTCGCGCCGCTCTATGCGGTGAAGCGCCTCTTCGTGCAGCGCCGCGCCGTCAAGGAGATCAAGGAGGCCGAGGCCGCCCTGCTCAACGGCCACGCGCTGCAGCAGGAGCTGGACACGCTGATCGGTGGGGCGGCCGCCGATTTCGCCTCGCGGCAGGGCGTGCTCGCCTGGGAATTGCGCTATGCCGAGGCGGTCGCGCGCTGGCTCGATGACGAGGCCGGGCACCAATTGCCGCTGCGGGCGGCGCTCGAATATGCGGCCTGGGCGACGCTGTCGCCGGCGGGACAGGTGCGGCACAGGCGCGGCCTGCTGTTCCGCGTGCCGCACCGACTCGACATGCACCATCTCGTGCCGATCGAGACGATCGAGCGCCACGGCGTCACGATGCTGCGCCTGCCTGAGGACGAATGGCGGGCGCGCGACGGCTTCGCGCTGACCGATCCCGGCACCGACCTCGCCGGCGCGCAGGACCAGGCGAATTACTGCATCTGGTGCCACAACCAGCAGAAGGACAGCTGCCGCAGCGGGCTGCACGACAAGGACGGCAGCTTCCGCACCAGCACGTTTGGCGTCACCCTCGCCGGCTGCCCGCTCGACGAGAAGATCTCCGAGATGAACCTCGTCGCTTCGCGCGGCCACAGCATCGGGGCGCTCGCCGTCGTCGCGGTCGACAACCCGCTCTGCGCCGCGACCGGGCACCGCATCTGCAACGACTGCATGAAGGCCTGCATCTACCAGCGCCAGGAGCCGGTCGACATCCCGCAGATCGAGACACGCACCCTGAGGGACGTGCTCGCTCTGCCCTGGGGCTTCGAGATCTACAGCCTCTTGACGCGCTGGAACCCGCTCGATCTGCGCCGGCCGTTGCCGAAGCCGGTTTCGGGCTACAAGGTGCTGGTCGTCGGGCTCGGCCCCGCCGGGTTCAACCTGGCGCATCATCTGATCAATGACGGACACTTCGTCGCCGCGATCGACGGGCTGAAGATCGAGCCCCTGCCATCCGGGATTTCCGGCGTCGCGCCCGATGGCGAGCGCGTCGCGTTCGCGCCGATCCGCGATGTCGCGAGCCTCTATGAAGGGCTCGACGCGCGCACGATGGCCGGGTTCGGCGGGGTCGCCGAATACGGCATCACGGTGCGCTGGGACAAGAATTTCCTTAAGATCATCCGCCTGTTGCTCGAGCGTCGCGGCCAGTTCTCGATGTATGGCGGGGTGCGGTTCGGCGGCACAATGACGATCGACAGCGCCTTTGCCCTCGGCTTCGACCATATCGCGCTGTGCGCCGGCGCCGGCCGCCCGACCGTCATTCCGATGCGGAACGGGCTGGTGCCCGGGGTGCGGCAGGCCTCCGACTTTTTGATGGCGCTGCAGCTGACCGGCGCCGCCAAGGCGGACAGCATCGCCAACCTGACCGTGCGGCTGCCGGTCGTGGTGATCGGCGGCGGGCTGACCGCGATCGACACCGCAACCGAGGCGCTCGCGTATTATCCGGTGCAGGTCGAGAAGTTCCTCCACCGCTACGAGACCCTCGTTGCCGAGCGGGGCGGCGAGCGGGTGCGTGCCGAATGGAGCGGCGCCGAGCGCGAGGTCGCCGACGAGTTCATTGCGCATGCCCGCGCCTTGCGCGCCGAGCGCGAGGCGGCCGCCGGCGCGGGCAGGGCGCCGCGCTTTGCCAAACTGATCGAGGGCTGGGGCGGGGTGACGATCGCCTATCGCCGGCGGCTCGTCGACGCGCCGAGCTACACCCTCAACCACGAGGAGGTGGCGAAGGCGATGGAGGAAGGCATCCGCTTTGCCGAGATGCTGACCCCGGAAGCCGTCGAGGTCGATCTGTTCGAGCAGGCCGTGGCCTTGCGCCTGACCCGCCACATGCCGGCCGAAATCGGCGGGCATCGCCCGCTGCCCGATCAGGGGCCGGGCGAGGAGGTCGTGCTGCCCGCGCGCACCATCCTGGTCGCCGCCGGGACCCAGCCCAACACCGTCCTGGCGCGCGAGGACCCCGAGCATGTCGGGCTCGACGGCCGCTTTTTCCGCGCGCTTGACGAGGACGGCCAGCCGGCAACACCCGAGCGCGTCGCCAAGCCGGCGGCGATCCGGGTGTTGATGAGCCTGTTGCCGGATGGCCGCGCGGTCAGCTTCTGGGGTGATTTGCACCCGAGCTTTGCCGGCAACGTCGTCAAGGCGATGGGCGGCACCAAGCAGGGCTATCCGGTGATCAGCCGGACGCTGGCGAAGCGGGCTGCGGCCGCACCCGATTCAGCGATACATGGGCCCACAGCGCTCAAGACCCGGCTCGACGATGAATTGCGCGCCCGGGTGCATCGGGTCGAGCGGCTGACCCCGAAGATCGTCGAGGTTGTCGTGCAGGCCCCGATGGCGGCGCGCGCCTTCCAGCCGGGGCAGTTCTACCGGCTGCAGAATTACGCGAGCTTCGCGCCCACGGTCGACGACACGACATTGGCGATGGAGGGGCTGGCGTTGACCGGCGCGTGGATCGACCGCGAGGCCGGCCTCCTCTCGACGATCGTCCTCGAAATGGGCGGCTCGTCGGATCTCTGTGCGCTATTGCAGCCCGGCGAGCCGGTGATCCTGATGGGCCCGACCGGCACGCCGACCGAGACCCCGGCCGGCGAGACGGTGCTGCTGGTCGGCGGCGGGCTCGGCAACGCTGTCCTGTTTTCGATCGGCGCGGCCTTCCGGGCCGAGGGGTCGCGCGTCCTCTATTTCGCCGGCTACAAAGCGATCGAGGACCGCTACAAGATCGCCGATATCGAGCGCGCCGCCGACAGCGTCGTTTGGTGCTGCGACGAGGCGCCGGGCTTTGCGCCGGGCCGGCCGACGGATTTCGCCTTTGTCGGCAACATTGTCGCGGCGATCGAGGCTTATGGCGAGGGCGCGCTCGGCCCGGTCGAGATTCCGCTGGCGGCGGTCGATCGCATCATCGCGATCGGCTCGGACGGCATGATGGCGGCGGTCGGAGAAGCGCGCCGCGCCCGGCTTAAGCACCTCTTCCGCCCCGGCCACCGCGCGATCGCCTCGATCAACTCGCCGATGCAATGCATGATGAAGGAAATCTGCGCCCAGTGCCTGCAGCGCCACTACGACCCGGCGAGCGGCACCGAGACGGTGGTCTTCTCGTGCTTCAACCAGGACCAGGACATCGATCAGGTCGATTTTCCGACGCTGCGCCGCCGCCTCTCACAGAACGGCGTCCAGGAAAAACTGACGAAACTGTGGATCGACCGCTGCCTCAAACACCTCGGCCGGCGCCAGCAGGTCGCCGCCGAGTAAACGTCGGATAAGCACAGCCGCCTTCCCGGCGAAAGCCGGGACCCATTCCTCAGCCAGGTTGCCAGTCGAGAAATGGCTCCCGGCTTGCGCCGGGAAGGCGACGTTATTTCCGTCGTCATGGCCGGGCTTGGCCCGGCCATCCACGAGACGCTGCCGTGGATCCCCGGGACAAGCCCGGGGATGACGGTGTTGGGTGGGGTCTACTCCGCTGCGGCGCGCGGCGCTTCGACGAATTGCGACAGGTAGCTGCCGCGCTTGCGCAGACCCTCGCGGTACATCGCCTCGAACTCGGCCGGCGGGAACGAGTGCGTCGACGGGCGCGCCATCAGCGCGTCGCACCACGCCTTGAGACGCGGGTATTTCTCCATCAGGCCGATCTTCTTGATGCGGTCGAGGAAGACATAGCGCTGCAGGAACGGCGCATAGGCGGCATCGACCAGCGAGTATCTGGCGCCGTTGAAGAACGGGCCGCTGCCCTGCTTTTCCAGCGCCTTTTCGATGCGGTCGAAGGTGTCGGGGATCTTGGCGATCGCCGCGTCGTAATCGGCCTGCGTCTTGGCATAGGCGCAGCCGGTGACGTTGGAGGCAAAGGTCGGCACATAGTCGGTCCACGCCCGGTTGATCGCGCGCTCGATCGGGTCGGCCGGGTGCAATTGCGGGCTGACCTGTTCGTCGAGGAACTCATTGATTGCGCTCGATTCGAACAGCGTCACCTTGTCGTCGATGCGCAATACCGGCACTTTCTTGTGCGGCGAGATCGCGAGGAACCAGTCGGGCCGGTTGTCGCTCTCGATGTGGCGGAACTCGAACGGCGCGTTCTTTTCGCGCAACAGGATCGCCGAGCGCTGCACCCACGGGCACGTCTTGAAACTGACCAGCGTGTAGTTGGGCATCATTCCCTCCCTTCGAGGCGTTGAATGGCCCCCAGGATCGCACGGCCGGCCGGTGCGCCGCAACCGCGCTGCAAACCGCCCGTCAAAGCCACAGAGCATCCCGCCAATCCCAAGGCCGTCATCCCCGGGCTTGACCCGGGGATCCGTTGCCGGCGTCGCATGGATGGCCGGGTCAAGCCCGGCCATGACGAGCGGAGGGATGGTCGCGTCCGATCGGATGCCGCGGTCAAAACCATTGACGCAGCTCGATGCGGTAGCCGTTGGGGTCGCAGATCTCGGCCCGGGCGTAGGTCGGGCGGGCGAGCGGGCCCCAGACGATGGCGACTCCCTGATCCTTCAGCTCGGCGATGGTCCTGTCCATGTCGTCGACTTCCAGCGCCATCATGCGGTAGCCGAGATGCTCGAGTTTGGGCTCCGGATCGATCGCGACGCCCTCCCACGACAGGAGCTCGACGACGGTGCCGCCGAGATCGAGATAGACGAGGTTGAGGGCGGAGCCCGGCCGCTCGATGCGGTCGCGCGCCTTGACGCGAAAGCCCAGCACCTCGGTGTAGAACGCAATCGTGCGCTCCGGCTGGTCGGTGACGATCTCGACATGGTCGATCCGCTTGAACATGCCCGCCTCCGTGATCTTGCGGCTGCCGCAGCTTGGTCTTGTGCGCTACCATCGGTCCAGCATTTCCGAAAGGCCTGACAATGCCCGGTCCGCTGCATGGCTATCGCATCGTCGATCTGACCTCGAATGTCTCGGGGCCGCTGGCGACGATGATCCTCGGCGACCAGGGGGCGGACGTGGTCAAGGTCGAGGCGCCCGACGGCGACAGCACCCGGGCCGGCGCCAAGGGGCGCGGCGGCTTCAACGCCGCCTTCCTCAACAGCAACCGCAACAAGCGCTCGATCGTCCTCAACCTGAAGCATCCCGATGCGTTGCGCGCCCTGATGCGGCTGGCCGCGACGGCGGATGTCTTTGTCCAGAACTACCGCCCCGGCGTTGCCGACCGGCTCGGGGTCGGCGAGGCGGCGATCCGCGCCGTCGCGCCCAGAATCGTCTATGTCTCGATCAGCGGCTTTGGCGAGGTCGGGCCCTATGCCGAGCGGCCCGTCTACGACCCGCTGATCCAGGGCTTTACCGGGCTCGCCACGGTGCAGGCCGGCTCCGACGAGGCGCGCCCGCGGATGCTGCGCACCATCCTGCCCGACAAGCTGACCGCGATCACCGCCTCGCAGGCAATCACCGCGGCGCTGCTGGCGCGCGAGCGGACCGGCGAGGGCCAGCATGTCCGCCTGTCGATGCTGGAGGCGGTCATGCAGTTCCTGTGGCCGTCGGACATGGCCAGCCAGACCTTTGTCGGCGCAGGGGATCGAGATGGGCCGGCGCGTCAGGAGGCGGCGAGCGCGACCGACCTGATCTATGAGACGGCCGACGGCTACATCACCGCGGCGGTGGTGACCAACCGCCAGTGGCAGGGCCTGGCGCGCGCCCTCGACCAGCCGCAATGGCTGGAGGACGAGCGCTTCCGGACGCCGGCCTCGCGCCACCAGAATATCGATGCGCGGCTGCGATTGACGCAGGACGTGCTGATCGGCCGCAGCTCGGCCGAATGGCTCGACCGGCTGACCAACGAGGATGTCCCCTGCGCCCCGGTCCTGACGCGCAACGAGGTGATCCGCCACCCGCATGTCAAGGCGATGGCGATCGTCGAGGAGGTCGAGCATCCCAAGGCCGGGCGCCTGCGCCAGGCCCGCTCGGCGGCGCGGTTTTCGGGGACGCCGGCCGAAATCCGCCTGCCGGCCCCGGCGCTCGGCCAGCACACCGACGAGATTCTGGGCGAACTCGGCTACACGGAAGCGGACATTGCCGCATTGCGGACCTGGACGCCTGATGCTCGGGGAGGCAGGTGATGGCCCAAACCGACCGGGTCTTCGCCGGCTCGATCCCGGCGCTCTACGACCGCTACCTCGGCCCGCTGATCTTCGAGCCCTACGCCGCCGATCTGGCGGAGCGGGTGCGGGATATCGGCGCCTTCCGCGTCCTCGAAACCGCGGCGGGCACCGGCATCGTGACGCGCTCGCTCGCCCGCGCGCTTCCCGGGTCGGCGGAAATCGTCGCCACCGACCTCAACCAGCCGATGCTCGATCACGCCGCAGCGCACAATAGCGCGTTCC
>Ga0307373_10010981_pt1 | contig 13215 bp, 12 predicted proteins | sample OX2MG_FD_202534 | JGI IMG/M metagenome (GOLD analysis project Ga0307373, IMG submission 202534) | Soil microbial communities from Risofladan, Vaasa, Finland - OX-2 | ecosystem: Environmental > Terrestrial > Soil > Coastal area > Acid sulfate soil | place: Finland: Risofladan, Vaasa | collected... | reverse complement strand
GCCAAGGCTGAAGTGGGAGTGCAAATCGTCGAGCGCTGGATTCTCTTCCGCTTACGCCACCGCCGTTTCCACTCCCTGGCCGAGCTCAACGTCGAGATGCGGAGGCTGCTGACCCTGCTCAACGCCAAGCCCTTCAAGAAGATGCCGGGCTCCCGACAGAGCTGGTTCGAAGAGATCGAGCGGCCAGCCTTGCGGGCGCTGCCACTGGCCCGCTACGAGTTCGCGACCTTCTCCAAAGCCAAGGTCCACATCGACTACCACATCCAGGTCGACTACCACTACTACTCGGTTCCCTATCAGCTGGTCGGCGAGACCGTCGAGCTGCGCCTGACCGTCTCCGCCGTCGAGATCCTGCATCGCGGGCGGCGCCTGACCAGCCACCTTCGCAGCTTCCGCCGCGGCGGCCACACGACCAAGTCCGAGCACATGCCTGAGGCCCACCGCCGCAATTCGAAATGGCCACCTCACCGGCTGCTCAACTGGGCCGGCCAGACCGGCCCCAACACCGCCGCCATGTTCCAAGGCGTCATGGAATCGCGGCGCCACCCCGAGCAGGGATATCGCTCCTGTCTCGGCATCATGAGCCTCGGCAAGCGCTACGGAGCGGAGCGCTTGGAGGCCGCCTGCAAGCGGGCGCTCACGGTCAGGGCGCTGAGCCTGCACAGCGTCGAGTCCATTTTGAAGAACGGTCTCGACCGCCAGCCGCTGACCGACGACGCCATCGTCAATCAGCCCCGCCGCCAGCACGAGAACCTGCGCGGCCCACACCACTACTCATAAGGAGAACAGCGATGCTCAGAACACCCACCGTCGACAAGCTGCGCGACCTCAGCCTCATGGGGATGGTGCGCGCCTTTGAGGAACAGACCGCCAACGCCGATTATCAGGCGCTCACCTTCGAGGAGCGATTGGGCCTCATGGTCGACGTCGAGCTCGAAGAGCGTGAGAATCGCCGCCTCTTCCGCTACCTGAAGTCGGCCAAGCTCCGCGACAACGCGTGCATCGAGGACATCGACTTTCACAAGTCGCGCGGGCTGGAACGAGCGCTCATTCTCGAGCTGGCCGAGTGCCGATGGATCGGCGCACATCAGAACGCCCTGGTCATCGGCGCCACCGGCGTCGGCAAGACCTACGTGGCCTGCGCCCTCGCGCAGGCCGCAATCCGTCACGGTCACACCGCTCTCTACTTGCGCTTTCCGCGCATGGTCGACGAGCTCGCCGTCGCGCGTGTCGATGGCCGGCTCCCGCGATTGCTCGCCGCATGGGCCCGCGTCGAGGTCTTGGTGCTTGACGATTTCGCAATGCAGCCGCTGACCAACCAGCAATCCGCCGATCTGCTCGAGGTGATTGAGGATCGATCGCAGCGGCGGTCCACCATCGTGACCAGTCAGCTGCCCGTGAAACATTGGCACGAACAACTCGGCGACCCCACCGTCGCAGACGCGCTCTTGGACCGCCTCGTCCATAACTCACATCGCATCGAGCTCCGCGGCGAGACGCGACGCCGGCCGCCGACGGGCCCCATCGACAGCACCGAGCAAGGCGCCAAGCCGGCTCACCGGATCAAGCAGCCGGATTCCGACGACGGCGCCGAAAAGCGACGCGCCACAGCGCGCCCGTAGAAGCCCGATGAGAGCTCGCCCCATCCCACAGGACTTTGGCGCCGCGTCCGTGCCAGACTACGCGCCAACCATCAAGAAGGAGGTGATCATCGAGGGGACCGCGTAGCCCCTCGCGCCACCCGTCACAAGCCCATCAGACGGGGTGGGCCATTTGAGCGAAACGGGTGGGCCATTTCCGCGAAATACGCATTGCCGCCCGCTGGCGAGACCACACGCTCTCCGCTATGCCTGGGGGCGGGGTAAACGAGGGGAGAGGCGCCAAACGTGGCAGATGGCCTGAGCAATAATCGGCCCAATTTGGCGATTATCCGTATACAATGCCGCCGTCCATGGCCGGGCTCGCCGTCCCGTCGCTGTCACCGGCTTCCGAGACCATTGGTTACGCCTTCTCGGCTAGTCAGTCACAATCAAGGAGCGACCACCGGTCAGGCGTTACTTCGGCAAGGTCTGAATACGGGCCCGGTGGTTGGTGAAAGGGAGAAACATGAGCGAGGACATTAGGCATCGGCGTCGTCCGCTTGGAACCAGCATCGAGAGCGAGATCAAGCTCTCCGCCAAGGCGAGCGCGCGGTTCGTCGAGGTCACGGAGACGAAGACCACTGACGCAAGTGGTCGGACCTACGCAGAGCGGATGCGCGAAAAGGCCGAATTAGCTCGGCGCACGCACGCTTCGACTTAGTCGCGCACCTTCAGGACCATCAAGAGGCGCGGTAGGTCCTTTCCGTCGGTCGACCTGGTCGCCATCTCCTCGTCGAGGGTCTTGTACTCCCACTCGTCGTAGAGCCACACCGCCCTCTCGTTATCTCGCCACACCTTCAGGAAGATGTAGGGCGGGCGCATCGCCCCGGTGGTCAGCGATTCGACCAGATGCGAGTGGATCTCGGCGGCGTAACCGTTGCCTTGGAACTTCTTGTTGACGCCGAACGCGACGAGGTAGCACGCGTCGAACGCCTCCGGCAGCTTCCGCGCCTTCGTCTTACTGATCTCGAACGCCTTGCGGAAGCTGTCATCGAGGGTCAGCTTGATGCCTCGCGTCGAGTAAAAGCCGACCACCTCCTCCTGGTCCGGCAGCAGGAAGACAGTCGTCGCGCACTCCCCGCACTCCTCCAGCACCACCGCCTTCCCGCGCAGGAACTCCTCGACCTCCTGCTGTGAGGGGTCGTCCCCAAATGTGACCTGGCTGAAAAGGGCAGGATCGGGGTCTGGATCGAGCGGGCGCGACCTCAGCGCCTGACGGACTGGCGGAACGATGCCTTGTTCCTGGATGAAAACGGACATTCGGAGTCCCCCTTTCTTGGGAAGTTTTCCGGTGTCCGCCGCTCTGGTAAGGTGCGAAGGGCTGGCCGGTTCGGCACCAATCCTACTCGCACTGGGAAAAGTCGGCAACTCATCAACATGGCACTGCAAGTACGAGGCCGGGTCCTAGGCACTTGTTCGCCCCCTACATCTTGTGGATAGCTTGCGGGCACACTGTGTATAAGTCTTTACTTGCCTTATCTGGCGGCCTTGTCCATACTTGACCCCGGTAAGGTGCGAGTCGAGCGGTCGCGAGACCGCTAGCCTCCTCCAATGGAGCCCTCGGGATGGCGTACCCGTGGGCTTCATTCGTTTTCCACGGCCCATTCCAGCACGTACGGCGGACTGCAACTCCCGATGCGCAGTCACCAAGACCTTCAGTCAAGACGCTAATTCATCTCGACAAAGCGGATCGTCATTGAGCCCACCAGCTATGTAGAGGTCAATGAGTTACGCGCCCTCATAACTCGTCAGGATCAGCGGCTTCGCTTTCTCAAGGTCCGCGACGGATGCGACGGTAATTTCCAAGTCGCCGGTACCGTAGTGGCCGAGTGCTGACACATCGCGGGTGAATCCTTGCTCCAGGGCGATCGATTTCGGATCGACCTTGACGAATACCAATAGGTGCTTCAGCTGTGGGCGGAACTCCACGCATGCGAAGTTCTTGATGCGCCTGAATGCGAAGTACATCCTCAGCGTTCGCTTTGTCACGTCGTTTCCCAATGCCAACAGGTAGGCCTCAAGAGCGTCAAAAAGGCTTCGAAGGTCGGCGGTAGACCTTTCCTGGTAGTCGCTCACGCCACTCTTGCTTGTAAGGGGCCCGACTTTCGCAGGCGAAGATACGGATGTCTCGGCCTGTCCAGTTGACCCGGTGACGGCGTTGACAAGCTCCAATACAAGAAATCCTTCGTACTGGCGATACCGAAGGAGCTCAATGTTTCGATTGATTTGCTGCACTGCATGCTCGTCGTACTTCGTGTAATTACCAGCGACGCAAACAAGCCGGGGGCCTGTCCAATCGACCCTGTTCTCAACGTCGGGACCAAGCTTCTTCATCGCCAACAGGGTGAACTCCGCCCTGTGGTCGAGGAGCCAGTCCAGGTAGAACAGCCCTTGGTTCATGACATTCTCATTCGTGGCTCGCTTGTATTCGATGATGACTGGGCAATTGTTCTCGTCCAGGCCTAGAGTGTCGATGCGACCCCCATGCGTTTTCCCAGTAGGGTGCTCGCTAGCCACGAACCGCACGCCCAGAAAAACCTCCAGGTTGGTCTCGATCAGTGCCTGGAGAGCCTTCTCAACCGCTATCGACTGTCCTTGCAGCTCTGCCACCCCGCTGTGGTCCACCCGGAACAGCTTGACGTCACTCATGTTGGCTCGCGACGAATCCTACTAACTGGTCACGCCGCCGGCGCACTCGGCTGCGTCTTGGGTACGAATAGGTGGTGAGCAACACCTTTTGCCGGAGCCGTATCAGACCTTGACCGAGAGATTCACTGCGTCGCTCACGCTGTCGCAATGCATGGCGCGGAGAGAGTGATCGGGGGCAAGACTCCATACCGTAGCCCCCTTCCGATTGACTCTTTGCACGTCGGAATTCCACTCACCAAGAGAGACAAGCCTCACGTGCACACGCACCCTCCGTCCCGGCGCTTCAGGCATGAGGAGTTTGCGGCCAGTCTTTTCCAGCAACAGGTGATCGCCCGTTGTATCGATCGCAAATACATTGAGCCCACTCCAGACTAGGAAGTCTGGAAAGAAGTTCCGACTCGATCCACGCGTTGGCAGCGGGATCCGGTAGCCGCTCTGCGACGGGTTGCGGCACCATGTCAACTTCGTAGCATCCAGGTGGCCGGCAAATTCCTTTTCGAACGGATTCAGGCCGCTGTACATCTTGTGGAGCGCGTTCTTGTAGCGAACCGCGTCGTCCGGACGGACCATCACGCTGCTAACGCGGTAAGGGTTGTGGTTGCGTTGAACGAGTCGCACGTAGTTGAGATACACCGTCACCACATCATTGGCGGCCTTCTCTATGTGCTTGGCAGCTTTGCTGCCAAGCTCAACCTTCGCGTCGAACTTAGGATCGTCGGAACGCGCCACCCCAAGGGCAGCCGGGTACTGCTTGCCAACAGCGACTGTGAAAATCCACCGCGCCGACACAGCATTGTTGTGCTCGTAAGGCACCCACACAAGCTCGGCCTTAGAGCCCTTTCCAATGCGTTGCTGGACTAATGCCCGCTCACCCTCGCTTCGGATGTTGGCGCCTTTGTCCTCACGATAGTCGTTCATATCTTCGATCACCTGGTCCACGGGTCCCAGGGCGTCCGTCGCATCCAGAAGGAGCACTGGGACGTCTTTCTTTTGTCGCGGCTCAATAGGCTCTGGCCGCTTCTTCGATCGGCCGTCATAGGCCGTGAAACCGACGCTGGGCGCCTCGTCAGACAGTTTCTCTCGAACACTCGTGACCAAGTCCTTAAACACCCCGCGACTGTCAACTCGGACGTAGAAGCTGGCCGTGTTCAGGCTATCGTCCGGGAAGTGTCGAGCGTTTGGCTGGCGTAGCAATCGACCTATCACCTGCTCCACCTGAATTCCCGAGCCCATGCTCTTGTCGATGTAAGCGAAGTAACAGGCGGGGTCGTCCCATCCTTCCTGCAAGCTCTGATTGAAGATGATGTGCTGGAATTTGCCGCTGACGAAGGTCTCGTAGTCGGCATCGCCTCCTTTCAGCAACACGAAAGATGGCGGTGCGGGATAGTTTCTGTCGAAGTCGAGCGAGCAGTACGCAACGATAGTTGTCGGGTCGATGCCCTTCTCTTCCACGAGATAGCGCCAAATGAGGATCGGAGGGGCTTCGCGCTGTGCGAAGGGACGCTTTGGGTCGTCCCGTACGAAGCTATTGCCTTCGACAATGTTGGTCTTACAGACGTAGATCGCTTTGGGTATGAAGTTCAGGGCTTCTAGCTTGGCGGCTTTCTCGGCTACCGCCAGCCGCGCGAGCATGTCGTCAATCGTCTTCTCGGCAGAGGCTTGATAGCCCGCCATGAGGACGTCTCGCTTTATTAAGCCTGCCGCGACGACGTCACTGCTACTTACGTCGGTGATCAAGTCTTGGTCCTTCCAGCCTCGCTGTAAGAGACTTTCTCGCACACGCGCCAATGCTTGAGTCAACCTCATCGTGGCGCTAGCGACAAAGAGTGCGTCTGGTTCCAACTCCATGATCAGGTTGGTCTGTTGGTCGGAGAGGTTGTGCGCTTCGTCGTACACCACCAGGAGCGGTCGCCGAACGCGCGCCGTCGTTTCGCGTCTCTTCAGCGCCTCCCATGTGGATTCTTCCGCGGTGTCGATGTCGCTCTGGAAAATGAGGCGACCGCCGAGCTCCTTGTCCTTCTGGTTAAACGTGCCAACGGTGGCGAAGTAGATGATCGGGCGATCCGCATCCGCCACCTCCGCCGAGTCGTACTCCGAAAGCAGGTGGATTGTGAAGTCTTGGATGAGGTGGCGGTACTTCCCTCCGTCTTGGAGGTTGGCGTAGGTTTGCGATACGACGACCCGACCCTTTGATAGCCACAACACAATCGGTGTGATAGCAAGCGGAATCACCGACTTTGCAACGGCATCCGCCAGGATCACAGTCTTGCCTGAGGCCGTCACTGAGGCCAGCGCCTGATAGAACGGTATCGGGGTAGGCCGCTTAACAGTTCCCGCAAGCGGCCGGTTTTCGAGGTAGCTTCCGAACCGGTCTGCCATTTGACTAGATGCTCGCAGCTGAAAGTCGAAAAGCTCGATCATCCGGTCCGGGACTACCCGCTCAGGGCGTCGGCAGACTCATTGTTAAAGGCGTCGGCGGCAACACTGAGACCGAAGTCCATCAGGATGCGATTCGGAATCTGATAGAACGCTACGTCGTCGGACTGGTAGAGGTTGAATCGTGCGTAAACGTGGTAGCGCGGTTTTAGCTTTGCCCTCTTGGCCTCAGCAACGATCGTTTCGTATACGGCCTTGTCAAACACGGGCTGCGCGTGTGCCCCGCGCCAAACTAGATAGAAGCCCTCGTCGTCAGTATTCCGAGCTACCAAGAACTCATAGCCGTCGTGTGTCATGGTGATTAGCCCAGGTCCTCCGCCCCGGGAGGAGTCGAAGTGAGAGGCGATCACCGCGTCGGTCATTTCGTCCCGCTCCATGGCCAGCAGGGCCTTGGCATCCACCTTGTTTTGAAGGGCCAGGAAGCGGAACCCGCCTCCGGTAGGGGCCATCTTGCCGGCCGCCCAATTGCCCGTCACCGCCCGCTTGATACGTTGCGCTGTAAGCGAGCGGGCATAAGTGTCCCCCCTTTCGGGGCGACCCTGCTCGATCAAAATGAAACGGCGCTGCGTGCCAGCTTGGGCATTGAGCTGTAGGACCGCGTGCCCAGTGGTTCCGGAGCCCGCAAACGGATCAAGAACTAAGCCGTGTGACGGGCACCAGAGCTGAATGATCTTAGAGAACAGTTTCAAGGGCTTCACGGTCTCGAAGCCGTGTCCCCTTCCCACGATCGCGTCCAATTCGCGGATACCGGTCTGACTGTGACCCGACTCCTCGTGTCCCCAAGACACAGTACCCAAATGGAGAGCATTGTCGAAATCCTCATCCGACCAAAACGTGGTCGGGACCCGACCCTGCTTGATATTTTCCAGGTGCCTTTTCAGACTCGGCTTGCCCGTGCCGTCGCGACCGAATAGAAGCTGAGGCCAGGTGCCCGCTGCGAGAACAGCGCGGGCTCTCTTGCTTGACTTCGCCACGTCTTCCGCCAAGACGAGCGCCTTATTACGTGGAGCGTCGTCGGGCTTGCACCCTATGACTTTGGCCAATGCCGCCTGATCATTCAGCGGTTTCTCAACGTAGTCCGTGCCCCACTGTGCGAGCCAGGTCTTCATGTCTCTCTTGTCTGAGCGCCAACACGACCCTGGCGGCGGGTAATGGATCACACCGGTGAACGGGGATTGGACCCCGTACACCATTCCCTGATGAGTAGCCGCGCCTGGACCCCCCGCGTCCGACGGCTTCCAGGGCTTCGGATCTCCGTCGGGGCTTCGATAGCGGGCATCCATGGCTTCGGTTCGAGCAAGCAGTTGAGTTTTGGCCAGTTCTTCATTCCTGGCGTAAACCAGCACGTATTCGGTAGCGGTTGAGACGTGCTGTTGGTCGTTGCGAGGCGAATAACTCCTCTGCCAGTTAATGATCGCCAGGCGGTTTCTTTCGTCGAACAGCTCGTCGAGCATTTGGCCTAGTCGAAAGAGTTCTCGATGGTCGATGCATATTGCGAGGACGCCTCCGGGCTTAAGCATCGCCTTCATCATGCGGAGGCGAGGCAGCATGAAGCGCATCCACTTCGTTCTGCGCCCAGCTTCATCCTCAGTAACGAACTCGCCGAGGTTGGAGTCGTTGGGATCTTCCTCCCAGCGGTCGTTATATCGAAAGTCGCTCCCGGTGTTGTACGGGGGATCTGTAATGATCAGATCGACGTGACCCTTTTCTCGATACAAGGTCACCATCGCTTGAAGGTTCTCGCCTTCGATGACCTGGTTGCGGGCTTGATCGAGCTCCGGTCCAATGCAGAGATTCATCACTTTGCGCGCACTACGTGGCTGAACCAAGCGCGCCAACCTGCCTGCATCATTTTTGCCCGAGAAGCTGATCCGTACGCCTACGTCGCTCCGCTGAGTCTCAATTAGCTCTATCAGCTCCTCGCGGGAGAGTTCTTGAAGTGTTCGATCCGCCAGATCGTCCTTATCCTTTACCTCAGCGCCGGTCGGGGAACCGTTTGATATCTGACCCTTAGGTTTCATATGCCCACCTAACCGAGTCGCGAGCAGCCCGCGTGGGGCCCGCCCGGAAGACTCGGCGAATGTGAGTCTCTCGTACGTCCCTAACGTGTAGGTACAGGGCGGCACTCATGGACGCCCTCGGGGTCTTGCCGCCAAGTCTAATGAAGCCCTTGCGGAGCGCTTGCTCTGTGATCTCCTGGATCGTCAGAGGACGCGGGGCTGCCTTCAAAATGGCCACTGCTGCGTCGACGTAGCTCATCCTATTGCGGCTCCGGTCACGCTCCGACAGATCTGTTGACCCTCCGATTTGGCCGGCGGCGACGGAAGGGATTGTAATGCCGCCTCTGTGATCAAGCCCAGCTGCTCGCGAGCGTCGAAGTCTGGGCGCAGAAATCCGACGTCACTGCTGCAGCTTGCCCCGCTAGATGCTTGCAGCTGGTTGCCTTGACTGTGGCGAATACTGCCTCGCCTCGCCAGCCCCGTGATACCACGGAGCTCGAGCTATGCGCGCCGTTCGAGGTACGCCAACGTCAAGGTGCCGCAACTGGAGCAAGAAGCCACTGATAATCGCTCACAAGCCGGCCCTGAGTGGATCGGGTCACCGTGACGTCAAGCAACCCGAACAGCTGGATATTGGCGGCCATGTATTGAGCCGAAACGACCTGCGCTGTGCGCTCAAGAACCCGTGCTTCGGAGGCGGTTACCGACGTGAGGTAGCTCTCAGTGACCTCTCCTACTGATGACACTCTGGCCGATGCGATGTCCACAAACGCAGCGCGTATACGACGATCTATCGCAGACGATCTGACCGCGCCGATTTGGGAGTAGAGGACTTCTGGATGCGCATAGTCGTACGTCATGAGCGCCACCGCGAATCGCTCGGCTACAGCTGACATCGCGCTCGTATCTCGCTTGCCCTGTTGCGCCTGAGCCTGTCCCACCGACAGTTGCCAAAGAGATGTGGCGAGCAAAGTTGCCAATACTGCGACCGTGACCGACTTCGCTCGCTCCACAGTTGAATTCCCGAGCCGAGTCAGCATCGCAAGAGTGTCGGTGGAGCCACGGGGACTCCATGTACCCGGACTTCGAAATGAAGATGAGGACCGGTGGAGTTGCCGGTGCTTCCAACAGCGCCGATCACCTCGCCAGCCTTAACCACCTGGTTAGGCTCCACCAAAACCGCGGAGAGGTGACCGTAGATTTCTTCTTCCGAACCACCAACCGCCACCTTTATGTAATTGCCAAAGCCGACAGGGATTCCAAGAGCGTCGACCTGTGTGCCGGCGGCCTCTACGAAGCCATCGTTTGCCGCGCGAACTGGCGTCCCAATCGGTGCCGCCAGGTCGACGCCAGTGTGGAAGTGTGGATAGCCGAACCCTGGTGGCTCGAACGGAGCCGATGTTGGCCCAAAACCTTGAGTCACAACGGCTCCACTTACCGGACAGACCATGGATCCAACCGGGCCGCTCGCGGAACCAGTAATAACAAACCCACCTCCCGCCAGCTGGTTGGCCAAGGCGAGGAAGCCAACCACCACCAGGCCGATCGGCGCAACGATCAGAATCAAGGCGCTTACCGCGATCGCCTTCCAGAATGTGCGAAACAGCCTGGAACCTTGCCGGCGGGCGACGGTCCACGCCAACTGTTTCAGAACAGCCCCGGCAGCTGCCGCGGGAGCAGCCATCACCGCAGCGCCTCCGCCGGCTCGCCTGCATTGAGCGTGGGACGCTCCGCGCAGATCCCGCACTTGAATGGCTCCGTGCAGTAAAGGTCGTGGGTGCCCCGGGGCCAACTTCCGGACGTTTGGGGACGTTTCGAAAGGCCGGTAAGAGTCTCGTGAGATAGTGCCCTCATCCACTAAGGCGGAACGCGCAATGCGCAAACACGGCGTGCGCGACTTCGCGATCTGTTACCTCCGGATTCAGCCGCTGCGCGACGCTTATGACTTGCGCGGCAGACCACAGCGCAAAACGTATGCCAGCCAGAGGTGGGATGCCGTGACTGCCAACTCAGCTTCCCAGTGATCTACCGGCATCTCGATCAAATCGCCAGCCTCGTTGCGCTCGTTGCGCGCTCGGTGGTGACCCACCTTGTTCAGGTACGTGCAGTGGCCAGCGATTGCGGCGATAAGTCCCTGCTCCTTTTGGATCGGCGCTGTGAACTGATCGCGCCACGACGCCGCGTCGTACGGCCCCGTTCTGATGGCCTCGAATTGTTTGAGGCAAGCCTGAAGTGCCGCGTAAGTCTCGCCTGCCCGGAGGTGACGTCGGGCTATCTCAAGGCGTTTCTCAGCTTCACGCCACGATGGGTGATCGAGGGATGCCGCCCCAACGAACTGCGTGACTGACGGCGGAAGACCATATCCGAGGGCCGCAAGGAAACCCTCCCACTCCGAGAGTGGGATCTCGAAGGTTCCTTCTCCGGCAACCATGTAGACGCCCTGGTCAGCCTGAACCGTGGCATGAACAATCATTTTGAAATGCAGTGGACTCTTGAGCGCGTCGCTCCGAGACCGCTCGATCCCGTCGAGGTCCTCCGGCAGCAGGTACCAGATCCAATCGACTTGTGGTGCCTGACTCGCAAGAGCAGGAGCTTGAGAGTTTGCATCGATGCTCACACGACCGAATTTCCTAGCCTCGATCTTCTGATTCCAGATCTCGGCATTGAGTCCAACCCAATGAAGCTGGGAATACTGAGATAGAAATTCGGGATTGACAATCGGCTCCAATGTGAGCCGTAGACCTTTTGCCGACGCGTCCTCGGCTTGCATCCGCACGAAGTTGAGCTTCCCAACATGCCCCTGGTTAGAGCGCGAGGTAGGCGTCAGCTTGAGCCACAGGAAGACAGGGTTTCCGTTCATCGAAGCCCCACTTTACCCGCTCGCTCAATTCCCCTTCCAAGCGCGCCGCTTGCCGCTCTCGTAGCTCATGATCATTTCGACCCGCCGAGGTAGATCCGTCCGAAACGCGACGACTCGAAGGTCTAGCGGATCGTCCCACTGGTAGATCGGCAGGGAATCCGCCTGGCTTGTCGCCGAAATCTGACGCGAGCGGCTCCGGGAAGCTGTCCTCCACGTTTTCTGCCGGGCGTCCTGGTTCCTCTTAACCCTCCTGTGAGGTGCTCTTGTGCACCCTGGCAGATCCCTCGCTCTATCGCTACAAGGCTCAAGCCGGGCTCGCTTCGCTCGGCCTTTCCGCGCGCTCCGCCTCCGCCTTCTCAGGGTGCATCGCACTCACGTTCAAGGAGGTTTTCAATGGAGACCAGGACCGCAACGGCAGACGTTATCGACCAGCTCCGTCAAGGAGTCGCCGCTCTTACGTCGACGGATCAGTGGGCCCGGTGGCTACAAGTCCAGCGGCGGTTTCACCATTACTCGTGGGGCAACTCGCTGCTGATCTTGATGCAGCGCCCCGACGCAACCCGAGTGGCCGGCTACCACACGTGGAAGTCAGTTGGCCGCCAGGTCCGCAAAGGCGAGCACGGCATCGCAATCCTCGCTCCGATCGTCCGCCGACTCCGTGTCGAGAACGAGGAGGAGGACGGGACCGAGCGCGTTCTCGTCGGACACCCCACAGCGTTCCGCCTGGCCCGGGTCTTCGACATTGCCCAGACCGACGGGGAAGCTCTCCCCGAGCTCGTCAGCCGGCTAACCGGCGACGACGCCGGCTCGCGGTTTGCTGGGCTCGTGAAGGTCGCTGCCACTCTCGGATACTCCGTCGAGATCTCGGAGCTGCCCGGCGAGCGCAATGGTGACATGGATTCGAGCTGAAACGCATCCGAGTTCGCGTGGGACTCGAGCCCGCACAGTTGGTCAAGACGCTCGCCCACGAGCTGGCGCACGCGATCCTCCACAGCGAGGCCGACTGCGCCGGCTTGACACGAGCCGTGGCTGAGCTGGAGGCGGAGAGCGTTGCTCGGGCCGGGCTTGCCGAAATTCTTGCGGTCAACCTCGGGCCGGCCATGAAACCTATCGCTAAGCAATGGTTGATTCGGCTCTTCGACGACGAGAACGCAAAGGTTCAGGAAGCGGCGGCGAAGGCATTCTGGAGGATCGACGCAGCCGCGCTCCCCGCTCTTGAGGACGTGTGCCTCGCTTTCATCGCAAGTCGTGCGTTCGAGCAGCATGCGGGCGACTTGATGAGGGCACTCGAGCGCGCACCGGGCAATTCGCCGTCCGTCGTCCGGACCTTGGCCGAACGATTCTTGGCCGTGGCAGGCGACAGGGCGGGGGACATTAGGTATCGCGAGGCGGCCGAGGTTGAAGACCTGAGTTCGCTGCTACTTCAGGCTTATGCGCAGACCGATAGTGAGGATGAGCGGTCTCTGCTCTTGGACCAGATAGACGGAATGTTGCGGGTCAACGCCTATGCATATGGGCGATTCGTCGGCGAGTGGGCCGGCGAGTGGCACCTCGTCAAAGCGCCGACGACCGCCAGCTGATCGGAATGTTTGCGCTCAGGCTGCTCGAGTAGGTCGATCTCTACCGGCAA
>Ga0307373_10010978_pt1 | contig 13217 bp, 9 predicted proteins | sample OX2MG_FD_202534 | JGI IMG/M metagenome (GOLD analysis project Ga0307373, IMG submission 202534) | Soil microbial communities from Risofladan, Vaasa, Finland - OX-2 | ecosystem: Environmental > Terrestrial > Soil > Coastal area > Acid sulfate soil | place: Finland: Risofladan, Vaasa | collected... | reverse complement strand
TTATTCTGGCGGGCTTTGTCGGGTTCGAGGTGATCCGGCGGGTTTCGCCACTGCTGCACACTCCGTTGATGGCTCTGACCAACGCGCTGGACGCGATTGTGGTGGTCGCCGCCATCATCATTGCCGGGCGACGTGGAACGGCACTTTCTGAGATTCTTGGAGCGATAGCGGTTGCTGCCGCCTTCAGCAACATGGTTGGAGGCTTCCTGATTACCGACCGCATGCTGCGGATGTTCAAATTGAGTGGGCGCAAAAAACAATGAATCCCATCACAATGCAATACCTCACCGACTTCTCGTACATCATTGCCATCGCGCTCTTTGTTCTGTCGCTGAAATGGCTGAGTTCCCCTGCTACCGCGCGCCACGGGGTCCTGGCGGGTGAGATTGGGGCGGCGATGGCCGTGGTCACCACTTTTTTCAACCCCGAACTTGTCCAGTTCAAGTGGATCCTGATCGCCCTGCTGGTGGGCACGATGATTGGCATCCCGCTGGGCCTGGTTCACATGACCGCCGTCCCCCAACGGACCGCCATGAGCCACGCCTTCGGCGCGCTGGCTGCGGCCCTGATCGGGATTTCAGAGTATTACATGCGCATCCCGCACATCACGAAGTTTGAGATGACGGAAATCGCGCTCGAAGTGATTATCGGCTCGCTCAGCTTCACGGGCAGTTTGATTGCGGCCGGTAAGCTGCAGGAGGTCCTGCCGCAGCGGCCGATTGTCTACAAGGGGCAGAATGTGGTCAGCCTGTCAGTGCTGGGCGCCTCTGTTTTGGCAGCACTGGTCCTTATTTTCAATCCCACTGCTCCCTTCCTCTTCCCCGGCATGGTGGTTATCTCGCTGCTCTTCGGCGTGCTGCTGGTGACGCCGATCGGCGGGGCCGATATGCCGACGGTCATCGCGCTTCTGAACTCTTACGTCGGCCTCACGGCGGCCCTGTTGGGCTTTGTGCTCAATTCGAAGGTGCTGGTGGTAGCCGGAGCGCTGGATGGCTCTTCAGGCTTCATCCTGGCGGTCATCATGTGCAAGGCCATGAACCGGTCCTTCACGAATGTTATTTTCGGCGCCTTCGGTCAGATCCAGGTTGCGGCTGCCGGCGAAGAGGAAGAGCGGATTGTGCATAGCGCCACTGCGGAAGAAGCTGCTGCCATCCTGGGCGCGGCAAACACAGTCCTGGTCGTTCCCGGTTACGGCATGGCGGTTGCTCAAGCTCAGCACAAGGTGAGAGAACTTTTCGACGTGCTCTCCAAGAAGGGCGTGGACGTGAGGTTCGGTATTCACCCTGTCGCCGGACGCATGCCGGGACACATGAACGTGCTTCTCGCTGAAGCGGATGTCCCCTACGACAGGCTCGTCGATATGGAGAGCGCCAACAGTGAAATGCCCCAGACCGATGTGGCGCTCATTATCGGCGCCAACGACGTCACCAACCCGGCCGCCAAGACCGACCAGGGCAGCCCCATCTATGGCATGCCCATCATCGAAGTCGATAATGCGCGGACGGTGATGGTGATCAAGCGGAGCCTCAGCCCCGGCTTTGCGGGTATTGACAACAAACTCTATTACATGGACAAGACCCTGATGCTCTTTGGCGACGCCAAGGTCTTTGTCGGGAATATCATCAAGCAACTGGCAGGCGGCGGCGAGTAATAAGCGGGGAATAGCCCGCCGGCCGTGGCCGGATGGTTCCGCCGGCGGAGAAGGTCCGGGGAGATGCAACCGGCAGGGCCGGGGTGAAGCGCGGAGCGCGCTTTGCTCCGCAGCGCTCCTGCGCGTAGCGGGGCGGTTGTGGCATCACGCCATTCTAACCCCACTCAGCTTCGCTGATCGCAGACATTAAAAGGCGAATGTCTGCGCCACCCGCGAAAATCCAGTAGTGGCCGGCTTTGCCAAAGCTCCGCCCCACGCCCTGCGGCTCCACCACGAAAACATAATTCTCCGTCTGATCGACGCTGCCGATGCGGCTATTTAGTGGGCCCCCCGCCTGTCTTGTCCGCCTCGTGCTTCCAGTCGTACGGCACGCTCCATAGGACGGCCCAAGAATGCTTTCCTCCGGCGGGTAATGTGGGGTCTGGATCAAATGAATAGACCCACCCATACGCCATATACTTGGCGGGAAATTCTTCGGTCGCTTCGCTTGCGGCATTGAGGATCTGGCATACAGTGACGTTCCTCAAGTGGAGGGTTGTTGTCGGCGGGCCAACATCGGACAAAATCGACATGGGCGTTCCCCCCGTGTGTCCGGGCCTTGTTGGAGGGGCAAGACGCTCGGCAAGCTGCGGGATAAAATCCTTCGGTCGCGATAGGATGTCGCCCGCCTGCTTGTCAACAATGTCCAAACGAGGCACAAGGATATTCAGTACGTCTTTGGGATCCTCTTTGGCGCGTACGGGGTAGATATTGATCAGGTGTTCGGATACTGACTCGTATTTGTAATCGGGAAGATCATAAAAGATCATCCCAAGGGCCCCCTTCACGGTTTCCCCGGGCGGTATGTCAACCTTCACCAAGGGTTCCCGGCCATTCTTGAGCTTCAACTCAAGACCGAAAAGGACGTATCCTCCTTGCACTTGGTTGCCGAGCTTCTCTAAAGCCTTCGACAGGGGAACATTATCCAGCCGGAGCGCGGTGGGGCGGAGATGGAGACTCAACGGTGAGGGGGCACCCACCGCCAGCGCCACCAAAGGGAACATCGCTGCGGCGGCATAGACGAGAGACCGAGAGATTCGCTTCATGGGCTCCTCCTCACTGGCACGTCATCCCGTTACTCATTTTAAAGACGGTGGTCCAGGACGGGTATGATGAGCTCGCCTGGAAGGACCCCGCGCTCCTGCTGCTGGCACGCCGCAATCTTAAAGAAGGCGCGGATTAGCGTCTTGAAGAGGCGAGGACGCTACTGGAGGATAGGACCTGGCGGGCGCTGCAGGTGAACTTCCTGCCCCGCAGCACACGGCAGGTTTCCCGCGCTAGCGCTTCGCTCATGTTCGAGAACCTCGCCCCATACCGTCTGCCGCGCAACCTGACCACCAGTGGCTTCGCGCCTTTCAGTTGCTCGGGTGCCGTATGAAGGGCGCTGCTAAGCGCATTTCCAACCTGGCGCCGGCTACGGAAATTGTGGCCGATCTGGACGATCCACTCAATCTCGGGGCGCGACACCGGGTCGTCTTCAGTATCCGAAACCTTCACAGCGTTGACGGCAGCGCCGCCGGTTCCGATCTTGTCTGGCGAATCGGCCATGACGGCTTTTGCGCGGATGCGCTCAAAGCCCCAGTTGAGAAGCGCCATCATCTGCCGGTCGCGCGCGCGGGCCGACCGCCCTCCCATCACCACTCCCAGCAGCCGCCGGTCGTGGCGAACCGCAGAGGTTACAATGTTGAAACCGGAGGCGTATGTATAGCCTGTTTTCATGCCATCGACGCCGGGGTATTGCTCCAACAGGCGATCGTGGCCATCGATTGTCTGGCCGCGAAAATCGAAGCTCCTGGCCTTGAAGTAAGGGTAGTACTGGGGAAAGTCATGCAAAATCGCCAGCGCCAGCTTCGACATATCACGGGCTGTGGTTTTCTGGCGCAGGTCCGGCAAGCCCGACGCGTTGCGAAACGTGGTATGGTCCATCCCTAACTGGCGGGCCCTTTGATTCATGAGGCGCGCAAATCCCGGCTCTGTTCCCGCGACCGCTTCGGCCAGCACAACGGCGGCGTCATTGGCGGACCGGGTTGTGATGGCGAGGATGGCCGACCGGACGGAAATCCGTTCGCCGGGACGCAGATACAGTTTGGTGGGGGCTTGTGCGGCGGCGTGGGAGGAAACAACCAGTTCCTGGCCCAGCGTCATTTTGCCGGTGCTGAGTTGCTGAAAGGTGATGTACAGCGTCATCAGCTTGGCCAGCGAAGCCGGGTAGCACAGACTGTCAGCGTTGTGGGCCTCAAGAACATTTCCCGTCTGGGCATCGACCACGATGGAAGCCTGTACCCGCGCACTTGCTGAAGGCGGCCCGGCAGCCATCACAACCGCGGCCATGACAAGCCATCCGGCCATCAGGCCGGCAGACGCCCTGCGGCGAAGAGCTGATTTGCGGGAAATACCGCCGGAACCATTCCACAAACTCATCAAACCCCCTCTGTTCAAGAAAATCTCCTCACGCCGGCACAAGCCGATTGCGCGCTTAAAGCGTCGTTGCGAATGCCACCCGCGCAAAGGTTTGCATGGCAAGCCCTGACGCTCTCCCCGCCTGGCGGAACAATTCGCGGGCCGCCTGTCCGTTCCGTAATGACGGCCGCTTTGCCGAGGCGGAAGCCCTCGCTTCGAAGACGGTTAAATCGGATTTCCCTCCCCGATCTGCAGGTATCTTCGGATTTTCCGTCTGGTTTCTTCAGCGCCATTCTGATGGCGTTAAAAGCTTACCCACCAGAGCCGCCTATTGTATCAAATCGTTCGTTCCCATACAAAAACGGAAACCAGGGGTCACTGCGCCCGGTGGCGCGACGGATCCAAATTCTTTCGACGGATACTTTTATTTTCGGCGGCGGCCAATTTCTTTAGCAGAGGCATTTTTATCTTTGCCAGTATCACTTTTGGGTTTTGGCCGCCCTTCTGATAAATAGCTGGAAGGCGCAAGTCTGCGATAAAATGACCTGAAGGAAGCCAGCATGAATCAACTTTCGAATCAGGACCCCAAACCCATCCCGGAAGGCGGCGGTCGGAGCGGCGCGCCAAAGCGGTGTACGACTATCTGACGCAGAACGGGTTAAGCCCCGATATTATGACGACCAAAGGTTTTGGGAAAGCCGATCCCCTGGTGCCCGGATCTTCCCCGCGTGCCCGGGCGATCAATCGCCGGGTCGAGATCGGAATTGTTGATTCCACCATTCGTCCGCTGGCTTCTCAGAACCCGTAAGATTACACGCCAGGGTGGTGGTACAGTTTGAGACCTGTAGCGGCGAGTTTATCTCGCCGGATGGCGGCGTAAAGCCGCCGCTACGACAGAAGGGCCCAGAGCCAGCAAAGCCCTGACTTTGGTTGCCCGCTGCGATCCCGCGAAGAGAGAGTTCTTACGGGCAGTCTCGCTCCGTCACACAAAACAAAGCACCAAGAAATTTCCCCTGACCCAGGCGCCTTTTCATAGATGCGCCACCCGCGAAATAGACGAGAGACCGAGAGATTCGTTTCATCAGCTCCTCCTTACTGGCACGTCAATGCATTACTAGCGTTAAAGACGGTGGTCCAAGTCGGGAATGATGAGCTCGCCTGGAAGGACCCCGCGCTCCTGCTGCTGTCGGATTGAACGGTCCAGTTGCTGTTGCTGAACGTGGCGTCTCCGTAAGCCTGCCACGCGGGTGGCGCATACATCGCGGTGTTTGCGATGTGTGCGAAGAATATCGCCGCCACGGATAGCCGGGCGGTTGCGGCACCTCGCGATTCTAACCCCTCTCAGCTTCGCTGATCGCAGACATTAAAATACCAATGTCTGCGCCACCCGCGACTGAGAGATTACCGTTGAAGATGTACCATCCTTGGTAGGTGTTTGTGAGATAGTCGAAGGCGTCAACCATGCCATTGGGGACCTGCATCAGGCCGACATAGAGACCGGCGGGCGTTTTCGAGTTCGCAGCGTTCTCGTTAGGCCACAGTCCATTTGGGACCCCGTAGAGGCTCCTTGATATGAACTGATAATAGCTGCTTTCGCGCTCCGCGACGCCGGTCAGCAGGCCCGGTGTTGCGCCACCGGAATAGAGGCCGCGGGTGGCGCACACATCGCGGTGTTTGCGATGTGTGCGAAGAATATCGCCGCCACGGATAGCCGGGCGGTTGCGGCACCTCGCGATTCTAACCCCTCTCAGCTTCGCTGATCGCAGACATTAAAATACCAATGTCTGCGCCACCCGCGCTCTCGCAAAGCGACTCGTCCTCGCCGCCTCAAGCTCGTCCCTCCGGGAAACCGCAGACCCCAAAGACCAGGGTCTGCGCCAGCCGGCGAGTTTCTGCAAGGCGAAACTCTGATGCGTTACTTGCTTCTACCAAGCAGGCGGGCACGTTTGACGAGGAACGCTCTTGCAAGGTCGCGCGTTGCTGGGGATTGCGACAGTTCGATGAGCTCTTTTTCAGCAGACTCCGCAGGTATCTCCGCCAGGGAGGACATGCCCATAACCTGAAAACTCACATCTCGGGATTTGGCCCACATGAGGGCCTGCTCTAGGCCGGCGTTCCTATTGCCCAGAATGATGCGTTCGAACTTGAGGTGGATGTAGTGGATTTCAGCAAGGGGGACACGGACCTCCTTGGGATCTACTGGCTGCAGTCTGCTTAGCAGTTCCCCCACGTAATCCGGCTGTTCGAGGACGAAGTTCCGATAAAAACCCGGGAAATTGGCGCTCGCGTCCTCGGGCTTCCCGTCGCGAAATCGCCACACCGTGTACCAATAGATCGGAGGTGTGGAGGCTCCCATGTAACCGGCAGGCCGAGCCCCCGTCACAAGTTCGTCGGCCCCGTCACCGTCCAGGTCTACGATGCTCATGGCGAGCGGAAGTGGTGAATCCGACTCGATCTCTGTGAACTGGTGGTCGTGCTCCCCGGGGGCGACAATCTCAACGTCGGACTCAATCCGCCCCCCGCAAGAGGCTACGAGGTAGAATGTGGCCTTTTCCAGCGGAGCGAATCGGAAAGTTGCGCACTGGGTTGGACCGTAGCCGGGCACGCCAGACCTCAGGGAATTTATGAATGCCTCTACGCGGTCCGTCGGCATCTTGGTAGCACGAATGGCTGAGTCCAAACTCTGCGGCCACTGAAAGTATGCTGTTATTCGAACCCTGTGGGTCTCTTGGCACACAGACAAGGCTGGGCACAACAGCAAGGCCGCCACAACGGGAAGTCTCTTTGTTCTCATCTTGCTCTCTGATTACTGGACGTTATTAAAAACATTTTGCACGTAAGTGAGTAAGTCTGTTCGTGTCGTCGTATCCCAGCCAGTCCCGGTGGAATTAACCAAGTGATAACGCGAACTGAAGCCGCCGTAAAACGACAGTGCCTCCTTTTCCAACTCTTGGCCACTAAGGCTGGGCAACTGTGGGTATTGGGACTGCTCGCTTGCGACATAGTTGTTTGCGTCCGCCAACTTGCTCTGGAAGACGATTGCTCCGGTCGACGTGTTCGTAATCCAATCGAATGCGGGGAGCAAGCCGTTGGGAACCTGCATCAGGCCAACGTACGCCCCCGCAGGCGTGAACTGATTTGGCGCGTTTTCATTTGGCCACACACCGTTCGGTACCTGGTAGAGTGACCTGGAGATGAACTGGTAATAGCTGCTCTCGGTCATGGCGATGCCCGTCAACAGGCCAGGAGTCGCCCCCGAATATAGTCCGTCTAGCCGACTCGTAATTGTTGCCTTGGGGATAGAAGCCCCGTCCACGTAAATGGTATTGTTCACCTGGAAGGTCTGGCCATACAGCTCCGCCTTCGCCGTCAGGTACACCTGGCCTGCGTCCCCGAGCTGAGTGTTGTAATTGAGCGTCTGGCCGATGGTGTTTGACGTGGCCTGGGTGTCGGAGTACGTCGCCCCGCCGGTGTTGGTGTAGTTGAACAGCAAGGTCCAGTTCACCGTGCCCGAGCAGGCGGAAGCCGCTTCCAGGATAATTGTCGCGGAGTTGTAGTTCGTGCCGCCCAAATCAATGACTTGGCCGCTGGTGGGGCTCGAAATCGAGAGCCCACATACGTTGCCGGTGCTGCTGGCATAAAAAGTTCTCAACGAGATACAAGGGCAGGGGAGGTCGGGATTGGTGTCATACCGGGTGCACGCCACAACGGTTGAAGTGATCGGCGACGTGCCGCCGGCTATCGCGTCCGCCCTGTTATGAACCGAACTGTCCATCTGGATCACCGATGTATTACCTGAACTGTAGGTTGTGCTGTAAGTGACGTCGATGTAGAACTGGTATCCGTTGCAGTCGTAATAGAGCCCCGTGTCAAAGATATCATCGTAGTATCCCGGCGGCAGGCTGAACAAATCCGGGGCCGCGTTCAGCGTACTGAACCCAGCAGGACAGGGGCAGCTCGCACAGTCGTAGCTTGACGCCATGCCCTGTTGTTTCTGGATGACCATCATCCGCCCTTCCACGGGTACGCTGTCAAGCCGAACCCAATTGACAGCGCCGTCGGTGGCGCCGGCAGGAATTTTGTTTCCTTTAAGATCGGGTGTCTGGGCGTCACGAAGCGCCCGAAGATTGATGGCTCGCGTCTCATGGGGCGCAAGCTGGAGCCGTATGAGGTAGTAGTGCACGCCGCCTGCCGTTACGTCAAGCCCGATGCGGGCGGGACTATCACTTTCGTCGGTGAGAAATAGGATCGAATCCGTCGCGCTGTCCAGGCGCCAGGGGTTCGAGCCTGATCCCGCCCAGCCGTCGCCTTCGTTCATGGTGCGCGCGTCGACCACAAGGCCCTGGTGCTCATCAACGCTCGACACCTGCGCGATCACCGAGCCCGGCGGCCCGCTGTATTGGATGCGCAGGGAGGCGTAAGGCAGCGGCAGGGGCAACTGGTTCATCACCGCATCTAGCGAGAAATCCATCGTGCCGTACGCCCCAACCGTGAGCGGCGCGAGCGTGAACTGGCTGGTGAGCGTGGCCGGGTCGGGATTGGGCGGATTGTTGAGGACTTCATTCGGGTCTTTACTACCTTTTTTGAATGGCCCTTTCACGCGCACGTGTGGCGTGGCCGGACCGCCGGGTCCTTCCACCGATTGCCACGCCGAGCCCTTGGGGTACTCCACAGTAATCGTGACGGTTTGCGGCTTATCCAACAGATTGCTTGCAATCACGTGCGGCGTAAAGTACCCGTCGCCCGCGTAAGGTGAGTCCGCCGTTGGTGTGCCAATGGGAATGCCGCTGGCGTGGAGCGCGCTCGCCCGCTGGCGGGCGGGGTCAGGGAATTGAAGCGTGGTGGAAAAGCCCGTGACCGAATCGGTTACGCGGCCCTGCGCGACCAATGCGGGATTCGCTCCGCGCTGGATGATCGTGATCCTGCCCTCGGGAGCCTGGGAGACGCTGGTCTTCAGGGTTTCCAGCATTCCGGCCACTGACAGCAATTGGGTTTCATTGGCGTTTAAAGCCAACGGTTCGAGTTTGTGCTCCTTGCCTCCGAAGGCCAGGAAAACGTCCGCCGTTACCGTGCCTGCCGCCCGAAAGACCCCACCACTGGCCGCTGAGCACGGCAGGAATGTCCGTGCGTCCAGGATCATTCTCCACCATCTCCGCCTGCTGGACCCAATGGCGCGCGGGATTTTCAATGGTCATCTGGCCAGCCAGCGGCATGATGGTCCCTTCAAGGTAAACAGACACGTTGCCCTGCGAAAATGTTCCCGTAACATCAGCGCCCAGGCTGGCGAGCAATGCGCGCATGTCGATGGGAAGCTTCTCTCCCGGTTGGATGGTCATTGAATTGGACAGTTCGGTTTGACCGTTCAGGTTGTGAACCGCCACAATGAAGTTGAGAGGCGTAGGCGAAGAACTGACCAGCAGCAGAGTGGAATTGAAGCCATCGGCAAGCGAGTAATAAGGAAAGACAATCTCACGCGGGCCGACGGCTTGACTACAGCAGGGTGTGGCGTTCTGCGCATTCGCGCCGGAGCGCGGGCCAATCAGCAGAAGTGAAGATAAGGCAAGAACAACTATAATCAGGGTCCCTGAATAAACAGCTTTGCGACGCATTCCGGTCCCCCTTTGGAAGAGCGTTGCTTACTATACTGGCATTTGCTTATCATACATTTACCAACACTGTCAAGCTCAATTTGAGAAAATGTTTTTCGGCTCGCGGCTTAAGCGGAGGTTGGTCATTGCCACCTGCCCGAGGTAGAATTTACTGTTCGGGACGATCCTAGAAATTCGTTGACACTTTTCTTCAGTTTTTGTTACGTTACGGTGTTTGCGATGGCACCAAACTTGGAGAGAAAATTTCCCGTCTGCCGAACGCGGGCCGATTGTTTTCCGGCCCGGGAAGCCGCCGGAAGTTATTGAGGCTAAAAGATGTTTGTTCCCAAGAGAATGTTTTTGACCAAAGGGGTCGGGAAGCACCGGGAAAAGCTGACAAGCTTTGAGCTGGCGCTTCGGTCAGCCGGAATCGCGGCTTGCAATCTGGTTCGGGTTTCCAGCATCTTCCCTCCTCGCTGCAAAATGGTTCCCCGCGCCGAAGGCATGAAGGAATTGGAGCCGGGCCAGGTCACCTTTGTTGTGATCAGTGAAAATTCCACGCGCGAACCTCACCGGCTGATTGCCGCGTCCGTCGGAGTGGCGATGCCCGCTGACCGGAATGCTTATGGCTATCTTTCGGAACACCATTCGTTTGGCCAGACGGAACAGGTGGCCGGGGAATACGCTGAAGAGTTGGCTGCCGAAATGCTGGCCACAACGCTGGGAGTGGAGTTCGATCCCGATCAAAGTTGGGACGAAAAGAAGGAAATCTACCGTATTTCAAACAAGATTGTCCGAACGTCGGAGATTACCCAGTCGGCGATTGGCGACAAGCGGGGCCTGTGGACGACAGTCCTGTCTGCGGCAGTGTTGCTGGGTTTTGAAGATTGACGCCTGCTGCCGCGTCCAGGAAGACAGTTCAGGGGTTCCATCGAGTCCTGGAAATTTTCCCTCCGGGCCCCCCATCAAAAGTTAACAGGAGCCATTGAATGCGTAAACATGAGATCTTGACGGTTCCCACCCGGCCTGTGGAAATCGACCGGCGAAAGAATGTTGCGGCCTTGCTCGATAAGATGCAAGGGATTTCGTTCCAGGGCCGAAACCTCGGCATTGCTTTCCAAATCTGGAAACGCATGATGGGCGATCGAGTCATGATCATGATGGGCTTGTCAGGCGCGATGATTCCGGGCGGCATGCGGCGCCTGGTGGTTTACATGATCAAGCATCGCCTGATTGACTGCCTGGTTTCCACGGGAGCCAATTTCTTTCACGACATGCATGAGAGCCTGGGGCGCCTGCACTACCAATGCTCTCCGAACATCGATGACGTCCAGTTGCAGAAAAACCTGATCGACCGCATGTACGATACGCTGGTGGATGAAGAGGAGTTCAGGGAAGAAGACGCGTTCATCGGCCGCTTTGCCGCCACGCTCGATCAGTCGCGGCCCTATACCACGCGCGAGTTTCTCTACCTGCTGGGCAAAGAGGTTTCGAAGCGCGCCAAAGAAGACGGCATCGTCACGGCGGCCTACAAAGCTCGAATCCCCCTCTATTGCCCGGCCATTGCCGATTCCTCCATCGGCATCGGGATTGCTGAAAACCGGCATCTCGGCAAGAACCGTTTTACTTTTGACGTAATCGGCGACGTCCTGGAAACCGCGCACCTGGCCGGAGATTCACCCGCCAGCGGCGTGATCTATTTCGGCGGCGGAACGCCCAAGAATTTTGTGCAGCAGAGTGAAGTGACGGCAACCTTCATGCGGGATTCTTCAAATGGGCACAAGTACGCCCTGCAGGTTGTCACCGACGCGCCCCACTGGGGCGGCCTTTCGGGGTGCACCTTTGAAGAGGCGCAGAGCTGGGGCAAAATTGCTCACGATGCCAGCATGGTCACCTGCAATTGCGATTCGACAATCGCCATGCCGATTCTGGTTACCGCGATGTCTGAAGAAAAGGAACTGCTCCGAAAGCGCAAGAAGCCTCTCTTCGAGATGGGCCAGGAGCTTAAGTTTTCCTTTCCCAAATAGGCGACGCTAAAACGACTATTGAAAAGCCAGTAGTGTTTCAGTGTGAAAACCTATCTTATGATATCCCGTGCGTGAATGTTCGGCGTGGATCCGCATGTTGGACCGCGAGGCCGGGATAAAAGGGAGAAGCGATGTGGTATAGGCATTGATGCAGCAGAGAGGCCGCCAAGCGAGAGTCGCATTCTACGCTATCCGTCTCCCATATCTTCCTTCCGCTACGCTTCTTCTACACATTGGTAAAGAAACTTAACGAATCATCGCGCAGTCTCTCTAACAACCGCCCGCTGGCTCCCGCCTCATGATCTGCCCCATGTTCGCGGAGATCGACTTCGTCACCCTCGATGACCGTTTCGCAACCGGGGAAGCGGCAGATACCAGCGGGCTTCCCCACCCAGACCCACGCCTGTACCCATACCCCCACGTCGTCCTTCTCGTCCGGATGACTGGCGAGTGCGTCCATATCGACCTCCACGTCGTCGGTCTGATGGAACAGCCTTGCCGCTTCAATTTCCGCCTCTGTCGCCGGAGTACAAATGGCACGGTATGCCTCACGGATTCTTTTCTCCGCTGTCGCTCTCCTTCCACGGTTCAGGGAACTTACGGCACTGAGGAGCAAATTCATAAGTTGTTGGTCTCTGTTGGGCATGTTATCCTTTGTGGAACTTGCGGTTGGCTCCGCGTCATATTGTTTGAATAACCATCACTTTCCCCACAACACCAGACTGCAGCTCCATTGGCTCGGATTTGCCAAGGGGGCGCTGCGGCAGTCTGAAACAGCGCGTTTTGGCCTTTTCGTTGTCCTTCCGAGTGGGCGCCCTGAATCTATCCTACCGACATAGGAGGCGGCCGATTTGGGTCGCCGCAACTAAAATACACAGACCAAGCAAGGTTCTCTTTATTGAGTCATGCGCAAGCGGTTGCCGAACGATCGTGCGCTTGCCATTGATCGTAACGGCAACCAGCCAGTTCCCTGCCCACTTGAAGTCCGATACTCTAGCGTGCTCGAATTGAGCGTGACAATTTGGACAGAGGATGAGCAGGTTGGTTGGGTGATGACCGACCTCTGGGTCAAGATGATGTATTTCAAAGTACGGCTCACCATTGCGTTTTTCGAATGTAAAAGAGCACAGTTGGCACTTTCCATCGTGCAATTCTCGAAGCAGAACGCGAATCCCCGAGGGCACCCCCTCGTGGCGCTCAGTCGCACCCGGAGATACCCTTGGGCGCGGCTGGCGCGACGACTGCTGGGCAATTTGCAACAGCTCTTCTCGGACTAGCTCTCTCTTGCTTATCCGGTTGTTTCAGCAAGCCCCAAGCAGTAGTATAGGGGCGTGCCGCGCCCAGTGTTTCCGAAGACTTTGCGTGAATTCCAATCGATGTTCGCGACCGAAGAAGCTTGCCAGAAGTATTTGGCTGAGTGCCGCTGGCCGGACGGCTTCATCTGCCCGCGGTGCGGGAACCGGAATTCTTACCCGATTGTGAAACCGCAGCGCTGGCAATGCAAGGGTTGTC
>Ga0307373_10010977_pt1 | contig 13217 bp, 22 predicted proteins | sample OX2MG_FD_202534 | JGI IMG/M metagenome (GOLD analysis project Ga0307373, IMG submission 202534) | Soil microbial communities from Risofladan, Vaasa, Finland - OX-2 | ecosystem: Environmental > Terrestrial > Soil > Coastal area > Acid sulfate soil | place: Finland: Risofladan, Vaasa | collected... | reverse complement strand
GCATGGCGCGGATATGCATACGGAAAGTACGAGAAGCCGGAGGATTTTCTTGACGGAAACATGGTAGACCGTCAGCCAACTGAGATTGACCGCTTACAGGCCGAGCTTGCGAATCTCAAAGCGCAACTGGCCGAGGTGCGAATGCAGGCTCAAAAGGACGTGAGCGCAACTTGGGAAAAAGCAGTGGCTGAGGCTGAGCGCAAAGCGCGATTGGAAGAAGCGAGGTGGTGGGAGCACCTTGTACCGGAGATTGACCACGCTGAACCAGATTGTATGTATTGCAAGCGCATTGCCGCCCTCTCATCGCCCCAAGAAAAGGAGGAACGAAAATGAATTACAATTGGGGATTTGTAATTGGTGTATTTCTCATGCTTGCTATTATTGTGGTGGGAGCAATCAACGAGTCACGTAAGCGGAAGTGATGGTTGTAAACAAAGGAGAAACTATGATTGGAGATGTCCATGCTGTAAAGAAGCAAGAAAGTCAAGAGTTTCCACGGAGAAATGGCAGTGATGATACAACAATATCCTGATATGCTTGAGTATGCGATTGAGAAACAGAAGCAAAATCCAGGTGCATTCCTGCATTATTTCTTGTATGCTTGTTTGCAGGCAGATGCAGAGAATTTTGAGATTCTTGCCCCAGCACTGCAGCAAATCATGGTGAAGTATCCTGTTAGAGAATATCCCCATTCTGCTAAAGATGAAATGGAAGAGATTTCAGCAGAAGAAAGCAACGACGCAAAGGCAGAATAGAGGCAAGAAAGTAGGTTTCTACCTAGTGTGCCTACAGAATTCGCCTGCAGCCTCTGTATTGTGTTTGTTATGTACTCTGGAATGGAGTCTAACCTCAAATATTGGAGGAAAGTATGGTGAAACGAATTGCAGCACTCGAGTTCGAGAGAAAGGAAGCTGCCAACAATGTTAGGCAGAAAAGACAGAAAAGATATGTAGTTGGTAGAGTCTGGTGTGGAAATTGCAAGGCAACTTCCGATGATGTCTCCATCCCTTGTGGTAGACCAATATCTCAGAATCCATGCCCAGAATGTGGTTGCGTAGGAACACTGCATTGGCAGTGTTAACAATTCCTGCAGGGTAGTATAGGAGGCCTGGTGATGAAGAGTGGAAGGAAGGTGATGAAGAGTAGGAAGGTAGCAGTGTATGGGTATTATGAAACAGAGGTTGGGAGCAGTGGGTTCCTTGTACGTATAAGCCTCTTTCTAGGAAGGAGTACACTGCAGAAGTGAAACGTAGAAAGGCTTGGCTGCGAGATATGCAGTGCTGAAACTGAGGGAGAGCAGTTAATGCTGAAGAATGCTTTGCTGTAAATTGCTTAGAATGCTTGGAACTTTGCTGAGAATGCTATTTATGCTTGAAAATGGATGCTTGAAAATGGAGCAAATCTGCTAAGATTGCTATTTATGCTTGAAAATGGAGCAAATCTGCTAAGATTGCTATTTATGCTTGAAAATGGATGCTTGAAAATGGAGCAAATCTTTGTATGTCCCTATGTTTCACTGCTGCAAAAGAATTTCTCATGTATGCCCATTGCTGACACTGCTGTGAAAGAATTCCCAGGAGGAACCTGTGGAGGAAAGAGTAGAAGTGACAATCCTTTGCACTCTGAGAAGCAGAAACAAGAGAATTCTCTCTCGCAAGAAACTATTCAAGAGTGGCAGATTCTATGCAATGAAGTTTGGTGCATATGAATTTGCCAAAGAATCTCGAAGAATTGGTGCAGAACTGCTGAATGATTGGCTTTCCGACGCTGGTGAAGATGATTTCAGAAAGAAGAATGTCATTGAATAATAAAAATCTCTCAGTACTTTCCTCCCACCATGCTGCAACTGCAGCACATGCTGACATTGCTGCATCCTCCGGTAGTCCCACAGGCAAACAACAGTAGTAGCTTCCAGTATAGCAATAAGAAAGACAATGTTGAGCCGGTTTCTCTGAGACAGGAGGAACTCCTGGGGGGGTCTTAGCATTCCCAGAAATCTGAGCAGGTATTGTATAAAATGTTCTCAGTACTAACGATGGCGGCTGTAAGAATCTCTGACAGGAAGGAAAGTATGAGCATGGGTGCATTCCTGTATTGGCTCAGCCCAAGGACAGGAAGTATGAGGAAGAGAGGACTGCATGCAGGTGACAAATAGAGGAGGAAACATGGGAATTAGGGAGCAGATAGAACTGAGGGAAAGGGAGGAAAGGAAAATGGCACAAAGCCTTGTGGGACCAGCAAAAGGTCCAGCACAAGCAGTGGGAACAGTAGAGCTGGCCAGGAGCATCGAAGCAATAGCTGGAATGTTGCGGGCGTCTTTGTCCAGAATAAAAACCACACTGGTTGGAGACCTTGAAAGTGGTGCAGAAGCTGCAGCACCTTCCAATGGTCTGAATGATACTCTAGGGGAGGCTCTAAGAAATCTTAGAGGTTGTGAGGCAGAGATAGAACTCATTAAGCAGGCTTTGGGGGATTTGCCAGGGTCTACTTCTAAACATACTCGGTAGAGAGATTTGCCTGAAGGAAGAACTCTGCCAGTTCCGGGAAGGTGGAGCGCAACCAGGAAATGAGGCCTGGATACGATTGGGTATCTTCCTTTTGTATGAGAGGGCACTTCAGGCAAAATTCCCGGACGGGTTTAGATGCTTTCGGGGTTTCCTTATTGTAGGGGGAGATAGATGATGGCTGTAAGGGTTCCAGTGGTGGGCAAGATGTTTGACAGACGGCAAATGCTTGGGGATGGAACACTCTGTCGTGCAGTCAAATACAAACTCCTCTGGTTCACAGTTAGCATGCATTACCACAGATATGGAACACGAATACATATGAGACGGCTGACACTCTGTTGGAGAAGTAGTGAGACGAAAGCGAAGATTCTCTACGAACTGCCAAACAAGTTCCTTTGGGAACACTAGGAGGTATCAAGTGAAGAAACCACTGGCAAGGTTTAGCAATCTCTCTCGTGTTGCGCTGGAGTCTCACTTCCGGACAGCAATGTTCCAGAAGGAATCTGCCTACACGGCGAAGGCTTTTCTAACCTGGGCAAGAGATTATCTGCGGTATTTTCTTCTGCCCAAACACAAATTCATAGGGTACAGTGGCCCAGACAATGGAGTCTATGGTTTTCCTACCAACTCCAAGATTGCTCTTGCTGGAGACTGGGGCACAGGAACAGAAGAAGCAGCACAGGTAGGAGAGCGCATACAAGAGTTTGGGGCTGACTACACCATCCATCTGGGAGACGTCTACTATGTAGGCAACACTCCTGAGATCGATGAAAACTTTCTGGGAGTGTCTTCCGATGAGGGGGAGTTTGAGCCAGTGCGCTGGCCACGGGGTGGTATTGGTTCCTTCTCGCTGAATGGAAATCATGAGATGTACTCGAATGGCAATGGGTACTTTGATGTTCTGTTGCCAATGCTGGGGCAGAAGGCAAGCTTCTTTTGTCTTCAGAACAAGTACTGGAAGATTGTTGCTTTGGACACTGGCTACTATTCTACTGGGCTGTTTGCTAGTGCCAAGCTTCCGAAGCCTCTGATGGAGTGGCTTGACAAGGAAGTCTTTGCTAAAGATACAGGGCAGGGCATCATTCTGCTGAGTCATCACCAGCCATGGACAGCCTTTGACTATGAGAAAGGCTATCCTGCAGCAGCAAGGCAGTTGTGGGAATTCATCCATCGCCCAGTGCTTTGGTTTTGGGGGCATGAGCACAAGATGATTCTGTATGACAAGTTTTCAGTGAAGGGCAGCATTGAAGCCTATGGAAGGTGTATTGGACATGGTGGGATGCCTATAAACATTTGCTATGCGCCCAATGCAAAGAAGGCTCCATGGCAAGTCTATGACATGAGGTCCTACCCAAACAGCGAAGGGCTGCATGTTGGATTCAACGGCCATGCAGAACTGGAGTTTACAGAGCGCACTCTTGGTGTAACCTATAAGGATTTGAATGGAAAGTTTCTGTTGAGCGAGTCCTGGGAGACTACGCCATATGGAATTCTACATGGCGGAATCAATAGGCAGCCCATTGACCTGGGATTGATGACTAACTTTGCTCCCGCGATGAGAGTAGTCAAGTAACTTAGAAAGTGGGAAGGATGAACAATGAAATTACCTGCGTCAAGCAAGAAGATTAAGACCCCAAGAATAAAAATCAATCTTGTTTCCAAAGAAAGAGCTGTAAGATACCAGCCTGCCCACTGTAGAGATTGTGCTGCTACTGGAGAAGCCTTGCATGAATTGAACTATCCGGAGGGCAAGGTGTACCTCTGTAGAATGTGCTTTGTCCGGACGAAAAGAATTCAAGAGCGAATTTTGCCCAATGTGAAAACTCTGTCAATGAACGATGTTGGGGAAAGAATGGGCAGGAGGTCTGTGATTTGAAAATCCTTTGTGTTGGGGACCGCATTTTCGACTCTTATCAGTTCTGCAAAGCAACTCGCCTCTGCCCGGAAGCTTGTGCTCCCGTTCTCCATATCCAATCTGAGAGAACTAGCGAGGGGGGAGCAAGCAACATTGCAGAGAACCTGAAGTCTCTAATGGGCGGAGAGTGCGTGCTCACTGCCTTTGGAAGCATAAGCTATAAGCACAGGGTCTTTGCAGACCGTACACTGATTTGCAGAATTGACCGAGATGGATATAGCGTTTTGGGCAGTGATGCCTACTGGAAAGAAATCCAGAGCAAGGCAGCTGTGTCTGACTGGATTGTTGTAGGTGATTATGGAAAGGGGGCAATCACTCCTGGGATTGCTTCTGGGCTGGTTGCTTTGGGAAAGCCACTGTTTGTAGACGCCAAGCATAATCAGCAACACTACAAAGGCTGCTACGCTTTTTTTCCCAACGAGGATGAGCACAATGGGATTCAGTCAGGAGATTATCAGCATGTCATCCGGAAACTGGGGCCCAGAGGTTGCTCAGTAGATGGGATTCTAGTTCCAACAAAGGAAGAGCAGCAGGTGTACGACGTAACAGGGGCAGGTGATGTATTCCTTGCAGCTTTTGTTTGGAAGTATTCCACCAGCTACCCAGGACTTCCAAAAATTTCACTTGTTACAGAACTTCTTGAATGTGCCAGGGTGGCAAATCTTGCAGCTGGAATCAGTGTCAGACACTTGGGAACCTATGTAGTACGTCCTGAGGAGATAGACTAGGAGGTAATTACACCTAGAGGTTTGGGATGAATAGGAAACTCAGGGTTCTCAAGAAGGAAGAAGACTCTAGTTCCGCTACTTACGAGCCAAGTGTAAGATTGGAGACTGGTGCGCAAGGGAAAAAGTTTCTGGTGGTCTACATCCCCTTTGAGGTCATCCCAACACCTGTTCTTGTACCTGCTGTTAGGGGGTTGCCAATTTCTGTCCCGCCGGAAGGTTTATTGCGCCCAAGAGAAAAAGAAGTGTTTACTCTGGTGGCCACCGGGAAGACAGCTAAGGAAGTTGCCCTCATCTTACACATTTCCCACCGGACTGTAAAATTTCATGTTGGGAATGTCTACCGAAAGCTGGGGCTGAGAGGTGGACGGGCAGACCTTCTTCGTATGTATGGAACCTATTTGCAAAAGGAGACTGACAATGTTGTCTAAGTACACAATTTGGGTAGCGATTGCCCTGATGCTGGTTTGGTTACCAAAGTCTTGCTCCAAAAAGTCTGTGTCTCAAGCCAGAAAGGAGACACCAGCAATTTCAGCCTCTGTGATAACGGTAACACCGCTAACCATTACCGGAGCAGCAACATGCCCAACAGCAGCTCAGGTGGGTGTGTTCTATACCTGTACGTTCACCGCTTCAGGAGGAACACCTCCGTATCATTGGACTATCATCCCCCCATCGGAGCTTGATGGGCTGACAATGACGGTAAGTGGGGCAAATAGCCAGACACTGACCGTTTCTGGAAAACCCTTGGTGGCTACAACTTTGGGGCCGCCTGTAAATCTTAGGATTATGTAGTCAGAATGCGGTAAATGAAGTATAGGAGGATTGAAAATGAAAAAGCTGGGATTTGTACCAATGTTGTTCTTGCTAATTTCTGTTGCAGTTGCTGCCCCCCGAAGAGCGAACCCAAAGTACCACCCGCTGGAAGCAAGGGTAGCTCAAGCGTCAACAGTTTGTGGGACATCTCCCCATTGTGTTACACTGACGTGGACTGCATCCACTGATGGGGCGGCAAACCCAACGCTGGGCTATGACGTCTACAAAGGAACAACTCCTGGTGGAGAAAGCACTACGCCACTCAATGGAACAACTCTGGTTGCTGTAGGTTGCAGTACAACTGCAACGTGTACATACATAGATACATCCGTCACCGTTGGGCAGACGATATATTACACTGTGCAAGCTTCCCTCAACGGTGTCAACAGTATAAGCTCAGATGAAGCAACGGCGAAGATTCCACCTGCTCCACCTTCTGGTGTGACAATCACGGCCCAGTAAAATGAAGACACTTCTCATTGCTGGGCTTCTGCTTTTTTCTTGGGTGTGGGCGTGCAATGTTCCTCCGCCCGCACCCCCACCAAGTGTGCACGAGGTTGTTCTGACTTGGCAGCCGAGTGTGGGAGCTCAAAGCTATGATATCTATCGTGACTCTGTTGCTGTTGGTGGCAGCAGCAGCACAGACACGTGGACAGACACAAATGTAGTTTCAGGAAAAACCTACAGCTATTGTGTCGCTTCTTACAATGGGGCACAATCACCATGTTCAGCGACAGTGATTGCAACGATTCCGTAATAGTCTTACAACTTTCTGAAAAAGAAGATATGTTCCAAGTTCAGGATGCAGGGGACTACGCCTGGGTTCCATTTCACCCCCAGCTAAACATTGAACAGATATTTCTATGTTGCCCATATTGTAAGCAGGATTCATTTCTTCCTGTAGCAATACCAATCTCAGGAAGAAATCCACTGACTGTCCTGGGGGATGTAAAATGCGGGTGGTGCAAAGTGAGGTTCAGGATTCAGAAGGGAAAGGCAATTCCCCTGCAGAACTAAGGTCTGTGGTTCGCTGTGAAAATTGCAGCCTTGTGCAGTATGAGACAGCAAACCAAGTCTGTCGGCGGTGTAGACAAGGGCTGAAGAATCTGGAACCCTTTCTCCTGAAAGAAAAGATGTCGTTGTCTGTAGGCTCTCATAAAAGATTGGGAACAGTTGCCTATGCCCTTCGGAAATGGAGGGGCTGGAGTCAGGAAGAGGCAGCGAAAAGAATCCATAGCACCCATGGTTTTCTATCACGCATAGAGATTGGAAAGCAAATTCCCAGCCTTGTGTATTGTGAAAAATTTTGTGGGGTGTTTGAGATTTCCATGAAAACACTTTTTTCAGTAGCCTCTAGTCCCCTTGCTATGGAACCCTTTTCTTTGGGTCTCTTTTTGGAAACTAGAGAATTGGATGCTGACAAAAAGAAGGCTATTGTAAGAATTCTCAGACACTTTTCAGAAAAGCAGAAGTAAGTAAGACTGACTACAAAGGAAAAAGAGAGAGCGTGTTAGAAACAGGGAGGCTGGTGTTTCCGGCACTAGCCTCCTCCCTCAACTTAACCGGCAAGGAGAGCTTGAATGGAACTGACAAGAAGGGAATTTGGAAAGAACAGTATCCTGGGCCTTGTACTTCTCAGCTGCACAGAGTTTTTTACAGGAGTTCTGAGCGGCTGCACTTGGCCCAAGAATTTGTACCAGAACATCCTAAGCTACACTACACTGGGTTTGGATGCCTTTCAGAGCATCATAAGCCTTCTGACTGCTTCTGGGATTATCATCCCAGTAGAAGGAGCTGCCATCAGCACTGTTGTGGCGCTGGTGAAGGCAGGGTTTGCAGACCTTCAGGTAGCGGTTACAAACTATGAGGCTGCCCCGGCAGCTAACAAAACCACGCTGCTTGGAAAGATTAGTACAGCGCTAGCTGTTTTGCAAGCACAGCTGGGAACCTTCTGGGCAAACCTCAGTCTTCCAACAGGCACAAAAGTTTCATTGCTTGTACAGGGGTTGCTTGGGATTATTGTAAGTACCCTTGCTGGCTTTGCTACACAGCTTCCTCCTCCTGCAGCTTCTGCTACTGCCCGTTCTGTAAATGTACTTGCAAGACTTGGAGTCACAGCCCAGAAGCGTACTCCGGCTGAATTCAAGAAGGACTTCAACAGCTTGCTTATCCAGGGTGGATACCCACAATACATCGTACGCTAATTTTCCCTCTGCACAAAAGGGTGGCGTGCCCCGCCACCCTCTTACCTTTCTGGAAGAAGTAACTCACTCTGGAGGTATAGAATTATGGGAACAACAATCTTTCCGCTTGCAAATGGCGGACCGCTTGACGATGACTATGGCCCAATCTTCCCAAGAGAAACAGGCCGTGGAATGGCAATGCAGTCCAGACTTTTGGAAGCATCTCGCAAGATAAAGAGCCCAAAGAAAATCATTCAGGAAGCTGAAGGGGTGAAAAATCGAACAAAACTCCGTTCCAAAGTTAAGATGGGGGAAAAACCAAAGAATCTCCATGTACCTGCTAAGGGAAAGAAACGTGGGGCATTCGGAGAAGCCTACTCACCAACCTCTGCTGGCAAAAAGGAATCCGAGTAGCCTAGCACAGGAGGAAGGCATTTGGGGTTGAAGCAACTTCGAGAAGCAACATTCCGGCGTTTTGTCAGACTGCGTGAAGGTAAGCAGCGACTTTTGTCACAGCCCAAGGAGCTGAATGAAAAGCGTGCGTCTGCAATCCGCAAACTCATAACTGTGGCATTTGGTTACGCAGAATCAGGGTTGACGTTTGACCCAGAAGGGAAGTACCTTTGTGGAACCTGTGACCAAAGGGCAATTAGCAGAACTAATCGTTCTCAGTGTGCGACCGTATCCGGACTTGTATCACTCAAAGCCGGAGGGTGTTTTCATTACGTTAAAGGCCCAGCACTTGGAACCAAACTTGTCTTTCTTGGAAAGGCCAGCCAGACTGAAGCTGGCTATGGGGAGCGTCCACGCTCCAAAGGCTTTGGTTGCTCTCGTTGTCAATATTCCCAGAAAGCAGTACAACGAGATTCGAAAGGCCGTCCGAGCTGGTGTGGATACTGGGGTGTCCATGTCCAGCCAGCTGCTTGTTGCTATAAAGAATCAGGGCCAGATCTAATCGAAGCTCCAGGAGATAAGCATGGCGGATAGCTGGTTCAGGCACAAAACAGGCTTTCAGATTAAGACACATGACAACGGTGATGGAACATTTTCTGTCTACACTCATGATTTGTCAGGAGGACAAGGCGTGTCTGACCAGGGATTGGAGTGGGAAGGATTTCGAATTGAGCTACATGACAATGGCGATGGAACATTTTCGCCCTTCACGACAACTACAACAGGAGCCGCTGACGTTCAAGCGGAACATGAAGGCTTTCGGCTGAAGTTACACCCAACTGGAAATAATGACCCTTCGACTGGCGAGCCGATGTATGCAATTGTTGTCAACGCTATCTGAGGAGGTTCAATGATTGAAGTAATCGTGGTAAATGAAAGCACTGTAGTTTCTGACGAACAAGTCCAGCAGGTTATGAAGGCTTTGGAGATGCAGGCCAACCAGGACTTTGCTCCAAAGTGGGGAATTGACCAAGTGAGGCTGACGTTCTTTCCGAAAGGGCAACCTTTGCCATCCAGCGTTTGGGAATTGGTCTTTGCTGACACCAGTGACCAAGCAGGTGACCTTGGCTATCATGAGACAGCTTCTAACGGGCAGCCTATTGGCTTTGTCTTCTGCAAGAGCGACCAGCAGTACGGAACTTCTTGGTCTGTTACAGCAAGCCATGAGCTTCTGGAGATGTTGGCTGACCCATGGATTAACCTCTCAGCAGAAGTGGACAATGCTGATGGAAGTATCACGCTGTACGCCAGAGAAGTCTCCGACGCCTGCGAAGCTGATTCTCTGGGATACAACATAATGATTCCTTCTGGTGAACAAATTCTGGTTTCTGACTTTGTTCTTCCAACTTGGTTCGAGCCAATGAACCCAGGCAAACAGCCAACAGACTTCAAAGGCCATATCAGTAACCCGTTGCAAATTCTTTCTGACGGCTACATTGGAGTGATGCATGTAGCAACGGGGGCAACCTGGGAGCAGAAGCTTGGTGAATTGGTAACAAAGACGGCTGAGCAAACAATCCCATCAAAGCTCCACCGCAGAGGGCGCAGGCTTTCCAAGGCCCAGTGGCAGCGTAGTGAAAGGTAGCAATGCGCCTGACTGAGTTGGAGCCACAGTTTCTAAAATGGATAGATGATAAACATTGGAGACATGGGGTGGGTGACGTTGATGTCTCCATTCAAGAAGCTGATGGAATTCTGTTTCTTTGTCCCGTTTGTTTTGTGACAAACAAGGGGCCAATTGGAACCCATTCGGTAATCTGTTGGAGACCAAGAGTTCCGATGACAACACCTCCAGGGCCAGGACGCTGGGAGTTTTCTGGAACAGGCTACAACGACTTGACTCTAACAGCAGGCTCATCTTCCATTCATTTGACGGGGCCAGGTTGTGGGGCGCATTTTCATATTACCAATGGAGAGATAACGCCTTGAGCTACATTGATGAACACGGCAGAACTATTCTTGTTGGACAGGAAGCCTTGGATGGCTTTGCAAGGGGTGTGTCCAGACTCTTGGAAGGAAGGAAGCTACACTACAAAACTTCCTTCCAAGATATTCCCATTAGTGTGGAGAACAGAAGGGGTTCCATTCGCAGTGGAGAAGACCCAGATGGGGGCGAATGGGAAACCAAGATGAAGGTACCATATGGGTATATTCCAGGAACGGAGGGTGCCGATGGGGAGGCGCTGGACGTTCTTACAGGTCCGGATGAAAATGCTGCTTTCGCGTATGTGGTGCATGTTAACAACCCGGAAACAGAAGAATTCGACGAAGACAAAGTGATGCTGGGATTTTCTACTGCTGATGCCGCAAAGAAATGCTTTCTGCAGCATTATGATGACCCCAAGTTCTTTGGGGGCATTGACAAAATCCCTATGTGGAAGTTCGACGACAAAATTTGGGTCAAGAAGCACACTACCAAAAAGTTGGTGGCTTCTGTTAGAGGTGCAAGAGAAGCCTACCAGAACCCACCAAGCAAATACGGCGGTGCAGCACACATCTTTACTTCCACCAAGACCTTTCAGAATAGCCCAATGCGGCGTTCTATGCTTGGGCATCATCAGGACGTGATGATGAGCCCACTGACTCGTGAGGTTATCCACAAAACGGGCTCAGGCTACCAGGTCAAGAGCGAGCATGGTAAAAATCTCTCCAAAAAGAACCTGAGCAAAGGGAAAGCCAAGAAGCGTCTTGCTCAAGTGGAATACTTCAAGCACCAAAAGGAAGCAATTCGACGTTTTGGAGAATCTAAGAAACCCCAGGTCTACTATGCTCGCTCATTGCAGCGATATGGGACGGCAGCAGAATCAGGAGAACAAGACTACCTGCGTGAACAATATCCAAGCCACCTGCTAAAATATCCAAGAACACGCCGGCACGCTGAACTGGGAATGGGCTATTTTCATAAGAAGATTGACAAAGCCAAAGAAGTGGTAATCACTCCACTGCGGCGCAATCGTGTAACAGCAGGTGTAGCAAGTGAAGCAACTCACGCACTCCATCGCAAAATTCCCGTCAGGATGCTTGACAAACATGGAAGGATTCGCACTGTGAAGGAAATCAAATACATCAAGGGCGGAAAGCCTGGTGGGGAATTTGCTCGTGTGGTTCTGAAGACACGTAAGCTACACCACAGGAAAAAGTAATTACCATTGGAGGTTTTCAATGTCGCAAATCAATTTGAGTACAGGGAGTTCTTTTGGAACAGGATTCAACCCAGCAACGGCTCGGCAACTTGTTAAAAGTGGGAATGCGACCGTCATCACTCCAGGAGCAACTGGATTTGATGTAGTGCAGTCTGTTAGTGCTGCGGTTGATACAGAATTGAACAACGCAACCGCAAATGCTCCATTTCTGCTTGGAGTTGATAGTGTCTTTTTCACCCCACTGCAAATCCCAGAACCAGCTGCTGGTCTCTGAGAAAATAACCGGAGGAAAGTGTGCAACTGCAACTGGAAACGGGCCAAATCATATTTGGGGATGCTTGGTATGCTAGTCCAGAAGGGCAGCATATTCTAGCTGCTACGGATTGTGGCAGGTACATGTTTGTTTGGGAAGCTCTGTATGGAGATGGAACCAAGATTCGTCAATTTGACACGGTTCCTTTCACTCGCGCAATGACAGATGAGTCCTATGTTCCCCCAAGTGATTTGCGCCTTTCTGCAGATTGTTTGGATGGGATGCGTGTAGTTCAGTTCAATCTCTATCCAATTGCGCTGGTTAGAAAGCGCTGCCCTTGGTTCCAAAAGCCAATTGAGGTTCGGCTCAAACCATCGCAGGGAGAATTCTTTTTGGGCTACTGGTTGACTGACCTAACTCCGAAAACAGGCTACACTTTGTGCCGCCATGTGATTGGGTTGAAGCAAGTATTAAGGATTCAGGAGTTAAAGACCATGGTGGTACTCAGCCCTAGTGGGCAGATTACAATTTGCTCAGATGATAATCAATCTTTTGAAGGAGAGTGACCAATGTCTGCCTCGTATCAAACCAGGTATTACCATGGGAGCAGCCCAGGGGTAGCATCTTCGGATGTAACAGGACTTACAGTGCGTCAGAAGCAAGCAGACAATGATGTGCAGGATACCAATTTTCCTGTCCCACTTCTAGCAACAGGGCTGAGTTTTGCTTGGAGAAAATCGTCCAAGATGAACTGGACTACCTCTCCCGCTGGGAGCATCACCAATCTGCGCTGGTTTTTGTCAACTCTTCCACCGTCAGGAATTCGCTTCTTTGTCAGGGTCCAGGTTGCAGGAATTTACATTCAAGCAACTGTAGCAGACCAGAGTGGAATCACTGGGTTTACAGATACCACAAGTAATCAGACTGCAAATGATGCAACAGCCTACACCTCTAGTGCTCCTTTGACTGTGAACTCTGGAACAGTGCTTAGCAATCCAAACACTGGAGAGGGAACGCAGGTGTTTGTAGAAACCCAACTTGCTGTGAATAGCAGCTATGCCGGTGGGCCTGGTGTTATCACAAGTTTCCAGGTATCTTACAGATATTCGGAAACATAGTGGTCAAGAGGCTTCAGTATGGCTGATGTGTTACATTCTGGTGATGCTTTTGTTGTAACTCCTCCAATTGTTCAGTCTACACTTTTGATATTTTCAAAAAGGGC
>Ga0307373_10010976_pt1 | contig 13217 bp, 12 predicted proteins | sample OX2MG_FD_202534 | JGI IMG/M metagenome (GOLD analysis project Ga0307373, IMG submission 202534) | Soil microbial communities from Risofladan, Vaasa, Finland - OX-2 | ecosystem: Environmental > Terrestrial > Soil > Coastal area > Acid sulfate soil | place: Finland: Risofladan, Vaasa | collected... | reverse complement strand
GGCGGCGGCTGCTTCAGGTCCTTCTCGCGATATCGCTGACACTGAATTTGTGTTTTGTCGGCGGCGCCTCGTGGGTGCGGCTGCACCACGCGTGGCGCCCCGAGGCGCGGGCCGCCGAAGTCTCCAAAGAGCTGCACCTGACACCCGAGCAGCGCCTTGCCTTCCAGCACTATTTCCGGACCATGCGGCTGCGCTTTCAGCTGATGCGGGCCGAGCTGGGCCCGATCATCAGCAATGCCTGGGCCGAGATCGCCAAGCCGCAGCCCGACGAAGCCAAGATCGAGCAAAATTTCGAACTCGCCGGCGCCAAGCGCCGGTCCTTCGCACACGACGCGACCGAGAGCACGCTGTCGTTTCTGTCGACCCTGTCGCCCGACCAGCGCAAGAAATTCGTGGCACTGCTGCGCCAGCACCACGGCTTCTGGCTGCGGCATTGACCGCGCCGGCGAGGGCATTACTGCCCGCCGCTTATTTGGTTCCGAACAGCCGGTCTCCAGCGTCCCCCAGTCCCGGCAGGATATAGCCGTGGTCGTCGAGGCCCCGGTCGAGCGCCGCGGTCAGGATTGGCACGTCGGGAAAGACGCCGTGGACCTTGGCAGCCCCTTCCGGGGCCGCCACCAGGCAGACGAACTTGATCGAGCGTGCCCGCAATTCCTTGAGCCGCGAGATCGCCGCGACCGCCGAATTGCCGGTCGCCAGCATCGGATCGACGACGATCACGTCGCGCTCCGCGAGATCGTCGGGCAGCTTCAGGTAATATTCGATCGTCGCCAGCGTGCACGGATCGCGATAGAGCCCGATATGCCCGACCCGCGCCGACGGCAGCAGCTCGAGCATGCCGTCCAGGATGCCGTTGCCGGCACGCAGGATCGACACCAGGCACAATTTCTTGCCGGCGAGCACCGGAAACCGCGCCCGTTCGAGCGGCGTCTCGATCTCGACCTCCTCGAGCGGCAGGTCGCGGGTCGCCTCGTAGGCCAGCAGAAGACTAATCTCACGCATCAGGCCGCGGAACTTGGCGGTCGAGGTCGCGGCATCGCGCATCAGCGCCAGCTTGTGCCGCACCAGCGGGTGGTCGACGATCGTCAGCGCGCCAGGCTCCATCGGTCTCCCCTCAAAACAACGTGCCGTCGCTGACGATGTTCAGCGGCGGGCCCCCATCGTGCCGGCGTTCGGCCGCAATATCCCGGCCGGCTGCCCAGGTGCCGCCTTCGAGCAGCCGCAACAGCGGAAACTCGGCTTCGGTCTTGCCCAGAGAGGCGCGCACCAGCGGCGCCAGCCGGTCGAGCAGCGCGACGGTCAGCGCCCGCCACTCGACGACCTCCTCGGAGAACGCGTCGAGCCGACGGGACCACAATGCCGGGTCGCGCGGCGCCAGCGCGCCGCCGTCGAGCAGCAGGCCGCCATTGCGGTATTCGGCAAGCCCGGTCAGCCCGTCGAGCCTGGTGATGTGAAAACCAGTCTCTTGCAGCGGCTCGACTAAAGAATAGACCAACCACTGGCTCAGCTTGTGGAACGGCACCAGCCCATCGCTCGGCACCGCGCCGTGGCGGCCGCAATCACCGAGCGGCACACCGCCAAGCGACAGCCTGCCCGGCCAGATCGGCCCGAGCGCGCGCAGGACCAGCCCGAGCATGTCGGGCGCACCGAGCCGGCCCCGCCGCGCCAACCAGTGATCGTAAAGATTGCCAGGCCGCGCCGGGCTGCCGAAAATCTCGGGCATACCGGCGATGGCTTGGCCGAGCCGGCGCAGCAGCGCCACGCGGCCGTCAAGCCCGGCCAATTCGTTGTCCGAGCCGTGCTGGAATGTCTGTCCCAGCGCCGCCGCCGTCAGTGCCGCCAGCGCCGCGGCGTCGGCGCGCCACGGCACCGCCGGGTCGCCGGAAAACAGCCCGGCCTGCATCGCCCGCAGGCTGGCGACCCCGAGCCCTTCCGACCGGCTCAGCACCATCCCGGTCTCGGCCTCGCGATAGGTCCAGGCCGACCCTGCGCCGGCATCGAGCAGCACCGAAACGAACGCCAGGTCGAGCCGCGCCCGCGCCGTCTCCGCCGGATCGGCGCCCGGCGCCACCAGCGCCGCGCGGTCGATGCCACCGGTTGCGAAATGCCGCCATCGGCTGTGGAACGGCACGTCGAGATCGGGATGACGCCGGCGCGTCACCGCGGCGACGCGCTCGGCAATCGCACCGAGGCGCTCGGGGACCAGGCGGAAATGGCGGGTTTCGCCGCGCTCGGCGGCGCGGTACACGATCTCGCACCGCGCGCGCACGGCGCCGGCGGTCAGCAACCGCTCGGCCGCCTGAGCATCGGGCAAGGGCGCGGTGGCGCTCACGTCACGCGTCGAGGCCGCGCCCCTTGGTGCGGCGCAGCTGAGCCGCGCTCGGCGCCCCGCCCGGCGCGAAATACCCCGCAGCCTTCTTCGCCGCGATCTCGACCTGGGCGTCGATCGGCACCAGACCTTCGGGGATCGGCACCTGCTCCGCGACGGTGATCCCGGCCGCCAGCAACGCGTCGCGCTTGAGGTTTGACATCGATACCCAGCGGTCGATGTGGCTAATCCCGAGCCAGTGAAAGACATCTGGCATAAGTTCTTGAAATCGCATATCTTGGACGCCGGCGATGCATTCGGTGCGGCGGAAATACGTGTCGGCGCGATCGCCGCCTTCCTGACGCTTGCGGGCGTTATAGACTAGAAACTTAGTCACTTCACCCAGCGCCCGCCCCTCCTTGCGATTGTAGACCACCATGCCGACGCCGCCCTGCTGCGCGGTCTCGACGCACACTTCGACGCCGTGCACCAGGTAGGGTCGGCAGGTACAGATATCGGAACCGAACACGTCGGAGCCGTTGCACTCGTCGTGCACCCGGCAGGCGATCGGCGTCGCCGGGTCGGCGATGCGGGAAACATCGCCGAACAGATAGACCGTGGTGCCGCCGATCGGCGGCAGGAAGACGTCGAGGTCGGGCCGCGTGACCAGCTCGGGAAACATGCCGCCGGTTTCCTCGAACAACGTACGCCGCAGTTCCGGCTCGGCAACGCCGAACCGCGCGGCAAGCCCCGGCAGGTACCATACCGGGTCGATCGCCGCCTTGGTGACCGCGATCTCGCCGGTCGGCAGCACAACTGTGCCATCGGGCACGATGCCATTGGCGCCGCCGATGCGTGTCGCAATCTCGGGCAGGTTGATCCGCGCACGGGTGACCGCGATTGTTGGCCGAGTATCGATTCCGGCGGCAATCTGCGCGGCAAAAACCTCGCCGACGAGATGGCCGTAGGGATCGAGCGAGACGATCTTGGCCGGGTCGGCCCACTGCGGCTGCGGCCCGAATGAGGCCGCGGGCGCGGTGTCGGTCAGATCGGGCCGGTGGTCGGACGCCAGCGCGCGGGTCGCTACCGCAAGCGCGCGATAGATCGCGTAAGCGCCGGAATAGGAGCCAATCGCGTTACGATGTCGCGGCTCGGCCGGGCTGACGACGACCGGCCCACGCAGTTCAGCGCTGGGCGCACCCCAGTGGAGTGGGATTTTGCCGTTCCCGGCGTTGCCGGGATGCGAGGTGAGTCGAATGTGACGCGGTACGACGGGTTCCATGCAGTGCTTTGCCCAGCAAAAGACTAATATAGGTGGTGCGGTCGGCGCGTCCAGATGGCGCCACATCGGCAAGATGCTCGTGTCGCCGCCAACCCCTGGTTCCCCGACAAGAGGCGGCCGATGGCCAACCCGCTTGCCCGAAACGCCGCTCTGCTCGACCCACGCAAGTTTCGCGACCCGCTGATAACCGCCGCCGGAGACCGCCGCGCCCGGGTCACGCTCAGATCGCTCGACACGTTGTGGTTCAACACCGGGACGCTGTGCAATCTGACCTGCGCCAATTGCTATATCGAATCGTCGCCGCGCAACGACCAGTTAGTGTACCTGAGCGCCGCCGAGGTCGCCCTGTATCTCAACGAGATCTCGAACGACGGGCTCAGCACGCGGCTGATCGGCTTCACCGGCGGTGAGCCGTTCATGAACCCCGACCTGCCCGAGATGCTCGACGCGGTGCTGTCGCGCGGGCTGCGCGCGCTGGTCCTGACCAACGCGATGCGCCCGATGGCAAAGTGCCGGCCGGCGCTGCTGCGCCTGCGCCAGGCCTATGGCGACCGGTTGACGATCCGCGTCTCGCTCGACCATTACGCCAACGCGGTGCACGAGGCCGAGCGCGGCCGGCGGAGCTGGCGGCCGACGGTCGACGGGCTCGTCTGGCTATCCGAGAACGGGGTTTCCGTCGCCGTCGCCACCCGCTACCTGTCGGGCGAACCCGAAGCGGAAATCCGCCGCGGTTTTGCCCGGCTCTTCGCCACGCTCGGGCTGACGCTCGACGCCGACGATCCGACCGCGCTGGTGATCTTCCCAGAGATGGACGCGACCGCCGACGTGCCCGAGATCACTGAAGCGTGCTGGGACATCCTCAACAAATCGCCGGATAGCGTGATGTGCGGGTCCTCGCGCATGGTCGTCAAACGCAAGGGCGCCGCGCACCCAACGGTCGTCGCCTGCACGCTGCTGCCCGACGACCCGCAATTCGACCTCGGCCCAAGCCTGGCGGGCGCCAGCGGCGCGGTGCCGCTCAACCATCCGCATTGTGCCCGGTTCTGCGTGCTCGGCGGCGCCGCCTGCAGCCGGGACTAGGCGGTGGCTCCGCCAGCGCCCGGGTCCGCGTGAATTGAGATCTTCAGGTGAGAGACCTCGATTAACCTGCTGATCCAGAGATAATTTTCTGGTTTAGCTAGTTACCTAGGCCTTTTCTCCGGTATCCGCAGTCAGCCCAGCCGCGACGATCCCTGCGACGCAACAGATTTCGTCCTTGTCCGAGGTGTCACCGCTGATCCCGACCGCGCCGACCACCGTGCCGCCGGTGTCGCGGATCAAGACCCCGCCCGGCGCCGGCACGATGCGCCCGCCCGAGGCCGCCATCAGCGCGTTGAGAAACAACGCGCCGCCGCTCGCCGCGCGACGGGCAAACTCGCGCCCGCCGAACCCCATGCCGAGCGTGCCCCACGCCTTGCCGCCGGCGATCTCGGCGCGCAGGATGCCCGAATTGTCCTCGCGCTTCATCGCCACCATGTGGCCGCCCGGATCGAGCACCACGACGGTCAGCGGGTGCAGCCCCAGTTCGCGCGCCTTGGCGAGCGCGGTGTCGACGATCGTTGAGGCCTGGGCCAGAGTTACGCTGCTCATTTCGCCACCTTCAGCGGGATGTTGAGAAGCCGCGCGGCATTCCCGCCGAGGACCGCCTTGCGGTCGCCGTCGCTGAGTCGGGCGGCGCCTTCGACAAAGCCGATCGGGTCGATTTCGCCCATGTCGAACGGATAGTCGGTGCCCATCAGGATGTGATCGGCGCCCCACACCTCGACCAGGTATTCGAGCTGGTGATGGGTGAACACCATCGTATCGAAATAGAGCCGCTTCAAGTAATGCGTCGGGTCGTGGTGGATGTGCTCGCAGGTATCGGGGCGGGCCGCCGCGCCATGGTCGATGCGCCCCGAATAGGCCGGCAGGAAGCCACCCCCGTGGGCGACGACCAGCTTGAGCCCGGGATAGGCGTCGAGCACCCCGCCAAAGATCAGGTGATGCACCGCGACCGTCGATTCGAGCGGGTTGCCGATCAGGTTGCCGAGATGCCACGGCCCCATGCGGCTGGTTTCGGTAAACCCGGTCGGGTGCATGAACAGCACCAACCCCAGCTCTTCGCATTTCTGGAACACCGGCCAGAATTTCGGCGCCGCCAGCTCCTCGCCGGCGACCGAGCCGGCGATCTCGATGCCGCGCAGCCCGAGCGATTTGTGCAGCCGGTCAAGCTCGGCGACCGCCAGCTCCGGCGCCTGGAACGGCACGGTGCCGAGCCCGGCGAAGCGGTCGGGGTACTTGCCGCAGATGTCGGCGATGTTGTCGTTGACCATCCGCGTCGCCTCGATCGCCAGATCGGGCGGCAGGCCGTAATAGGTCTGGTCGGGCGACGGCGACACCGCCTGCACGTCGATCCCCATCTGGTCCATGTCGGCGAGCCGCTTTTCGAGCGACAGCAGTTGCGGGAGCACGCGGGTCTGGTGCTCGGCCGTGGTCGCCGCGGTCGCCGGGCTGTCGTCCCGGTGGCGGGTGCTCGGCAGCTTCGCCGCCTGCACCAGGTCGCGCGCTTTCTGGCAGAGCGTGTGGCAATGGATGTCGACCGAAAACCATTTGCCGCGCGCATGCGCGGGCCCGGGAAACCGGCCGGGGATCGGCGCGTTGGGCGGCAGGCAGGTGAACAGCATCTTCTGAATCCTCTTGCTCCATTGTTATCCCGTGGCAGGCCGGGATCCATTTTTCAGAGAGGCAGGTTATAGCGGATTGCGCGCCGGGAACGAGACGCTCTCGACCCCGGGCGCAGAATTTCCAGAGATCCCGAGGTCCCGGCCCGAGCCGGAATGTCAGTCACGCGGTGGCGCTGCGCAGCGCCCGCCACACCGCCTCCGGCGTCGCCGGCATGTCGATCTGCGCGCCCGGCGGCAGCGCGTCGGCGACCGCGTTCATGACCGCGGCGAGCGCGGCCGTCGTGCCCGCTTCGCCGACGCCCTTGACGCCGAGCGGGTTGCGCGGGCTCGGCACTGGGCGGAAGGCGCTGGTGATATCCGGCAGATCGTCGGCGCGCGGCATCGCGTAATCCATGAACGAGCCGGCAAGCAGCTGCCCACTCTCCGAGTCATAGACTGCGTGTTCGAGAAGCGCCTGCCCGACCCCTTGCGCTACCCCACCCTGCACTTGGCCCTCGACGAGCACCGGCTGCAATACCCGGCCGCAATCGTCGACCGCGGTGTAGGCGGCGAGCGCCACCCGCCCGGTCTCGGGATCGAGCTCAACTTCGGCGATGTGGCAGCCGTTCGGAAACGACGGCGGCGCGTCGGCGGTGCGCTGACTGTCGAGCCCTTCGTCGAGGATGCCCTGCCGCACCAGCCGCTCGGCCGCCTCGGCGACATCAAACAGCGAAACACGGCGGTCGGTGCCAGCGATCTCGAAATTGCCGTTGCGATAGACGATGTCGGCCTCGGCGGCTTCGAGGATATGGGCGGCTGCGCGCCGGCCCTTTTCGATCACCGCGTCGATCGTCGCATAGACCGCGCTGCCGACCGACATTGTCGAGCGCGACGCGACCGCCCCGGCGCTCGGCACGCCGCTGTCGCTATCGCCAAGCGCCAACTCGACCGTTTCGACCGGGATGCCGAGCCGCTCGGACGCCATCCGGCGATAGACCGTCGCATGCCCCTGGCCGCTCGGCCCGATACCGATCGCCAGCAGCAGCCGGCTCTGGCCGGGAAACGCGATCTTCGCTCCCTCGCCGGGCTGGCCGCCGGCGATTTCGAGAAAGCACCCGACGCCGAGCCCGCGCCGCTTGCCGGCGGCGGCGGAGCGGGCACGGCGCGCGGAAAATCCGGCGACATCGGCGCGCGCCAGCGCCGCGTCGATCAGCGGCGCGAAATCGCCGCTGTCAAACACCGTGCCGAGCGCGCCCTTGTAGGGCATTTGCGACGACCCGATCAGGTTGCGGCGGCGCAACTCGATCGGGTCGATGCCGGTCTGCCGCGCCGCTGCGTCGATCAGCCGTTCGAGGCAGTAATTCGCCTCGGGCCGCCCGGCGCCGCGATAGGGGCCGGTCGGCACCGTGTTGGTGAAGACGCAGCGGATGCGCAGCCCGATCAGCGGAATATCGTACATCCCCGGCAGGCAGCGGGCGAAATTGGCGGTGGCGATGAACGGGCCGTGCGAGGTCAGGTAGGCGCCCATGCTGGCTAGAGAATCGATGTCGATCGCGAGAAATTTCCCGTCGGCGTCGAGCGCCAGAGACGCCTCGGTCAGCGTGTCGCGCGCCTGATTGTCGGTGAGGAACCCCTCCGAGCGGGTCGACAGCCAATGCACAAGCCGTCCGGTGCGCCGGGAAGCGGCCAGCAGCGCGGCATATTCGGGATAGGAAGTGGTACGCATGCCAAAAGCGCCGCCGACATCGCCGGTCACGACGCGCACCCGGTCGGCGGCGACGCCGAGGCTGCGCGCCAGATGGTGGCGCAGCACGATCGCGCTTTGCGAGGCGCAATCGAGCGTATAGCGCCCGGTCTCGCCGTCCCACGCCGCCAGCGCGCCGCGCGGCTCCATCGGCGCCATGACGATGCGCTGATTGACGAGGCGCACGCGCACGACATGTGGCGCCGCGGCAAAAGCGCGGTCGAGCGCGGCGCGCATCTCAGGGTCCGGAGCGAAGCCGCGCCAATCGACCGCGACATTGCCCGGCGCCTCGCGCCACAGTGTCGGCGCACCTGGCGCGACGGCGCGGGCGACGTCGATCGCCGGCTCGTGCTCGTCATAATCCACGGCGACGAGTTCGGCGGCGTCGCGCGCCACGGCCTCGCTGTCGGCGACGACCAGCGCCACCGGGTCGCCAACATGCCGCACGAAATCTGCGGCCAGAGGCGGGTGAGGCGGGATCACCATATCGGCACCGCCGGGAACCGGCGTGATCGCGTTGACGTCACCTGCTCCGTCACGCTGCAGGTCGACCGCAGTCAGCACCGCGATGACGCCCGGCGCAGCAGACGCCGCCGCGGTGTCGATCGCGCGAACCGCGGCGAATGCGTGCGGCGAACGGACAAAGACGGCGTGCGCCGCCCCCGCCCGGCGCTCGTCGTCGAGAAACCGACCCGCCCCAGTCAGCAGCCGGTAATCTTCGAAGCGCGGTTCGAAACCATCATTCATCGCATGCCGCCATTCATCGCATGCCGCCATTCCGCTGTCGGCCCGAGCATAATCGGCCCGAGCATAACAGGAATCGCCGAGCCGAACGCAGCCCGGACCGCGCCCGACGCAAAGGTGAGTTGCCGGCCCGCGATCTCCCTTAACACGGACGCCGCTTCCTGTAGTATGGCGCCGGGTGCTTAAATCGGCACCGCCGAAAGAGTGCCGCAAGGGGGAAGCTGAAGATGACGGGGGGAAGAAGCGCGCCACCACGCCGCGCTGCTGGCAGGGTTGTTCCTCGGCCAGCGGCACTGATCTGATCCTCCTCATCACGCACCGATGCTTTCCCTCGATCTGCTGATCAACGCGGTTGTCGCCGGCATCCTGCTCGGCGGGTTCTATGCCGCGGTCAGCCTCGGCATCACGATCTCGTTCGGGATGCTCGACATCGCCAACATCGCCCAACCCGCCTTCATCCTGTTGGGCTCCTACGCCGCCTACATCCTCAACCAGAGCTACGGCATCGACCCAATCGTGATCGGCGTTTTTATGATGCCGATCTTCTATGTGCTCGGCATGGCCGTGTATGAACTTTACTACCACGCCTTTGAAAGCCGCGGGGATCAGGCGATCCAGGGCCTGGCGTTTTTCTTCGGCCTTTTGTTTGTCGGCGAGGTTTCTCTGGTCCTGGTCTTCGGCGTCGACTATCGCTTTGTCGAAGCGAGCTATATTGGCCCGAGCCTCAAATGGGGCATCCTCGACCTGCCGCTGCGCATGCTGATCCCGTTCACGTTCTCGCTCCTGATGATCGGCGGGCTGCAGCTGTTTCTGTCGCGCAGCTTTCTCGGCCGCGCCATCCTTGCTGTGTCGCAGGACGGGCAGGCCCTGCAGCTGATGGCGGCGAGCCCCAAACGGATCAAGCGCGCTGCGGTCGGCATCTCGATCGCGACATGTTCGCTGGCCGGCGCGTTCCTAATCATCATCCAGCCGGTCGAGCCGTCGATCGGCCGTGATTACATCGGCCGCATCTTTGCGATCTGCGTGCTCGGCGGCATGACCAGCATCCCCGGAATGCTGGTCGCGTCGATGCTGCTCGGCATCATCGAAAGCATCATCGCGACGTTCTACGGCCCGTCCTGGGCACCGGCCGTTTCCTTCGGGTTCCTGCTCGTGGCACTGGCGGTGCGCCCGGCCGGGCTGATGGGACGCTAGCGATGCGCCCTTCCCTGTTCTGGCTGCTTGCCGTGCTGTTCGGCGTCGCCTTCGTCGCCGCGACGCGGCTGTGGATCGCCAACGAGTACTACTATTTCGCCGCCTATGTCGTGTTGCAGTACATCGTACTGTCAACCGCGTGGAACATCCTCGGGGGCTATACCGGCTATACGAATTTCGGCACCGGCGCGTTTTTCGCGATGGGCGCCTACAGCTCGGTCGTGCTGCACAAGCTGGGCGGCGTGCCGCTGCCGGTGATGATGCTCGTCGGCGGGGTCGTTTCGGGGATCATCGGCCTCGGCACCGGATATTTGACCCTGCGGCTGCGCGGCGTGTTTTTCGCGATCGCAACGCTGGCGATCACGATTGTCGTGCAGACGCTGATCGTCAATTGGGACTACGTCGGCGGCTCGCGCGGCATCTATATCATCCGCCCGGCCAATGCCCCGCTCGGCGGCGGCTATATCCAATACCTCTATACGCTGATGATCGTGCTGTCGGTGATCGCGGTCGGGATCGCCCGCACGATCGAGCACTCGCGGCTCGGCCTCGGTTTTGCCGCGATCCGCGACGACGAGCAGGCGGCCGAGGCCGGCGGCGTGCCGACGCTGCGCCTAAAGCTGATCGCGACCACGCTGTCGGGCGCGCTGATGGGCATGGCGGGGGCGCCGCTGCCATATTACGTGACCTATATGGACCCGACATCGAGCTTCAGCTTGTCCTATGCGGTCAACGCCGTGGCGATGCCGGTGATCGGCGGCATGACGAGTTGGATCGGCCCGGTGATCGGGTCGATCCTGCTGGGCACGATCCAGCAAGTGGCGACCGTGACGATCTCGTCGGCGCTCAATCTCTTGATCGTCGGGCTTCTGCTGATCGGCTTCGTGATCATCGCCCCGAACGGCATCGTCGGGCTGGTGCGATCGTGGCGGCGCAAGCGGGCAGGATGAGCGACCCCAGGGTCAACCCGCTGCTGCGGGTGGAAGGGCTCGGCAAGCGCTTCGGCGGCTTTGTCGCCCTCGATGCGATCGACCTCGTCATCAACTCCGGCGACCGGCTCGGGCTGATCGGCCCTAACGGGTCGGGCAAGTCGACCCTCGTCAACTGCCTGTGCGGCACGCTGCAAAACGAGATGGGCACGGTGACGTTCGACGGCCGCCGGATCGACGGCCTGATCGCGCATCAGCGCACCCGCCTCGGCCTCGCCCGCAGCTTTCAGCTGCCCAAGCCGTTCCGTACGCTGAACCTGATCGACAATCTGCGCGTGCCGCTGATTTACACGGTCAACGCGCGCCGCGGCCACCACCTCGGCGAGGCGCAGATCGTCGACCGGTGCGAAGAGCTGCTCGGCGATGTCGGACTGGCCGACAAGGCGCGTCGGCTGCCGGGTGACCTTACCCAGGTCGAGATGCGCAAGCTCGAACTGGCACGGGCGGTGGCGACGCAGCCGCGACTGCTGTTCGCCGACGAGGCGATGGCCGGGTTGTCGCCGTCCGAGGTCGAGGAAATCCTCGCCGTGCTGTTCCGGCTCAACGAGCAGGGCATCACCATCGTGCTGATCGAGCACATCATGCGCGCCGTGATGAGCTTTTCGACCCGGTTGGTCGTGTTGGTCGCCGGGCACAAGATCGCCGATGGCGACCCGCAGGAGGCGATGCGCAACCCGGAGGTCGAGAGGGCTTATCTTGGCGAATAGCCTGACCATCACCGGCCTCAACGCCGGTTACGGGCTGGTGCGTGCGATCGAGGACGTATCGCTCTCGGTTTCGCACGCCGAAACCGTTGCGCTGCTGGGCACCAACGGCAACGGCAAGAGCACCCTGATGAAATGCATCATGGGGATGCTCCGCCCGCAGAGCGGCACGATCACCGCCGAGATCGACGGCGTACAGCACGATCTGGTCGGCCGCACCACCGAGGCGATCGTCGACCTCGGCATCGCGCTGGTGCCCGAGGGGCGGCGCCTGTTTCCCAAGCTGACGGTCGAGGAAAACCTACTGCTCGGCGCGTTCCGCAAGAAGGCGCGAGCGGCGATCGACCGCAACCTCGAATCGGCCTACGAGACCTTTCCGGTATTGCGCGAACGGCGCCGCCAGCTCGCCGGCAGCATGTCGGGCGGCGAGCAGCAGATGCTGGCGCTCGGCCGCGCGCTGATGTCGGAGCCGCGCATTCTATTGATCGACGAGCCCTCGGTCGGGCTCGCGCCGATCCTCGTCGCGCGCACAATCGACAAAATCAAGGAATTGAAAGAGCGCTACGAGCTGACCGTCCTGATGGCCGAGCAGAACTTCAACCAAGCGGTCCGCATCGCCGACCGCGGCTATGTCATCGTCCACGGCCACATTGCCTTTGAGGGCCACAACACCGACGAGCTCAACAACAACGAGCTGGTTCGGAAATTCTATCTCGGATTATAGCCACTCCGTGAGAGCACGCGCAGCTACTGCGTTAATAATTTTTTATTCATGTTTTGATATTTCCCTGCTCTGACGGATTGCCTCTTGCCTTGCAAATCCCGTTGCAAATTGCGGCGGGGCTCAGCCGCACCAAATTCATTAACTTTACTTGTCCGCGGAAACCCTCGCCTTTGTCTGTTCTGGGCGGATGGCACGTCGCTTGAGAAGAACCTGGCGCCGGTACGGTGCCGGTATTCGATCCTCGGAGACGACGATGACGCTCGCGCAGAAACTCGTGCTCGGTGCCGCCGCGGCGGTGTTGGCCACTGCGGCCAGCTTTCCCCACGAGATCCAGGCGATCTATCGCGGCAGCTATCCGACCGATGCGCGCAAGCGCGAAGCGCTCGCGACCTGCCAGCAGCAGAGCAGCGCATTCATCCGCTTCCTGCCCAGCGAGCGTGAGGATTGTTATGCCCGCATGCGCGTGGCGGTCGGCGACAACACCGGGGTGTGGAGCAAGCACGACCGCAGCAACATGCACCTGGCCGAACTCGGCCGCTGAGCCGTCGGCTCAGAATTCCCCTCAGAATTCTGATGCGTAACCGCCGTCGACCGGGATCGCAGCGCCGGTTACGAAATCCGAGGCCGGCGCCGCAAGGAACACGGCGATTCCGCCGAGGTCGTCGGGTACCCCCCAGCGCCCGGCCGGCGTGCGCGCCAGCACCCGCTCGTTGAGCCCGCTGACCTGGGCGCGGGCATCGCGGGTCAATTCGGTGTCGATCCAGCCCGGCAGCACCGCGTTGACCTGGATGTTGTCCTTGGCCCATGCCGTGCCGAGCGATTTGGTCAGCTGCACGATGCCGCCCTT
>Ga0307373_10010975_pt1 | contig 13220 bp, 12 predicted proteins | sample OX2MG_FD_202534 | JGI IMG/M metagenome (GOLD analysis project Ga0307373, IMG submission 202534) | Soil microbial communities from Risofladan, Vaasa, Finland - OX-2 | ecosystem: Environmental > Terrestrial > Soil > Coastal area > Acid sulfate soil | place: Finland: Risofladan, Vaasa | collected... | reverse complement strand
CTGGCTCGTCAGACTCCGAGATGACGACGGCGACCCGGCTGGTGCCGAGGTCGAGACCGACGGTTTTCTTCCGCCGTGACAAAGTGTGCTGGGATGCCTCCTGGAACGTGGGGTGGGATTGTGGGGCGGGTTGCCGCGGATTATATCGGCTCCCGGGCGCTTGCGGGACCAGATTTTGTACTTCCTTGGCGTCGACGGGCCACGCCTAGTGGTTGGAACCCGGTCGGCGGCATCACTTCCCCGCTCCGCGGGGAAGGTGGCGCGCAGCGCCGGAAGGGGAGTCCTGGACCCGAGGCCCCGCCTAGAGATAGTGCCGGCGAATCGCTCCCAGGTTATTGAATATCCGCACCCCGAAGGCGACGATGGCGGCAATCGAGAGATCGACCCCGAGCTTGTCACCGAAGTAGACCAATCCCGCCGCCAGGGTCATGTTGGTCAGGAGCCCGCTGAAGAACACGCGGGGCTCGAACGTGCCCGCGATGTACGCCTTGAACGCGCCGAAGATCGAGTCCAGGGCCGCCAGCAGCGCGACCGCGGTGTAGCGCGCGTAGGTGATCGGGATGGTGACCGGCGACATCACGCCCAGCACCACGCCCAGGACGGCGAACAGGGCCGCGACGACGATTACTTGCATGTCGGGGCGGGGCTCGGCGACGGCTGAGGAGTGGGAGGCACACGGGGCTCTAGGGATTTGTAGCCGACGGCGGGCTCGGACGGGTTCATCACGTTGACGTACTCCAGGTCGGTGGAGTCGTAATTCACGTTGCCTTTGCCGGCGATCGCTTTGAGGGCGGCGATCTTGTCCCCCAGGGCCGTGAACTCTTCTGGCGTCAGCACGCGGCCAAAGTAAACCTTCCAGCCCCGCTTGGCGAGCATCGTGAGATCGCCGCAGGAGTCGAAGATGAAGCCGCTCACCTGCTGGCCGAGCATGGCCGGCAGGTCGCGCTGGATGTTGACCAGGGCCACCACCAGCTGCGGGTCGAGGGGCCGGTCTCCAACACGGGGATCGCTTCCGGCCGGTCCCTGGACGTCGACGAGAGCACCGTCGACGGGGGTGGCCCCAAGCACGACAGCCTGGTCGGACAGCAGAAACAGCTTCGTCGATTTGCCGGCGTGGTACACCGCGATCGGCTCCCACTCGCTCACCTGGATCAGCACGGTGCCGGGCAGCTCGGGCTGGACCGAGGCGGTCCGGATCCAGGTCTGGCCAAGGAGGCGCTCGCGGCCTGACTCCCCGTCGACCGAGATCAGCGATACGCCCTGGACCAGGCCCGCCGCTTGCGCCACCTGGCTCGCGGTCATGTGCTGGGCGCCGACCACGTTGATGGTCTGGACCGCGAGGGCGGGACCGAACCAGAGCCACCCGAGCAGCACGGTCTCCGCGCCGGCAGCAACCACCGCGATGGCGCGCCGAGCCCAGGGCACGTCTGGCTCGCGGAGGGCTTTCTCGGACCGCGTCCAGAGCTGACCCTTCAGCGGCTCGCTGGCTTCGAGCGCTCGGCGCGGACCCAGGCGTGAGAGCAGCGATCGACGGCGGCGCGGTCTCATATGCCGGCCGGCCCGATTCGATGATGGTGACGGCCGACGGCGTGGTCGACCAGTCGCTGGCACAGGTCGCCGAATTCGATGCCGGCGGCGCGCGCGGCGTCGGGCAGCAGCGACAGCTCGGTCAGGCCGGGGACGGTATTGACCTCGAGCACCCATGGAGTCCCGTCGTCCCCGACGATGATGTCGACCCGCGCCATGCCCGAGCAGCCGAGCTCGGTGAACGCGCGGCCCGCGGCGTCGGTGGCGGCGGCGCGAGCGGCCTCGGGTATGCGCGCCGGGATGATGTGATGCGACTTGCCGGCCGTGTACTTGGCGTCGTAGTCGTAAACCGGGTTGTCGCTGACGATCTCCAGCGTGGGCAGCACCTGGAGCTCCGGGGTCGCCAGCACACCGACCGTTATCTCGGTGCCGCGCGCGAACCGTTGGGCGATCACCCGCCGGTCGTAACGCCCGGCCAGGACAAGGCCGCTGGCGACCGCGTCGGCGTCCTTGGCGATGGTGAGGCCGATGGTCGAACCCTCGCGCACCGGCTTGATCACGAGTGGGAACCCGAAGCGGGAGGCGAGGTGTTCGACCAGCTCTCCCGCCACTCCCTCCTTGATCTCGAGCTCCTCGAACTCCGGGACGTGAAGACCGGCGCCGGCCATGACCTTGTTCGACCGAGACTTGTCCATGCACAAAGCGGACGCGAGCACGCCAGACCCCGTGTAGGGCAGGCCGAGCAGCTCGAGCATGCCCTGGACGGTGCCGTCCTCGCCGAGCCGGCCGTGGAGCGCGTTGAAGACGCACTCGAAACCGCCGTCGCGCAACAGGTCCCACGTCTGAAGGTCCAGGTCGATGCCGGTGACGTCGTGGCCGCGGGCGTGCAGCGCTTCCTCGACCTGGGCGCCCGAGCGCAGCGACACGTCTCGCTCGGCCGACCTGCCTCCGCGCAGCACTGCAAGCCTCATTTCCAGCGCCCTACCATCTCGACCTCGGTCTCGATGTCGATGTTGAACCGGCGCTTGATCTCGGCCTTCGCGCGATCGATCAGGGCCCTGACGTCGCTTGCCCTGGCGCCGCCCTCGTTGACGATGAAGTTGCCGTGCAAGTTCGAGATCGCCGCTGCGCCTTCGCGCAGACCTTTGAGTCCCGCGGCCTGGACCAGCCGGCCGGCGGAGTCACCGGGCGGGTTCTTGAACACGCTGCCGCAGTTCTTGGTCTTGATCGGTTGAGTCTCGTTGCGCTCTTTGGTCAGCCTGGCCATGAGCCGCTTCGCCTCGTCCCCATCGCCCCGCTCGAGCTGGATCGTCGCGGAGATAACCAGCGCTCCCTTGAGCGCGCCCTCGCGCAGGGCAGAGGTGCGGTACCCAAGCTTCAGATCCGCGGGACCCATGCTCCTGGCGCCCGAGCCGGGCTGGTAGACCTCAGCCTGGACCAGCACCTCGCGGATCTCCTTTCCCCAGCAGCCCGCGTTCTGGTAAACAGCGCCGCCGACGGTGCCGGGCACGCCGATGGCGAACTCGAATCCGCGCAGCCCCGAGTCGGCGACGATGCGGGCGAGCCGCATCATCTTGAGTCCCGCGCCGGCGCGCACTTTGGTGCCTTCGATGTGATGGTCCCGGTTGACCACGCGGATGACGAGGCCTTCGACGCCGAGGTCGGCGATGAGGAGGTTGGTGCCCGCGCCGAGAAGCAGGTACGGGATGTCCCGCTCGCGGCATCCCTCCATCGCCTTCTCGATCGCCTCGACGCGGCTCAGCTCCACGAAGAACTCCGCCGGGCCGCCGATCCCGAAGGACGTGCGCGACGCGAGCGGCTCGTCCTCGGAGACGCCGGGCAGCTCGCGCAGCCACGCGACCTTAGCTTTTGTGCGCCAGCTCATCGCCCAGCTTCTTGATGTCTCCGGCGCCCATCAACAGGATCACGTCGTCTCGGCCGGCCAGGCCCTCCAGCTCGTCTCGCGCCCTCGTGAAATCGCCGACGTAAGTCGCGTTGGGGACCTGGTGCGCCAGGTCGGACGCCTGGACACCGGACACGTTCTCCTCGCCGGCCCCGTAAACGTCGAGGACCAGCACCCGGTCCGCCCCCACGAAGGCGCGGGCGAAGTCGTGCATGAGGGCCGACAGGCGCGAGTAGCGATGCGGTTGGAACACGACGATCAACCGGCGGTGGCGCAGCTCGCGCGCGGCTTCGATCGTGGCCCGCACCTTGGTCGGGTGGTGAGCGTAGTCGTCGTACACCGTCGCGCCCTGGAAGACGCCGAGAAACTCCATGCGGCGGTGCGCCCCGGGGAAGCTGGCCAGCGCGGCCGCCACGTCGGCGAAGCGCACCCCGAGCTCGAGGGCCATGGCCGCTGCAGCGGTCGCGTTCTGAATGTTGTGCCGCCCGGGCTGGCGCAGCGCGATACGACCGACGAGCTCGCCTTCATGATGGATGGCGAAGGGCCTCTCCGGTTCGCAGCGGTAGGTCGCGCCATTACGGAATCCATAGGTCACCTTGCGCGCCTTAGGCGTCAGCTCGCGCGCCAGCTCGTCGTCGGCGCACAGCACCGCGAGGCCATCCTCGGGCAGCGCTGCAACGAACGACTGGAAGAGGTCTCGCACGGCGCTGACGTCTTGGAAATGGTCGGTATGGTCGAGCTCGATGTTGGTTACGATCGCGCGCTGCGGGTGGTGCAACGTCAACGTGCCGTCTGACTCGTCCGTCTCCGCGACCAGCCATTCGGAACGCCCCGCGCGTGCGCTCGACCCGTCGCCCACCAGCACGGTCGGGTCGAATCCGGCCGCGACCAGGATGTGGCCGAGCATGTGCGTCACCGTGGTCTTTCCCGCGGTCCCCGCGACGGCGATCGAGTTGCTGCCGTTGATGAGCTCGGCGAGCATCTCGGGCCGGCTGAGCACCTTAAGGCCCATTGCGCGGGCGGCGTCCAGCTCGGCCGAGTCCTTGATCGCGCCGCTGTAGACGAGGAGGTCCTGGAACAGGACGTGCTCGGGGTTGTGGCCGATCTCGATCCGCACCCCGGCGTCCTCGAGCTCGTCGGTCGTCTCCGACGACCTGGCGTCGCAGCCGCTCACGTCGTCCCCGCGCGCGAGGAACACGCGCGCCAGGGCCGAGACCCCGGCTCCTCCCGCCCCCATCAGGTGAACCCTCATGCGCGGAGGTGGGCCCGGGGGGCCGGCTGAGAGATTTGGAGATCCAGGTGGCCCCAGACCAAGGCAGGGGACGACGACGGGACGGGCCCCCTAACGCTGGAATGGGGCCGCATGGGCTCCAAAGATCCAGTTGGCATCCCCGGACTCACCTCCCTACCACCTCGTGCAACAAAGCCAGGACGCGCTGCGCGGCGTCGCGGCGGCCGGCCGCCGCGGACGCTTTCGCCATGGAGCGAAGGGTGTCGTCGTCAAGGCCCTCGATCGTCGCCACGAGGCTCGGGCCGGTGAGCTGGGCGTCGCCTATCCGCAGAGCGGCGCCGGCTTCGACCATGGACGCGGCGTTCTCCTCCTGGTGGCCGCCACCGAAGGTGCCCGGAACCAGCACCATCGGCAACCCGACCGCGGCGGCCTCCGCGATCGTGCCCACGCCGGCACGGCAGACGATCAGGTCCGCCTGGGCCATCAGCGTGGGCATGTCGTCCGCGAACGTCAAGCCTCGATATCGCTCGCGGGCGTGCTCGGCCACGCCCTGCGCTCCTTGCCGGCCTGCGATGTGCACGACCTCGACGAAGCGCGCGCAAAGCGCGTCGAGGGCCGACCACACGGCGCGGTTCAGGTTGCGCGCGCCCTGGCTGCCGCCCGTGATGAGCAGGCGGCGCGGAGGCACGTCCGGGGTGCGCTGCACGAAACCGTCGCGCAGGGGCACGCCGGTGAGCACGATCCGCTTGCCGTGCAGCCTTCTCTCGGTGCCCGGGAGAGTCGTGCAGATGGCGGCCGCCTTGCCCGCGAACATGCGGGTCGCCAGGCCAGGACGCACATCCTTCTCGTGGAGGACGTAAGGGATGCCGCGGAGCCGCGCCGCCGCGACGGCCGGCGCCATCACGTAGCCGCCCATGCCGAGCACCACGTCGGGACGAAACCGATCCACGATCCGCAGGCCGGCGCGCAGCGCGGCCGGGACGACGACCGGGAGGGCGAGGTTCTTCCATGAGGCGTCGCGGTCGAAGCCGCGAATGGCGACCGTCGCGAGCTCAAAACCGGCGGCCGGAACCAGGCGCTCCTCGGGCCCGCCCGAGCGGCCGACCAGCAGCACCGCACCGTCGGGATCCTCAGCGCGAAAGGCTCGCGCGACCGCGAGCGCCGGATACAGGTGCCCTCCGGTCCCGCCGCCAGCTATCAAAAGTCTCATCCGCACTCCGATTGTTGCCTAGTGCCGGCCCTGAGCCATGCCTGGCGATGCTCAAGAGCACGCCGACGGCGGCCAATTCGGTCGCCACGGCCGTGCCTCCGTAGCTGAAAAATGGCAGCGGAACGCCTGTGATGGGGAGCGTGTTGGTGACCGTCGCCATGTTGAGGAGTGCCTCGAAAGCGATCCAGGTCGTGATCGCGGCCGCGAGCGACATCCCGAACCTGTCCGGGGCGCGCAGCGAGGCACGGTAGCCACGCACGCAGAAGAGGAGGAAGCCGAGCATGACGAGCGTGGTGCCCACCAGCCCCGTCTCCTCGCCGACGATCGCGAAGATGAAGTCGGTATGCGCCTCGGGGAGCCACCCGTACTTCTCGATCGAGTGGCCGATGCCCACTCCGAAGATCCCGCCCGAGGCCAGCCCGTAGATGGACTGCGTGGCCTGGAACCCGGCGCCGAGGGGGTCGGCAAACGGATTCTTGAAGGCGGTCAGGCGGGCGAAGCGGTACGGCTCTAAAAGCGTGACCGCCACGAAGGCCAGGGCCAGCCCCGCCAGCAGGAGGACGATGTGGCGCAGCCTCCCGCCACCGGCCCAGAAGGCGCTGATGAAGACCCCGACGATCACGATCGCCGTGCCGAGGTCGCGCTCGAGCATCAGCAGCACCAGCACGCCGGCGAGCATGGCCGCGAACGGAACGAAAGTCCTCTGGAAGTCGCCCATGCGCTCGGCGTTGCGGTCGACCCAGTGGGCGACGAAGACTGCGAAGGCGAGCTTGCCCAGCTCGGACGGCTGAAAGGTGCCCAGCGGACCAGCGTCGAACCAGCGGCGGGCCCCGTTCACGGAAACGCCCAGGTGTGGCACGAGGACGAGAATCATCAGAAGGGCTACTGTCACCGCCCCCGCCGGCGCCAGCGGGCGCAGGCGGCGATAGTCGATGCGGCCGAGCACGAAGAGCGCGATGAAACCGAAGACCATCCACAGCGCCTGCCGCTCCGCGTAGTAGAACGCCGACTGGTGCTGCGTGTAGGCGAATGCCACGCTCGCGCTCGTCACCATGACCAGGCCGGCCCCACAAAGGAGCACGGTGGTGAAGAGCAGCAGGCGGTCGGGCTGTCGGCCGCGTGCTGCTTCGCTCACGCCGCAAACCTCCTGCGAACCAGCTCTTTGAACCGATTGCCACGGTCCTCGAAGTCCTTGAACATGTCGAAGCTCTTGTAGGCAGGACTGAGGAGGACGACTCCGCCGTCACGCGACAGCCCGGCTGCGAGCGCGACCGCCTCGTCGAGGTCTTTGGCACGCACGACCTTCGGGTGCGCGCTCAGCTCCCTGGCCAGAAGGTCGGCGGAGGCACCGATGAGCACCACGGCCTCGGTGTGCGCCAGCACGTCGGCCACCCAGTCGCGAAGGTCGAAATCGCTGCCATGGCCGCCCGCGATCAGCACGACCGGCGCCCCTGGAAACGCAGCCAGCGCGACACGCCCGGCGTCGGGGTTGGTTGCCTTGGAGTCGTTGTACCAGCGCACGCCCGCCCATTCGCCGACGAGCTCGAGCCGGTGCTCCACGCCCTTGAAGGACCGGATCGCGCGGTCGATGGCATCGTCGCTCAAGCCGGCGATCCGTCCCACCGCCGCCGCGGCCAGGGCGTTCTCCATGTTGTGCCGGCCGGGCAGCGGCATCGGCGGGATCGGTTGGTGGTGGTCGAACCAGACGACCTGTGCGAGCGTCCTGGCGGCCAGGGCTCGCACCACTTTGTCCCCGCCGTTAAGGACCGCGAAGTCCTCCGGACCCGCGAACTCGATGGCGCGCGCTTTGAGATCGACGTACCGATCGAACGTCCGATGGCGGTCGAGGTGATCCGGCGTGATGTTGAGGATCACGCCGACGTGAAGCTTCGGCCGCTCCACCGATTCGAGCTGAAAGCTTGAGAGCTCAAGTACGACCCAGTGCTCGGAGGTGATCTCATGGAGGCGGTCGAGGACCGTCTCGCCGATGTTGCCGCCCACCATGACCGGACGTCGGCCGGCCCCGAGCACGACACCCGTGAGAGCCGTCGTCGTGGTCTTGCCGTTGGTGCCCGTGATGCCGACGACGGTGCCCGGACAGATCTTGAGGAAGAGGTCGATCTCGCTCGACACCCTGATGACGCGCGCGCGAGCATCGGTCAGCAGTGGCGAATCCCACGGAACACCCGGGCTGGCGTACACGACGTCGACGCCGTCCAGGACCGATGGATCGTATCCGCCGAGTCTCAGCTCCACGCCGGCCGGCATCCGCGCCGTGGCGGATGCGACCTCGGACGCGGACCTGCGATCGGTCACGCGCACGAACTCACCGGAGGCCACGAGGTGGTTGGCCAGCGCGACGCCGCTGCGGGCCGCACCCACCACGAGTGCCGTCAAGTGGACAGCCGCGCCACCCCGACAGCGGCCAGCGCCGAGACGATCCCCGCGCCCCAGAAGGAAAGCGCGATGCGATTCTCAGACCAACCCTGGTGGTGGAACGTGTAGTGGATCGGGGTCATCTTGAAAACTCGGCGGCCGCCGCTGACCTTGAAATAGGCCACCTGAATGATGACAGACAGCGTCTCGATCACAAACACCAGGCCGACGAGAGGCAGCAGCAGAACGAGTCCCTGCTGGATGGCCATCGCCGCGAGGGCGTAACCGATGGCAAGAGCGCCGGTGTCGCCCATGAACACGCGCGCTGGGTGACGATTGAACACCAGGAAAGCCGCGAGCGCGCCGCACAGGCTCATCGCCACCGCCTTCTCGCCGGCCGGCGCCCCGGGCAAGAGCAGCACCGTGGCCGCGATTGCGATCACCGCGAGGCCGCCCGCCAGACCGTCCATGCCATCGGTCAGGTTGACGGCGTTGGCGGCGCCCACGATCGCGACCACGGCGAACGGAAACACCACCCAGGGCGTGGCCGGAAGAAAGAGCTGGTGCGATGGCCCCTGCACCGTGGCAAGCCAGGCGACCGGCACCGCAAGGACGACCTGGACCGGGAACTTGAGCCGCGCCGGGATCCCCAGGGCTCCGACCTGGAGCTTGGTGCGGTCGTCGAAGAAGCCGATCAAGCCGCCGGCGACCAGGCCGGCGGTCGCGGGCAGCGCGCCCTGGTGTCCCGCCAGCGTCGCGAGCACCCCGCCGAGCACGGCCACCGCCACGAACAGCATGCCGCCGCCGGTCGGCGTGCCGGCCTTCTTCTGGTGGCTGTCCGGGAGCTCGGCCTGGATCACCTGGCCTGACTTCCACCGCCGCAGGCCTCGGATCAGCCATGGATAAAGGACGACGGCGATCACCAAGGTGACGGTGAAAGTGATCAGGTCGAGGATCAAGTCGAGGTCAGCTCCCTGACCACCTCTTCGAGATGGATCCCATGTGATGCCTTGACCAGCACGCGGTCACCGTCTTGGGCGTTGCGCCTGACCCACTGCACCGCGGCCGGACGATCGGCCACCAGCTCAGCCCCGGCGGACTCGGCGAGGATGCGCGCGTGGCCGCCGTCGATGACGCACACGGCGTCGAACACCTCGGCGGCGCGGCGCCCGATGCGCTGGTGGGACTCCTCGGACAGCGCCCCGAGCTCCCCCATCTGACCGAGCACCGCGAGCAGCCGCCCTCGGCGTGGCGCCTCCGCCATCGCATCGAACGCGGCAAGCATCGACTCGGGGCTCGCGTTGTAGGCATCGTCGATGATCGAGTAGCCGGCCGCCACGGGCAGATCTTGCAGCCGGTGGTCGAGCTCCACCCCGGCGAGGACGGTCGCGCCTTCGGCGAGCGGCACGCCGGCGAACTGCGCTGCGGCAAGCGCAGCGGTCGCGTTCAGAGCCTGGTGGCGGCCATCCAGGGCAAGGCCTACCTGGACACCCCGGACTGAGAACTCGCATCCTCCTCCGGTCAGCGAACGATAGCCCTCGACGCGGTAATCGCCCTTCTCGAGACCGAAGCTCACAATTCCGGCCGACGTCATGCGGGCCAGAAGGGGGTAGAACTCGTTGTCGGCGTTCAGCACGGCGAGGCCGTCTTCCGGCAGCGAGGACACGAGCTCACCTTTGGCCCGAGCGAGCTGCTCGTCGGACGAGAAGAACTCCATGTGCACGGTGCCCACGTTGGTCACGATCCCGATCGAAGGTTTCGCGAGCGCCGCGAGCCGCGCGATGTCGCCGGCTCGCTGCATCCCCATCTCGAGCACGAGCGCCGTGTGGTGCGGCTCCAGCCTCAACACTGTCAGCGGGACGCCCGTCTCGGTGTTGAGGTTTCCCGTCGAACGCAGGACCTCGAAACGCCGCGCGAGGATCGCCGCGACCATCTCTTTGGTGGACGTCTTGCCGTTGCTTCCCGTCACGCCGACGACCAGCGGACGCACGCGCTCCAGCGCGTAGCCCGCCAGCGTGTAGAGGGCGGCCCAGGTGTCCGGCACGAGGATCTCGACGATCCCGGACGGTATGTCCATCCGGCGCTGGACGACGACCGCGGCCGCGCCCCGCGAGATCGCGTCGTTGACGAAACGGTGGCCGTCCGTCTCGCCGCCGCGAAGTGCGAAGAACAGACCGCCGCGCGCGACCTCGCGTGAGTCGGTGTGAAAAGTCGAGAAGGTGTTACCGACCTGGGTGCCGCCGACCTCGCCGCCCCCGGTCGCCTCGAGGATCTCGAGGAGACTCAGCTTCATGAGATAAGTAGAACTGTTAGCTCGGGTCTGGTGTTATGCGCCAATCCACGACCATCGCCTGGGCGATCTTCTGCCAGATCGGGCCGGCGGTGATGTAACCGTCGTTCAGCGTCCAATCGCGGTCGCTCCCCGCCGCATGAGGCTTGCGGATCACGACCAGCATGGTGAAGCGTGGGTGCTGCGCCGGCAGGAAGCCGACGAACGACGCCCACACATCCTGCGTGTACTGCCCGTTGACGGGGATTTGCGAGGTGCCGGTCTTTGCGGTCTGGTCGAGGGCGAAGCCCTTCACAATCGAAGTGAAGCCCGAGCCGTGCTGGACGACCGCCTCCATCATCGCGGTCATCTGCGACGCCGCCGCGGCGCTGATGACCTGGCGCTGGGGCTGCAGGAGCAGCGGGTTGATCTGGGTTCCGACACGCTCGACGACGTGTGGCGGCGCGTACTTGCCGCCGTTGGCGATGACGTTGACGGCCGCCAGCATCTGGACCATGTTGACGTCGATGCCCTGGCCGAAGGACGACGTCGCGTACTGCGAATCGGCCATTTGGGAGGCCGGTGGTGGCGCCACCGCATCCTCGGCCGCGACGTCGATGCCGCTCGGCTTGGTCAACCCGAATCCCTGCAGGTAGCTGTAGAAGGCCGCATGGCCCTCCGCCTGCATCGCCTTCATCGCGCCGACGTTGAGCGAGTGCTCCAGCACGTACGTGTAGTTGATGTTGCCGTGGTTTCGCCGGTCCCAGTCGTAGATCCGGTAGCCGCCGACAGAAAGGTAGCCGGGGTCGTTGATCACTGTATTCGGTGTGATCGCGCCCGAGTTGATGGCGCCCGCAAGCGTGACGACCTTCATCACCGAACCCGGCTCGTATACGGAGCTGGCGACGTTGTCGAGGAACAGCGATGGATCGGTCTGGTTGAAGTCGTTGGCGTTGTAGCTCGGATAGTCGGCCCATGCGACGATCCCTCCGGTCGACGGGTCCATGATCAGCACGCTGCCGCTCTCGGCCTTGTCCTTCTTGACGCCGTCGGCAAGCGCCTGCTCCGCGGCGTACTGGATGTTGGCGTCGAGTGAGAGCACGAGGTCGGAGCCGTTGACCGGGTCCTGCTGGCTATGGCTGCCGAGCACGATCTCGCGGTTGGCGAGGTCGCGGTAGCTCGAGATGTAGCCCGGCGTCCCGGCCAGAACGTTCTGGTACTGCGCCTCCAGCCCATACTGGCCGTCACCGTTGTAGTTGACGAATCCCAGCAGGTTGGCGGCCAGCGTCGTGCCCGGCCCTGCGCCGGGCAGATAAGCCCGCTGCGTGTCATCTTCGAGCCCGACGCCGGGAAGCTGGAGGGCGCGCAGCTTGTCAGCCTTGTCTTGCGAGAAACGCCGGGCGATGTACGCGAACTTGGCGCCGGACGCAAGCGTGGTCATGACCGAGCCCTTGTCGACCCCCAACACGGAAGCCAGCCCGCCGGCGACCTGGTCGCGCTGAGCCGCGGTGATCTGGTCCGGCGAGACGAACGCCGAGTAGACGGTCGTGTTGACCACCAGCTGCGTGAGGTTGCGGTCGAGGATCACGCCGCGCGTGGCAGGCAGCTGGACCACCTCCCGGTATTGGGCCTGCGCTTGCCCCGCGAGCTGGCTGTGCTCGATCACCTGCCAGTAGGCGAGCCTGACCCAGATCGACCCTGCCAGCACGAGCGCGACCACGAGCATCGAGAGGATGCGAAGCCGCGCCGAGCCAACACGTTCAACACGTCCCGGGCGTCTCGCTCCGAGCGCCCTGCTCGACACTACTTGGTGGTCGCCGCCATGACGTCGCGCGTGCCGCCAAGCGTGTTGACGACGGCTGCGACGGCCTTCATCCAGAGAGGAGTCGTGTCGCCCGCCGAGGCGCCCACCGGCGCGCCCAGGTCGATCGCCAGCGGCTGGCCCGGGACGTAAGTGGCCGGCGCGACGCGCTGCAGGCCGCTCTGCGCGGCTTGGTGCTGCACCTGGGCGGGAGCGTGCGCAGTCACCTCCTGGTATCGCAGCTGATCCTGGACCGCGATGAGCTGGCTCTGCTGGTCCTGGAGCTGGGCGATTTGGTACGACGACTGCGTGATCTGGGCCGCGAGCGCGAGGTAGAAGAGCCCGATGATCACGACCGCGCCCAGCCCGAGGTAGGCGTGGCCGAAACCCGTCAGGCGCAGGCGTCTCGCGGCCGCCGAGCCGGCGACCTGGACGAATCCGCGCGTGCGGCGACGCCGTCGCGTCGGCGCGCTGACGTGGGGAGCGCTGCCTGAGACGATCAGGCGGCGCCGGGCCAGTATTCGGGTCGATGTCAAGACGTATTCCTCATGTGTTGCTGAGACCTGTGCTGTGACGTTGCTGCGTTTGTGGTTGGTGCTTCTCCCCATCCGGCCCTTCGGCCATCTTCCCCGCAATCGGGGAAGTCCCCCATCGGGAGGGGGAGTGGTGCCTGGTGACCGGAGGGGTTGGGCCGGCCACCAGGACTTGTGGAATCAGATTCGTTCCGCCACGCGCAGGCGCGCAGAGCGGGCGCGAGGGTTGGCTGCCACCTCCTCTTCGGAGGGCCGCACGGGGCGGCGGGTCACGATGCGAAGGGTGGCCCGGTGGCCGCAGGTGCAGACTGGCTGCTGGGGTGGGCAGATACAGTCTTTGGACTCGACGTTGAAGAATGACTTGACCAAG
>Ga0307373_10010971_pt1 | contig 13225 bp, 14 predicted proteins | sample OX2MG_FD_202534 | JGI IMG/M metagenome (GOLD analysis project Ga0307373, IMG submission 202534) | Soil microbial communities from Risofladan, Vaasa, Finland - OX-2 | ecosystem: Environmental > Terrestrial > Soil > Coastal area > Acid sulfate soil | place: Finland: Risofladan, Vaasa | collected... | reverse complement strand
GTGGTGCCGCTGGTGGCGACGACCAGGGCGTCACCGGGCTCGGTCGGCACGCCCCCGTTCCGCCGGTGGGTGCCCTGCCCGTCGACGACGGCCGCCGGGCGCATGGCCTCCACCAGGGCGGTGACCACCGGGCCCGGAAGGCGGGGATCGAGGGGGAGCACTGCGTCTCCGGCGTCCCAGGCGCTCCCGAGGGCGTGGACGAAACCCGGCCCGGCCGCCAGGTCGAGTGCTACCAGCCGCGGCATGGGGGTAGCCTAGCGACCGTACGAGTAGGAACTCTAGGAGTGAATGGTCAAATGGTTGCACCGCGATTGGCCGGCGCCGGCGGCGGTCCTGTCGGCACCTCCACGGAGACGGTGGTCGTCGGGCACCCGGAGGACCCGGTGGACCGGTTCCGGGACCTGCCCCCGCCCGATTGGGAACGCCGTGGCGACTACCGGGACGTCCGCTACGAGGTCGGTGCCGGGCTGGCCAAGCTGACCATCGTCCGGCCCGAGGTCCGCAACGCCTTCCGCCCCCAGACGCTCTTCGAGCTGGCTGACGCGTTCGCGCTGGCCCGGGACGATCCCTCGGTCGGGGTGATCATCCTCACCGGGGAGGGGCCGGATGCCTTCTGTTCGGGCGGGGACCAAAAGATCCGGGGGGACGACGGCTACCTGGGTGACGACGAGGTGGCACGGCAGGGCATCGGACGCCTCAACGTCCTCGACCTCCAGATCCAGATCCGGCGCCTGCCCAAACCGGTGGTCGCCATGGTGGCCGGCTACGCCATCGGCGGCGGCCACATCCTCCACCTGGTCTGCGACCTGACCATCGCCGCCGACAACGCCCGGTTCGGTCAGACCGGCCCGAAAGTCGGCAGCTTCGACGGTGGCTACGGGGCCAGCCTGTTGGCCCGGACCGTCGGCCTCAAGCGGGCCAAGGAGGTGTGGTTCCTGTGCCGCCAGTACGACGCAGCCACTGCCCTCGACTGGGGACTGGTCAACGCAGTGGTGCCACTGGCCGAGCTGGAGCGGGAGACGGTGGCGTGGTGTCGCCAGATGCTGTCGTTGTCCCCGCTGGCGCTGCGGATGCTCAAGGGCGGCCTGCACGCGGCCGACGACGGGCTCGCCGGCCTCCAGCAGTTCGCCGGCGACGCCACCATGCTCTTCTACATGACCGAGGAGGCCCAGGAGGGGCGAGACGCCTTTCAACAGCACCGCCCGCCCGACTTCGGCCGCTTCCCCCGCCGTCCGTGATCGCCGGCCGGCCTGTCCGGTCACGGCCGTGACCACCGGCCCCACCCCCCGCGCCGCGCCGTCAGTCCCCGGCCCGGTGCGGCGCTGGGTGCTCGGAGCCCGGCCGCGGACCCTACCCGCGGCCATCGTGCCGGTGGTGGTGGGGACGGCCGCCGCCCATCCGTTCCAGTCGGCGGCCGACCTCCCCCGGCACTCGTGGTGGTTCGCCCTCGGTGCCCTGGTGGTGGGCCTGGCCATCCAGGTGGGAACCAACTACGCCAACGACTACTCGGACGGCATCCGGGGGACCGACGATGCCCGGGTGGGGCCGGTCCGGCTGGTGGCCGCCGGCCTGGCTCCGGCCACCGCGGTCAAGCGCGCCGCGCTGATCGCCTTCAGTGTGGCCGGGGTGGTGGGACTGGCGCTGGCGTGGGCCACCTCGTGGTGGGTCCTGTTGGTGGGGGCTGCCTGCCTGGCCGCGGGCTGGCTCTACACGGGCGGGCCCAGGCCCTACGGTTACGCCGGGTTGGGCGAGCTGTTCGTCTTCGTCTTCTTCGGCCTGGTAGCCACTGTGGGCACCTATTACGTGCAGACCCTGAGCCTCGACCGGTGGCCGGTGTGGCTCGCCGCCGCGCTCGTCGGGCTCCTGGCCTCTGCGCTCCTGTTGGCCAACAACCTGAGGGACATCGAGACCGATCGTCAGACCGGCAAGCGGACGCTCGCCGTCCGGGCCGGCCGTCGCGCCGGCGGACGGGTCTTTGCGGCGTTCGTCGCCGTCCCTTTCGTCGTTGTGCTGGCCTGGGGTGTCTGGTCGGTGGCCACCGGGGCACCCGCACACCCGGCCGCGCCATTCGCCCCCCTCCTCGCCGCGCCGCTGGCCGTGGCCCCGGTCCGACTGGTCGGCAGCGACGCCTCGGGTCGCCAGCTGCTGCCGGTCCTCGGAGCGACCGGCCGGCTGCAGTTGGCGTTCGGCGCACTGCTCGCCGTCTCCCTCTGGCTCTGGGTCTCGTGAAGGGCGCACGACGGTCACGACAGGGTGGTCCCAGCCAGGTGTCGGCGCACGAGTCCGGCCACCTCATGGGGACGCTGCAGGTGGGGGGCATGGCCGGTGCCGGCCACGGTGGCATGGGCCGCGTTCGGGCCGATCCCGGCCGCCAACCGCCGTCCCAGTGCGGTGAATTTGTCGTCATCCTCCCCGGTGATGACCAGCACCGGCATGGTCAGCTGGCCCAACCGGCCCCACAGCGGCTGTTGGGTCCCTGCGCCGGCCAGCCGGAGGCTCGATGCCAGACCGGGCCCGGTGTTGCGGAGCCTCTCGTCCAGCCCACCGGCCTCGGGGTCGATGCCGGCGAGCAGCGGGGTCGCCAGCCAGCGCCGGAGGAAGGTGTCGACCGGGGTGGCCGTCGATCGATTGCCGTCCGTCGGGTCGAGCTCGTCGGCCAGGCCCTCGTCGGCCCGCCGACGGGTCCGGCGGGCCCCGGCCTCGTCGATTCCGGCGGTTCCCGAGATGAGCACCAGGGCGTCGACCAGCGCCGGCCGGGCCAGGGCCAGATGCAGGCAGAACCGGGCCCCCATCGAGTAGCCCAGGTAGGCCGCCCGCCCGCCGGTTTGGCCGAGCAGCAGGGACCCGTCCACCAGGCCGGCCGTGACTGCGGACGAGGACGCATGCCCCGGCATGTCGACCAGGACGACCTCGTGATCGCGGGCCAGGTCGCGGTCCATCGAGCCCCACACGCGCCCGGTCTGGGTGAAGCCGTGGGCCATGACCAGACGTGGTCCGTGCCCGAAGGTGTCGGCGTGCAATGCTCGGGACGGCGGAGGTGCGGGGGTCGGCATCGATGGTGGGTTGGCCGGCGACATGGGGGACCCCGGTGAGCGTACCGACGGGTGGAACCGCCCGCGGCGACGCCGACACCCAGGCGGCCTTTGCCTCGACGGTGGCGGACGAGTGGGCCCGGGCCGGGGTGGGCCATGCGGTGGTCTGCCCCGGTTCGCGCTCGACGCCCCTCACCCTGGCCCTGGCCGCCAACCCGGGCATCGCCGTGCACGTCCGCCTCGATGAGCGCTCGGCAGGGTTCACTGCGCTCGGGCTGGCGCTGGCCACCGGAAGACCGGCTCTGGTGGTCACCACCAGCGGCACGGCCGCGGCCGAGCTCCACGCCGCGGTGGTCGAGGCCGACCTGGCCGGAGTGCCGTTGATCGCCGCCACCGCCGACCGTCCTCCGGAACTGCGGGAGGTGGGAGCGCCCCAGACCATCGACCAGATCCGGCTGTTCGGGAGCAGCCCCCGGTGGTTCTGCGATCCGGGGGTTGCGACCCCCGCCACCCGGTCGGCGTGGCGCCCGCTGGCGTCGCGGGCCGTGGCCGCGGCCCTCTCAGGTCCCGGTGGGCCGGGCCCGGTCCACCTCAACCTGGCGTTCCGCGAGCCCCTCCTCGGGGACCCGGTGGCAGGGGGCGTCCCCCCGGGCCGGCCGGACGGCCCGTGGCACGATGTGGTCTCGGGCCCCGCACCGCCTCCGGTGGGAAGCGTCCCCTCACTCGTCCGGTCGGGCGTGCTCGCTCCGGGATGCAGAGGCCTGATCGTGGCCGGCGCCGGTTGCGGTGACCCCATGGCGGTCCTGGCCCTGGCCTCGGCCCTCGGATGGCCGCTCCTGGCCGATCCCCGCTCCGGACTGCGCGGCCAGGAGCCCGCCGTGGTCGCCGCGGCCGACGGCATCCTGCGGTCCGAGCGGTTCGCCCGTTCCCACGCCCCCGAGGCCGTCCTCGTCCTCGGGGGTCGCTGGGTGTCCAAGGAGGTCAACGGGTTCCTGTCCGCTTCCGTGGAGGCCGGCGCCCGCTCCATCGTTGTGGACCCCCACGGGCGCTGGTCCGACCCGGACCGGAGCGCCGAGGCGTTCATCCGGTGTGACCCGGGACTGTTCTGTGCGCAGACGGTGGAGTGCCTGGCCGGGTCCCGGACTCCCGGACCGGGCCCGGTGGGGAGCGGCTGGGCCCGGGACTGGCAGGACGCCGAGGTCACTGCCCAGCGGGCGATCGACGAAACCCTCGGACCGTGGGGCGGGCTCAGCGAGCCCGCCCTGGCCCGCCGCCTGGTCGACCACCTGCCCGGTGGTGCGACGTTGGTGGTGTCCTCCTCGATGCCGGTGCGGGACGTGGAGGCATTCGCCGCTCCTCGCCGCCAGCCCCCGAGGGTGCTGGCCAACCGGGGGGCCAACGGAATCGACGGGGTGGTGTCCACTGCCGTGGGGGTGGCGCTCGGCACTCCGGGCCCCACGGTGTTGCTCATCGGCGACCTGGCCTTCCTTCACGATCTCTCCGCGCTGGTGTGCGCCGACGGTTTCACCGCCCCGCTGACCGTGGTGGTGGCGGACAACGGCGGCGGGGGGATCTTCTCCTTCCTCGAGACAGCCGGCGCCCTCGACCCGGGCCCGTTCGAAACCCTGTTCGGGACGCCGCAGTCAACCGACCTGGGCGCGGTTGCCGCCGCCTGCGGCTGGTCGGTCGACGACGTCGGTGCCGACGCCCGGGGATCGGTATTCGAGGATGCGCTCGATCGCCGTCTCGACGCCGGCGGGCTCTCGGTGATCCGGGTGAGGCTGCCCGGCCGCTCCGAGAATGTCGCCGTCCACCAGCGGGTCAACGCGGCGGTCGCCGACGCCGTCGACATGCGGCACGGCGGGACCTGAGGTTCAACAGGGCCGGGGGTCGAATGCGGGGGTCTTCGGCGGAGCGGGAGGAGCGGGCGCCGTTCCCTGGGCCGGTGCCGGCGCCGTGGTCGCCACGGGTGCAGTGGTGGGTGCAGTGGTGGCGGGGACGGTGAAGGTCAAGGGCTCGCCGTAGGCGCTGAGCGGTGGCGTGGACACCGTCACCGAGTTCCCGCCGAGGAACTGGGTGATCAACTGCGAGGCTTCGTCCGGCCGGACGACCTCGACGGATCCGGCGACCGACGATGTGGCCGGATCGGTGGGTAGGGTGTAGGCCTGCAACTGTGACCCGGAGAACGCCTTGTAGCGCTCGGCCAGCGAGTAGAGGTCGTTCGGGGAGAGTGCGTCGTCCTTGCTGAAGTCATGGACCACCGAGGTCAGCAGGGCGTTGAGTCTCAGCGGGTTGTAGGTGGACTTGGCCTTGTTGAGCGCGGACGAGATGATCAGGTTCTGGCGCTGGATGCGGCCGATGTCCGAGGTGGGATCCTGGATCCACCGGCCGCCGGAGTAGTACTGGAAGTAGCGGGAGCGGGAAAGGGCCAGGGCCTGCTGCCCGTCCAGGACCTGGCAGCCGCTCTGGGTGATGTCGAGTCCCGACTCGTTGACGCCGGTGCCGAGGTTGTGGTCCCGCACGGGGTAGGGGAAGTCCATGCTGATCCCCCCGAGGGCGTTGACCGCGTCCTCCAGGCCGAAGAAGTTGATGGCGACGTAATGGCTGATCGGGATGCCGAAGGTGTTCTGGATGGTCTGGATGAGGGCGTCGGCGCCCGTGGCGACACTGTTGCCGCCGCCGAAGGCGGAGTTGATCTTGTTGTGGGAGGAGAGCGGGCTGTTGGCCGGCATCCCGGACAGGGTCACGTAGGTGTCCCTCGGGATCGACAGGGAGGATGCGGTGCCCGCGGCCGGGTCGATGTGGACGATCTTGATGGTGTCACTGCGCTGCCCGCCGGCATTGGACTGGTTCCCGAACTGCTGGGCCTGGGCTGCCGTCTCCCCGACTCTGGTGTCGGAGCCGATGAGCAGCACGTTGTAGGGCGCACCGCTGGCCGCGGCCACGCAGGTGGTGCACGGGTTGGAGACCACCTTGCTCCACTGGTACCGGAAGTAGCCGTAGCCCAGCCCGGCCACGACCAGCAGCACGACGACCAGCCCGACGGACCAGCGCAGGACCCGTTCCGCCGGACGGCGCCGGCGCCTCTTCGCCCGACGCCGTTCACGCCGAGAAGGGATGGTGACCTGACCGCCGAGGATCGGCCCCGGAAACCCGGCTCCGGCGGCCGGTCGGCCGACGGGAGGGGATGTCGATGCGCGGGGCTGGCCGGTCGGGCTCCCCGAGGAGCGCCCGGAGGGGCGGGAGGAGCGGGGTGCTGGAGGGTCGATGGGCGGGTCGGTGGGTGCCAAGGTGGTTTGGGTGCCGTGGGCTCCGGCCGAGGGTTCGACCGGAGGTTCGGCCGACCGGCAGGGGGTACCGCCGTGCCGAACCTCCCCATTTTCGCACGCGCTCGGCCGGTTCTGGTGTCACCTGGGATTCAGCTGTCAGGAGCCGGCAGGCACCCACGATCCGTGGAAGCCGAAGGGAACACGGGCCGGGAGCTCGACGGTGGCGACCGGTGGCCCCCCGAACGAGGTGGCGTCGAGGATGACCAGGTCGCTTGCATCCCGGGTGGCGTCGTAGACGACGGAGAGAACCCACCCCTCGTCCTCTCCCCGGCCGTCGGCTGCCCGCACGAACACAGGCTCTCCCGGGGCACGGTGCTCACCCGGCTCGAAGCGGGTTGACTCGTCGCGGAGGAGGTCGTACTTGACCAGTCCGAGTTGGCGGGGATCGTCGGCGTGGGCGCCCAGCCGGGTGCAGTACCCGTAGCGGTGGGGCAGCCCGGCCACCGCGCCGTCGATCCTGGGGAACTCCACAGGGGTGTCGTCCAGGCGCTGCTCGGACACCCGGCCGGCGGCCGGCTCGATCGTCCATCGGGCGAGCACCGGCTGGTTCGAGGCGATGGCCTCGCCGGGTGCAGTGTCGAACGCCCTGTCGTAGCGGATGACGTCCATGACCACGGAGTCCCCGTCGTCATAGCAATTGAGGACGTGGAAGACGTACACCGGGTCGATGCCGATCCAGCGGATGTCGGCGTTGTCACCGGTACGGGGCATCACGCCCACCCTGGCTCCGGCTTCCGGCATCCACCGGTAGGGGAGCGACCGGCCTTCGGAGGCGAGCCCCAGGTCGAACACGACGGGCAGGTCGAGGAAGACGACCCGGGTGGCGGTGACCCCGAAGTCATGGATCATCGTGGCGCACGGTATGTCGATCTCCTCGGTGCGGGTCACGACCCCGGAGGCATCGGCCACGTGGTAGCGCAGGAAGGGCGGCCCGAAGACGTCGCTCCCGAAGAACGTCAGCTCCCCGGTCGTCGGATCCAGCTTTGGATGGGCGGTCATGGGCGAAGCCAGGCTTCCGTCGAAGTCGTGGACGCGGGCCCGGCTCAGATCGGGGGACAGGGCGTGTGGGAAGCCGGACTCGACAAGGGCCAGGGTCAGGCCGCCGTGACGGATGACGTGGGTGTTGGCCGGCCCGTCGATGGGCTCGCTCGGTCCGGTTGGGGGATTCGTCTCCAACTTGGTCGCCAGCGCCCGGGTCCTGACCCAGCGGTTGCGGTAGCCCGTGGCCCTCCCCTCGGCCAGTGATATCGCGTGGATCATCCCGTCGCCGCTGAACCAGTGGTAGTCGGTCTCGTCGAGCGGGACCACGGCAGGGTTGGGGCCGTTTCGCAGGAGGTGGCCGGTCAGGTCGGGAGGGATCACCCCGGTAACCGGAAGCTCGTGGTCGTCGCTGCGCTCCTCGAGCACCGGGGCGAAGTTTCCGTGGAGGTAGGGGTTGATCATCGACGCTCCTCGCCGAGGCTGGGGATCGGCTCTTGGTCATCGGCCCGGGCGTAACCGGTTCCCGAGCGTAGCGTCCGTACCTGGGCCAGTACCGGTGCTTCGACGCGGCTCGCCGGCGCCGGCGCCGGACACGGCCGGGTACCGGCGTGTCCGGAACAAACCGACTCCGGTGACGTGGCAGGCTGAGGTCATGGCCCAGATCGCCGAGGACCTCCGCTTCCGCGGGCTCATCCACCAGATGACCGATCCCGGCCTCGAGGGCCGCCTGGACTCCGATCGGATGACCGCCTATGGCGGATTCGATCCCACCGCGGACAGCCTGCACGTGGGCCACCTGTTGCAGGTCTGCACCCTGCGACGCCTCCAGTTGGCGGGGCACCGGCCGATCGCCGTGGCCGGGGGAGGCACCGGGTTCGTGGGCGACCCGGGCGGCAAGTCCGAGGAGCGCTCGCTGCTGACCGAGGACGAGCTCCGGGCCAACCTGACGGGTATCCGGGGCCAGCTCGAGCGGTTCCTCGATTTCGGTGAGGCAAACGGCCGGGTCGGCGCACTCCTCCTCAACAACGCTGACTGGCTCGATTCGTTGCGGCTGTTCGACTTCCTCCGCGACGTGGGCAAGCACTTCACCGTCAACCAGATGGTGGCCAAGGACTCGGTGAGGTCACGCCTGTCGCGCGCCGACCAGGGCATCTCCTACACCGAATTCAGCTACATGCTGCTCCAGGCGCTCGACTTCCTTCATCTCTACGATGCCTTCGGGTGTCGGCTCCAGCTGGGGGGGAGTGACCAGTGGGGCAACATCACCATGGGCATCGAGCTGGTCCGGAAGGTCCGCCACCAGGAGGTCTGGGGATTGACCACCCCCCTCGTGCTCAAGGCCGACGGCACCAAATTCGGAAAGACCGAGTCCGGGACCGTCTGGCTGGACGCCGGTCGGACCAGCCCCTACCAGCTCTACCAACACTTCTTCCGGACCGAGGACTCGGTCGTCGGCGCCTATCTCCGCTACTTCACCTTCCTCACCCGGGAGGAGATCCTCGAACTCGATGCGGCAACCGCAGACCACCCCGAGCGGCGCGGGGCACAGCGCCAGTTGGCCCGACTGGTGTGCTCGCTCGTCCACGGCAAGTCTGCGGCCGAGCGGGCCGAACAGGTGGCCGAGGCACTGTTCACCGAGGAGATCGCCGAGTTGGACGAGCAGTCGATCGTGGACGCCTTCTCCGACGCCCCCTCGACCCAGTTGTCACTCAGCCGACTCGCCGGCACCGGGATGCCCCTGGTCGACCTGCTGGTGGACACCGGGCTCTCGCCCTCGAAGGGACAGGCCCGGACCACGGTCGAACAGGGCGGAGCGTACGTGAACAACCGCCGCGCCGGTGACGTGGCCCAGACGGTGGGCACCGAGGATCTCGTGGGGGAGCGGTACCTGGTCATCCGGCGCGGCAAGCGCGACTACCACCTGGTCAGCTTCACCTGACCCTCGGCCGCCTCCCGGCCCGAGCCGTCCGCACCCGGGGACCGGTGGCGTAGGGGCGCGGGCGTGCCGGTCCTACACTGGCGGCCATGGTCCCCGGAGAGGCAACCCAGTCCGAGACGTCGCCGGTGCGCCTGACAGCGGGGCTGGGGGAGATCGTCCTCCCCGAGGAGCCGGAGGCGGTGAGGGCCGGGCTCGAGGCGGCGCTGGCCCAGCCCTGCGAGCGGCGACGGCACGCGGTGGCCGACGTCGTCCGGACCGAACCCCGGTCACTGGATGCGTGGGCCGCCCTCGGGTCGCTGGCTCGAGATGACGTGGAGGCGTACGCGTGTTTCCGGGTGGGCTACCACCGGGGGCTCGACGCCCTTCGGGCCGCCGGGTGGAAGGGCTCCGGACTGGTCCGGTGGGCCCACGAGCCGAACCGCGGGTTCCTCCGCTGCCTCGACGGCCTGCGGTCGGCCTCCGGATCCATCGGCGAGCACAGCGAGGAGGAGCGATGCGTGCAGTTCCTGCGCCAGCTCGATCCGTCCTGGCGGCCGGATTGGACGGGCATCCCGGCGTAGTGGCCGCCCCCTCGTCGGACGGCACCGGGCGGGGCACGCCGCTGTGGCCAGCCCTGACGGTCGTCCTGATCGCGGCTGCGGTCCTGGCCGCCTGCGCCGGACAGGACCAGTCGGGACCACCGGCCGCCCGGGTCTCCGCCTGGGTGTCCGGTGCGGGGGGTGGGTCCGCGGTCGGCACCCTCGAGGTGGACAGCCGCAATGTCGGCCTGGCCCTCTCCCGCCACGACCCGGCCGCCGCCATCAAGACGGTGTGCGCCCTACTCAGCAATGACGCCCAGGTCGCCATCGGCAACCTCCCGACGCCCGACCAGCAGCTGACCGACGACCTGAACCGCGCCTATGAGGATGCGGCGGCCGCCGGGGACGACTGCTACCAGGGCTCGTCAGGGACCGCTTCGCTGCTCCTTCGGTCCGCCGACGAGCGGAGCAGGCTGATGCCGCTGCTGGTCACTGCGCTGGAGCGCGTCGCCGCCATCACCGGGCACACCCCTTCGACGTCGACCACCCAACCGGCGGGCAACAACGACCCGTTCGGGAATTGAGGGGGGAGGTCGATGGCCCCCCGCACACCGTCCGATCACCCCGCTCCGGAGGCGTGGTAGTCGGTGGCCGCCGCCGACGGTGGCTTCGGGCCGGTTCCCGACGGTCGCGACCCGGTCCGCTACGACCAGGTCAGGCGCCGGGTGCTGTGGTCCCTCCCGACCGGACTGTTCGTCGTCGGGTCCCGGGCCGGGAACCGGCGCAACCTGATGACCTGCAATTGGGTCATGCAGATCGCCACGAGGCCAAAATTGGTCGCCGTCTCGGTGGAGCGGGGCTCGGTGACCCGCGGGCTGATCGAAGATGGGGGGGGCTTCTCGGTGAGCGTGCTGTCGAGGGCGGACCGTCCCCTCGTCCGGCGCTTCGTCAGGCCGGTGGACGCCGACGCCGTGGAGCTGGACGCCCAGGGGGCTGCCACCTCGCTGAAGGGGGAGCCCGTCTTCGAGGTGGCCGGGGGGCTGCCGTGCCTCGTCTCGGCCGTGGCGTGGTTGTCGTGTGAGGTGCGGCGGGTCTGCTGCTGGGACGGGGATGCTCCCGACGGTGCCCCCAGCCACGTTCTCGTCGTCGGAGAGGTCGTCGATGTCGGTGAGACCCTGGCGGATTCTGGGAGCGGGCATCCTGGTGTCCTCCGCATGGAGGACACCAGGATGAACTACGGAGGATGAGTGGCGCCCGACGGTTGCCGTCGGCCGGATCGGATCTTCGCCCCCCTGGTCTCGCCGGCCGAGGGCCGGTTCCCGGCTTCGGGACCGGCGGGTCAGGGGCGGTCGGGTGCCGGGTCCGGCCGCAGGTCGATCTTGAGCGTCAGGATCCCGTTCTCCATGCTGGGCTCGGCGTCCCCGAGCATGGCGAAGTCCATGAAGTCGGCCTGGGCCTGCCGCTTGAACCGCTCGCGGTCGGCGCCCTCGATCGGGGGGAGGCCGCGGGCCCTGACCGCATCGGCCCTGGCCCGGAACCGATCCACCATGGCCTGGGGGTCGAATTGGTCGGGCATGGCCCGATGGTACCGGTCGGGCCGGTGCGCCACGAATGAGGGAGTCCCGCACTACACTGACTGGCATTGGTGATCGGTGGTCACCCCGGGTGCAGCACAGACGGGGGCCGCGCCACCGCAGGTGGGGCTAGGAGTTCGTTGCCGTGAAGAAGGGACGCCATCGCCGCTTCGAAGAAGCGCGCAGTTTGAAGCGGTCCGTCGCGACCGATTCGCGGCGCTGCCCCGAGTGCGGAGCCGAGCCCGATGACAAGCATGCCTCGTGGTGCCTGGCCACCGAGGACGACTACGACGAGATCCTCGGCACCGCTCCGAAGGACGCCTCCTTCGCCGAGGACGACCCCCTGGCCGAGTAGATCCCGGGTCGCCCGAGCAGCTCAGCGGCGGACCGTCGGGTGGGGCAGGAGTGTCACCCGGGCCCTCGGGGCCGACCGTCCCTCGAGGTAGGCGACCAGGGCCCGGACGACCTTCCTCCCGGCCATCGCCTCCAGCTCGGCGCGCATGGTCACGTACACCGGCTCGTGGCCCACGAACGCCTCGGGGTCCTCGGTGCACCACCAGTGGAACTCCTCGCCGCCCTCTCCCCAGTGGCGCCGGTCCCACTGCCGGACCACCGACGTCACGTGGCCGTCGGCCGCCGTTTCGTCCTCGCGCCGTAGCGGCAGTTGCCAGCACACCTCCGGCTTCAGATCGACGTGGCTCCGACCCTGCCGCTCGGCCGACAGGTGCAGCGCGCAGCCCGCGCCGGCCGGGAATCCGGGGCGATTGAGGAAGATGCAGGCGTCGTCGACCAACCGGGTCCCCAGCTCCCCGTCCGGGAGCTTCTTGACGACGCCCTTTTGCCCCTGCTTGTGGAACTGCCAGAGGTCCGGGGTCAGGTCGGCCGCCGCCCGCTCCACGGCGCGTGCGTCCTTCTTGCCGGTGAAGTGGGCCCCGTATGAGCAACAGCCCTGGACCAGCTCCGGCGAGGGTCCGGTCAGGACACCCTGGCATCCCTGCCCGAAGATGCAGGTCCAGGCGCTGACCAGGAACGTCACATCGAAGAGCCAGGTCCGCTCCTCATCTGGATCGTCGAAACTGACCCATTCGTGGGCATTTTCCGGGACACGCTTGTGGGCCGACGGCACGCCCTTATGATGACAGGCATGAGTGAAGACCGTGAGGACGTCCTCGCCGTGCTGACCATCACCCCCGGGGCGCGGGCGACCGTGTTGGAGGTGTTGGCCGATGAGTCCGAGTCCGACACGTTGGCGCTCTGGCTCGAGATCAGCGGTGAGAGCAACGGGGCGTATGCCTACGACATGTACTTCCAGGCCCTGGCCGACGCCGCCGGGGGCGACGTCGTGCAGCACGGGGACGACCTCACCGTCGTGGTGCCCCGGGCCAGTGCCGACCGGCTCCAGGGTGCCACGTTGGACTTCGTCACCGACGCCTCGGGGGAGGGCGGTCTGGTCATCGTCAATCCGAACACCCCTCCGGCCCCGACACCCCGGGGGCTGCGCTCGGGCCCCGAGGTGGACCTGTCCGATCCGTTGGCCCAGCGGGTGGTCTCCGTCCTCGACGAACAGGTGAACCCGAGCATCGCCGCCCATGGCGGCCGTGCCGACCTGGTCGCGGTCGAGGACGCTTCGGTGTACCTGCGCCTCAGCGGGGGCTGCCAGGGGTGTGGCATGGCCAAGGCCACCCTCTCCCAGGGCATCGAGGTCATCTTGCGCGAGGCCATTCCCGAGCTGGCCAACATCGTCGATGTGACCGACCACGCCGACGGGACCAACCCCTACTACGAACCGGCCCTCTAGCCGCCCGACCTCCCGCCCGCGCTGATCGGGGTGCCGCCCGGGCATCCGGGGGCC
>Ga0307373_10010970_pt1 | contig 13226 bp, 11 predicted proteins | sample OX2MG_FD_202534 | JGI IMG/M metagenome (GOLD analysis project Ga0307373, IMG submission 202534) | Soil microbial communities from Risofladan, Vaasa, Finland - OX-2 | ecosystem: Environmental > Terrestrial > Soil > Coastal area > Acid sulfate soil | place: Finland: Risofladan, Vaasa | collected... | reverse complement strand
GCCGGAGAAACCTGACCCGGGCGCAAGACTTCTTATAGAATGCGGGCTCCACCTTGGAGGAGGGGATCAAGATGACTCGCATGCACAGGCTCGCGGCGGCGCTCGCCGTCGCGGGCGCGCTCGGCGCGCAGCCGGCATCCGCCGACACCACGCTCACCATGTCGTCCTGGGTGCCGCCCAGCCACCCGCTCACCAGCGTGTTCCTGGTGGGCTGGGCGAAGGAGGCCGAGAAGGTCACCGGCGGACGGGTGAAATTCCAGATGCTGCCCAAGGCGCCGGTCGCGCCCCCGGGAACGTTCGACGCGGTGCACGAAGACCTGGTCGACATGTCGTACGTGACCGCGAGCTACACGCCGGCGCGCTTCGTGCTCACGCGCATGGCCGAGCTGCCGGGCGGCGGGCCCACCGCGACCATCAATTCGCTCGCCTATTCGAAGATCCACTGGAAGTACTTCCAGAAGGTCGGCGAGTACAAGGGCGTGCACCTGCTGGGCGTGTTCACCCACGGCCCCGGGCAGATCTTCAACAGCAAGCGCGCGATCAACACCGTGTCGGACCTGAACGGCCTGAAGATCCGCACCGGCGGCGGCGTGGCCGACGACATGGGCAAGGCCTTCGGCGCCTCGCTGCTGTTCAAGCCGGCGCCGCAGTCCTACGAGCTGCTCAAGGAAGGCGTGGCCGACGGGGTGTTCTTCCCGCTGGAGTCGCCGAAGTCGTTCCACCTCGAGAAGCTGATCCGCTACGCGACCATCTTTCCGCACGGCTTCTACTACTCCTCGTTCGGCTTCTTCATGAACGAGGACAAGTGGAACGCGCTGCCGCAGCAGGACAAGGACGCGCTCAACAAGATCTCCGGCGACTACGTCGCGCGCGCGGCCGGCCAGATGTGGGACGCCGCCGACGCCGCGGGGCTCGCGGCGATCAAGGCCGCGGGCGTGCAGATCACCTACGCCAGCCCGGCGTTCGAGAAGGCGATGCTCGAGAAGGCGCAGCCGATCATCCAGGCCTGGATCAAGGCCGCGGACGCGAAAGGCGTCGACGGCGCCAAGGCGCTGGACGCGTTCCACGCCGAGGTCAGGCAACTCGAAGCCACGACGAAGAAGTGAGGACGGGGCGCGCGGCGGCTGCCCGCCGCGCGCCGCGCTCCCGGCGCGGCGCCCGACCCCGGCCGCGCCGCGCTTCGCCCTGCTCCCAGTGAATCCGCCCCGCTTGCCGCGTATCGGCCGCTTCGCCAGGCGCTTCGAGGCCGCGCTCGGCCTCGTGGTCGGCGCGCTGCTGCTCGCCATGATGCTGCTCACCTTCGTCGACGTCATGGGGCGCTACCTGTTCAACCACTCGGTGCCGGGAGGATTCGAGATTACCGAGATCCTGATGGCGATGCTGATCTTCGCGGGGTTGCCCCTCGTGTCGCGCCGCGAGGAGCATGTCAGCGTCGATCTGGCCGACCACCTGATGCCGCCGCGCCTGCGGCGTGCCGTGCGCGCGACCGTGGAGGCCGCGGCGGGCATCCTGCTTCTCGGCCTCGCCTACCTGATGTGGCACAAGGCGCGCAAGGTCGCCGCCTACGGCGACACGACCACCGTGCTCCAGATCCACTACGCACCGTTCGTGTACGCGATCGTGTTCTTTCTCGTCGTCGCGGGGCTGGTGCACCTGCTGAACCTGTTCGCGCCCGCCTCGCCCGAGGGCGCGCGCAAGGACGAGCTGGTCTGAAGGGCCGCGGCGCGCGATGACCCAGGCCCTGATCGCATTCGCGGCGATGCTCGCGCTCACCTTCGCGCGCGTGCCGATCGCCTTCGCGATGGGCGTGGTGGGCATCGCGGGCACCGCGCTGCTGAAGGGCTGGTCGCCGGCGCTGGCGATGGCGACCGAGGTCACCTACGAGACCGGCTTCAGCTACCTGTTCTCGGTGGTGCCGCTGTTCATCCTGATGGGCACCTTCGTCACCCGCGCGGGCATGGCCGAAGAGCTGTATGCGGCCTGCTACGCGTTCATCGGGCACCGCCGCGGCGGCCTCGCCATGGCCACGATCGGGGCCTGCGGCGGCTTCGGCGCCATCTGCGGCTCGAGCCTCGCCACCGCGGCCACCATGTCGCAGGTGGCGATGCCCTCGATGCGCAAGTTCGGCTACAGCCCGGCGCTCGGCGCCGGCTCGATCGCGGCCGGCGGCACGCTCGGCATCCTGATCCCACCCTCGACCGTGATGGTGATCTACGGGATCCTCACCAACACCAGCATCGGCAAGCTGTTCGCCGCCGGCGTGCTGCCCGGCCTGATCGGCATCCTGTTCTACATCGGCGCCGTGCAATGGACCACCTGGCGCGATCCGAAAGCCGGCCCGCCGGGCGAGCGCGTGCCCTGGAAGCAGCGCATGGCCACGTTGCGCGGCATCGGCCCCTTCCTCGGCATGGCGGCGGTGCTGATCGCGCTCGCCAGGGCCGGCGTGCTGCAGCCCGACGACGCGATGGTGCTCGGTGCGCTCGGCACCATGGCGCTGGCGTTCGTGTACAAGGGCGTGATCAGCGTGGTCGCGCTGTTCACCCTGGTGATGGGCGGGATCTACGGCGGCGTGTTCACGCCGACCGAGGCCGCGGGCGTCGGCGCGACCGGCGCGTTCGCGTTCGCGCTCGCCCGCCGGCGCCTGAGCTGGAACGTGCTGTACCACGTGCTGATGGAGTCGGGGCGCACGACCGCGATGCTGTTCGTGATCCTGATCGGCGCGATGATCTTCGCGAATTTCATCAACTACACCAGCATGCCGGGCGACCTGCGCCACTTCGTGCACCAGTTCGAGATCCGCCCGCTCCTGGTGGTCGCCGCGATCTGCGTGATCTACATCCTGCTCGGCTGCGTGCTGGAAAGCATCTCGATGATCCTGCTCACGGTGCCGGTGTTCTACCCCCTGGTGCAGCACCTCGGCTTCGACCTGGTGTGGTTCGGCATCGTGGTGGTGGTGGTGACCGAGATCAGCCTGATCACGCCGCCGGTCGGCATGAACGTGTTCGTGCTGCGTACCCTGCTCCCCGACGTGCCCACGCGCACCGTGTTCCGGGGAGTGCTGCCGTTCATCGTGGCCGACTTCTTCCGCCTCGCGCTGCTGGTCGGCGTGCCGGCGATCTCGCTCCTGCTGCCCAAGTACATGGGCTGACCACGGCCCCGCCTTGGGGCCTTGCCCGCTCATACCCCATGGGGTATAATGGCGGCCTGTATCCGAGCTGCGAGGCCGGTCCCATGGCGGTCATCCGCGACGAGCGTCACAAGAAGGAACTGATCCTGCGCCTGCGCCGCATCGAGGGGCAGCTGCGCGGCATCCAGGCGATGATCGAGCAGGGCGCCGAGTGCGACCAGGTCACGCAGCAGCTCTCGGCTTCGCGCCGCGCGCTCGACAAGGCGTTCTTCAACGTGCTCGCCTGCTCGCTGCAGGTCGCACCGGAGCAAGGCGCGAAGGCCGGCAGCGAAGAGCGCATCCAGCAGGCGGCCGAGCTGCTCGCGAAGTTCGGCTGACTTGCCGGGCGCAAGCGCGGGCGCTTAGAATTCGCCTCCCGCGGGTGGTTAGCTCAGCGGTAGAGCACTGCCTTCACACGGCAGGGGCCACTGGTTCGATCCCAGTACCACCCACCATCGGTTCCGCTTCGGCTTGCGCGCCGCGCCGCGGCCACTGGGCGATCCCGATGAGCGAATTGCACCGCCTGGCATGAGCGCCGTTCTCGAGTTCCTGCTGCCCTGGGACTTCTCGCCCCTGGCGTTTCTCGCCTGGAGCCTGAGCGCCCTGCTCTACGTGCGCGGCTTGCGGCGCACGCCGCCCGCCCGGCGTCCGCGCGCGGCGCGCAGCACGGCCTACTTCGCCGGCGGCGCGCTGATGTATTTCGTGCTGCAGACCAAGTACGAGTACCTGTCCACGCACATGTTCTTCCTGCACATCCTGCAGCAGTTCGCGGTGCACCACCTGGGGCCGTTCCTGGTCGCGCTTTCCTGGCCGCAGGCGGTGCTCGCGCGCGCCGTGCCGCAGATGCCGGGCGTGCGCGCAACGCTGGCCGCCCTCGGACGCCAGCCGCTCGCGCGCGCGCTCTACGCGAGCGTGCAGAACCGCTTCGTCGCGCCCGCGATCTTCGTCGGGCTGATCGTGTTCTGGCTGCTGCCGGGGGTGCACTTCGACGCGATGCTGAGCGCCAGGCTGTACTGGTGGATGAACTGGAGCATGCTCATCGACGGCCTGCTGCTCTGGTTTCTGGTGCTCGATCCGCGCTCGCAGCGCGACGGCGCGCTGCTGAGCTACGGGGCGCGCATGACGATGGTGCTGGCGATGATGCTCCCGGAAATGCTGATCGGCGCCTACATCGCGCTCTCGGGGCGCGATCTGTACAACGTCTACGACGTGTGCGGCCGCGCCTGGAGCATGTCGGCGCGTGCCGACCAGGCGCTCGGCGGGCTGATCCTGTGGGTGCCGGTGGCGACGCTCGACCTGCTCGCGTTCCTGGTGCTGCTGCGCCTGGTATTGCGCGCGAGCGGCGCAGCGGCCGTGCCGGCGCGCGGCTGAGGCGCGCAGCGCGCGTAGACTCCCGCCTATGCAACCCGCGATCCGCGACCGGTGCGACCCCCAGGAGCGCGCCGAGGTGGCGGCCTTGCTGGCGGTGCTGCCGCCCGAGCACCCGGCGCGCGAGGCCTGCGCCCGCGGCACCGACACGATCGCGCTGACGCACCTGGTCGCCGACCGGCCCGAGCTGGTGGAAGCCCTCAAGCAAGCGTTCCTCGCGGGCTACGCGCGGCTGCTCGAGGGCTCGGGCGGGTTCCGGCCGTTCTGAGCGCATGTGCGGGCGCTACGTCAGCCCCGACCGAGCGGCGATCGAGCGGGCCTGGCAGATCGGGCGCTCCAACGGCAATCCGTTCAGGCAGCGCTACAACGTCCTGCCGACCACCACGGTGCCGATTCTGCGCGCGGGAGCGGCGGGCTTCGAGCTGAGCGAGGCACGCTGGGGACTGATCCCGTCCTGGTGGAAGGAGGCGAAGCCGCCGCGGTCGACCTTCAACGCGCGCGCCGAAGAGGCGGCCGGCAAGCCGGCCTGGCGGCAGCCCTACCGGCACTCGCGCTGCCTGCTGCCCGCCGTGGGCTGGTACGAATGGCAGGCGCTCGAGTCGGTGGACGCGGCGACCGGCGAAGTGCGGCGGGCCAAGCAGCCGTTCTTCATCCATGCGGCTGACAGGCGCCTGATCTGCTTTGCCGGCCTGCTGAGCGTGCGCGGCGTGCAAGGGGCCGAGCAGCTGAGCTGCGCGATCCTCACCCGGGCGGCCGCGGGGCGCGCCGCCGAAGTGCACGAGCGCATGCCGGTGGTGCTGCCCGAGGCCGCGTTCGGGAACTGGCTCGCGCCGGACGTGACCAACCTTGAGGAGGTCGCGAACCTGCTCGGTCGTGCGCGGGCGGACTTCGAGTACTATCGGGTCGGCACCCGCCTGAACGCCGCGAAGACCGACGACGCGGAGCTGATGCAGCCGCTGCAGTAGCGCCGCGCAAGCCGCGTCCGGGATGGCGGTCAGAACGCGCGACGGCGCGTAGGCATGGAGTGACGCAAACATGAAACGCTCGCTGCAAGCCGCTTTATTGCTCGGCGCCCTCGCGGGCTGCGCGGGCATCCCGAGCCAGGAAGGATTCGGCCGCATCGTCGGCTCGTGGCAGGGACGCAACGTCAACGAGCTGATCGCCGCGTGGGGTCCGCCGGCCGGCACCTACCGCATGCCCGACGGCAATTCGATGTACACGTATCACGAGGGGCAGATCGTCGCCAGCTCGTGCACCGTGAATTTCACGGTCGATCGCGCGCAGCGCATCGTCGGCTGGCGCTTCGCGGGCAGCGCATGCCGCGCGGTGTCCCCGCGCTGACGCCGCAGCGCTCGCACGTGCGGTCGGCCGTCCGGGCACGCGGCCGCACCCTGGCATGGAGCGAAGCGTCGTGTTGACCGGCCAGGACATCTATCTTTTCCGCGAGGGCACGCACGCTCGCCTGTACGACAAGCTCGGCTGCCACCTGGCGGCCGGCGGCGAAGGCGCGCGCTTTGCGCTCTGGGCGCCGAACGCGCGCGCGGTGTCGGTGGTCGGCGACTGGAACGGCTGGGACCCGAAGTCCGATCCGCTCGACGCGCGCCCGGACGGCAGCGGGATCTGGGAAGGCTTCGCGCCTCGGGTGCGCCGCGGACAGACCTACAAGTTCCGCATCGTTTCGAACCTCAACGCTCACGTCGCCGAGAAGGCCGATCCGTTCGCGTCGTGCGCCGAGTGCCCGCCGGCCACCGCGTCGCGCGCCTGGACGCTGGAGTACGACTGGGGCGACGCCGAATGGATGGCCGCGCGCCGCGCACGCAACGCGCTCGACGCGCCGATCGCCATCTACGAGGTCCATCTCGGCAGCTGGCGGCGCGGCGCGGACGGGGCATTTCTGGGCTACCGCGAGACCGCGCGGCAGCTCGCCGACTACGTCCTCGAGTGCGGCTTCACGCACGTCGAGCTGCTGCCGATCACCGAGCACCCGTTCTACGGCTCGTGGGGCTACCAGACCACGGGCTACTTCGCCCCCACGGCACGCTACGGCACGCCGCAGGACTTCATGTATTTCGTCGACACGCTGCACCAGCGCGGCATCGGCGTGATCCTCGACTGGGTGCCGTCGCACTTCCCGACCGACGCGCACGGGCTGGGGTTCTTCGACGGCACCCACCTGTACGAGCACGCCGATCCGAAGCAGGGCTTCCACCCGGAGTGGAGCTCGAGCATCTTCAACTACGGGCGCAACGAGGTGCGCGGCTTCCTCACCTCGAGCGCGCTGTTCTGGCTGGACAAGTACCACGTCGACGGGCTGCGCGTGGACGCGGTCGCCTCGATGCTGTACCTGGACTACGCGCGCAAGGAAGGCGAGTGGATCCCGAACCGCTACGGCGGCAACGAGAACCTGGAGGCGATCCAGTTCCTGCGCACCCTGAACGAGGCCGTGTACCGCGACCACCCCGACGCCATGACCATCGCCGAGGAGTCCACCGCCTGGCCGATGGTGTCGCGCCCGACCTACGTCGGCGGCCTGGGCTTCGGCATGAAGTGGAACATGGGCTGGATGCACGACACGCTCGCCTACATGCAGAACGACCCGATCCACCGCAAGTTCCACCAGGATCAGCTCACCTTCTCGCTCATCTACGCGTTCAACGAGAACTTCGTGCTGCCGCTGTCGCACGACGAGGTGGTGCACGGCAAGGGCTCGCTCGCCGGCAAGATGCCCGGCGACGCCTGGCAGCAGTTCGCCAGCCTGCGCGCGCTGTACGGCTACATGTGGGCTCACCCCGGCAAGAAGCTGCTGTTCATGGGCGGCGAGTTCGGCCAGCGCCGCGAGTGGGCGCACGAGGAGGCGCTCGAATGGTGGGTGAGCGCGATGCCGGAGCACGCCGGGCTGCGGCGCTGGGTGACCGACATGAATCGGGTGTACCGCGCCGAGCCCGCCTTGCACCAGGTGGACTTCAGCCACGAAGGCTTCGAGTGGATCGACTGCAGCGACGCGCAATCGAGCGTCATCGCGTTCCTGCGCAAGCCGCGCTCCGGCGGCGCTGCGCTGCTGGTCGCGTGCAACTTCACGCCGATACCGCGCACCAACTACGTGCTCGGCGTGCCGCGCGGCGGCTACTGGCGCGAGATCCTGAACAGCGACGCGCGCGACTACGGCGGCGCGGGCTGGGGCAACCTCGGCGGCGTCGAGGCCGCTCCGGTCGCGGCGCACGGCCAGCCCTGCTCGCTGGGCCTCACCTTGCCGCCGCTGTCCGTGCTGTACCTGAGGAGCGAGGCACATGGCTGAGGCCGCCAGCGGGCTGCCGGCGCACGACGGCCGCGTGCGCGCGGTGATCGACGCGGTACGTCCGGCGATCGACGACGGGCGCTTCGCGCTCAAGCGCATCGCGGGCGATCGCTTCACGGTCGAGGCCGACTGCTTCGCCGACGGGCACGACGCGCTGCGCGCCGTGCTGCGCTGGCGCGCCGAGACCGACGTCGAGTGGCGCGAAGTGGAGATGCAGCCGCTCGGTAACGACCGCTGGCGCGCCGAGCTCCTCGCCGGCGCGCCCGGGCGCTACCGCTATACCGTCAGCGCCTGGGTCGACCACTTCCAGACCTGGCTCAAGGAGTTGCTGCGGCGCGAGGAGGCCGGCGACATCCGCCTCGCCGCGCTCGCCGGCGCGGCGCTGGTCGATGAATGCGCCGCGCGCGCCAGGGGCGCCGCGCGCAAGCGCCTCGCCGAGTGGGCCGCGCGCATGCGCACGGCGACCGATCTCGAACCCGCCGAGCTCAAGACCGTGTGCCTGGAGGAGCCGCTGCTCGAGCTCGCCGCGCGCTTTCCCGAGCGCAGCCTGGCGGCGAGCTGGCCGCTCGAGCTGCCGTTGGTGGTGGACCGCGAGCGCGCGCGCTTCGGCAGCTGGTACGAGATGTTTCCCCGCTCCGCCGCAGCCGAGCCGGGGCGCCACGGCACCCTGCGCGACTGCGAAGCGCGTCTGCCCTACCTCGCCGAGCTCGGCTTCGACGTGCTGTACCTGCCGCCGATCCACCCGATCGGGCGCGCGCAGCGCAAGGGCCGCAACAACACGCTCGCCGGCGGACCCGAAGACGTCGGCAGCCCGTGGGCGATCGGCGCCGAAGAGGGCGGGCACAAGTCTGTGCACCCGGCGCTCGGCACGCTGGAAGACTTCGGCAGCCTGCTGGCGAAGGCCGGCGCGCTCGGCATCGAGATCGCGCTCGACATCGCCTTCCAGTGCGCCCCCGACCATCCGTACGTCAAGGCGCACCCGCAATGGTTCCGCCGGCGCCCCGACGGCAGCGTGCAGTACGCGGAGAACCCGCCCAAGAGGTACCAGGACATCTACCCGTTCGACTTCGAGACCGCGGACTGGCGCTCCCTGTGGGCGGAGCTGAAGAGCGTGTTCGATTTCTGGATCGGGCAGGGGGTGAAGATCTTCCGCGTCGACAACCCGCACACCAAGTCGTTCGCGTTCTGGGAGTGGGCGATCGACGCGGTCAGGCGCGAGCATCCGGAAGTGATCTTCCTCGGCGAGGCCTTCACCCGCAGCAAGGTGATGCACCGCCTGGCCAAGCTCGGCTTCACGCAGTCCTACACCTACTTCGCCTGGCGCAACACCAGGGCCGAGCTGGCCGAGTACTTCAGCGAGCTCGCGCACGGGCCGGGACGCGAGTACTTCCGTCCCAACGCCTGGCCGAACACCCCCGACATCCTCACCGAGACGCTGCAGTTCGGCGGGCGCGGTGCGTTCATGGCGCGGCTGATCCTCGCCGCCACCCTGTGCGCGAACTACGGCATCTACGGCCCGGCATTCGAGCTGCTCGAGTGCGAGCCGCTCGAGCCCGGCAGCGAGGAGTACCGCGACTCGGAGAAATACCAGCTGCGCCACTGGGATCTGGAGCGGTCCGACAGCCTGCACGCGCTGATCGCGCTGGTGAACCGCATCCGGCGCGACAATCCGGCGTTGCAGTCGGACTGGAGCCTGCGCTTCTTCCCCACCGACAACGAGCAGCTGCTGTGCTATGCCAAGTCGACCGAGGACGGCGCCAACCAGATCGTCACCGTGGTGAACCTCGACCCGCGCAACGTGCACTCCGGATGGATCGAGCTCGACCTCGCCGCGCTCGGCATCGCCGCCGAGCGGCCCTACCAGATGCACGACCTGATCACCGGCGCGCGCTTCCTGTGGCAGGGCCCGCGCAACTTCGTGCAGCTTGATCCGCAGCGCGTCCCGGCGCACATCTTCCGCGTGCGGCGCCGCGTGCGCCGCGAGCAGGACTTCGACTACTTCGCCTGAAGCGATGGACGCGACCGACACGGAAGCCCTGCTGCCCGATCCGCCGCTCCAAGCCACGCCCGCGGACGCGCTCTGGTACCGCGACGCGGTGATCTACCAGCTGCACGTCAAGGCATACCTCGATTCCAACGCAGACGGCATCGGCGACTTCCACGGCCTGACCTCCAGGCTCGACTACGTCAAGGAGCTCGGGGTCAACACCATCTGGCTGCTGCCCTTCTACCCCTCGCCGCTCAGGGACGACGGCTACGATGTCGCCGATTACCGCAACGTGCACCCGCAGTACGGCACGCGCAGCGATTTCCGCGCCTTTCTGCGCGAGGCGCACCGGCGCGGCCTGCGGGTGATCACCGAGCTGGTGATCAACCACACCTCCGACGCGCACCCCTGGTTCCAGGCCGCGCGCCGCGCGCCCGCCGGGTCGTCCAAGCGCGACTTCTACGTCTGGAGCGACAGCGACCAGAAGTACCAGGGCACGCGCATCATCTTCAGCGACACCGAGAAGTCGAACTGGACTTGGGACCCGGTGGCGAAGGCCTACTACTGGCACCGCTTCTTCAGCCACCAGCCGGACCTCAACTTCGACAACCCGAACGTACTCAAGGCGGTGATGCGCAGCATGCGCTTCTGGCTCGACATGGGCGTGGACGGGTTCCGGCTGGACGCCATTCCGTATCTGGTGGAGCGCGAAGGCACCAGCAACGAGAACCTGCCCGAGACCCACGCGCTGATCAAGACCATCCGGGCGATGCTCGATGCGCGCTATCCGGGGCGCCCGCTGCTCGCCGAGGCCAACCAGTGGCCCGAGGACGTGCGCGAGTACTTCGGCGACGGCGACGAATGCCACATGGCCTACCACTTCCCGCTGATGCCGCGCATCTACATGGCGATCGCGCAGGAGGACCGCCACCCGGTGGTCGAGATCATGCAGCAGACGCCCGACATCCCGGATAGCTGCCAGTGGGCGATCTTCCTCAGGAACCACGACGAGCTCACCCTCGAGATGGTGACCAGCAAGGAGCGCGACTACATGTACCGCATGTACGCGGCCGATCCGCGCGCGCGCATCAACCTGGGCATCCGGCGGCGCCTCGCGCCGCTCATGGAGAACGACTTCGACCGCATCAAGCTCATGAACAGCCTGCTGCTGTCGATGCCGGGCTCGCCGATCATCTACTACGGCGACGAGATCGGCATGGGCGACAACATTTTCCTCGGCGACCGCGACGGGGTCCGGACGCCCATGCAGTGGAGCCCGGACCGCAACGCCGGGTTCTCGCGCGCCGACCCGCAGCGCCTGTTCCTGCCGCCGATCATGGACGCCATCTACGGCTTCGAGGCGGTGAACGTCGAGGCACAGCAGCGCGAGCCCTCCTCGCTGCTCAACTGGATGAAGCGCATGCTCGCGGTGCGCAAGACCAGCCAGGCCTTCGGCCGCGGTCGCCTCACGCTGCTCAACCCCGGCAACCGCAAGATCCTTGCCTACCTGCGCGAATACGGCGAGGAGGCGCTGTTGTGCGTGGCGAACCTCGGCCGCTCGGCGCAGCCGGTCGAGCTGCGCCTGGAGGCCTACCGCGGGCGGGTGCCGGTCGAGCTGCTCGGGCGCACCGCGTTCCCGCCCATCGGCGAGCTGCCCTACCTGCTCACTCTGCCCGCGCACGGCTTCTACTGGTTCCGCCTGGCCACCGACGTCGAGGTGCCGAGCTGGCACGAGGAGCGACTGGCGCCCGAAGAACTGCCGATGCTGGTGCTGTTCGACGGCTGGACCAGCTTCTTCCGCGACCGCGTGGTGCCGTGGCGCATCGCCATGGCGCAGAAGGTGCGCGCCCAGCTCGAGGAGAAGGCGCTGCCGCGCTTCATCGAGGCGCAGCGCTGGTACGCGTCCAAGGGCGAGAGCGTGACGCGCGCGCGGCTCGTCGATCACGTGCTCTGGCAGGTCGAGGAGCGCGACTGGCTGATCACGCTCGCGGAGGTCGAGGGCCCCGCCGAGCCCGCCAGCTACGTCATGCCGCTCGCCCTCGCCTGGGAAGATCGCGAAGAGGAGCGCCTGCGCGCGCTCACGCAGGCCGCCGTGGCGAAGGTGCGCCAGCAGGCGAACGTCGGCGTGCTGGCCGACGCGCTCGCCGACGAGGCGTTCTGCCGCGCGCTGGTGGGGGCGATCGGCGCCGGGCGCGAGCTCGCGAGCGCGCGCGGCGCGCTGCGCTTCACCCCCACCGCGGCGTTCGCCGCGATCGCCGGCGGGGATTACGGCGCGCTGAGCGCCGGCCGCCCGGCGGCGCAGAGCACCAACAGCATCGTGCTGCTAGGCGAGCGCCTGTTCCTCAAGGTGTACCGGCGGCTGCGCAGCGGGGTGAACCCGGAGCTCGAGGTCGGGCGCTTCCTGACCGAGGTCGCGCACTTCACCCACTGCGTGCCGGTCGCCGGCGCGGTCGAGTACGTCGGCGCCGACGGCGCCGCGATGACGCTCGCGCTGCTGCAGGCCTACGTGCCGAACCAGGGCGACGGCTGGAGCTACACGCTCGATTACCTGGAGCGCTACCTGGAGGCGCGGCGCACCGCGCCCGACGCGCCGCCCGAGGACGTGCACGGCGCCTACCTGTCGCTGGTGCACACGCTGGGCGTGCGCAGCGCGGAGCTGCACCTGGCGCTGGCGCTGCGCAGCGGCGATCCGGCCTTCGACCCCGAGCCAGTCGGCGCCGAAGACCTGGCGGCCTGGAAGCACAACGTGCGCCACGAGGCGCTCGAGACCCTCGAGCTGCTCGAGCGCCGCAGCGGCCAGCTTTCGGTGCCCGCGCACCTGGACGCGCAGGCGCTGCTCGAGCGCCGCCGCGAGCTGCTGGCGCGCATCGACGCCTGCACGCTGCCGCAGGACCACGCGCTCAAGACCCGGTTCCACGGCGACTACCACCTCGGCCAGGTGCTGCTGAGCGCCAACGACTTCGTGATCATCGATTTCGAGGGCGAGCCCGGGCGCCCGTTCGAGGCGCGCCGCGCCAAGCACTCGCCCCTGCGCGACGTCGCGGGCATGCTGCGCTCCTTCGATTACGCGCGCTGGGCCGCGCTGCGCCGCGTCACCCACGAGACCGAGGACGCCGGCCCGCTCGCCGATCCGGCGCGCGCCTGGCTGGACCAAGCGCGTGCGACGTTCCTGCGCGCCTACGCCGAGGTCGCCGGGACGAGCGAGCTGTACGCCTCGTTCGAGGAGGCGCGCGGCCTGCTCGCGCTGTTCGAGCTGGAGAAGGCGCTCTACGAGCTGCGCTACGAGATCGGCAACCGCCCCGACTGGGTGCGCATTCCGCTGCAGGGCATTTTCGGGCTGCTCGACGCGTGAGGCGCGCCGCGCGGGGCACCAACCAGCAACCAAGGAGGAAGCCATGGACCAGGTGAGC
>Ga0307373_10010969_pt1 | contig 13227 bp, 11 predicted proteins | sample OX2MG_FD_202534 | JGI IMG/M metagenome (GOLD analysis project Ga0307373, IMG submission 202534) | Soil microbial communities from Risofladan, Vaasa, Finland - OX-2 | ecosystem: Environmental > Terrestrial > Soil > Coastal area > Acid sulfate soil | place: Finland: Risofladan, Vaasa | collected... | reverse complement strand
GGCCAGGCGGAGCGCCGGCCGCCGCCGACCTGGAGCCGGGACGACCGCTGGTGTTCCGTCATGCCACGGTGCTGACCATGGACGACACCCACCGGGTCGAGCAGGACGCAGACGTGCTGATCTCCGGGGACCGGATCAGCGCGGTCGGCAAGAACCTCGCGGTGCCTGAGGGAACAACGGAGATCGACGCGACAGGCGGCATCCTGATGCCGGGGATGATCGACACGCACCGGCACATGTGGCAGACGGCGATGCGCGGCTACGGCGCCGACTGGACGCTGACCCAGTACTTCGTGTGGAACTACCTGCAGTGGGGAAAGTCGTTCCGGCCGCAGGACATCTACGCGGGCAACCTGCTCAGCGGGATCGAGGCCATCGACGCTGGCGTCACGACCTCCGTGGACTGGTCGCACAATCTTCAGACGATCGACCACGCCGAGGCCGCGGTCGACGCCCTGCAGGAGGTGCCCGGTCGGTTCGTGCTCGCCTACGGCAACATCCAGGCGGCGCCGTGGGAGTGGTCGGCCGCGCCGGAGTTCCGTGACTTCGTCGCCAGGCGATTCAGCGGCGGCAGCGACATGCTCGGCTTCCAGATGGCCTTCGACGTTCCCCCGGCCAGCCCTGATTTCCCGGAGAAGGCAGCGTTCGAGGTGGCCCGCGACCTGAACGTGCCGGTGACCACCCACGCCGGCGTGTGGAAGGTGACCACCGACGACGGCATCCGGCTCATGCACGAGCACGGGTTCATGAACGAGCGCACCATCTACGTGCACGCGGCGAGCCTGTCGTCCGACTCGTACCACCGGATCGCGGCGACCGGCGGATCTGCCTCGCTGTCCACCGAGAGCGAGCAGAGCGCTGGGCAGGGTTACCCGCCGACCTGGAAGCTGCGCGAGCACGGCATCGGCGTCTCGCTGTCGATGGACACCAGCGTCTGGTGGAGCGCTGACCTGTTCTCGGCCATGCGGGCTACGCTGAGCGCGGACCGCGCCATGGAGCATCTGGAGGCGCACAGCCGGGACGAGACCGTGACCCACCACAAGCTGCGGGCCGAGCAGGTCGTGGACTGGGCGACCCGCGGCGGCGCCAGGGCGCTCGGCCTGGACTCGCTGGCCGGGAGCCTGGAAGCTGGCAAGAAGGCGGATGTCGTCCTGATCAAGAACGACGCGTCGCCGGTGATGTTCCCGCTGCTCAACCCATATGGGCACGTCGTGTTCCAGGCCCAGCGGGGCGATGTGCACACCGTGGTGGTCAACGGCCGGGTGGTCAAGTACGACCACCGGCTGGTCGGGTCCGACCTGGCGAAGGCCAGGCAGGTGGTCGGTCAGACGGTCGAGTACCTGAAGGGCGAGCTCGGCCCGGACGCCTGGCACGACGGCATGCATCCCGAGATCCCCGAGACCCGGGTCCTCGAGAACCCCTACACCTACACCTACACGCAGGAGTAAGGCCGGTGTCGGCATGAGCCGCAGCGGACCAGCGACCATGCGGGCGGCGATCCTGCACGGGCACGGGATGCCGCCGGAGTATGGCCGGCACCTCGTGCCGCGGCGCGGTCCCGGGCAGGCGCTGATCCGGGTGTCCGCGGCGCCGGTCAACCCGCTGGACCTGCTCTGCGCCTCGGGGACCTCCTACTTTGGCGCGCCGGTGCTGCCCTACGTGCCTGGCACGCAGGGCGTCGGCGTCATCGAGGAGGCTGAGACCCTTCCGGTCGGTCAGCGGGTCTGGTTCAGCGGGAGTGCGGGCATGGCACCGGGCGACGGTGCCATGGCGGAGCTGTGCGTGGTCGACGAGGCGGCCGTGCTGCCGCTGCCCGCCACGGTGAGCGATGACCTTGTCGCCGCGCTCGGCCTGTCGGCGATCGCCGCCTGGATGGCGCTGACCTGGCGCGGGGGGCTGCAGCCCGGCGAGCATGTGCTCGTGCTCGGCGCGAGCGGAACGGTCGGGCAAGTCGGGATCCAGGTGGCGCGCCTGCACGGGGCCGGCCGGGTCGTGGCTGCCTGCCGCGATGCGCACGGCAGGCAGCGGGCGATCGAGCTCGGCGCCGATGCGGTCGTCGACCTGACCGGGGACGATCCGACGGTGATCGCTGGCCGTATGACCGAAGCTGGCGCGGGCCGGACAGACCTGGTGCTTGACCCGCTCTGGGGCGTGCCCGCCGAGGCGGCGATCCGGGTCCTGTCACCGGGCGGCCGGCTGGTCAACCTCGGCTCGTCGGCCGGCCAGCAGGCCAGCCTGTCATCGGCCACGCTGCGCAGCGGGGTGCTGTCGGTGCTCGGCTACACCAACAACGGGATCAGCGCCGAGCAGAAGGCGGCCGCGCTGTCCGAGATTCTCACCCACGCGGCCGCCGGGCGGATGGAGACCGACCGCGAGATCCTCCCGCTGGCCGAGATCGCCGCCGGCTGGGCCCGGTGCGGCAAGGCCCCGCACCAGCGGGCCGTGATGATCCCGCCCTAGCCGGGGCGGTTTCGCGAAGCCGCCGTAAGAAAAACCGGTGAGCCGGGCGGCCACCCGACTCACCGGGCCGAACCACTAACCCACCATCCAGCGAGTAAGCACAAAGGAGTCTAGCCGTGCCATCAGGACCGACGCGCAACACGACTACCTGGCGGCCGAGCAGCCGCCGTCCCCGCATCCCACGGTCAGCTACGGTGCTCGTCATCGCGGCCGCGGCTGGCCTGGCCCTCGCCGCCTGCGGCAGCAGCGGCGCGAGCCCGTCCTCGTCCGCGTCATCCGGATCCGGCGGCAAGACGCTGAGCATCGCCTACCTGTCCTTCGCCGTCGAGAACAGCTACGACGCGCCGATGCTCGCCGCCGCGCAGGCCGTGGCGGCTGACAACAATGCCACCCTGAAGGTGTTCGACGCCAACAACAGCCCGCAGACTCAGTTCTCCCAGCTGCAGGATGTCATCAACTCGGGCCAGTATCAGGGCATCATCCTGCAGCCGATCTTCGGCACTGGTCTGATCAGCCTGGTGAAACAGGCGATCAGCAAGGGCATCAAGGTCGTGAACCTGGACCAGATACTCGGCCCCGACCTGGGCACCGACAAGCCGCAGGTCGCCGGCCTGTCGGCGAACGTGACGTTCGTCCCGACCGAGATCGGCACGAAGCTCGGCAACCTGGTCGTGCAGGCCTGCAAGTCGCAGAACCTGAGCCCGTGCAAGGTCGGCTACCTCTACGACATCAAGGCGTCCGCTCTCGACGTCGCCATCCACGGGGCGTTCGCCAAGGCGATCGCCGCCGACCCGGCCGTCCAGGTGTCCGCGGAGGGTCAGAGCTTCTTCAGCCCGACCGTGGGACTGACGGCCGTGCAGAACATGCTCCAGGCCAATCCCAGCCTGAACCTCATCGTCGGCTCCGACCAGGGCATCGAGGGTGGCGCGCAGGCGCTGGCCGCCCAGCACAAGACGGGCAAGATCATCCTCGTGGGTTACGGCGCGAGCGCTGCTGCCCTGCAGGGGGTCGCATCGGGCGCCTGGTACGGAGACGTCGCTCAGGCTCCGGCGAGCGAGGGCAGGCTGGCCGTGATCGCGATGATCAAGGCCTTGCGCGACGGGAAGGACATTGGTGGCATCGACCCGGTCGCCGGCCTGCCGAACCAGGGCGTGGTCACCAAGGCGAACGCGAGCCAGTTCACCGCCGAGTGGCCGGGCTGATTGTGCCAGCCGATGACGGCATTGGCCAGGCGGGCGCGCACGTCGAACTGAAGGACGTCAGCAGGTCCTACGGCGGCGTGCGCGCCCTGGCGGCGGTGAGCCTGAGAATCCGACGTGGCTCGATTCACGCCCTTGTCGGCGAGAACGGGGCAGGCAAGTCCACGCTCGGCAAGATCATCTCCGGCGTGATCGCTCCGGACGCCGGCCAGCTGCTGCTCGATGGCAGGGTCGTCCACTTCCACTCGCCGCGGGCGGCCATCGCGAGCGGCATTGCGGCGATGGCCCAGGAGCTGTCGGTGGTTCCGGCGCTGTCGGTGGCCGAGAACGTCTTCCTGGGCGCGGAACCGCGGCAGGCCGGCTTCCTGCGCCGGCGGGAGCTGCGCGGCCGCTACGCCGAGCTGGCCACGCGGGCGGGCTTCGACCTCGACGGCATGGTGATCGCCGGCTCGCTGCGCACCGCCGATCAGCAGAAGGTCGAGATTCTCCGGGCGCTGGCCAGGAACGCGCGGCTGATCGTGATGGACGAGCCAACCGCCGCCTTGTCCCGGCCCGACGTGACCATCCTGCACGAGATCATCCGCCGGCTCGCCGGGGCCGGCACGACGATCGTGCTCGTGTCGCACTTCCTCGGCGAAGTGCTCGAGCTCGCCGATGACATCACCGTCTTGCGAGACGGGCAGGTCGTCGCGACCACCGCGGCGGCGGGCCAGAGCGAGGACTCGCTGCTGACCGCCATGCTGGGGCGGTCCGCCGGCGCGACCTTCCCGGCCAGGCACGGGCCAGCCAGGGACGCCGCCGTGGTGCTGGCCGTGACCGGGCTCAGCGCGCCGGGAGTCACCGACGTCTCGCTGACGGTGCGCAGCGGGGAAATTGTCGGGCTAGCCGGCCTGGTCGGCGCGGGCCGCACCGAGCTGGCCCGCGCGGTCCTTGGGGCCAGCCGGACCACGGCAGGGACGGTGGCCGTGGCCGGCGCCATGCTGGGCGCAGGCCGTCCGCTCAGGGCGTCACGGTCGCGCGATGCTCTGCGGGCTGGCCTGGCGATGATCCCTGAGTCGCGCAAGGAGCAGGGCCTGATGCTCGGCAGGCCAGTCGCGGAGAATGTCAGCCTGGCCAGCCTGGGCCGGCTCAGCCGCGGCGGGCTGGTCAGCCGTCCGGCCGAGCGCAGCGTGGTGAGCCAGATCCTCAGGCGGCTGGACGTGAGGCCGGCCGGCCTGACGGCACCGGCCGGCACGCTGTCCGGCGGCAACCAGCAGAAGCTGCTCTTCGCCCGGGTCATGCTGGCCGCGCCCCGGGTGCTGATCGCCGACGAGCCGACCAGGGGCGTGGACGTCGGCGCCAGGCGCGCCATCTACGAGCTGATCGCAGCGCTGGCGGGCCGCGGCCTGGGCGTCCTGCTGATCTCCTCCGATGTCGAGGAGATACTCGGCCTCGCGCACCGCGTGCTCGTCATGCGAGCGGGCCGGATCGCGGCGGAGCTGAATGGTGACGACATCACGGAAGCAGCGGTACTCGGGGCCGCGTTCGGCTCCACGGAGAGAGGTCGGTCGTGAGTCAGCCAGATGTCAGGGAAGCAGCCGCCGCGCCAGACCGCGGGATCGGCTGGGCGACGAGGGCAGGCCTGCCGGCCAGGATGCGCCGCGGCGGCATCATCTTCCCGTTCGTCGCGCTGTTCGTCGTGCTGTCGGTGGCCAGCGGATCATTCTTCAGCAAGGTCAACCTGCTCGACATCCTCGACCAGCAGGCATCGACGCTGGTTATCGCCGCGGCCGGGACGCTGGTGCTGGTGGCGGGCGGGATCGACCTGTCGGTCGGGGCGACTTACGCTCTGGCCGGGGTGGTCTCCGCCCATCTCGCGTTGTCGGTCTCGCCCGCGGTGGCGATCGGCGCCGGCATCGCGGTGGGGCTGGCCGTGGGCCTCGTCAACGGCGTGATCGCGACGTACCTGCGGATCAACTCCCTCATCGCCACGCTGGCCATGTCCTTCGTCGTTAGCGGGCTGGCCAGCCTGGCCACCGGCGGGAACCTGATCATCGACTACACCAGGCCCGGCTTCGGTGACCTGGCCCGCTCCGTGTTCCTGACCGTCAACACCTCCACCTGGACGATGACGGCCGTGGTGCTGGCGCTCGCCGTGGTGCTGTCCAGGACGACGGCCGGCCGTTACCTGTATGCCGCCGGCAGCAATGCGGAGGCCGCCCGCCTGTCCGGAGTGCGGGTGCAGGAGATCAGGCTGCTGACGTTCGTGCTGAGCGGCGGCGCGGCGGCGCTCAGCGGCGTGATAGACGCCTCCCGGGTGCTGAGCGCGCAGGCCTCCAACGGTCAGACCGCCCTGACGTTCACCGTTCTGGCCGGGATCGTCGTGGGCGGTACCAGCATCCTGGGCGGCGAGGGCGCGATCTGGCGGACCGTGGTCGGAGTGCTGTTCATCGCCCTGATCGGCAATGGCTCTGACCTGCTCGGCCTCAACCCGCTGTATGACCAGATCGCGCTGGGCGTGATCCTGCTGCTGGCCGTCGGCAGCGATGCCTGGTCGCGACTGCGCGGCGCGGCGGCGGGCTAGCCTGCCCCGTCGACTCGATGTCCGGAGCTGACGCCTTCATGGCGTCATGCTCACGTACCGAGCCTGACGGGTATAAGCAGCCGCGAACTCGCTGAACAGCATCGGCCTCGTCGCGCGGCTGGCTGGCCCCGCATTTGCATAGCTACGCGTCGGATTCCGTGGTAGAACACGTTACAGTTTTATTCAGGGGCCATTATCCAGGGCCAGCTACCCCAGGCCCGCGACCTAGGCGTACGGCAGCCAAAGCGGCTCGGACGGAGGTACCAGTGCCGCAGACATGGGATCTCGAGGCCGATGTGGTCGTCGTCGGCTTCGGCGCGGCGGGCGCGTGTGCCGCGCTTGAGGCCGTCGCGGCCGGTGCTGACGTGATCATGCTCGACAGGTTCGTCGGCGGCGGGATCGTCTACGCGGGCGGCGGCACCATCCAGCAGTCCCAGGCGGGGGTGCAGGATACCCCGGAGGCCATGTTCGGCTATCTGAGCGCGGAGGTCGGCGACGCGGTCACGCCGGCCACGCTGCGTGATTTCTGTGAGCACAGCGCGGAGCTGCTCGCCTGGCTGTCCTGCAAGGGCGTGCCGTTCGAGGGCAGCCTCTGCCCGGATAAGACTTCCTATCCGACGAACCGGCACTACCTGTACTACTCCGGCAGTGAGCGGTCGTTCGCCCACGTCGCCAAGCCGGCCCCGCGCGGGCATCGCGCGGTCGGCCGCGGCACGTCCGGCCGGGTGCTGTTCGCCCGGCTGGCCACCGCTGTCGGCTCGGCCGGCGCCCGGGTTGTCCGGCAGACGCGGGCCGATCACCTGGTGACCGGTGAGTCCGGCCAGGTGATCGGAGTGGAGTGCCTGAGCATGCGCGGCGCTCCTGGCTGGGCCCGCCTCGCCCACCGGGTGCTGCACAAGATCGGTAAGAAGCCGTTCCTGTACGCGGGAAGCCTGGGCAGGCGGATGCACCAGCCGGTCGCCTGGCTGGAACGGCAGTATGCCAGGCCGCTGCGGGTGGGCGCCAGGAACGGCGTGGTGATCGCTGCGGGCGGCTTCGTGGCGAACCGGGCGCTGCTGCGGGAGCATGCCCCTGCCTACCGGGGCGGCCTGGCCCTGGGCACCGCCGGCGACGACGGCAGCGGCATCAGGCTGGGCGTGGCCGCCGGCGGGGTGACGAAATTCCTCGACCGGGTCTCCTGCTGGCGGTTCATCACGCCGCCGTCCGCCTTCCTGCACGGGCTGCTGGTCGACCGGGCCGGCCAGCGGGTCTGCGACGAGTCGCTGTACGGGGCCGCGATCGGCGAGGCCGTGGTGCGCCGGGCCGACCGCCGGGCCTGGCTGCTCGTCGACAAGACGATCGTGTCCCGGTCCTGGCGCCAGCTTCCCGGCAGCACGCTGTGGTTCCAGCTGCTGCAGGCTGTCTACCTGCTGACCAGGGCGCGGGTCAGCGGATCCACGCTGGCGGCCGCAGCGGCGAGGGCGGGAGTCGACGCGGACGGCCTGGCCGCTACCGTCGGCGCCCACAACGCCGCGGCCGCCGCCGGCCAGCCGGACCCGGCCGGGAAGCCAGCCGACCTGGTGCGGGTGCTCGGCCACCCGCCGTTCTCCCTGATCGACCTGTCCGTGCGCCCGCGGCCCGCCTATCCGGCCCCGATGCTGACCCTCGGCGGCCTGGTCGTGGCCGAGGACACCGGCCAGGTGCGGCGCGCCGACGGCACGAGCATCGACGGGCTCTATGCGGCCGGCCGCAGCGCCGTCGGGCTGTGCTCGAACTCCTACGTCAGCGGCCTGTCGCTCGCGGACTGCGTGTATTCGGGCCGCCGCGCCGGCCGGCACGCGGCGGCCGCGTCGCCGGCGCTGCCGGCCTCGGCTACCAGAACTGAGTAGTCGCTGGCGAGTTGTTGACGACGGACCCGACGAGTTCCTGCTGCTCGAAGACCGACTTGATCGCCACCCGGCCAGGTCCCTGCAGGGTGAGCCAGATCGACTTCGCCTGCCACCTCGCCGAGCTGAACCAGTAGTTACCCCTCGGGTACTCGAAATGCAGGAACATCTGGACGGACGGGTCCTTCCAGATCAGCCCGTTCGGCTGGACGAGGATCCGCTCGCCGTGCCCGAGGTCGCGCACGAACGAGTTGCCGGGAGCGTGCAGCATGAGCAGCCCGGGACTGCCCATGGCCACGAAGCGGTCGATGTTCTGGCCGATCGGGTAGTGCCACTCCTGGTTGTTGTCCGAGTCGTAGGTGGTGAACCAGACGTCGGAGTTCAGCCAGTCATAGCCGACGTTGCCGGTCGCGAGCAGGAAGCGGTGCTCGACCACGTCGACGCCCTGGTTCGGCTCGAGCGGGATGGCCAGGATCTCGCCGGGATGGTTGTCGCTGAAGGCGACGAAGCCCGGGCCCTGGGCCCTCATCATGATCAGCGGCATGCCGGCCATGACCCGGTTCCAGCCGCCCTTCATCTTCAGCGCCTCGAGCTGCACCCTGGGCTCGGTGTGCAGCAGGACGTGATGAGAGAAGTAGACCCAGTCGTCGTCGTGCAGGTTCATCTCGGCGACGGGCACGTACTTGCCGCTGATCTGGCAGGTCGAGCGGCCGAACTTGATCCTGGCCATATCGCGGATCGGCGGCTGCTCGGACCAGCCGGAATTAGAGACGCGGAGGCGGACATCGACGGGCGCTCCGCATCGCGGGCAGGTCGGAGTCCCGTCGTCGCTGTTGGTCATCCGGCAGTACGGGCAGGTGTAGGTGCTGGCGCCAGGCGCGGTCATGGCGTCCCCTACTCGGATCCGTGGTGGACGTACATGGACTGGATGCCGACCCGGCCGGGGCCGACCATCTCGGCCAGGTACATCCCATGCCGCATCAGGCCCGTCCTGATGTTCTGCTGGACGGTGTTCATGGTGACCGAGGAGTCCTTGTACAGGAACCCGCCTGGCTCGATCAGGATCTTCTCGCCGGCCTGGAGCGTCTTCTGGAAGACGTTGCCGTACCCGTGCAGGAGCAGCAGGCCGGGATACTGCTGCGTGATGAACCTGTCCATGTACATGCCGCTGCCGCCGTGCAGCACGTTGGCCAGGCCCTTGATGCGCACGAACGAGTAGTTGATCGAGTGCGTGCCGATCAGGAAGGCGTGCTCGCGAACGTCCAGCTCCATGCCCGGATGCAGCGGGAGCACGACGATCTCGCCCGCCGCGTCCCGGGAGAACGCGATCCGGCCAGGTCCCTGGGCGATGCTCAGGATGTGCGGCATGCCGCCCAGCGTGCGCTTCATCCCGCCGCCGGTGTTCATCGCGGCCATCGGCACGTTGGGCTCTTTCCACAGCATCACGTGATGCTCGAAGAAGACAGCATCGCCCTGCGCCAGGGCGAGCTCGGCGACCGGCACGATCTCGCCTTCGACCTGGCAGGTGGAGTTCGAGAACCGGAACTCCGTCATGTCGCGCAGGCGCGGTGCCTCGCTCCAGCCCGAGTCCGAGACGAGGTTCTTCTTGTCGAGCGGTGCGCCGCAGGTCGAACAGCTCGTTCGCTCAGGCTCGTTCTGAGCCTTGCACCACTGGCACTCGATCCGATCCATCCGGGCATGCCTTTCTCACGCGGTGCCCTATTGGCAGACACCGGAAATAATGGACCAGATCGTAGCGGACCGCACGGAGCCTCGCACGAACCTTCAGCGGACGGCCTCACGCCTGCGGCGGGCTCGTCGGAGTCCCGCACTCGGCACAGAACTTGGACGTCGCGCTGATCGTGGCGTTGCAGTTCGTACAGTGCCTGGCCATCGGGTTGCCGCACGAGTCGCAGAACTTCGCGCCGTCGCGGACCTCCGACTGGCAGTTGCCGCACTGCACGGTTCCGGCCGGCGGTGGCGGCGGGGCCTGTTGTGGCTGGGCCTGCTGAGGCGCGGGCGCGGGCTGGGCCGGAGGGGCGTAACCCTGGCCGCCGCCGGCGAAACCGGGAGCGGGCGGCGGCGGGTAGGCGGGCGCCTGCTGCGGCTGGCCCATCATCTGCCCCATGCCGAGACCGGCCCCGAGGAAGACCGGGCTTACCGCTGCGCCGCCCTGCGCCATGCCCTGGCCGGCGCCCTGCATCATCTCGGCCTGCGCAGCCTGCATGAAGCCGCCGGCCAGCCTGCTGTAGGCGGTGTCGCCGGCGAGCTTCTTCAGCCGGGCGTTGTCGTCATCGTCGAGGTTGATGTCGAGGTTGCCGAGGCGGGTGATAGCGATCCCGTAGTCGACGAGCTCGGCATTGGCAGCGTCGCGCGAGCCGCTCTCGATCTCGGGGCTGTGCATCGACAGGCCGAGTATCTGCCAGGCGCCGGACATGAGCTGCCTGGTGACCGTGGTACGGGTGGCCTTCAGCAGCTGCTGGGTGACCCAGTCGGTCACCGCGTCGTTGCTCGTCACGTCGACCGTGCCGACGAGGTTCAGGATCAGCCTGGACGGGTCGATCACGCGGAGCGCGTACTCGCCGAAAGAGCGCAGCGTGACGATCAGGCCAGTCTGCGGGTCCTGCACCTCGTCCAGCCGGCCGCCGAAACGGCAGTTGGGGAACTCCCGTGCGCCGACGAAGAAGATCTCGGCCTTGAAGGCATTGCTGTTGGACGCCCAGTCAACGAACATGCCGAGGAAAGGCAGCTCCGCGGCGTCGAGAGTGTGCTGCCCGGGTCCGAGGATTCCCATGACCCGGCCCTGGCTGATGAAGACGGCTGCGGCATCGGGCTCAACGATGGCCCTGGAGAACTTGCGGATGTTGTGGTCGGGCCACTTGAAGACGATCTGGCCCTTCGAGCTGTCGGGCGCCGCGATGAACTCACGGCGGGCCTCGTTGAGAATGCCCATCAAATCGCTCCCCTGCGCCTGGTGCAGCCCTCGCCTGCGCAATGGCCACTTCTAGGCGGATCATACTTCGGCGGGGCGATATTTGCGTTCGGAGAAGAGGATGACGTACGAAGTCAGGTCCCAGCAACGCCAGCGGAGCGCGGGGAAGCATGCCGCAGCGGGCCGCCTGGCCTGGGGCCGGTCAGCACCAGCCCTGGGCTGGGACTGACAGGCTGCGTTAACCTGGCGCGATGCCTTTATCAGACGAGGCCGCCTGGGTGCCCAGCGACGAGCGGCGCGAGCTAGGTGCCGCGCTGCGCCGGCTGCTCGACGTCGTGGTCCGGACCGCGGCGGAGCCAGCCGAACTGCGCGCGGTGACCACGGCAGTCGAGCAGCTGACCGCCAGGCTCGCCGGACCTGTGACCAAGGTCGACATGAGCGTGGCGGCGGGCACCTACCAGGAGCAGATGAGCCTGGTCGGCGGCAGGTCGCACCCGATCGCCCCGCAGCTGAACTTGACGCCGACCCAGAATGGCGCCGAGGGCGTCGTCGTGGTCGGCCCGCTGTTCGAAGGCGGCCCCGGCCTGGTGCACGGCGGTATCGTGGCGCTGCTCCTCGACCACGCCATGGGCTGCGTGGCCGCTACGCCGCAGCGGCCCGCCATGACCGCGCGCCTGACGATGCGCTACCGCAGGCCAACCCCGCTCGGCATGCCGCTGACCGTATCGGTCAGGCTCGACCGGATCGAGGGACGCAAGCTGCACCTGTCGGCGGAGATCACGGCCGACGGCGTGGTGACCGTCGAGGCTGAGGCCGTCTTCCTCACTCTCACCGAGGACAACCTGGAGACCGTGTTCGGCCGGGCTGGCTGACCCTTATGGCCGGCTGAGCGTCATGGTCGCTGGCCAGATCCGCGAGACCAGATATACGGATGCAACAATCTGGCCCGGCCTGGCGTAGATGGAGTGCGCGCATGCCGCGGGCGAGCTCAGCGCCGGCTTCCTCGGTCGATGACGCGTTCGAGGACTTTGTGCGCGGTCGCTCGACGCACTTGTTCAGGCTCGCGCTGGTGCTCACCGGCTGGGACAAGCCCGCCGCGCCTGCGTCCGACCTGATCGACGCCGTCCGCCGCAGGCATCGCCAGCGCCTTGTGAAGGTGATCGCAGCGAGCGCCGCCACTGCGGTCGCACTGGTGGCGATCGTCGTATCCCTGGCCGCGCGACAGGCACAGCACGCACAGTCAGCCCCCGTGACCAAGTCCACTACCTCAGCCAGCCCAAAGCGCCAGCCCTCCTCCCGGGCGGCGGCAGGCTCCTGCTTGCGGACGGCGGAGCCTTGAGATGGCTGTATCCGCACGGCAGGGTCTTCTGGATCGACGGCCAGTTCAGCGGCGCGAGACTTGTGACGAACACCCTCTGGGTTCTCGACCTGGCGACCGGTCAGCGGCGGACCTGGGTCCGATTTCCGATTCCGCCTTTGCGTGGCGCGACAATTCGACCGTGGTGGTGGATGCCACGGACCGCAGATCACTCGTGCTGGTCAACGTCCGGACAGCACGCAGAACGGCCTTCCTCGCTGGACCGTCTGGACGGGAAGGTCATTCTGGTCACGGGTGCCAGCCGGGGCGGCGGCCGGGGCATCGCTGTGGCGCTTGGGGGCGAGGGCGCCACGGTGTACGTGACCGGCCGGAGCACGCGCACCCAGGCGGCCGTCGCTGAGTTCCCGCACGCCGTCGAGGACACGGCGGAAGAGGTTACCGCGGCTGGCGGACACGGGATCGCGGCACCCGGGGAAGCCGCTACCTGGGCAACGTCTTCTATGACGTGGCCAAGAACGCGGTGTGCAGGCTCGTGACGGCTCTGGCGGAAGAGGCGAAGGACACCGGCCTGGCTGTCGTCGGGGTCTCCCCTGGCTGGATGGCTGTGGAGCGGATGACGGGGCTGACCGAGCGTCAGCAGGCCGAGATGGAATCGGTCAGCTACATCGGCCGTGCGGTCGCCGCGCTCGCCAGTGATCCAGCCGTATCCCGCCGATCCGGCCAGACGCTGGCCGTTGGTGACCTGGCGCGTATCTACGGCTTCACGGACATCGACGGAAGGCAGCCGACGCCGTACGTGATCGAGCGCTGACTACTGGCCGACTCTCCCGTCGATCCGCTCGCGCACCACGAACCGCTCGGCGAACGCGACCTCGGCGCGCCAGGTGTCC
>Ga0307373_10010968_pt1 | contig 13229 bp, 9 predicted proteins | sample OX2MG_FD_202534 | JGI IMG/M metagenome (GOLD analysis project Ga0307373, IMG submission 202534) | Soil microbial communities from Risofladan, Vaasa, Finland - OX-2 | ecosystem: Environmental > Terrestrial > Soil > Coastal area > Acid sulfate soil | place: Finland: Risofladan, Vaasa | collected... | reverse complement strand
TCAACGGGCCCATCGCCGCCGCGCTCGGCGGCGCCGATGCGGCCGCGCAAGGCGCGCTCGACGAACGGCTAATCGCGCTCGACGGGACCGAAAACAAATCCAAGCTGGGCGCCAACGCGATGCTGGGCGTATCGCTCGCCGCCGCTTACGCCGCCGCCGCGGCGGCCGGCGTACCGCTGTATCGCTATCTCAACCCGAGCGCGAGCGTAATGCCGGTGCCGATGATGAACGTGCTCAACGGCGGCAAACACGCCGATTCCAGCGTTGACATGCAGGAGTTCATGATCGTGCCGCTCGGCGCGCCGTCGTTCGCCGAGTCGATCCGCATGGGCGCCGAGGTCTTCCACGCGCTGGCCGGCGTGCTGAAAAAGCGCGGCCACTCGACCAACGTCGGCGACGAGGGCGGCTTCGCCCCCAACCTGCGCAACAACGAAGAACCGATCGAGGTGATCCTCGAAGCGATCGCCAAGGCCGCTTATCGTCCCGGCACCGACGTCGCGCTCGCGCTCGACCCAGCCTCCAGCGAATTTTACGAGGACGGCCGCTACGTGTTTTCGCGCTCGGACAAAAAGGCGCGCGACTCGGAACAGATGGTGCGCCTCTATAGCGATTGGATCGACCGCTACCCGATCGTCTCGATCGAAGACGGCCTGGCCGAGGACGACTGGACGGGATGGCAGACGCTGACGCGCGAGCTGGGCGGGCGCGTGCAGCTTGTCGGCGACGACCTCTTCGTGACCAATCCCAAGCGTCTGGAACGCGGCATCCGCGAGCACGCCGCCAATTCGATCCTGATCAAGCTCAACCAAATCGGCACGCTCAGCGAAACGCTGGCGACCATCGAGATGGCGCGTGCGGCCGGCTTCACCTGCGTCGTCTCGCACCGCTCCGGCGAGACCGAGGACACGACCATCGCCGACCTCGCCGTCGCAACCGGCGCCGGCCAAATCAAGACCGGCTCGATGAGCCGCGGCGAGCGCACGGCCAAATACAATCGCCTGCTGCGCATCGCGGAGGAGCTGGGCGCGCGCGCCTCATGGCCCGGCGCCTCGGCGTTTCGCCGCGGCGGGAGCGCGCGATGAGCACTCCGGCCCGCCGTCCTGCGGTTGCGGTGCTGGTGATCTTCGATGGATGGGGTTTGCGGGCCGAGCGCGTGGCCAACGCGATCGCGATGGCCCGCACGCCCACGATGGACGGTCTGTACCGCACCCAGGCCCATACCGAGATCGAAGCCTCGGGCGAGGCGGTCGGCCTTGCGGCAGGCGTGATGGGCAACTCCGAGGTCGGCCATCTGACGATCGGCGCGGGGCGCGTGATTTACCAGGACGTGATGCGGATTTCCAAGGCGATCGAGACCGGGGCCTTCGCGCGCAACGAAGTTCTGCTCGGCGCGATTCGCCGCGCGCGCGAGGGCGGCCACACGCTTCATCTGTGGGGCCTGCTCTCCGACGCCAGCGTGCACAGCCATATCAATCATCTATTCGCGCTGCTCGAACTTGCGGCACGCGAGGGGCTCAACAAGGTCGCGGTGCATGCGGTGCTCGACGGGCGCGACACGCCGCCACGATCGGCGCTGGCGTACGTCGACGCGCTGGAGGCGAAACTCAAGGCGCTTGGATGTGGCCGGGTGGCGACGGTCAGCGGCCGCTACTTTGCGATGGACCGAGACAAACGATGGGAGCGCGTGGAGCGCGCCTGGCGTGCGATCGCGCTCGGCGAGGGAATCGCCGAAAGCGGCGCGCGCGCGGCGGTCGAACACGCTTACGCGGCCAACCAGTCCGACGAGTTCGTCGAGCCGCGCGTAATCGCCGGCGGCGCGCCGCTTCAGGACGGCGACCAGGTGGTATGTTTCAACTTCCGCGCCGACCGCGCACGCGAGCTGACCGCTGCGCTCGCGCTGGAGCAATTCGACGGCTTCGCTCGTCCGCGCTTTCCGCGCGTCGGCTACGCATGCATGAGCGAGTACGACCGCGGCTTCGGCTTGCCGCTCGCCTTCGGCCCCGAGGACGTTAAGAACTCTCTCGCCGAGGTGCTGGCGCGTGCCGGCGTGCACAACCTGCGCATCGCCGAAACGGAGAAGTACGCGCACGTCACGTACTTCCTCAACGGCGGGATGGAGAAGCCGTTTCCGCTCGAGGAGCGGGTGCTGATACCGTCGTCGAAAGTGGCGACCTACGATCTCGAGCCCGCGATGCAGGCGAACAAGATCGCCGAGCGTGCGGCGGCCGAGATCGAAAGCGGCAAATTCGGCGTGGTCGTGATGAACTTCGCCAACCCGGACATGGTGGGCCACACCGGCAAAATCGAAGCGACGATCGTGGCGATCGAGGCGACGGACGCGGCGCTGGCGAAAGTTATCGGCGCGGTCGAGCGCGCGCACGGCGTGGCGCTGATAACCGCCGACCACGGTAACGCCGAATTCATGGCCGACCCCGCCACCGGCCAGGCCCACACCGCACACACGACCTTCCCCGTGCCGCTGATACTGTTCGACCCGTCGTACAAGGGAAAGTTGCGCACCGCGGGCACGCTTGCCGATGTCGCCCCGACGTTGCTGGGAATGCTTGGGATTGAAGCGCCGCCCGAGATGACGGGACACGACCTGCGCATCCCCTAAGCGCGCTCAGCGTCCAGCTTAAGACCGCAATTGACGCATGCGCGAGCGAGCTTCATCCCGCGCAACCGGTTCCCATCGGTACGGCGCGAATGAAATGGCGCCCCGCATCGCGGACAGAGGGCGGCGCGCAGGCGGAAGACCGAAAACGCGAGGGCCGCACTCCATATTACGATGAAGCCGAAAAAAGCTCCCTTGTTCTTTTGGTGCATCACAGCATAGCCGACCGGCAGGTAGGACAGCGCCCACACCCAGAACCATGCACGCCGGCGGCGAATCGTTTTTAGCCCGGCCCGCTGCATGTCGCTCAGCGGCGGCGTCCTGGTTTTCTTTTTTCTTTTCGCCAAGGCCGGACCGGAGGGCAATCGCGCCGTGGGAGCGGTGCGGTCTACCGACGCGATCTACCAGCGGACGACTTGCTCGTAGATTTTCGGCAACACCCGCGGCAGCGAAGTGATGTCCTCGATCACCAGGTAGCGCGACGGCGCGCACATCTGGCGCAGGTAATCGTGGCCGGTGCGATCGACCGTGATGCAGAACGGCAGCACGCCCGCCATCTCGAGTTCCTTCAGCGCGACCATCGTGTCCTGGATGCCGTAGGCGTTGGAGCGGCGGTCGTGACCGTAATCGAAGTCCTGCGGAAAGCCGTCGCTCAGCAGAATCATATGTTTGGCGCGCGAGCTTACGTCCTTGAATTTCTCCCGCACGTGACGAATCGCCGCGCCCATCCGGGTCGATCGTTTGGGCTCGACCGCGCCGACGCGCGCCTTGACCTCGTCGCTCAGTCCCTGGCTGAACTCCTTGATGACGTAAAACTCGACGTTGTCGCGGCCGTGGCCGGAGAAACCCATGATCGCGTAAGAGTCGCCGATTTCCTCGAGCGCCTCGGCCATGATGACCAGCGCCTCCTTGTTGACGTCGATAATGCGGCGGGGGCGCTGGCTCTGCTGCGGGCGGCGCTGCCAGGCCTTCATCCAGTCATCGCTGCGATCGTCATCGTCGGCGGTGGCGGCCTTGCGCACCTCGCGATGGATCGGCTCGTCGGTGGAGGCCGACATGTCGAGCAGAAAGAGCGTGGCGACGTCGCGCGACTCTTTTTTGCGCGCGCTGTAGACGCGCGGATCGGGACTCTCGCCCATCAGGCGCGAAACGCGGGTTTCGACCAGGCGTTCGAGATCGAGTTCCTCGCCGTCCTCGAGCCCGCGGACCATTCGATATGAAGCGGGCCGGATGCGCTGGAAGTGGCGGCGCACCTGCGGCAGCATCTCGGAATAGCGCGCCAGCGTCTGGGCGAAGAAATCATTGTTGTCGCCGGCGAGGGGAACCTCGCGCAGCCGGCACCATCCGCGCCGGTAATCCGCCAGCACGTAGTCCCATTCGTCGTAGGAGTAGTAGGAGTCCTGGTTGCGCCCGTGCATCAGCACCAGCCGCCCATGGTTGGAGGCCGGTCCGATCTCGCCGAGCTGCTCGCGCAGCTCCTCGAGATCCTGCGCCTGCTTGCCCGTGAGCTGGGTGAGGTACATCCCCTCGCCCTCGGCGCCGCCCTCGCCTTCGGCGGGTTTGATTTGCGCGCCCTGCTCGAGCAGCTTGCGAATCTCCTCGGGACTGAGCGGGCGGCCGCCGCGGCCCTTGGACTGCTTGCCCGAAACTTCCATCCGCACGTTCTGGTTGGTCTCGCCGTCGCTATCGTCCTCTGCGCCTTCGGGGCCTTCGCCCTCGCCGCCCTCGGCGCTGTCGAGGTTGCCGATAAGATCGTTGCGCAGCGAGTTGCCGTCCTCATCGAGGCCTTCGGCGGCGCCGGCGCGGCGCGCGGCGGCCATCAACTCCTGCAGCCACGAGTACATCGCCGAGGCCTGACGCGCGCTGGTCAACACGTCGGCGCCGGGCGCGCGCAGCGGCGCGAAGAATTCCGCGGCATGCCCGGTGAAGGTCCGCGCCGCCGGCTCATCGCCGGATTCGATTTCGAGCGCGCCACGCACCAGCATCGTGCTGAGCGCGCGCGGGTTGAGCCGCTCGACCAACGCGCGGTTGAGCTTTGCCATCCGCGGCGCAAGGCCGCGGTAGCGCCGGGCCATCTCGCTGTCGACCCGCGCGGTTTCGCACAGCCGCATCAGGGCGCCGCCAAGCATCGGATCGCCGAACGACGCGACGAAACTTTCGATTGCTTCCACTCCGGTCTCGCCGCGCTCCTCGAAGCCCGGCAACTCGGCCAGGCAGAGCTTGAAGGTGCCGAACTCATGGCGGCCGGCGAGCTGAGCGGCGGTGACGAGATAGTAGTCGTAGGAGAGCGCCGCCGAACCGAGCGCGTCGATCTGCTCGGGCAGATGAATCATCTCGCCCGCCAGCAGCGGATAATGAAAGGCCAGCATCGGGCCGCAATTGGCGATCGAATCGAGGCGAAATTCCTGCGGGTAGAGCATCCGCATGAACTTCGTCAGCACGCCCTTGATTTCGTGCAGTGCCTGCGGGCGATCCTCAGCCGGAGTTTGAGCCATCACTCCGATTGTGACAAATCGCGCACCCGCTATGCAATTTCATTTTGAGCCTCTCGGGACACCCCGCGGCAACCAATGGGCGCGGCCGATCGCGAACGCGTGCTGCCGCGACGGCACCCGGCTTGACCGCGCGGCGAGCGAAGTCTTAAGTGCTAGGAGCCATGTTTATTCCAAAGCGCAGCATAATTCATCGCCTGGCGCCGGCATTCGTACTGGCCGCGCTGATTTTGACCGGCGCGCCGGGCCACGCGCGCGCCGGAATCACCGACGCCGTCAAGACCGAGACGCTACCCAACGGACTCAAGGTCCTGGTGCTGGAGAACCACAAGGCGCCGGTGGCGACCTTCAATCTGTTCAGCAAGGTCGGCTCGCGCAACGAGAGCTTCGGCAAGACCGGCATCTCGCATCTGGTCGAACACCTGATGTTCCGCGGCACCAAAAAGTACGGCCCCGAGGAGTTCTCCAACATCATCCAGGAAAATGGCGGGATGGATAACGCGTTCACCGGGGCCGATTTCACCGACTACTTCGAGGTGATCAACCGCGATCACCTCGACGTGCCGATCGGCCTGGAGGCCGACCGGATGGCGAACTTCGATCCCAAGGGCTTCGCTTCCGAGCTCGCGGTGGTAGAGGAAGAGAGGCGGATGCGCACCGACGACAATCCGGAGGACGCGCTCTCGGAGGCCACCCAGGCGCAGGCTTTCGTCGAGCATCCTTACCACTGGCCGGTGATCGGCTGGATGCAGGACGTCCAGCGCCTTACGCTGGCCGACGCGCTCAAGTATCACAGCGTCTATTATTCGCCGCAAAACGCGATCGCGGTCGCGGTGGGCGACTTCGACGCCGACAAGGTGCTCAAACAGATCGCCCAATCCTTCGGCCCGATCAAGAACGGTCCCAAGCCGCCGCCGGTGCTCGAAGTCGAACCGCCCCAAAAGGGCGAGCGGAAAATCGTCCTGCGCCACGCCGCCAACCTGCCGGCCTTCGACGAGGCCTTCCACGTGCCCAACTATCGCGTCGGCGGATCCGACGCCTTTGCGCTCGAAATCGCTTCCGAGATTCTCTCCGACGGCAAAAGCTCGCGCCTGTACCGGCAGCTGGTGCTCGACAAGCGCATGGTGGTCGAAGTGTCCGCCAGCTACGACATGACCTCGTTCGACCCCGGACTGTTCACGGTCTCGGCCCAGATGCGCCCCGGGGTGAAGACCGACGACGCGATCGCGGAGGCCGACAAGGTGATCGAGGAGCTGAAGGCAAAGCCGGTCGGCGCGGAAGAATTGCAGAAGGCCAAGAACCTCGAGCAGTCATCCTTCGTGTTCGCCCAGGACTCGATCTTCGAGGAGGCGCTGCAGCTCGGCGTGTGGCAGATGCTGGGCGACTACCATTTGATGGACCGCTACCTGACGGAAATCGACAAGGTCACCGCGGCCGATGTCCAGCGGGTGGCGAAGAAATACCTGGTCGAAAACAATTGCACGCTCGGCGTCCTGGTGCCGACCGGCATCCTGCCCCATGAGCAGGGTGGCGGCGGCGCCGGCGCCACGGTGCGTTACGCGCCGCCGTTGCCGAGCGACGGTCCGATGCCGGAGATCGCGCCAATGCGGGCTACGCGCACGGCATCCGCGATGTACGAGGTGGCGCGATGAGGCGGCGCGACGAAGCGGTATGCGCGGCGCTGGCCGCCGTCTTTGTGATTGCGGCCTTGGCCACCCCCGCCGCGGCGCTCGACATCAAGCGCTCGGTGCTCGCCGACGGCGCGGTGCTGCTGGTTTCCGAACAGCATCAACTCCCGATGGTGACGATGACGATCGCGTTTGACGCCGGGGCGCGCCGCGACCCCGAGGGCAAGGCCGGACTCGCCTCGCTCACCGCGGCCTCGCTGACGCTCGGCACCAAGGAGCTGAGCGCCGCGCAGTTCAACCAGAAAGTGGACTTCATGGGCAGCTCGGTCGCGGTCGGCGCCGGGGCGGACTATGCGCAGGCGAGCTTTACCTCGCTCAAAAAATACGAGGACGCGACTTTGGGCCTCCTCGCGGCGGCGCTCACCGAACCCGCGCTCAGCGACTCCGAAATCATCCGCAAACGCGACGAGCGCGTGGCCGAAATCAAGGCCCAGGAAGAGCAGCCGGACTACGTCGCCGGAGTCACTTTCCGCAAGGCGCTCTATGGCAACACACCTTACGGCCATCCCAGCGAGGGCACGGCGGAGTCGGTGGCGAAGCTCACGCCGCAGGACGTGCGCGATTTCTACCACGCGCACTATAAGATCGGCAGCGCGGTAATCGCGGTGGTCGGCGACGTCAAGGCCGACGAGGTCAAGGCCAAGCTGGAAAAGGCGCTCGACGCGCTCAAGGGCACGGTGGCGGCGCAAGCGGAACCGCCGGCGCCCAGCGTCGCACCGGGAATTCATCCGGCGCTGATCGACCGCAGCGTGGTGCAGGCGACCATCATCCTGGGCGGCGGCGGTATCGCGCGATCCAACCCGGACTATTATCGATTGCAGGTGATGAACTACATCCTGGGCGGCGGCGGCTTCGCCTCGCGCCTGATGAAAATCGTGCGCAGCAAGGATGGGCTGGCCTACGGAATCTCGAGCGGCTTCGATGCCGGTAAATTCACCGGCTCCTTCGTGGTCGATACGCAAACCAAGAACAAAAGCGCCAACGAGGCGCTGCGACTCATCCTCGAGCAACTGCGCGACATTCAGGAGCATCCGGTCTCCGACGCCGAGCTGGCCTCGGCCAAGAAATATCTAATCGGCAGCTTTCCACTCAAGCTCGATCGCCAGAGCTCGATCGCCAGCTTCATCCTGCAGGTCGAACTGTACGGCCTCGGCTCCGACTACGTCGAGCGCTACCCGAAGCTGATCGAGGCGGTGACCAAGGACGACATCCAGCGCGTGGCGCGGAAGTACCTGCACCCCGACGCGCTCATCCTGGTCGCAGTGGCCAACCAGGCCGAAGCGGCGATCAACGTGACGAACCTCACACGCGTCGCCCAAGGAACGTCCGCGAGCACGGCGGCATCCAGCGCGCCCGCAGGTGCAACAGAGGCGGCCCAGCCGGCTCCCGGCGGCTGATCGGATTCGCCGCAGCGCGTGCATTTTTCGCTTGACCGCGCACAACCCGCGCGTGCACGATACGGTTAAACCCGCGAGCACGCCGCCTGTGCGTTGCACGCTTTCATCGACGAACGGGAGCGACCATCGATGGCTAACGAAAGCTGGAAAATCGAGGGCGAATATTTCGAGTCCTGCAACTGCGAGCTGCTCTGCCCCTGCCTGCTGAGCCAGGCCAAGGTCCGCCCGACCGAAGGCCATTGCGACGTGGTGCTGGCCTTCCACATCAACCGCGGCAGCTATGGCAAGACCGACCTTTCCGGACTCAACGCCGTGCAGGCGTTCACCACGCCGGGCCCGATGGCGCAGGGCGGCGGCACCGGCGGGGTTTACGTCGACGGCCGCGCCAATGCCGAGCAACGCGCCGCGCTCGAAGCCATCTTCGCCGGGCAGGCCGGTGGACCGCCGAGTCTGCTGGCTCCGATGATCGCGCATCGGCTGCCGACCAAAGCGGCGCAGATCGAGTTCAGCGCCTCGGGCGACACGCGCAAGTTGAGCATCGCCGGTATCACCGAGGTAACGGTGCAAGGCGTGGCGGGACGCGACGGCACGACGGTGTGGCTCGACAACGTAACGCATCCCTATTCCGGGCGCCTGGCCGCCGCACGTGGCACGGCAAGCCGTTACAAGGATCATTCGCTCAGCTTCGATAACAGCGGACGCAACGGCCACTTCTCGTCGATCGACTGGTCCAACGCCTAGCGCGGCGCCTTGGACGAGAGTGCGGATCTTTTCATAAGTTGCAATGGCATCCGCGGTCCCCACAACGGACGGGCGCAGAATTGCAAGGGAACTCGGATTGCCCGATCAGCTTGCGATCTGGGGCGGTCTCGGTGCGCTCTCGGCGCTTGCCTGGGTGTACTTGTGGCGGATGCCGGCCACCAGCGGTGGCGCAACGATGGAAGGCATGGCGGGGATGGCAGGCATGGCCGGGATGCCCGGAATGTCGCCGGCCTCGCCGTGGTCGCCGGCGGCGCTGTGGCTGACCTTTCTGATGTGGGCGGTGATGATGGTGGCGATGATGCTGCCGAGCGCGGCGCCGATGGTCACGATGTACGCGCGCGTGGCGGAGGGCCGCGGCTCCTGGCCGCGCGTGCGGGTGTGGCTCTTCGCGGGCGGCTACGTAGCGGTGTGGATCGCGTTCAGCGTCGTCGTCACCGTGGCGCAGGCCGGGATGGATCAGGCGGCGATACTCACTGGCGCGATGCGGGTCGCACCGCTGATGGGCGGCGTGTTCCTGGCGCTCGCCGGCGCCTATCAGCTCTCACCGCTCAAGCGCAAATGCCTGCGGCAATGCCAGTCGCCGCTGGGCTTCCTGATGACACACTGGCGCGACGGGGGCGCCGGCGCAATCGCAATGGGGCTCGACCACGGCGCGTTCTGCGTGGGGTGCTGCTGGATGCTGATGGCGCTGCTGTTCGTCGCCGGCGTGATGAATCTGCTCTGGGTGGCCGCGCTGACAGGTTTCGTTCTGATCGAGCGGGCGACGCGATGGGGCGAGGCGCTGGCGACCGTTTCGGGCTTCGCGCTTATCGCCGGCGGCCTTGCGCTGGCGGCACTCAGTTAGTGTGGTGCGTTTCAAGTTCGTCAAACAGAACTCTCCGTCCGTCATCCTATCCGGCCCCTTCCGCTAGCCCTCGGGGTCTCACTCGGGAACCGTCGCGAAAAAATCTTCGACCGCCTGATGGAATCGCGGATCCGCCGGCACCGTCACATGGTCGCCGTCCTCGAGCAGCACCACGCGCGCGTCGCGGAACCATCCCGCAAGCGGCCGCGGGTCGCCCGCGATCGTGTCCTTGTCGCCGGTGGCGACCAGCACCGGCGCCGCCGCGCGGGCGAGCGCCTCGTAGTCGACGGTCGCGGCCACGTCAATCGTCTCCTCGGCGCCGATGCAGGCCGCAAGCGCGCGCAGGTCCTTGCCGTTGCGCTCGGCGCCGCGGCGGAAGCGTCGCGCCAGCACGTCCTCGATGACCGCGGGATCCTCTGCCAGCAGCGCGGCCGCGATGCGATGGCGCTGGCCGGGCGTCGCAATCTGGCCGCCCGCGCCGTAGCCGCCCAGCACCACGGCGCTTGGCCGCCCGGAATGGCGCATCAGCACCTCGAGCGCGATTCGCCCGCCCATCGAGTAACCCATTATCCGCGCTCGCGCGATCTTCAGATGGTCGAGCAGGGCGACCGCATCGGCGCGCATGTGCGCAAGCCCATAGCTGGCCGGGTCGTGCGGCTTGTCGCTATGGCCATGGCCGCGCGCGTCGTAGGCGATGACGCGCCCTCGCCGCGCGAGCCGCGCGGCCATCCCGGTCCTGACCCAATTCTCCTCGGCGCTGGAACCGAAGCCGTGAATCAGGAGCACCGGAGCGCCGTGCCCCTGGTCCAGGTAATGGATTTTTATGCCATCGAGATCGAAGAAGGGCATCGTGATGGCGCCTGGCTGAGGTCTCTCAGGCTCATCTTATAATTCGCGCCGCCCTGCCCCGGCAACCTTCGCCGGTTTGCGGGTAGTGTCTTGATTAATTAGGACACTACCGGTTTGCGCGGCGGCTTGCGCGAGCGCGCGCGATAACGGCAAAATCGCGCTTGACCGCAATCTCATCGACGCCGGATACCCAATGTCACAGCAAAACAACAAGCTCGGTCTGCATCTCTCGGTCGTCTCGTCGCTTTTCGGCTCACTGGGAAAACTTTCGCAGGAAGCCGAAGAGAGCGGTTACTCCTCGCTATGGGTCGCCGAAGTCGCCGGCCCCAACGCTTTCGTGGCTCTTGCGCCGTGCGCGATGGCGACCCGGCGGGTCGAGCTGGCGACGGGTGTGGTGCCGATTCAGATTCGCACCCCCGGCGTGCTCGCGATGGAGACGCTGGCGCTCAACGAGCTTTCGGGCGGCCGCGCGATCGCGGGCCTCGGGGTCTCCAGCCCGGTGATCGTCGAGCGCTGGCACGGCGCGTCCTATCGCAAGCCGGTGACCGCGATGCGCGAGTGCATCCATATCATGCGCGAGCTTTTCACCAAGGGGCGCTGCAAGTTCGAGGGCAAGGTCTACAAGTGCGACTTCCGCCACAGCCTGGTCATCAGCGCGCCGCGCGCGCCGCGGATTTACCTCGCCGCGCTCAACCCGCCGATGCTCAGGCTCGCGGGCGAAGCCGCCGACGGCGTTCTGCTCAACTACTCGCCGCCCGAGGCCCTGGCCGCGATGATCGCCGAGGTGCGCGCGGGCGCCGAGCAGGCCGGCCGCAATCCCGCCGACGTCGATATCGCCATCTATCTGCGCATGTGCATCACCGAGGATGAGGACAAGGCGCTGGAGTCGTTCAAGCGCGAGCTCGCGGGCTATGCCTTCGTCGATTCGTACAACCAGATGTTCGCGCGCTACGGGCTCGGCGATCAGTTCGCCGAAGTGCGCAGGCTCTGGCGCGAGGGCAAGCGCGACGACGCGTACAAGGCGCTGAGCGACGCCGACATGCGGCGAATCGGGGCCTTCGGCAGCGCCGAGAACGGGCGCGATTTCGTCGCCCGCTTTCGCGCCGCGGGCGTTACTCATCCGGTAATCTTTCCAATCGCTCCCGGACGAACCACCGAACGCGATTTTCATAGCACGATGCGCGCGATGGTGGGCGCGTAGCGCTGCGCCCGCGCGCCGCGGCCGGTGGCAGCGAACAGGAGCCGACTGTCGATGGGATATCCGTACAAGATCATCCTCTGCCCGGTCGATTTCGACGACAACTCGATGGCCGCACTGGCGCATGCGCGCCGCCTCGCGGTCGACATGGGCGCGACGATTCATCTGCTGCACGTACTGCCCATCTTGCCGATGTACGGTGACCAGGGCCTGGCCATAGGCATCGACGACGCCGCCGATCGAGAGGCCCAGCGCCGGCTCAAAGATATCGCGCGCCGCCGCTTATCCAGAGCTCCCACCGAGATTCACACCCATATCGCGTTCGTATCCGAAGTCCCGAAAACCATTTTGACCTACGCACGCGATCTCGCCGCCGATCTGATCGTGATGGCGACGCACGCGCGCGGTACGATTGGCCATCTTATCTTCGGCAGCGTGACCGAAGCGGTAGTGCGCAACGCCGTCTGCCCGGTCCTGACCCTGCGCTTTGCGGCGCAGGCCGAGCCGCAATCCGAAGCGGTCACGCCGGCCAGCGCGGCCAAGCCTGCTCCCGTGCCAGTCAAAAAAGGCTCGCGTGCACGGTCCTGAGCGCCTGTCGGCCTTGCGCCCGAGGTTACATCGAACGGCGACGGCGGCGCTGACCGCCGCCACGATCGGGTTGCCCCTGATTGCGCTCCTCGGCTTCGTCGGGCCGGCGATGGCGGGGGGCGCCGCCGGAAAAAAAACCTTCACGCTCACCGTCGAGAACAAGCGTATCGATATTGGCCTTGGCCTGACCTACGATGCGTGGACCTACGACGGCCACGTGCCGGGGCCGCTATTGCGCGTGCGCGAGGGCGACGAAGTCACGATGAAGCTCGTCAACCCGACCACGATGGCGCACGGGATCGACACGCACGCCGCTGAACTGGCGCCCAAGCTCCATTTTTCCCCGCCCGACGACCAGCGCAACTTGAGCTACACCTTTCGCGCGCGCGTGCCCGGCGCGTTCCTCTATCATTGCAGCGCCATACCGATGTTGTCGCACGTCGCCAACGGGATGTACGGGATGATGATCGTGGATCCCGCGCGGGGTTGGCCCAAGGCGCGCGAAGTGATGATCGTGCAGGGCGAGTACTACGGCACGCCCGACAAGAACGGGCTGGTGGCCGGCGACAGCCGCAAGGAGGTCGACGAGCGGCCCGATTTCGTGGTCTTCAACGGGATGGTGGACCGCTATGTCGATCATCCGATTCCGATCAAGGTAGGCGAACTGGTCCGGGTCTTCTTCGTCAACGCCGGGCCCAACCTGAGCTCGACCTTTCACGTGATCGGGGCGATTTTCAGCACGGTCTATCGCGGCGGCAACCCGGCCGACGCGATGCACGATCTCGCGACCTTCGAGG
>Ga0307373_10010967_pt1 | contig 13229 bp, 12 predicted proteins | sample OX2MG_FD_202534 | JGI IMG/M metagenome (GOLD analysis project Ga0307373, IMG submission 202534) | Soil microbial communities from Risofladan, Vaasa, Finland - OX-2 | ecosystem: Environmental > Terrestrial > Soil > Coastal area > Acid sulfate soil | place: Finland: Risofladan, Vaasa | collected... | reverse complement strand
CTTCATCCGGAAAGCCTTCGGGCAACAGCGCTGCCGGACGGATCACGGTATGCAACGCGTGGCCGAAGGCCGCGAGGTCGATCAATACGCCCTGGCTTCGATCCTCCACACCGGTGACCGGCCGGGGCAGCCAGGCCAGTTCCCATTGCCAAATTCGAAAGCCGAGTGCCGGATCGGGAACCCAAGACGTCGCGCGGCCCAGCAGCGAGAGTATTTCCATCTCGCGGCAATACTGGGAGTGCAATTCCACCTGCCAGCCGTGGTGCAGGCTCGCCGGTATCGCCACGCCAAGTTGCCGCGTTAAAGCCCCATGCGCCGAGATGAGAAACGCCGATACCCGGGTCTGCTGCAGCGCCGGTATCCGGCCATGTTCGAGCGGACCGAGAAACGGCTTCATGACGCAGTCGCCTTCTTCTGTTGCGACGCCCGATCCGGCTTCGAGGTTTGTACCGGGATCGCACGCATATGATCAAAGCCTTCGGGAAAAGGCGTAAGTTCGCCGCCGACATTTTCCGGCCCGACCCAGATTGATCCTTTACCCCGCCAGCGATCCGCCATCACCTCTTCGGCAAAGCGCGTCGCCAGGTACGCGGTCAGTCCCGGCTTCTCCAGCGTGAACGCGTGATAGGCACGCGGAATGATGACCAATGCGCTGTCGGGAATGTGCGCGCGTAAAGATTCCTGGAGCGGCCGGGGCGTCAGGAAATCGTACTCGCCGGTCAGGATCATGGTCGGCGCGCGGATAGCCGATAGTTGATCGGTCAACGGCTCAAACTCGAGAAACGATTCCATGAGGTTTTGCAGCGCATAGACGTCGTTGGCCAACCAGCCGCGATGGCGGGCGAGGTCGATGAGATGCCGCATCGAATCGAGCCAGTCGCTCGAGAAATTCATCGGAAACAGGAGATCCTGTAGGAACGACGTGCCGCCGAGGATCAACCCGGTGCGCAGCGCGTTGCCAAGCATGAACAACTGCGCCGGAATCTCGGCGAAGCTGCTCATCGGCACCAGCCCGGTGATCTTGTCGCCGTGATCGATAGCGTAGCGAAGTGCAACGACGCCGCCGAAGCTGATGCCGGCGACAAAGATCGGCCGGTCGCCCAACGTTTCGATCAAGCGGCCGAGCACCGCCACCTGGTCATCCTGGTGAATGAATAGCGACGGCTTGTCGGACTGGCCTTGGCCCAGCATGTCGTAGCTGACGACCTGAAAACCCTTCGCCACCAGAGCATCGCGAAAAGGTTGCCAAAGCCTCACATACTGCGTGAGACCGTTGACGAGCACGTAGGCAGGGCCGTTCGGCGGACCCGCTAATTCGTAATGGATCCGTCGAGAATTGCAGTCCAGCCAAGGCATTCGCCGCTTTCTCCCGGGGCTTCCCTGCAGAGACTAACCTGAATTTGTCCACTGGCTATAGAGGACCGGCGAACGCGTCAATCGAGGGATTAACACCGGTCTAAGCCTACGGTTGCAACGGCAGCGCGCGCAAATGATCGTAGCCGGCGGGAAAGGGAATGAGCGCCCCGCCGGGCTCCTCGGGCGCGATCCAGACTTTCTTGTCGCCGCGCCAGCGACCGGCCAAAACGTCCTCGGCGAACCGCGCCAACAGGTCGGCGGAAAGCGCCGGCCTCTCCAATGTGAAGGCGTGATAGACCCGCTGAACGATTATCAGCGCACTGTCCGGGATGTGCGTGCGCAGCGACTCGTGCAGTTTGCGCGGCGTGAAAAAATCGAACTCACCATTCATGATCATGGTCGGCACGCTGATCGACGACAATTGCGGCGTCAGCGGCTTAAAATCGAGAAACGACTCCATCAGGTTTTGCAGCGCATAGAGGTCGTTGATCAGCCAGCCCTTGCGTTTGGCATCCTCAAGCTTGTCGAACCGCTCGGTGATGTAGTCGTCCGAGAGGTTCATCGGAAACAGCAAGTCCTGAAGATAGGTCGTACCGCCGAGGATCAGCCCGGTGCGGAGCGCATTGCCAAGCATCAAAAGTTGCGGCGTCAGCTCGGCAAACGCGCTCATCGGCGCCAGACCCGCGATGCGGTCGGAATGAGCAATGGCGTAGCGCAACGCGATCACGGCACCGAAGCTGATGCCGGCGAGAAAGACCGGATGATCTCCGAGTTCGTCGACCAGATCGCACAGGACCGCCACCTGGTCGTCCTGGCCGATGAACAGGCTCGGCTTGTCGGAATTGCCCTGCCCGAGCAGATCGAAGGTGGCCACACGGTATCCCCGCTCGGCCAGCGCCAGGCGAAACGGCTCCCAAATCTTGATGTATTGGGTCAGCCCGTTGACCAACACAAAGGTCGGCCCGGCGGACGGACCATCAAGCACGTAGTTTATTTGCCGCGAGCTGGATGTAAGCGTGGGCATCGCCGATCTCTTGGACTGAATGGCCGGCACATAGACTACAGCGCGTCGGCGAACGCCACCATTTGCTTGCGCTGATCGGGATCGGGCAATGGCCCGTGCATGGCGCCGGCGTTGTCGGTCATGTGCGCCGCGTCGGCGGTGCCGGGAATGACCGCGGTCACCCGCGGATCGGACAACAGATATTTCAGGAAGAATTGCCCCCAGCTTCCGGCAAAGCCGCGCGCCCATTCGGGGAGTTCCTTGCCGTGCACGGCGCGGAACAGCCGGGCGCGACCAAACGGCAGCGCCGTCAGGACACCAGCTTTGACTTCGGCGGCAAGCGGCAAAATGCGTTTTTCGGCCTCACGATCATCCAGCGAATAATCGATCTGCACGAAATCCGGCTTCTCGCGCCCGAGTACCGCTTCGATTGCGGCAAAATCGCCGTGGCGCGTGGAGGTAATGCCGATATAGCGACAAACGCCTTGCACCTTCCAATCCTTGAATTGGGCCAGCGAGGCTTGCGGGTCGCGCACATTGTGAAACTGCAGCAGGTCGAGCTTGGGTGTTTGCAGGCGGGCGAGCGAGCGTTTGAGCTCGGCCGGATCGGGTGACTCAAGCTTGGTGGCGATGAAGAGCTTGCCGCGAAGATTAGCCGGCGTCATGACGTCGCCAATCACCGCCTCGGCATCGCCATAGACCGACGCGGTATCGACCAGGCTCCCGCCGCCCGCTATCAGCGCTTGCAGTACGCCGGTCGCTTTCTGGCGGATCGCGTCATCGTTGGTATTGAAGACTTGCGCGGTGCCGAGCCCAACCGCCGGGAGTTTTTCGCCACTGCTTGGAATAGCGCGTGTCAGCAATCCCGGAGTTTGCGCCCATGCCGGCCACGCCATTATCGCCGAGCCGGCCGCGCCGGCCGCCAGCGCGAAGTTGCGTCGCGTCATGCGGATGGTCATGCTGGTTTTCCTTGCTGAACAGTCTCGTCGATCGATCCAGCGCGCGTTTCCTGGGCGCGGCCCAGCAGCGCCGAAAGCGCAATCCAGCCGGCCGCCACCGGCAATGCCACCAGCGCAACGGCGCCAAGTTTTAGGCCAAGAGCTTGCAGGCTATCAAACACCCAACCATACAAAGCGTCGGAGCCGCGATAGATCACAACGTCGATTAGGTTTTTGGCTTTGTATTTTTCTTCGCGGCCAAGCACGGTGAAAAATACCTGCCGCGCCGGATTGGCGACGGCATAATTCATCCAGCGCTGTGCAACCTGCAGCGCGATCACGACGCCAAGTGTCGGCGCGAAGAACAAAGCGGCAAAGCCCACGATATAGACGGCGGGCAACGCTCCAGCGGCGAAACCGGTACCGAAGCGCTTGAGCACCTGCCCGGTGAGAAAAACCTGAGTGGCCAGGCTCAGAATATTCACCGTCAGATCGATGCCGGCGAAGAGGCGCGTTTGCGTGCCGCGGTCATGGATCACCGCCGAGATAATATTCGCCTGCTCGAAATAGACAATGGTCGCGCAGAACGAGAGCAGACTGACCCAGGCGCCGACGCCGAGCAGATATGGGGAACGGAACAGCTCCGGCAGAGCCGCGAATGCCGAGCCGCCAATACGGCGCGATTCGGCCGCTCCTTCCGAGACGGGCGCTTGCGCAGCGGCGGCGCGTTCGAGCCGATGCACGCAGAACACAGCGACTTCCAGCAGCACCGCCGCCGCGATTAAAAGATTGACGGCGCCGAGCGGCACCGACAATCCGATGGTGATTGCCGGTCCGAGTAAACCGCCCGCGGTGCCGCCCGCGCCGATGAAGCCGAACAATCGCTTGCCCTGCTCGGCGGTGAACAGATCCGCCATGAACGACCAAAACACCGCAACCGCAAACAGGCTGAACACGCTGACCCAAACGAAAAAGACCCGCGCCACGATAATCGGCGCGATGCCGAGTGTCAGCAACAGCCAGAACACGGCCAGGTTAGCGACAAAGAAATGATAGACGATCGGGACAAAGCGCGCGCGCGGCAGTTTCGCAACCAACGCGCCGTAGAGCGGCTGCGCGACAATGAGCGTGACGAAGGTCGCGGTAAACAACCACGGCAGATTTCGTACGCCGCCGGCGATGCCCATCTGGTCGCGCAGTGGACGCAGAACGTAGTAGCCGGCGAGCAATGCGAAGAAGTAGGCGAACGACCACAGCGCCGCGGCGCGCTCCTGCGGCGTCGCCGGCATCGCCCAGCCGAGCCAACGCTGCCAAGCATTCATGGGGCGAGATTGAGCTTCTGTTTGAGTTCGGCCGCCGTCACGCGCTGACCGAAGCCCGGCCCGCCCATCTGAAAGCGGCTTGCATCGGCAAGCTTGCCGACCATCACCGGATCGAAACCGGCATCGCGCACAAGGCCGGCGGCAATCTGCACGGCTTGTGCGTCGTCGCCGGCAATCGGGATCGCGAGCTTGGGATCGGGCCGGTTCGCCTCGTCGGCAAAGATTTTGTAATTCATCGTGTTAAATGCGCGGACCAGTCGCGTGCCCGGCAGATATTTCTGCGAGGTCACACCGACGCCGCTTTTGTTGACCTCTTCGGTCAATTCGGCGCCGTCGCGCGCGGTCGTGGAATTGCAGGCATCAACGACGATCTTGCCCTTGAGCACGGGACCGTATTCTTTGCCGAGACCGGGCAAAGCCTTGTAGGGCACCGCGATGAGCAAGGCATCGCCGAATGCGATCGCCTGCTCGACCGTGCCGGCTTGCGCGCGTTCGCCGAGGCCGGCAACCAGGTCCTTGAGCTCTTCGGGGTGTCGCGAGGAGAACAGAACCCGGTGACCATTCTTCACCCAGAGGCCGCCGATCGTGCCACCGATATTGCCTGAGCCGATAACGCCGATATGAATCTTGGCGCTTTGCGCCCGCACGCCGGCCGGCCACAAGGCCGCGCTCAGGATGAGCGCGCCACTGGTGCCAAGAAATTTCCGCCGACGGCGGTCGATTGAATACTCATTGGGCATAGGAAAACCTCCCGGTGTTCAATTCATTTCAGTCTGACCTGTGATAGCGAATTCATCGCGTCGCTCAGGTAAAATGCCCGCGAGCGGGTGCCGGCCCTGTGCATGCGCGGCATGCGCAAAAGATGGTCCCGAGCGTCTTAGCGCTGTCACACGACGTAAAGCCGGTTTGGCAGGGCGTCGCCCGAGCCATCGCCTGGCGCGTGGGCCGCCAGCACTGCACCACAGCGTTCGATGGCAGCGACAAAACCGTCGGCGATACGGCCATCGCGCATATGGACCGTGAGCGCGTCGATCGCGGTTTGCCATTCCGAGTTGTTCACTTTTGCGGCAATTCCGTCATCGGCAATGATCCGCGCATAGCGCTCGGCCAATGACACAAAAATAAGCACGCCGCTCCGACTCGCGGTGTGGGCGACCCGGCGGATGACGAACTGCTCGAGCGCGGCACGATGCGCGTGTCCGCGCCGCACGGCCCGCGGGACCAGCGCAAGCCGCAATGGCGTGAGGAAAAACAGGAGCGCCGCGACAATGAATACGACGAGCTGGATCAGGAAAATCCGCTGCACGCTCCACGGTGTGAGCACGATCAGTGGCCACGGCGCCAGTAATGCGAGCGCGCTCGCCCACAAAATCGGAACGTGCGCGTAATCCGCGGAGGTCCGCGCCAAGACGCAAACGATTTGGCCGCTGGTGCGCTTTTCCGCCTCGTGAATAGCGGCGGAGACCGCGGCGTGATCTCCCGTGTCTAAGTGCATCACCAGCCTCCGGACGCGCCGCCGCCGCCCGACGAGCCACCGCCGCCGGAAAAGCCGCCGCCAAAGCCGCCACCGGAGAAGCCGCCGCCGAAACCGCCGCCAAAGCCGCCACCCCAAACGAGCGGGCCCACCCCACCGCCGCGGCGACCCGACCCCGGCCCGTTCGCTTGGTGGATCAAATACCAAATCACCAACAGCAAGACAGCCAGAAACAGCAACGGAAACAGCTTGTTGAAATCTGCCGAGGCATCTTCCGTGCGCACATTGGCCTTCTGATGCCAGTCGGTGGTGTCGCCACTGAGCACGCTGATGATGCCGTCGACGCCACGCTCAATACCGCCGGAATAGTCGGCGGCCTTGAAGCGCGGAATGATCGCACCGGCGATGATGACTGACGACAGCGCGTCGGTCAGCGTGCCTTCGAGGCCGTAACCGACTTCGATCCGCACTTTGTGCTCCGCGGGAGCAACGAGAAGCAGCACACCGTTGTTTTTCTTGGCCTCGCCGAGCTTCCAATATCGAAATAGATCGTTGGCGAAAGTTTCGATGTCGCCGCCCTGCAACGACTTAACGGTAGCGACGACAAGCTGAATACCGGATTTGTCTTCCAGACTCTTAAGCTTGGCTTCGACATCGCTCCGGCTCGCCGGCGTCATAACGCCGGCATCGTCGACGACACGGCCGGTCAACGCGGGAAAGTCGAAGGCGAACGCCAGCGACCCGAACAGGACGACAAGCGTTATCGCGGCGGCCGGCGCGAGCTTTTTCACCGCACGTCTCTTAGAACTTTACTTGCGGAGGCTTTTCGCTTCCTTCGCTCGCAGTGAATTCCGCCATCGGCTTCTCGCTCGAGAACGCGGTCTTGGCCCAAATCACCGTCGGGAAAGTGCGCAATGCCGTGTTGAAAGCGCGCACCGCGTCGATGTAGTCGCGCCGCGCCACCGCGATGCGGTTCTCGGTGCCTTCGAGCTGCGACTGCAGCGCCAGGAAATTGGCGTTGGATTTCAGCTCCGGATAGTTCTCCGATACCGCGAGCAGCCGGCCGAGCGCGCCGGTCAACTGGTTCTGCGCATCCTGGAAGGCTTTCAGCTTGTCGGGATCGGTGAGCTGCGAAACGTCCACCCTGACCTGCGTCGCCTTGGCGCGGGCTTCTACTACCGCGGTCAGCACATTTTTCTCTTGTGCCGCGAAGCCTTGCACGGTTGCGACCAAGTTCGGAATGAGATCGGCGCGCCGCTGATACTGGTTCTGCACGTCCGCCCAGCGCGCCTTGGCCTGTTCTTGCAGGGTGGGAATGGTGTTGTAGCCGCAGCCGGCCACGGCAAGCCCAAGCCCGACGACCGCGAATGTCCAGATACGCGTCATTAGCTTGCTCATCTGCGCCCTCTCTGTTCACGCATCGACCGGCTCGGTACCGACGATCTCGATACCGAAACCAGACAGGCCGACATAGGTTAGGGGCTGCGAGAAACTCAGCACCCGGATCGAACTAATGCCAAGATCTTTGAGGATCTGCGCACCGAGGCCGACTTCGCGCCATTGGCGGCTCCGCGCCTCGCCGGAAGCCGTTTCATCCGACTTCGGAATGGCGATCACCGGCACGCCGGCCGCGCCGTCGCGCAGCACCACCAACACACCCCTGCCCTCGGCCTTGAATCGTTCAAGCGTCCGATGGATAGCCTTGGCGCCACCGAACACGTCAAGGATCAGGTTGGCGCGATGCAGCCGCGTCAGCACGTTGCGACCATCGTCGATGCGGCCGTATACGAACGCCATGTGATAGAACGGATCGAACGGCGTTTGAAAAGCGTAACCGGTCAGCGTCCCAATCTCGCTCTCCACCGGAAACTCACCGACCCTCTCGATCAGTTTGTCGCGCGCCTGCCGATAGGCGATCAAATCGGAGATCGAGATGCGCTGGAGCTTGTGACGGACGGCGAATTCGGCGATCTGCGGTCCGCGCATAACCGTTCCATCATCGTTCATCAATTCGGCGAGCACGCCGACGGGAGGCAACCCCGCCAACCGACAGAGATCGACGCAGGCTTCGGTATGGCCGGAACGCATGAGCACGCCGCCTTCCTTGGCCACCAGCGGAAACACGTGCCCGGGCCGCACGAAATCGGCAGCACCCATATTGCCGTTGGCGAGCGCGCGGACGGTGTTGGAGCGTTCCTCGGCGGATATCCCCGTGGTCAGTCCAGGACGGGCATCGACGGAGACCGTAAAGGCGGTACCGAGCGGCGCATCGTTGCGCGCCACCATCGGTTCGAGATGCAACCGTCGCGCTTCGTCCTGCGCCAGCGGCGCGCAGACGATGCCGGATGTATACCGGATGATGAAGGCCATCTTCTCGGGCGTGCATAGCGAAGCGGCAACGAATAAATCGCCCTCATTCTCGCGATCGTCGTCGTCGGCAACGATGATCAGTTCGCCGCGAGCAAACGCGGTGACGGCGAGATGAATGGGCTGGTGAGCATCGTTCATGTTTTACCGCCGCGGCTGCGGAAACGGCCACGCCACTGCGTCGCCGACCTGGCCGCGGTGACGCAGATAGTGATCGGCAACCACGCATGCCATCATCGCCTCGCCGACCGGCACCGCACGAATACCGACGCAAGGATCGTGACGCCCGGTGGTGCTGATCTCAGTTTCCTTGCCGTAGCGGTCGACCGTGCGCCGCGGCGTGAGGATCGATGAGGTCGGCTTGACCGCGAAACGCGCGACCAGCGGCTGGCCGGTGGAGATGCCGCCAAGAATGCCGCCGGCATTGTTCGACAGAAAAATCGGTTGGCGTTCGTTCCCGATCCGCATTTCGTCGCCATTATCCTCGCCGGAAAGCTCGGCCGCGGCGAAGCCGGCGCCGATCTCCACGCCCTTGACGGCATTGATGCTCATCAGTGCCGCGGCGAGGTCGGCGTCGAGCTTGCCATAGATCGGCGCGCCGAGCCCCGGCGGCACGCCTTCGGCTACGATTTCGATTACCGCTCCGATCGAGGAACCGCGCTTGCGCACAGCTTCAAGATAATCACCGAAACGGGAAGCGGCCTGCGGGTCGGGACAAAAGAACGGATTGCGTTCGACCTCGACCCAATCCCACCGCGTGCGATCGATGCGTTCGGTACCGATCTGCACGAGAGCGCCACGCACCTGCATGCCAGGCACGATCTTGCGCGCAATCGCCCCGGCGGCAACCCGCATTGCCGTTTCGCGAGCGGATTGGCGACCGCCGCCGCGATAATCGCGCAGCCCGTATTTGACGTCGTAGGTATAATCGGCGTGGCCCGGCCGATATTTGTCTTTGATGTCGGAGTAATCCTTGCTGCGCTGGTCGACATTCTCGATCACGAGCGCAATCGGCGCGCCGGTCGTAACCTGCTGGCCACTGGTTTCGTCGGCAAACACGCCGGAAAGGATTTTGACCGCGTCCGACTCCTGGCGCTGGGTGGTGAATCGCGACTGTCCGGGCCGCCGCCGGTCGAGATACGGCTGGATGTCGGCTTCAGTCAGCGCGATGCGCGGCGGACAACCGTCGACCACGCAACCGATCGCAGCCCCGTGGCTTTCGCCGAAGGTCGTCACGCGGAAAGAGTGCCCGAACGTATTGAACGACATCGTTGAAAAATTTGGCGCGCTTGCCGTAGCGCGCGGTAAGATCGATTTCTTTCAGCAGGACGCGAAGGTTAGGTAGCCCGCAGGGTCTAGCGGGTCAAATCGCCGCGGCGATTGCCAGTCAGGTCCTCGCATACGCATGCGGCAGCTGTTTCCGGGGGGCGTTCATGCGCCATTCATATCGGTGAATGGCGATTAATGAAAACCTGAATAACCGTTAAGCTACGGAAAAATCAGGACTATTTGCCACGTATATATTGCGGCCAGAGCCGGGTTATGACATCTTTATCGTCGGTAAGGGGGGCAAGGGCAGAGGGACCGAGACACGCCCGCGAAGCTTGAACTCATTCCTGCCGTACGTTCATCACGCTTAGAAGGAAGTAACCCATGGCCAGCAAGCCGAAGAAAAAGAAGAAGATGAAGAAGTAACGACGTTCGCGTGCCTCGTATCGGGGCAGCGCCGTCTACTTCTTTGGATTTCGCGAGGCGCCTTGAGCGGTGTTTCGTGACAGCGGCTGGGCGAGAGTCCGGCCGCTGCTGCTTTCAAGCGTCACTTGGAAAATCTGAAAATGCGAATAGCCGCAGAGGCCGGCCTAAGGCTCTCTGCTGTTGACGCCGAGATCCGGCGCGTCCGGATGCTTCATGCCGACGATGTGGTAGCCGGCGTCGACGTGATGCACCTCGCCGGTGACGCCACGCGACATGTCGGAGAGCAGATACGCCGCCGCTTCGCCGACGTCTTCAATTGTCACATTGCGCCGTAGCGGCGAATTGTACTCGTTCCACTTGAAGATATAGCGCAAGTCGGCGATTCCGGCGGCAGCCAAAGTCTTGATCGGCCCCGAGGAAATGGCATTAACACGAATGTTCTTCACGCCCAGATCGGCCGCGAGGTACCAGACCGATGCTTCGAGCGCGGCCTTGGCAACGCCCATGACGTTATAGTGCGGCATCCATTTCTCTGCGCCGTAATAGGTCAGCGTCAGCATGGAGCCACCATTCGGCATCAGCTTCTCGGCACGTTGCGCAATCGAGGTGAACGAATAGCAGCTCACCAGCAGGGTCTTGGTGAAGTTATCCTCGGAGGTATCGACGTAACGCCCGTCGAGCTGAGCCCGATCCGAGAAGGCGATCGCGTGAACGAGGAAGTCGATCGTCCCCCAAGCCGATTGCACGTTGGCGAATACCGCATCGATGGTGGCCGGTTCGGTAACGTCGCAATGGCCGACGACAATGCCGCCGACCTCCTGCGCCAGCGGCTCGACGCGCTTTTTCAGCGCGTCACCCTGATAGGTGAAGGCCAGTTCCGCGCCATGTGCGCGACAGGATTTGGCGATACCCCAGGCAAGCGAACGCTGGTTGGCGACCCCGATGATCAGTCCGCGCTTGCCGCGCATGAGGCCCGAGACTTCTGACATTCTCCGACCTCCGTTCGACGATCTCGGCGTCCGTGCTTCCTATGGCATATGGCCGGTGGAGCCAGCAAGCACGTGGTTTCGGGGGGCCGAAAGGCTAACTAAGCCGAGAACTTGCGGCTGTGGCCGGTTCGGCGGTCGCATCGTAACCGCGGGAGAGTTGCGCGATCAGGCTAAGGCTCGTCGGCGCCAGCAGCAGCAGGGTCCAGGTCATCGGCCCGATGAGCTTGAGCCAGTTCCAAGGCATATCGAGCGCGATCATGGACAGCCAGGCGATGACCGACCAGGCGACTATGACGCCACTGACGATCTCTCGGCGCGCGCGCCGCCACGCCTCGATGATCAGCACGCCGATCAGCGGCACGGCCGAAGTGACGTATTGCGGCCCGGCAAAGGAGATCATCAGCGGAACCGCGGCGAACAGCACCGAGCTGGCGACCAGCAGGGGATAGCCGGCAGCCGGTTGAGTGCTGCGCCACGCCCAGAAACCACCGCGACCGAACACGACAACCGTCACGACCGTGGCGGCGTTGAACAGAAACTGAAGCGCCGACGCCCAATGCGGCAATGGCGTGGAGTAGAACGCCGTCCCCGCAGCGATACGCGCGGCAACCGCGCCGACCCCGATGCTGGAATTAGCCCCGGGGGATACCTGCGCCGCAATTTGCGGCGACATCGATCCGCTGACGATACCGGCAAGATGTTCTTCGAACATCACCCGATAAAGATCGAGCGTCGCCGCCGGCCCGAGAAAAATGAGAGGCAGCCCGACCAGCAAAACGACGCCCCACACCGCCGCCCAGATCATAAATTTCCAGTCGCGCCGCATGAACGGCAAAATCGCGAGAACCAGCGGAAATAACTTGATCGTAACGGCAAGCGCGAAGGCAAAGGCTGCGGCCGCAATACGCCCCTCGACGTAAAGAGCAAGAAACAGAACGACCAGCAGCAACAACACCGGCGTCGGTTGGCCGCGCGCCAATCCGTCCCCGAGAAACGGCAACAACGCAAGCAGCGGGCCGACCCGCAACGCCCATGCACCCTGCAAAAATCCGGGCCGCGCTTTTACCGGCCGGCACCGCTCCAGCAAATTCGCCCACACATGCAACGCCAGCATCAGGCACGCCGCGTTGATCAGGTACCAAACCGCCACCGCCGCGGCGAACGGCAGTGCCCATGCCGGTTGCAGCTCGCCCGCAGGCGGGTTGGCGAATGGACCCATGAACAGGGCGAATGTCGGCGGATAATGATAGGTCCAGCCGTGATGATCGGTAATCTGGTAAAGTGGATAACCGGTCCAGACTGCCCAGCCGGCGCGAAAGAAAACCTGCGTATCGCCTTGGCCGAGGCCAACGACCTTCCACGCGACGATCGGAAGAAATAGCAATGTGAGCGCACCAACGAGCGCGATCACAAACCATTCGCGCCGTTTCGGATGCGCGATCGTGTCGAACGCGAAAATGCCTCGGCTCATTCGCGCTGCGTACGCTGATCGCAGTCGACATGCAACCTGACGACGGACGTCGGCCGCCTACATATCCTTGCGCGGATCGTAGGGCTTTTCCGTCTGCCATTTTTTCATCAGCGCTTCGAGTTCAGGGTCGCTGGTCTCGGGCAGCATGACGCGGGCGGTAGCAAGAAGATCGCCATGCCCCGCCTTGACTGGAAATCCCTTGCCCTTGAGACGGAAGGTGCGCCCGCTGTTGGTGCCGGGCGGAATGGTGAGTTCGACGGGCTTGTCGAGCGTGGGCACCCGCACTTTGGCGCCGAGCACCGCTTCGTACAGCGTAACCGGCAAATCAAGCCGGATGTCCGCGCCGTCGAGTGTGAAAATCGGATGCGGGGCGATCGTCAGCGCGATCAACAAATCGCCAGTGCCAGCGTGCCCTGCCAAGCCTTGCCCGCGCAGCCTAATCTGCTGGCCGCTGTGGATGCCCGCGGGAATTTTGACTTCGACGTCTTTGCCGGAGGGAAGCCGCAGACGTTGGGTGGCGCCATTCGCGGCGTCGAGCAGCGAAACGGTCAGCGCCGCGGTGACATTGGCGCCGGCGCCAAACTCCTCCGGCTCGAACGCGGCACCTGGCCCGC
>Ga0307373_10010964_pt1 | contig 13230 bp, 12 predicted proteins | sample OX2MG_FD_202534 | JGI IMG/M metagenome (GOLD analysis project Ga0307373, IMG submission 202534) | Soil microbial communities from Risofladan, Vaasa, Finland - OX-2 | ecosystem: Environmental > Terrestrial > Soil > Coastal area > Acid sulfate soil | place: Finland: Risofladan, Vaasa | collected... | reverse complement strand
GAGTCCCGGAGTCCCGGAGTCCCGGAGTCCCGGAGTCCCGGAGTCCCGGAGTCCCGGAGTCCTTTGATTCGGCGGGACGTGCGACGGGTCCACCGTGTCGGTGGGCTGTCGTGGCTGAACTTTACTGGAACGCTGCTGATGGCATTGACCGGCCTGTCGGCGGCATTCCCCGCGCAAGCCTCCACCACCGTCGTGGGGACTATTCCCGCAAGTTTCGGCGTCACGCCCACCGGTGCGGCCACCTATGCCATTCCCATCACGGTGCCGCGCGGGTCAGGCGGCCTCACACCCTCCATTGGCCTTGTGTATAACAGCCAGTCAGGCGAGGGTGCGGCCAGCTACGGCTGGACGCTCTCGGGCCTGTCCGCCATCACGCGCTGTGCCAAAACCATCGATGACGATGGTGTGACACAGGCGATACAGCTTAACGTCTACGACAACACCAACCGCTTGGCAAGTGTCACCACCCACAGCGGTACGGACACCTACCAATACAATGCCCTGGGGCAGCGGGTGGAGAAGACCGTCGGCGGCACCACGACGGTATTCGTGTATGACGAAGCCGGGCATCTGATTGGCGAATACACCCCCACAGGCACGCTGATTGAAGAGCACATTTGGCTCAACAACCGGCCTATCGGAGTAATCACTTCCAGTGGTCTCTACTACGTCCACACCGACCAGCTCGACACGCCGCGCTATATCACCAATGCCAGCAAGCAGTTGGTCTGGGAATGGCAAAGCGACCCGTTCGGCAACGGCGCTCCGACCGGTTCGCTCACCTACAACCTACGCTTCCCCGGCCAGTATTACGATGCCGAAACCGGTCTCAATTACAACCTGAATCGCTATTACAACCCCACTATCGGGAGGTACGTAGAGTCCGACCCTATCGGCTTACGTGGTGGCGTCAACACCTACGCGTATACGTTCAACAATCCGCTTGGCTATGTTGACCCACTAGGATTGTATTGGGAATATTGCCAGAATACAGGTGCAATAAATTTCGTCAATAACATTACTGGTCAAGTCACACCGATTGATAAAGGGTTTTCAGGACATATGCAGGGGTTTAATAATCCTTCCCTACAGGCTGTACCATATGTTGGTCCAATTCCAGTAGGTGAATATTTAATTAGTCAACCGATCTTTAATGATGCCCACTTAGTTGGACCGGTTTTCAATCTTACGCCTATTAACGGAACAAATACCTATACCAGAAAGGATTTAATGATTCATGGCGGTAATCCACACAATTACACATTAAGCTCCTTGGGATGCATTATTGCCGGACCACTGACAAGATGGAAAATTGCCTTTAGCGGTGATCAGGATTTACATGTTATAGATTGCGGCAACTCATTTTAATAATAATAATTATTCATGACACGAATCCTCCCTGAGGATTTCGCAGGTTTCAAAGAGAATCGACATGAGATATTTAATGTGCTGGCTATTTGTGCTGATACTACCGATACCCGTACTGGGCGCAACAATCACAGCCATTGGGTTTGTTGAAAACGTTTCAACAGGCATAACGCGGCTTGCGTTTGTGAGAGATACCCATAGCTGGCATTCCACCTGTTTCTTTCAAAAAGAACAAAACATGGTGAAACGCCAGATGGCACTTACCGATAGTAATGCAATACAAGCTGGATGGAAGAAAGTACTTGATAGCAATTGTGCAAGTGCACTTCTATTGCTTAACTGGACAGTAATTGACCAGGATGATCGCACAATAGATGTTGGGCATCTAATCAACATCCCACATACTAGTTATGACATGATTGGAACTGTGAAAATTGATGCTGCTGCGCGTGCACAGCTTAAACCACCGTTTCAGATGTTCAAATCACAAAATATAATGAGCACAATCTCTAATCTATTAATTGCAGTTCCAGAAGGAACCATTGTCTCTAGCCTTCAGGGCTCTGATGAACCCACACTAAGTAAGGCCGATCTACATGCAATTCAAAAGGCATACTTAGAAAAACAGAGGACTATTGCGATTTGTAATCCGACATCAGGCCTTGAATCCACAGAACGACGAGCCATTCCAAATGACCTCACAATCACTCCGTACTTAAAATATAAAGGAGGTGTTACATTCGTTAAAGCCGAACTGAATCTTGCGGACAATAATCATTGTGATGTTGAGGACACTGAACAGGAATTGTATGTCATATCTCGCGGGCATATCTTTAACTTGACACTTCCCTTCAGAACTGATGATGGAGCGTATAATACTACGCTATATTTAATTGGGGCTTATCTAATCACTGATGGAAGTATCAAAGATACTGTATATCTTGTCTACGTTGATGGCGCTGATAAGAATGGTTATGCGCTCTATGACGCCGACTTCAAACCCGCTGCCATAAGTACTTGGATCAACCACTAACACTGCTAATATCTATGACCCGGCGAGCGGGGCGCTCACCACGGTCGAGGATGCCCAAACGGGATTCGTCTACTGGCAGGCGGCGACCGGGGCTACCGCTCCGGTGGATGCGTTCGGACATCTTCTGGGCTGGACCGACGGCAACAACGTGAGCACCGTGGTTGTCTACGACCAGGCCACCGGCGCGCCCACCGGCATCGGTACCGGCATCGGCACGTCGAGTGCGGTGCAGAGCCTGGTCTATAGTTGGGACGGCTACGGCAATCTGGAAGAACGCCAGGACACCAACCAGACCCTGAGCGAGACCTTTGGGTACGATGATTTGAACCGGCTGACCCAATCGGCGGTCACCAACCCGGCGGCCAATGGGCCGAGCTTGGCCTTTAAATACAGTCCCGCGGGAAACATTCTGACGAAAACCCTGACCACGTCCGCCGGAGCGACTCTCGATACCTACAACTATGATCCCAGCCACCCGTATGCGGTGGACACGGTCACGAACACGTCGGGGACGGTTTACAGCGCGAGTTACGATGCCGACGGCAACATGCTGACGCGCAACGGTTCACCCCTGACCTGGACGGTGGATAATCTGCCCGCGAGCCTTGGCGCGTCCCAGGGCAGCAGCACGTTCAGCTACGGGCCGGACCATGACCGCTACTATCAAGCGGCCACCGATAACGGCGTGAGCACGGATACCACCTACATCGGCGGGCTGTTCGAGGTGGTGGCGACGGCCACCACCACCGACTACCGGCACAACATCATCGCCGACGGGCAGGTCATCGCGGTGCACACGATTGACCAGAGCGGCAATGCGACTACCAGTTACCTGCACTATGATCACCTGGGCAGCGTGGACAAGATTACCGATGACCAGGGCAATATCGCCCAGCAGATGAGCTTCGATGCGTTCGGCCTGCGGCGCGATGCCGCCAACTGGGATTACGACCTGACCACCGCCCAGATCACCGCGCTCAAGGACGATACCGACCGGGGGTACACGTTCCAGGAGCAGTTGGACAACGTGGGCCTCATTCACACGAACGGGCAGGTGTATGACCCGTTGATCGGGTGATGATTGAGAATCATTACACTTGCGCTTGCGATAATCCATTGGGATTTGCCGGGTGACGGACGCTCATTACCAAATCGTAATCTTATTACTTGGGTAATTTCCGTATCAGTCAATGATGCGGGGTATCATACTGCCCGCATCCGGGTTCTGAATTCATCGGACCGGTTGATGATTTCTGCTTCGTCAAGGATTGTGCATGCAAGAGAAACCCAGGTCAAAGCCAGAAATGGCGCGCAACTTACTCAGTTATGTATTAACTGTGGTATGGCCTAATGCGATCACTTGGTTTGATGTCCATTTGCGTTTGTCGTCAACGCTGGTGCTTTGGCGGGAATTCCTGCGGCACCCGTCAAGAGTCGGCGCGGTATTGCCGAGTTCATCCTGGCTCGCGCAGGCAATAGCGGCGACTGTGCCGCTAGATAGCCAAGCGCTCATCGTTGAGATCGGGGCGGGTACGGGCGCTGTCACCCAGGCTTTGCTGGCCCGTGGTATCGCACCTTCCCGCTTGATCGTGGTTGAGCGCAGTTCAAAGTTGTGCAAACTACTGCGTCGCCGTTTCCCGTATCTAACCGTGGTGCAGGGTGATGCCAGTGAACCGATACGCTGGGTTGGGCCGCAGGATGCCGTTTGCGCCATCGTATCCAGCCTGCCGCTGCGTTCGTTGCCGGATGCCACGGTAACCGCGATTGCCGCGCAAATGCATGCGTTGCTGGATACGGACGGAATGCTTGTGCAATTCACTTATGGCTGGGTGGGGGCTTCACCGTTCCAGACACTGGGGTTTGAGCGCTATAAGGCATCGTGGGAATGGCGGAATATTCCGCCTGCCCGCATCGACGTGTTGTGCAAGGCTTGAGCATCTAACAAAATGCCTTAACGCGCCCTTACCCCACCTTCGGCAACCGCTCCCTGCGTTGCCCTACTTCCTACATCCCTTGGGGAGCGTGGAGGCGGTCTCGGACGGCAACGGGACGAACGTCGTACAGTATTCCTGTGGCGCCTGGGCAAAGCTCGACCGACCAGCGGGACCAGGGCGTACCTGACTCTCCGGCCTGGGATAGTTGCAGCGCTACTCATCCGCGAGAACACCAGTTGCGTTTTGATAGAACTCCAGTACCTTGTCAATTGCGCTGTCGAGCATGTGCTCAAATCCCGGCCGAATATCTATTTTTTCCTTGGCCACGTGCTGGTACGTCTTCTGCATCGCGAGCAACCTGGTCAACAATACGTCCTGCTACGCACGGAATAACTTATCTTCCTTGAGCACTTCGTCGAGCTGGCGGTCGAGCAGGCAGGCCAGGTCGAACACATCGCGCACAGCAAGCTCCTCGGCGCGATAGAATACTTTTTTGGCCACGATCTCGACGGGTGTTTCGCGCGCGATCTTCCGTCCTTCAAATTTCCAGTTCTCGTAGGGATTTTTTGTCAGAGGTGCCGCGACGATGAAATCTATCTCGCCAGCATCCATGACGAGCTTCAATATGTTGGAGCTTTCGTTGTAGCTGGTGCAGTCGGTGATGGTCTGGATCTGGTCCTGCAGACGCGGCGTGAGCCAGCCCAGGTATTGGGGGTCACGGACGAAGATATCAATGTCCCTGCTGTCCCGGTGGGCGAACGTCATCATCATCGCTGTCCCGCCGCCGAAGGACCAGTTGGCTTTTATCTCATCCTGATCCAGCGTGTCGAGACAAGCGAGCGCTTTACGTAAAAGAGGTTTCCAGGGGAGGTTCGACATACAGCCATGCCTCGGAGTGGGGGAACTGCTGTTGCGGCAGCACATGGCGCTCATAAGCGCCCGCCGCCTGCTCCAGCGAGATGCCGTGCTCGTTGAGGAACCGCACCGCGGTCGTGGATGGAACCTCGGCGAAGAACATTGTGAGCGCAGTCTGTTCGCGGGTAGTGAGCGGGCGCCGTGCTTTCAGTCCGGCGAGCAGATCCTTCGCGCTGACCGGCCTTGGCAACGACACGTTTACCGTGGTCATTACGGCCCCGGTCACCGCCGGGGTGACAGTCAATGCAGTCTTGCCGTTCCGCTGCATGGGGAACAGGCGCACGTATCCCTGCTCCTCCATCTGCCGCACATTGTCGTAGACCCTGCGATAGGGGCGGTCGAGCGCCATCGCCAAGGCATAAATGCCGCCCTTGCCGCCGCCGTTCCTGACCATTTGCAGCAGAGTCTTTTGTTTAGTAGTGAGTGTCTTAAATGTCATATATGACATTATATGGGTATCTCAGGGTTGAATCAAGGGCGCTCTGTGTCCCATGGGCCGCAGGGGAAGTAGGGCTAGACTCGACTTTATGAGAAACCAAGGCAAACAGTGACGGCAGTCACTGAATCTATTTACTTGCCGCGGTAGGTGATGCGGCCTTTGGTGAGATCGTAGGGAGTGAGTTCAACGGTGACGTGGTCGCCGGTGAGGATGCGGATGTAGTGTTTGCGCATGCGGCCGGAGATGTGAGCGAGCACCACATGGCCATTGTCCAGTTCCACCCGGAAGGTGGTGTTGGGCAGGGTTTCCACCACCTTGCCTTCCATCTCGATGTTTTCTTCTTTCGGCATACGCCCTCAAGTTGTTGTTCAAAGCCTCTGAATCGGGCCAGCGGACCGTTCAGGGCGCGCAGATTCTGCCGGAATTGGGATTTATCTACAACTGGACGTTTTCAGATTGCCGCTTCCCAGCCGTTTGCCGTCAATTGTTCGAAGGGGCGAAAACGACTTTTGTAAGCCATTTTTTGGCTTTCAGCGATCCAATAACCGAGGTACAACCAGCGCAGATGGCGGCGACGGGCTTCAGATATTTCCCAGAGAATGGCAAAAGTACCGAAGCTGCGTTGCGGCAGTTCGGGCGAATAAAAGGTATAGACCGCCGACAAGGCATTTTCCAGCGCATCCACCACCGCCACTCCCACGAGCTGCCCGCGCAGGCGAAGTTCCGCGAAAAACGTGGCCTGATGTCCAGTGAGGAAAGCCGCATAGTCCGCCGTCGAGGGCTTATCCAGGCTGCCGCCCGGATGCCGCCAGTTCACATAGCGCTGATAGAGCGCAAAGTGTTCATCAGCGAATCCCGCAGGGCGTAGTTGCACATTCACGTCCTGGTTCCGTTGCCAGGTGCGGCGCTGGCTGCGAACCGGTGTGAAATCATCCACCGGAATGCGCACCGGGATGCAGGCGCGGCAGTGCTCGCAGCCGGGCCGATAGAGAGTGCTGCCGCTGCGCCGGAAACCTTGTTTCGCCAGTTGACTGTAGACGTGATTTTGCGGGGCGGCGCCCGGATCCAGAAAGATCATGCGTGCCGTTCGGCCGGGCAAATAGTTGCAAGGGTGCTCCGGCGAAAGCAGTAGCGAATTAATCTTGTGGACGGCGTCCCGCATCAGAATTCCAGTGAAATATCCAATTGCCATTGACCCTGGCGCTCCGGCAAGACCGCGTACTGTTGAAGCAGACGCAGAAATTCTACCCGCGGTATGCAAACGCTGCCGAGCCGCGCAAGATGCTCGGAGTACACCTGACAGTCAATGAATGCGAACCCCCAGGCGCTGAGCTGTCTCGCCAGACAGGCGAGGGCGATCTTGGAAGCATTGTCGCGGCGGCTGAACATGGATTCGCCAAAGAATACGCCTCCCAGGGCCACGCCATAAAGTCCGCCCGCCAGCTCGCCATCCATGAATATCTCCAATGAGTGCGCGTGACCGAGGCGGTGCAGTTGCGCGTAGGCCTGTTGCATGGCGGAAGTGATCCAGGTGCCGCTTTCGGTTTGCTTGCGGCGGGTGTGGGCACAGGCGGATATCACATCCGCAAATGCAGTATCGAAGTGGGCCGTAAATCCACCCTGTCGCAAACGCCGGCGCAGCGACCGGCTGATATGCATCTGATCCACAAACAACACGGTGCGTGGGTCCGGCGACCACCACAAAATCGGCTGACCTTCGCTGTACCAGGGGAATATCCCGTGACGGTAGGCGAATAGCAGACGTTCCGGCGAGAGGTCGCCACCGGCCGCCAGCAATCCATCGGGATCACGCAGCGCATGGTGTACCTCCAGAAATGTTTCCGGAGGGCTGCCTGGCTGAATCCAGCCGATTTGAAGCGAATCAGTCACGTGTACGATTGGCGGCGCGGTAGGGCAGATGCTGCGCTGCCTCCCGCACATAAGCGTCCACCATGCGGGATTCCTGCTGCAGGAAGTCGCCAATGGCTTTGCGGAATCTAGGTTCGGCAATCCAATGGAGCGAATGGGTGACGCTGGGTTCGAAACCACGCGTCAGCTTGTGTTCGCCCTGGGTGCCCGGATTGAAGTGCTGCAGTCCCTCGCGGATGCAGTATTCGATACCCTGGTAATAACAGGTTTCGAAATGCAGGCTGTGGAATTCGCGTTCGCAACCCCAGTGACGGCCGTAGAGCGACTCCGCGTCCCGGAAACAGATGGCGCAGGCTACCGGCTCGGCATCGAGAAAAGCAAAAATCACCCGCAGGGCATCCGGCATGCTGGCGGCGATCTCGGCAAAGAACCCGCGGTTCAGGTAAGCCAGCCGGGCGCGTTTGGTATAGGTCGCGGAATAGAATCGGTAAAGCACGTCGAGCAAGTGGTCGTCCAGTTGATCACCGCTATATATCCGATGAGTGATTCCGGCTTCGGCTACCCGACGGCGTTCACGTTTTACCTTTTTGCGGTTCTCCGCGGACAGGGCAGCCAGATAATCATCAAATCCCTGATAATCGCGGTTGTGCCAGTGAAATTGACAATCCTTGCGCAACATGTATTTCTGTGATTCCCAATATTGAATTTCATCTGTGTATGGAAAAAGACAGTGAACGGATGAAGCCGCATACGTCACTGCCAGCTCGCGTGTTTTGCTGATCAAAGCCGCAGCGATATTTCCGTGTTCCGCCGTCGCTGCCAATAACAGCCGTGGACCGTTGACGGGCGAGAAGGGCACGGCGGCCACGAGTTTTGGGTAGTAGGCGAGCCCGGCGCGCTGCCAGGCTTCGGCCCAGGCCCAGTCAAACACGTATTCGCCGTAGGAATGGAATTTTAGATACAGCGGCAGAGCACCGATGAGACGCCCGGTTTCATCGGTAAAACTCAGGTGCCGTGGTTGCCAGCCCGTTGGCATGCCAACGCAGCCGCTATGTTCCAGCGCCGCCAGAAACTCGTGCCGCAGGAAGGGATTGCTGCCCGCCAGCCGGTTCCAATCGGAAGCAGGGATGGAATCGATGGAATCGTGTACCCGGACATTCACGCTATACAGCTTAACGTTCCGCATCGTTCGGGAGTAGGGTGCGCAAGCGTACTGGCTGTCTTTAACAGCTTCTTGGCAGTAGCGCGGGATTCCCCTGTCGCCGGTTCTCGATTTGGAGTCGGCAAAGGGTTGCCGACCTACAATGCTTCCTGGCGGCAGCGCGGGATTCCCATGCCGCCGGTTTTCAATTTGGAGTCGGCAAAGGATTGCCGGCCTACGATGCCCCTCACTCCAGCCTTTCCTCACCAAGAGAGAGCATGGGTAATCGTGGGGTGCGCAAGCGCACTACTTGCGCGCGAGACTATCCAGGTATTTTTCTGCATCCAGCGCCGCCATGCAGCCGGTACCTGCGGAAGTGACCGCCTGGCGATATATTTGATCCATGACATCGCCGGCGGCGAACACACCGGGAACGCTGGTGGCGGTTGCCTGACCTTCGATACCGCTCTTCACGATGATATAGCCATTTTTCATCTTCAAATGGCCTTCGAACAATTGTGTATTGGGAGTGTGGCCGATGGCGATGAATACCCCTTTGGAAGGCACTTGCTGGACCTGATCTTTATGTTGGGTGCTGCGCACCTGCAGGCCGGTAACGCCGGAATCATCGCCCAATACTTGATCGACGGTGTGATGCCAGAGGATTTCCACGTTGCCGTGTTTGGATTTTTCGATGAGTTCATTAGCCAGGATTTTTTCCGCTCGGAACGCATTGCGGCGGTGCACCACCGTGACTTTTGAGGCGATGTTGGCGAGATACAGGGCTTCTTCCACCGCGGTGTTGCCGCCGCCCACGACCGCCACGTGCTGGTTCTTATAGAAGAATCCGTCACAGGTGGCGCAGGCGGATACCCCACGACCCTTGTAAGCTTCTTCGGATGGCAGGCCCAGGTACTTGGCGGTGGCGCCGGTGGCGATGATGAGCGCATCACAGCTGTACTGGTGCTGGTCGCCGCTCAAATGGAAAGGTCGCTTGCCAAGATCCACCTTGTTGATATGATCGAAAATGACCTCGGTCTTGAAGCGCAACGCGTGCTTGAGCATGCGTTCCATGAGCGCCGGACCCAAGAGACCTTCCACGTCGCCGGGCCAGTTATCGACTTCGGTGGTGGTCATGAGCTGGCCGCCCTGTTCGATGCCGGTGACCAGCACCGGCTTCAGATTGGCGCGCGCGGCATACACGGCGGCGGTGTAACCGGCGGGGCCGGAACCCAGGATCAGCAAGCGACAGTGTTTTGGGGCACTCATGTATAATTATCCTTGACGCCGAAGTAGTGCCGGCGCGCTGGATTTCAAGCGCGTGGTTCACGATGGCGGCAGCGTTTCTGGGTCATCCCAGCTTGATTAATCTCAAGGAGAAGTTCGCAGCCCAAGCTGGTTTGACCGACTGCAGCTGCCAGACGGGCTGAGCCGCGTTTGTCACGATGGCCGCGAAGGCGGCCATGTTACGAAAACTCCCTGTTAGCGTAAAGGAGCCATTATGCGCATTGGTATTCCCCGCGAGTTGAAGCCGCTCGAAGGCCGTGTCGGCCTGATTCCAGCGGCCGCCGCGGAACTGGTTCGCCACGGTCATCAGGTGTTCATCGAGCACCAGGCCGGCGTGAAAAGCGGCTACGGCGACGAGCACTACCGCAGCATCGGCGTGGAGGTGCTGGGCTCAGCCGCTGATGTTTACGGCAAAGCCGAGATGATCGTGAAGGTCAAGGAACCCATCGAAGCCGACCTGAAGTTGCTGCGCAAAGAACATTTGCTGTTCTGCTATCTGCATTTGGCGGCGCTGCCGGAGCTTACCGCGGCCCTGAAAAAAATCGGTTTGACGGCGGTGGCTTTCGAAACCGTGGAAGTGGATGGACGCACGCCGCTGCTGGCGCCCATGAGTGACATCGCCGGACGGCTCGCCATCCAGGTGGGCACCCACCTTTTGCACCAGCCCCAGGGTGGCAAGGGCATCCTGCTGGGCGGGGTACCGGCGGCTAAACGCGGACGGGTGGTGATCGTCGGTGCCGGCGTCGCCGGCGGCGCTTCCGCCACAGTGGCGGCGGGCATGGGTGCGGAAGTCACGGTGTTCGATATTTCCCGCGACCGTATGGAGCATATGCGCGGACTGGGACCCAATGTCACCGCCCTCTATCCCCACAAGGCCGATATTGCCGAGGCGGTGAAGATTGCGGATATCGTGGTGGGTGCGGTGTTGATTACCGGAGAAAAGGCGCCCCATGTGGTGTCCGCCGAAATGGTGAAATCCATGCAGCCGGGCAGCGTGGTGGCGGATATTTCCGTGGACCAGGGCGGCTGCGTGGAAACCACCAAGCCCACCACCTGGGACAACCCCACCTATGTATGGGAAGGCGTGACCCATTTCACCGTCACCAACATGCCGGGGGCGGTGCCGCGCACCTCGTCCCAGGCCCTGTCGGCAGCCATTACCCCTTATGCCCTGAGGCTCGCGGCCGGCGGCTGGCGCGACGATGAGCCGCTGCGCAAGGGTATCAACGTGGAGGCCGGAAAAGTGGTTCATCCGGCGTTGCTAAAATAAAAATACTTATATAATGTAACAACTTATATAAACTTCTTAAAGTCAGGTCAAAACGTGGCGCAGGCGACGCGCAAAGGCACAACCCACTCACCCATGGCCATCCATCTGGCGCAGGGCCTCAAGGAGGCGGCCCTGTGGGTTTTTTTGGCCATCGCCTTGCTGTTGTTTGCCTGTCTTGCCACCTACAGCCCCGGCGATCCCAGTCCTTTCTACAGCGGTGCGGGTGGAGCGGTGCACAATGCCATCGGTCCGGTGGGGGCCTGGCTTTCAGCCGGACTGTATTTCCTGTTCGGCTACCCGGCATTTCTGTTTCCACTCCTGCTGGCTTGGGCCGGCTGGATGATTTTTCGGACCCGCAAATCCACCGCCGCCATCAACAAATTGCACTTGGCCATGCGCATCGGTGGCCTGATCCTGGCGTTGCTTACGGCCAGCGGGCTGGCATCCATCAACTGGCAGGTGAGCCACGGCACTTTGCCGGTGGATGCCGGCGGCGTATTGGGGGATTTCATCGGCAAGGGTCTGGCCGGTGGCCTCAGCAATTTGGGGGCCACGCTGTTGCTGCTGGCGTTATTTCTGGGTGCGGTAACCGTCTTCACGGGTTTGTCGTGGCTGGCGGTCATGGACCACACCGGACGTTTCAGCATCACGCTGGCGGAGCGGCTGCGTAATCGCTGGGGCTGGTTGCGTGAGGCCATCCAGGCGCGCCGCAGCCGCGAGCAGCAGGTGGAAATCATCCGCGTGCGTCAGGAAGAGATACAGAAAAGGTCCAAGCCGCGCATTGAGCCGGTCATGAAAGCCGTCGAGCCGAGTCCGCGGGTGGAGCGCGAGCGCCAGGTACCGTTGTTCGAGCCGCCGCTGGATTCGGAGCTGCCGCCCTTGGCGCTGCTGGATAATCTGCCGCCCAAGGTGGACGGTTATTCTGAATCGGCACTGGAGGCCATGTCGCGCACCGTGGAACTCAAGCTCAGGGATTTCGGTGTGGAAGTGCAGGTGGTGGCGGTGAATCCCGGCCCGGTGGTGACACGCTTTGAATTGCAGCCGGCGCCGGGCGTGAAGGTGAGTCAGATTTCCAATCTTGCCAAGGATATGGCGCGCGGACTTTCGGCGATCAGCGTACGCGTGGTGGAAGTGATACCCGGCAAATCCGTGGTGGGGCTGGAAATCCCCAATGAATCGCGCGAGCTGGTGACGCTCGGCGAGATTCTGAAATCCAAGGAATATGACGAGTCGCGTTCGCCGCTGACGCTGGCACTGGGCAAGGATATCGGCGGCAATCCGGTGGTGGCGGATCTGGAACGCATGCCGCACCTGCTGATTGCCGGCACCACCGGTTCCGGAAAATCGGTGGCTCTCAATGCCATGATCCTGAGTCTGCTGTACAAGGCCACCACCGAGCATACGCGGCTTATCATGATTGACCCCAAAATGCTGGAGCTTTCCGTCTATGAAGGCATCCCGCATCTGCTGACACCGGTGGTCACGGACATGAAGGAAGCCGCCAATGCCTTGCGCTGGTGTGTGGCGGAAATGGAACGGCGCTACCGGCTGATGGCGGCTGTCAGCGTGCGCAATCTGGCGGGCTACAACCGCAAGGTCAAGGAAGCCATGGATGCCGGCAAACCGATCCGTGATCCGCTGCTCAAGCCGGAAGCATTGAACGAACTGGATGACGCCGATATTCCCACGCTCAAACCGCTGTACAGCATCGTGGTGGTGGTGGACGAGTTGGCGGATCTGATGATCGTGGTGGGCAAGAAAGTTGAAGAGTTGATCACGCGGCTGGCGCAAAAAGCCCGCGCTTCCGGCATCCATCTGGTACTGGCCACGCAACGGCCGTCGGTGGATGTGATCACCGGCCTGATCAAGGCCAACATTCCGGCACGTATCGCCTTCCAGGTATCGGCGCGCGTGGATTCCCGTACCATTCTGGATCAGCAGGGCGCCGAATCCCTGCTGGGTCACGGCGATATG
>Ga0307373_10010963_pt1 | contig 13230 bp, 7 predicted proteins | sample OX2MG_FD_202534 | JGI IMG/M metagenome (GOLD analysis project Ga0307373, IMG submission 202534) | Soil microbial communities from Risofladan, Vaasa, Finland - OX-2 | ecosystem: Environmental > Terrestrial > Soil > Coastal area > Acid sulfate soil | place: Finland: Risofladan, Vaasa | collected... | reverse complement strand
TCCACGGCGTCGAGCCACGCCTCATCCAGCGTTCTAACTCCGCCCGTTGTTCCGCCGTCAGGTGCATGGTTCTCTCCATGCACCACAGGACAACATAACTAACGGTCCGTTACGGGCGGAACTCTAGTGGCTGCTAACTCGACGTTACAGAAGTCGAAGTGAAATCGGCAGACGGTCGCGTGGCACGGGCAGGGCCGTGTAGTCCTGCTCGATGCGGTAATCCACCGGCACGCTCCAGGAAAACCGCAACAGCATGCGGTGCAGGATGGTCTTGACCGCGAGATCTGCGAAGAACATGCCGATGCACTTGTGCGCACCGCCGCCGAACGGCACCCAGGCGTAAGGATGGCGTTTGTCTTCACGGCGTGGCTCGGCGAAGCGCTCCGGATCGAAACGCAGCGGATCGCTCCACAGCTCCGGCATCAGATGGGTGAACGCAGGTGAAAGCTGCACGTAGCTGCCGGCTGGAATCCGGAAGCCCTTGAACACGGACTCGCGCACGGTCAGGCGCGGATGGAACGACACTGGCGGCACCAGCCGTAGTGTCTCGCGCATTACCAGATCCATCGAGGTCAGACGTTGCAACGCATCATGATCGAGCGTCTCACTGCCGATGCCTCGGCTCTCTTCACGTAGCCGCTCCTGCCACAGCGGATGGCGCGCCAGCTGGTAGACCATGTTGGTGAGCGTGATGGTGCTGGTGTCGTGTGCCGCCATCAGCAGGAAGATCATGTGATTGACGATGTCCGCGTCGGAGAAGTGTTCACCATCGGGCGTTTGCGCACGGCAGAACTCGGCAAACATGTCGTTGCCGCCGTCGCGGCGCTTGGCCCCCAGCTTCGAATAAAAATAGCGCTCCAACAGACGGCGCCCGCGCAGACCCCTAGCCCAGCGCGTGCCCGGCAGACTGACGCGCACCAGACTGGTAGCCGCCTGCCCTGTATCGAAAAACGCGCGATTGATGGCCTCGGCCTGCGCACCGGGCGACTCACCGACGAACACCTGGCTACCGACTTCCAGCGTCAACTGCTTGAAACGGTCGTAGGCCAGAAAACCGTCGCCTGGCGTCCACGCCGACTGGTTGGCGGCGATCACCGGCTGCATCATCTCCAGATAAGTCGCCAGCGCTTCCTTGCGAAACGCACTCTGCATGATCCGCCGGTGCATGCGGTGCTCGGCGAAATCCAGCAGCATCAACCCGCGTGGGAAAAGCTTTGCCAGGAACAGGTTCCAGCCGGCGTTGGCGAAGACATCGTCATCATTCTGGTAGACAAATTGATTGGCGTCCGGCCCCAGCATGCTGATGAAGCGCTTGCCAAACGCATTCGCCCAATAAACCTCGCCGTAACGCGCGTAGCGCTCCTGGGTCAAACCGATCGGATCGCGCAGCGTGCGCAAGCTATATCCGACCAGCGGCCAGCCGCCGTCGCCGGGAACTTCCTTGAGATGACCGCTATCGCTGACGAGGGCGCCAGCCGTTGAGTTCATCGCTTGAACCCTCCTGATGATCGGCAGCCGTGCCGCAACACGGCTCTTACTGAGTGATTGTAGAGCACTTCTAGAAATCCAGCGTGGTCTTGCGATAGTTCGACGGTCTCCGATTTTGGCTCTGTCATCACGAAATAGGTGCGTATCCGTAACAAACTGTTTTAATACGCAATACCTACGAAAGCCGGTATCCAGAGATCGGGGGCAAGACTACCAAACCCACTGGGTTCCCGCCTTCGCGGGAACGACGACCAATATATCGACGATGACATAACCTCGATTTTTGAAGTACGGTTGATTGCCGTCACGAACCGGTTCGAGTTTTACAGGAAGTTAATTATCGATTTCAAGGTTTAAACCACCGGCTTTAGCCGGTCAGCTTTAGCTGCGAGGATTGCCGCGATGAGGAGGAGCGGCATGGACTACAGATATGGAAGGCATACGGTTTATCAGATTGAATATCATTTTGTGTGGGTAACGAAATACCGATACAAAGTGCTGTCAGGCGAACTGGCGGCGTCATTTTTGGGCGAGGGGATATTTTTGCGCGGCAGTAGGGCAGATGACGGAAGAGATGATCAAACAATATTTGGAACATCACTTTGAGCCGAGGCCGAACGACGACTTCAAAATGGAGCCGGACTAAGACGCGTCGTTCAGGCGACGCGTATCCGGACTTTTAGTCCGTAACACTAACCCACCAGCTTTAGCTGGTGGTTGTTGAGTCATTATGCGCAGCTTGCTTCCACATTCTGGCTGTTATCTTCGCGGCTGTTGCGCAGCCGGGGGATTTCAACAAAGCCCGCGCCGATCCTCTGTCCAGCTCAGGCTGCATAGAAAACGCAACCGGCCAGGCCCTCGCCGTCACAGATCTCCGTACACCGCCGTCAACGGATAGCGCCGCTCGCGGCCGAACGCGCGCCGCGTGACTTTCGGCCCCGGCGGCGCCTGACGACGCTTGTACTCGGCCTGCCGCACTAATGCCGCGGTTTGCCGCACCGACGTCTCGGGGTAGCCCATCGCCACGATCTCGGAAATCGACAGACTATCCTCGACGTAGGCTTCGAGAATCGGATCGAGCACGTCGTAGGGCGGCAGGGAATCTGAATCGGCTTGATCGGGACGGAGCTCGGCGCTGGGCGGGCGCGTCAGCACGCGCTCCGGAATCACCGCCGAAATGCGGTTGCGATAGCTCGCCAGCTGGTAAACCCGCGTCTTGTAGACATCCTTGATTGGCGCGAAACCGCCGCACATATCTCCATACAAAGTGGCATAGCCCACCGCCATCTCGCTCTTGTTGCCGGTAGCCAGCACCAGATGGCCGAACTTGTTGGACAGCGACATCAGTAGCAAACCACGCAGGCGCGACTGCATGTTTTCCTCGGTAACATCGGGCTCACGGCCGGCAAAGGTTTCCGCCAGCGTGTCGCAGACCACGGCGAATGCCGGCTCGATCGGCAACACGGCGTAGCGAATGCCGAGGTTCTGCGCCTCGATACGCGCATCGTCGTTGGACATGTCTGCGGTGTAACGCGAAGGCAGCGACACGCCCCAGACCCGCTTGGCGCCCAGCGCGTCGGCGGCGAGCGCTCCCACCAGCGCCGAGTCGATGCCGCCGGACATGCCGATCAAGACGCCGGGAAAGCCGTTGCGGTCGACGTAGTCGCGGGTGGCGCGCACCAGGGCCTGGTAAATCACAGCGTCTTCACTTTCAGCCGCTGTGATGGCTCCCGACAATTGTCCGTGATCATAAGTCAGCGGATAAATCCCCTCGACGAAGACCGGTGCGTGGAAAACTTCGCGACCCTCCCGGTCAACCGCACTGGAATCGCCGTCGAACACCAGATCGTCCTGCCCGCCCACGCAGTTGACGTAGATGATCGGAAGATCGGTTTCACGCGTGCGCGCAGCGAACACCTTGCGCCGCTGCGCCCGTTTGTGCAGGTCGAACGGCGACGCGTTGATGTTCAGCAACAGATCGGCGCCAGCCGCTTTGGCAGCAGCGGCCGGCGCCGGGCCCCAGATGTCCTCGCAGATGCACAGGCCGAGCCGCACCCCATTGAGTTCAAACACGGTGGGGCCCGAGCCGGGCAGGAAATGCCGTTGCTCGTCGAACACACCGTAGTTAGGCAGCAACTGCTTGCGGCAGCGCGCCAGCACCGTAGCGTCGCGGATCACCAGCGCGGCGTTGTAGAGGCCTTCAGGCGTGAATTCCGGCAGCCCAATCACCAGCGTGATGCCGCGCACCTCGCGCAGCAGGCGCTGCACGCCGGCTTCGATTGCCGCGGGCAGCGCCGTGCGCAACAGCAGATCGTCCGGCGGATAACCGATCAGACACAGTTCGGGAAACACCACGATATCGGCACCCAGCCCATCGCGCGCCTGCGCCGCCGCATCGGCGACGCGCTTGGCGTTGCCTTCGATATCACCGACCCAGAAGTTGAGCTGGGCGACGGCGAGCGTCAGTTGCGGCATGGCACCCGATTGCGGAACAAGGGTACGGTACGCGTGAGGCTACCGCAACAACGCTTTCATGGCGCTGCCGAGATCGGCCGGTGAATGCACCGTCTTCACTCCGGCCGCTTCCAGCGCTGCGAACTTTTCGTCGGCCGTGCCCTTGCCGCCGGAGATGATGGCGCCAGCGTGGCCCATGCGCTTGCCCGGCGGCGCAGTAACGCCGGCGATGTAGGCCACCACCGGTTTTTTGACGTTGTGCTGGATATATTTCGCTGCCGCTTCCTCGGAAGAGCCGCCGATCTCGCCGACCATGATGATGCCCTGGGTCGCCGGGTCCGCCTCGAACAGTTTGATGCAGTCGATGAAGCCCATGCCGCGCACCGGATCGCCGCCGATGCCGACGCAGGTGCTCTGGCCCAGCCCGTTCTGTGTGGTCTGGTACACCGCTTCGTAAGTCAGCGTTCCCGAACGGCTGACGATGCCGATCACGCCGGGCTGGTGAATATGGCCGGGCATGATGCCGATCTTGCAGGCATCCGGGGTGATGATCCCCGGACAGTTGGGGCCGATCAGCACCGCATCCGGCGTGTCCTTCAACGCGGCCTTGACCCGCACCATGTCCAGCACCGGGATGTGCTCGGTGATGCAGACGATGACCTTGATGCCGGCGGCGGCGGCTTCGAGGATGGCATCGGCCGCACCGGCGGCCGGCACGTAGATCATCGACGCGGTGGCGCCAGTGGCGTCCACGGCGTCCCGACAGGTGTTGAAGACCGGTCGATCCAGATGCGTGGTGCCGCCCTTGCCGGGCGAAACACCGCCGATTAGCCGGGTGCCGTAGGCAATCGATTGTTCGGAATGAAAAGTCCCCTGCTTGCCGGTGAAACCCTGGCAGATGACCTTGGTGTGTTTGTCGACGAGAATACTCATGACTGGGTTTCCTTACTTGGCGGCGGCGACGACGACCGTCTTGGCCGCCTCGGCAAGATCGGCAACCGGCGTGATCGCTAGTCCACTGTCGCTCAGCAGCGTCTGTCCCTGCTCCATGTTGGTGCCTTGCAGACGCGCCACCACCGGGATCTTCAGGCCGACCTGTTTGCAGGCGGTGATGATGCCCTCGGCGATGAGATCGCAGCGCACGATGCCGCCGAAGATGTTGACCAGAATCGCCTTCACATCGTCGGTGGAGGTGATCAGCTTGAACGCTTCGGTGACGCGCTCGGCCGTGGTGCCACCGCCGACATCGAGAAAGTTTGCCGGTTTGCCGCCGTGCAGCTTGATGATGTCCATGGTCGCCATCGCCAGACCGGCACCGTTGACCATGCAGCCGATGTCGCCGTCGAGGGTGACGTAGTTGAGATCGTATTTTGCGGCCGCGCGCTCGCGTTCGTCGGTTTGAGTGGGGTCGTCCATCTCGGCGATCGCTTTCTGCCGGTACAGCGCGTTGTCGTCGAAATTCAACTTGGCGTCCAACGCCATCACCTTGCCATCGTCAGTGACGATCAGTGGGTTGATCTCCGCCAGACTGGCGTCGAGATCGACAAAGATGCCGTAGAGACCCAGCATGATTTTGGTGAATTGCGCAGTTTGATTCTTGTCTAGCCCTATGAAGAATGCCAGCTCGCGCGCCTGGTACGGCTGCAGGCCTGCGGCCGGATTGACCGCAACGCTGAGGATTTTCTCCGGCGTCTTGGCAGCGACTTCCTCGATCTCCATGCCGCCGGCCGGCGAGGCCATGAACACGATCCGCTCGCGCGAGCGGTCGACTACGCCGGAGACGTACAGCTCGCGCGCGATGGCGGACGGCTGCTCGACCCAGACGCAGTTGATCGGCAAGCCCTCGGCGCCGGTTTGTTTGGTCACCAGACGCTGGCCGATCATGCCCTTGGCCGCGGCTTCCACCGCATCCAGTCCCTCGACCAACTTGACGCCACCGGCCTTGCCGCGGCCGCCGGCATGCACTTGCGCCTTCACTACGAATTTCTCGCCGCCGACCTGTTTGGCCGCATTGCGCGCTGCCGACGGGCTGTTCGCCAGTGCGCCGGCCGGAACGGGGATGCCGTAACGGGCGAAGATTTCCTTCGCCTGATATTCGTGAAGATTCATCTGGAACCTCTATACAGGGCGGATAACCGGGCGTTTTGCGGCGCCGTGCACCATCAAATCGTACATTTAGCGCCGCCGCCGCCGTAAAGCGGGCATTCTCCACCAAACGTCGGACGGCCGCAAAGCTAAACTGTGGAAAAATCCACTGTTCGAGTCACCATGAATCTGTTTCGCAAATTGCCATGCTCCACGCCGAACCCGTATCGATAAATCATTCACTGCCGCGACAGCCAGACGCCACAGCCGAAGACTGGCGCATTCTGCTGGCGCTGTCCCTGTATCGACTATTGTTGCTGGCATCGCTGCTGCTGATGCAGGAGAGCGGGTATACCCCCCGTTTCTTCGATCATCTCCAGACACAGTTGTTTCACGCCACCTGCATCGGCTATGCCTTGACAGCGTTCCTGCTGCTGCTGCTGGTATATCGCCGTCGACCGCGCCTGTCGGTGCAGGCGCGCCTTCATTTCATGCTGGACGCTGTCGGTACGACTCTATTGGTCTACGCTTGCGGCGGCGTCGTCAGTGGCATGGGTGTATTGCTGATCACGCCGATGGTCGGCTGTAGCATGCTTCTGCCGGCGCGCTCCGCCTGGTTCAACGCAGTGGTCGGTGCCCTGCTGATGTTCAGCGAAGAGTTGCTGCGTCAGGCCTACAGCGGAAGCGGCGCAGCCGAGCTGACAGCGACCGGGGTGCTCGGGCTGATTTTCTTCGGTACCACCGCCGCAGGCAATACGGTGGCGCGGCGCGCGCGACGCGGCGAGGCATTGGCCACCAGAGTCGGCAACGACCTGGCCAGTCTGTCCCAGCTCAACAGCCGCATTATTGAAACCATGGAACCCGGCGTGCTGGTGATCGAAGCCGACGGTAGTATCCGTTTGTGCAACGAAGCCGCACGACGCCTGCTGAGCGCGGGTCGAAGCGTGGAAGGCACGATGTTGGCTCGGGCCTTCCCGCCGCTGGATACGGCACTCGCTCGCTGGCGCTGCGCTGAGACCCCCGACGATGCCACAGTGATCGCCGTTGGCGACGTCAACGAGGTGGTGCCACGTTTCATGCCGTTGGGCGAGCAGGCACAGTCGCCGTTGCTGATTCTGCTCGATTCAACGACGCGACTGCATGAGCAGGCACAGCAAATGAAACTGGCCGCCCTAGGTCGTCTGTCGGCCAGTATCGCCCACGAAATCCGCAACCCCTTGTCCGCGATCAATCACGCCAGCCAGCTGCTGGCGGAATCCAGCGCGCTGAACCATGAAGATCAGCGCCTGCTGGACATAATCGGGAGGCAGGGTGCGCGCTTGGAATGTATCGTCGGCAACGTGCTCAGCCTGTCGCGCCGCGAGACTATCGTCCCCAGCCAGATCGCACTCAAACCCTGGCTGCAGCGCACGCTGGGACACTACATCGAAGCGCACGCCGACAGTGTGCGGCCCATCGACATCGAGGCTATCGAGAACGACTTAGTGGTGCGTTTCGATACCAACCATCTGCAACAGGTCCTGCACAATCTCTGGGACAACAGCTTTCTGCACGGTGGCGCTGATGGCCGCGCCATCAGCGTGGAGCTGCGCGGCTATCGGCTGCCCGGCAACAACCTGCCTTGCCTGGAAATCAGCGACGACGGTCCCGGCGTGCCGAACGAGGTTGCCGACAAGATTTTCGAGCCTTTTTTTACCACCGCACGCACCGGCAACGGTCTGGGCCTTTACCTGGCGCGCGAACTGTGCGAATACAATCGTGCAAGATTGCAGTACGAGACGCGTCAGCGCGGCGCCTGCTTTCGCATCATCTTCGCTGCCGCCTAGCGCACCCGCAACCAGACCTTACGCTGCGCCCACAGTTGTCTCCTATTCCGATGACAAAAACGACATCCTCCCAACCCCAGGCTCTCATCATCGACGATGAAGCCGACATCCGCGAGTTGATTGAGATCACGCTTGGCCGCATGGGGCTACGCACCCACTCCGCCGCGGATCTGGGTGAAGCCAAGGCGCTGCTGGAAACTCAGTCATTCGACCTGTGCTTTACCGACATGCGCCTGCCGGATGGCACCGGTATCGACCTGATCAAACACATTCAACTGGAATACCCCGGTATTCCGGTGGCGGTCATCACCGCCTACGGCAACGCTGAGGTGGCGGTGGAAAGCCTCAAGGCCGGTGCTTTCGATTTCATCGCCAAACCCATCCAGTTATCGATTCTGCGCAAGCTGGTGAATGAGGCGCTCAAGCTGCGCTCGGTCAGCGAGCAATCCGATGACGGCGGCCTGCTGGGCAAAGCCCCCGCGATCGAGGAACTCAGACAAATGATCGATCGCTTGGCGCGCAGTCAGGCTCCGGTTCATATCGCGGGTGAATCCGGCACCGGCAAGGAACTGGTGGCGAGGCTGATTCACACGCGCGGTCCGCGTGCCTCGGCACCGTTCGTGCCGGTCAACTGCGGCGCGATTCCCTCCGAGCTGATGGAGAGTGAATTCTTCGGTCATCTCAAGGGCAGCTTCACCGGCGCGCTGCGCGACAAGGCCGGCTTGTTCCAGGCGGCCGAGGGCGGCACACTGTTTCTCGACGAAATCGCGGAACTGCCGCTGCATATGCAGGCCAAGCTGTTGCGTGCCTTGCAGGAGCGTGCGGTGAAACCGGTCGGCGCCGAGACCGAAACCGACGTCAACGTGCGCGTGATCTCGGCCACGCATCAGGACTTGGCAGCCTGCGTAGCCGATGGTCGCTTCCGTCAGGATCTCTACTACCGGCTCAACGTCATCGAGATCCGCACGCCGCCGCTGCGCGAACATCCGCAGGACATCCCGCTGCTGGCGCAAGCCATCCTCACCCGCGTGTCACGTGCCAACGGGCTGCAGGCGACGCCACGCATCACCGAAGATGCCCTCGTCCAGATGCGTATCTACGCCTTCCCGGGCAACGTGCGCGAGCTGGAAAACGTGCTGGAGCGTGCCGTGGCGCTGTGTGACGGCAAGCGCATCAGCGCGGCCGAGCTGCAGTTGCGGCCGCCTGCGCCCGTGCAGGTGCAACCCAGCAACAACGCTGGTGCCGCGGTGTTCGAACAACAGATGGAAGCAATCGAACGCCAGGCCATCGTCGAAGCACTGGACAAGACGCGCTGGAACAAGACCCACGCCGCCGCATTGCTGGGCATGAGTTTTCGTCAGCTGCGTTATCGCGTCAAGAAGCTGGGCATCGAATAGATCCGGCTGATGAGTTTCCGCGTACCGGGGCTGGACGGCTTCCTGTTGTCGATGCTGGGAGCCATCGCATTGGCGCTGGCCTTCCCGGTGTTCGGCACCAGCACCGGTCCGCTGCACATGGGCTGGCTTGCCACCATCGGCATCGGTCTGGTGTTCTTTCTGCACGGCGCCAGTCTGTCCACCGAGTACCTGCGCGAAGGCGCTGGACACTGGCAGCTGCACCTGTTCGTGCAGACCAGTACCTACGTCGTGTTCGGCCTGATCGGCGTGAGCGTGAGCCTGCTGGCGCGCGGCCTGCTGCCGCAGACTCTGCTGAACGGGTTCTTCTACCTGTGCGTGCTGCCCTCCACCGTCACCTCGTCGGTGGCGCTGACCGCGGTCGCTCACGGCAACGTCGCCGGCGCGATATTCAACGCCACCCTGTCCAGCCTGATCGGCATGGTACTGACGCCGCTGCTGATCAGCCTGTGGCTGCACACCAGCGGCCACGGGCTGTCGCTGGAATCGCAGATCATCGGCATCGCGCGCGAGCTGTTGCTGCCGTTCGCCGTCGGCCACCTGCTGCACCGTCGGCTCGGTCCTTGGCTTCAACGCAACAGTCGCGGGGTCGGCCTGGTCGACCGCGGCGTGGTGGTGCTGATCGTCTACAACGCGTTCTGCGATTCAACCAGTGCCGGCCTGTGGCATCAGTACAGTGCTCTCGCTTTGGTCGGCATCGCCGCCATGAGCGTGACCTTGCTGGGTTCGGTGTTAAGTCTGACCACCTTCGCTTCGAGGCGTTTCGGCTTCAACAAAGAGGACGAAATCACCGCCGTCTTCTGCGGTTCCAAGAAAAGCCTGGCGGTCGGTGCACCGATGGCCAAGCTGCTGTTCGCCGGCAGCGCTTCGCTGGGCCTGATCGTCCTGCCCCTGATCATCTATCACCAGGCCCAGCTGTTCGTCTGCTCGGTACTGGCGCGGCGTTATGCACTTAGGCTGGCACACGCTCCACCCGTTCGTTGAGCGCACAGCCAGCCCCGGCCAGCTAGGAGAACAACACCGCACCCGGCGTCGACGTGGCGCCATATTTAACGTTGTTTCCGTGCCGGTTCGATAAAATTCTCTCACGCCGCCGAGCGCTCCTCGGCAGGATTCAACAGCGGCTTGAGAAACTGTCCGGTATATGATCGGTCGATTCCAGCCACGTCTTCCGGCGTACCGGTGGCAATCACGTGACCACCGCCGCTGCCGCCTTCCGGCCCCAGATCGATCAACCAGTCGGCGCGCTTGATCACGTCCAGGTTGTGCTCGATGACGATGATGGTATTACCGGCATCGCGCAGCCGCTCCAGCACCCGCAGTAGCTGTGCCACATCATGGAAATGCAAGCCGGTGGTGGGTTCGTCGAGAATGTAGAGGGTGCGTCCGGTGTCGCGCCGGCTCAGCTCCTTGGCCAGTTTGACGCGCTGCGCCTCACCGCCCGACAGCGTGGTCGCGTTCTGGCCAAGCTTGACGTAGCTCAAACCGACATCGAGCAGCGTCTCCAGTTTGCGGTGGATGCTCGGCACCGGTTTGAAAAACTCGGCGGCTTCTTCAATCGTCATGTCCAGCACCTGATCAATGGTCTTGTGCTTGTACTTGATCTCCAGCGTCTCGCGGTTGTAACGGCGACCGCGGCAGGTGTCGCAAACCACGTAGACATCGGGCAGGAAGTGCATCTCCACCTTGATGACGCCGTCGCCCTCGCAGACCTCGCAGCGCCCGCCCTTGACGTTGAAACTGAAGCGCCCCGGCCCGTAACCGCGTTCGCGCGATTGCGGCACCTGTGAAAACAGATCGCGGATCGGCGTAAACAGGCCAGTATAGGTCGCCGGATTACTGCGCGGCGTGCGGCCGATCGGCGACTGGTCGATGTCGATCACCTTGTCCAGATGTTGCAGGCCGTCGATGCCGTCGCAGTCGGCGTGGCGCGTGCCGGCATTGTTGAGTTCGCGTGCCGCCACGCCCAACAGGGTGTCGTTGATCAGCGTCGATTTGCCCGAGCCGGAGACGCCGGTGATGCAGGTGAACAGACCGACCGGCAGCGCTACGGTGATGTTCTGCAGGTTGTTGCCGCGCGCACCACGTATCACCACATGTTTGTTCTTGTCGGCTTTATGGCGTTGCTTCGGCACCGCGACCGATTCGCGACCCGACAGATAGGCGCCGGTCAGCGACTCGGGACAGCGCTCGATATCCGCCGGCGAGCCCTCCGCGACCACCTGACCGCCGTGGATGCCGGCGCCGGGGCCGATGTCCACCATGTAATCGGCGGCGCGGATCGCTTCCTCATCGTGCTCGACCACAATCACGGTGTTGCCGATGTCGCGCAGATGCTTGAGCGTTTTCAGCAGGCGCGCGTTATCGCGCTGATGCAGACCGATCGAAGGTTCGTCCAGCACATACAGCACACCGACCAGCCCGGCGCCGATCTGCGAGGCCAGCCGGATACGCTGCGCTTCGCCACCTGAAAGCGTGTTGGCACTGCGTCCCAGGGTCAGGTAGTCGAGACCGACGTTGTTGAGAAAACCCAGCCGCGCGGTGATCTCGTTGAGAATCTTGTCGGCGATCTCGCCTTTGTGGCCGGGTAACGTCAACTGGCTGAAGAATCGATACGACTCGCGCACCGACAGGCGGGTCAGCTCGGGCAGATTGCGGCCCGCCACAAAGACGTGGCGGGCCGCGCGATTGAGACGGTCGCCGCCGCAGTCAGGACAGGATTTATCCGCCAGATAACGCGCCAGCTCATCTCGCACGGCGGAGGATTCGGTCTCCTTGTAACGCCGCTCCAAATTCGGCAGCACGCCCTCGAAGCGATGCACGCGGGTGACGCTGTGCCCCCGCTCGTCCGGATACTGGAAGCTGATCTTGTCCTCACCGCTGCCGTACAGCACCACATCGCGCACGTTCTTCGGCAGCTTCTCGAACGCGGTGTCGGTCCGGAATTTATAGTGTCTGGACAGCGACGACACCAACGCCCAGTAATACGGGTTGCGCTTATCCCAGCCGCGTATGGCGCCGTCGGCCAGCGATGCGTCGGGATGCGTGACCACGCGGTCGGGATCGAACACCTGTAACCGCCCCAGACCGTCGCAAGTCGGGCAGGCGCCGTGCGGCGCGTTGAACGAGAACAATCGTGGCTCCAGTTCTTCCAGCGAATAGCCGCAGTACGGGCAGGCCATGCGCGCGGAGAACGTCAGCACCAAATTCTCCTCTCCCGCAAGCGGGGGAGGGGCCGGGGGTGAGGGAGGACGGGCACCTTTGGCGGCTGAAGATGTATGCGGCACCACCAGCGCCAGACCATCGGACAGGCGCAGCGCGGTCTCGAAAGATTCACTCAGCCGCTGCTTCAACTCCGGCCGCACCTTGAAACGATCCACCACGATTTCGATATCGTGCTTGAGCTTGCGGTTGAGCACCGGCACTTCGTCCAGCTCATAGACACGACAGTCGACGCGCGCACGCACGAAACCCTGCACGCGCATCTGCTCGAACCATTCGGCGTGCTCGCCCTTGCGTCCGCGCACCACCGGCGCCAGCAGCATCCAGGCCGATTCCGCCGGCTGCGCCAGCACTTGATCGACCATCTGTGACACGCTCTGCACTGCCAGATCGGTGCCATGATCGGGGCAACGTGCTGTGCCCACGCGCGCGAACAGCAGGCGCAGGTAGTCGTGGATCTCGGTGACGGTACCGACTGTCGAGCGCGGATTATGCGAAGTGGATTTCTGCTCGATCGAGATTGCCGGACTCAGACCCTCGATCGAATCGACGTCAGGTTTCTGCATCATGCTCAGGAACTGGCGCGCATAAGCCGACAGCGACTCCACGTAGCGGCGCTGGCCTTCCGCGTACAGCGTATCGAACGCCAGCGACGACTTCCCCGAACCGGACAAGCCGGTGATGACGATCAACTTGTCGCGCGGCAATGTCAGCGAGATATTCTTGAGATTGTGCGTGCG
>Ga0307373_10010962_pt1 | contig 13231 bp, 10 predicted proteins | sample OX2MG_FD_202534 | JGI IMG/M metagenome (GOLD analysis project Ga0307373, IMG submission 202534) | Soil microbial communities from Risofladan, Vaasa, Finland - OX-2 | ecosystem: Environmental > Terrestrial > Soil > Coastal area > Acid sulfate soil | place: Finland: Risofladan, Vaasa | collected... | reverse complement strand
TCATTTTTATTTATAAAAATCTGGGTTATGAAAACAATATTATATTTTGCAACTGTTACCAGTCTTTTATCACTTTCTTGTACTAAAAATAATGTACATCCAAGTGATAGCTCCCTAACTGATTCCTTTCCAAATAAAGTCGGGGATCAATGGGTATATAAAGTTACTGATAGCTTAAAGAACATTACGGATACTGTAACCGTTACAATTACTGGAACTTTAAGTGATCCCATTTCGGGAAGAACATTTACAGTTTGGCAATATCAATGGCCTGATAAAACTGATACCCAATATGTTTCAATCATTGCAGATACTATAAGGTTTTATTATCAATTAAATAATCCTGTTATTGCCAACGTTTATATATTTCCTTTAATTGTAAATAATACATATAGTTCAAATTCATATTTCTCTTTTGGGCTACTTGATAATCTTAAAGTATTGTCCTCTTTCACCAGTACTATCACTCTTGGCTCTGTTATACAACAAGTTCCAACTTTCCAGGTAGAAAAGATGTTTTTAACTCCCTATGCTTCACCCATTAGGCGATTTTATGTTATTACTGATAATTTTGCACCAGATATAGGTATTATAAAACAAACACTAAATAATTTAGTTGGCGAAGTTGGTAAAGAAATGACAACCAATATTGAAACATGGGAATTAGTGTACTGGCATCTAATATAATTAAAATAACAGGAAAGCGTAAGAATAAATTTTCAAAAAATAGTATGATAAAATATTTACTTAGAATTGTTGTTTTTATTTTTTTAATAGTTATAAAATTAAATTTTTTTGGTAACTCTGTTCACGCTCAGTTAATTTATGATTTTAAGGATGTTCATGTGTTAAAATCTGTCAATCCTCAATCAGAAGTACATATATCTATAAGCCCTAATAATAGTAATAATCTAATTCTAAGTTGCAATTCATATCCTGGTTTTTATTCGCAAGGATATTTTTTCTCATCAGATGGAGGTAACACATGGGGAGGAAGTGAAAGTTTGCAGGGGTTATCTACTGTTGGAGGCGATCCCTCAACTGCTTTTGATGGGAATGGTAATAGTTATTTGTCTACTTTAAATTCATTTGGCAATGCCATTTTAATGCAATCTTCCAATGATGGTGGTATTAATTGGAATAATATTGGTAGCCCAATTTTTAATGAAAGTGGCACAGATAAAGAGATGATTTCTTGTGATAATTATTATTCAAGCCCCTACCTAAATAACCTATACTGTGGGTGGACATTCTTCTACGATTCTAATAATGATATGCATGTAATGATTGATCGATCAATAAATAGCGGTCAATTATTTGGTAGTTTATCAACACTAAATCGTAATGGTCAGGGAGTTAATATTCAAACAGCTCCTAATGGTAATGTATATGCAGTTTGGGCAGATTTTGGAACTACAAGCCCTCCCTCTTCTCCAGCTTCGGGTATTGGTTTTTCTCTATCAACCAACGGTGGTTATAGTTTTTCTCCTCCGGTTATTGCATTTAATTATACTGGAATCGCTATCTATTCACGCCAGCCCGATCCGAGATTTAATAATATTGGCATTAATGATTTTCCATCAATGGATGTTGATAGAAGTAACACGCATAATGGGCGAATCTATGTAGTATATCCTGAAGAAGTTAACGGTAAAGCTGTTATACAACTTCAATATTCTGATAATCAAGGAACAAATTGGTCTGGGCCTATAACCGTTAGCAATATTAATTTTCAACAAAGCTTCTTCCCATGGATTTCAGTAGATGATACCAATGGTGATATTTATATTGTATATTATGCTTTTGACCAACCAACTGGATTTTCTACGAACACATATGTAGCTTATTCTAATAATGGAGCATCATCTTTTCAGAATATCAAAGTTAGCGATGTTCCATTTACAGCCCAGGCCATCAATAATACGATATTTCGTCTTGGATACATGGGAGATTATATTGGCATAGTAGCACATTGTGATAAAGCATGGGCAACCTGGATGGATAACAGAAACGGGTATTGGCAGATTTATGTTTCTAAAGTTGCTCCAATCCCTATCTTAAGTTCTAGTTCAAGCAGTTGGGAGTGCAGCTATATGAGTACTATTTACTACGTAGCACCCTATCCCAATGCAATTTCTTATACTTGGACTACTACGAACGGTTTAAAAATAAATGGTTCATCATCGCCATTCACTACCAGTTCAACTAGTGTAACTATCTCCAACCAGAATGATAATAATCTAAGTGGACAAGCATCAGTTGTAGCTAACTTTTCATGTGGAACAAGTTACCCTGATTCACTTCCTTTTAACGGGACACCAAATTTCACTCCGACTTATAAGGTAATTTGTCCATCTAATCCTTATAATGCAGATAGTAGTACTACTCCTTATATTGCTGCCGGACCATTATTAGTATATTTTTACAGTATTCCATCCAATTTACGAATTTCAGCCTACCGTTGGTATATAGACTATTCTACATCCTATATACAAACTTCAACTAATAATCTACCTTATCCGACTACAGGAACACACGCTGTATCAGTAAGTATTGATACACAGTGCGGATGGTCACTACAAACACTCTGGCAGCAAGTTACGTTATGTGGTAGTTCCCCTACGATGGCTACTTATACTGGAACTAAAGCATCATTAAAAAGCAAAGGGATATTGAGCAAAAATGAGGGATACCTAATTTATCCTAATCCAGTTAATTCATCTCTGCAAGTTGAAGATAAAAAAGGCGATCCTTTGGGTTTAATCAAGTTGTATGATTCACAAGGAAGGCTTATTAAACAAATGCAAACAGGAAGCAGTTATATTTCCATGCCCCTTTATAATCTTGCTGATGGGTTATATATTTTAAAGATTGTGAATAAAAATCTCATTCCTTTTACAAAAAAAATAATGATCAATAAATAAGAATTATTCTCAATAATTATTGGACCAATATAATTTCTCTATTTCCGCCATGCTTTAACCATTACCAGTTCCTTGAATTGCTGTGTAATCTTTACATACCTTTTAAAACTCTCATAATCCTTAAGTCAAATAATGGGCATTACTTCTTCGGCACTCATACCCCTCCCTAATGATAAGGTGGCAAATGTTTTCCGGACGGTGTGTACGGAAATTAATTCATACTTGGGAAAAACTGAACATTTGCTGTGGAAAACGAATATTCCTATGGAGGGCAGGGTCATATCTTGTGGGATCCGAGGGATATTACGCGTGGGAATATTCAAAAAAACTTCCCCAATCCTTTTTGCTACTTGAAAATGGACGACTTCTATAGGGGTATCAATGCCTGCCTGTTTACACAATTCCTTTTTTATAAGCATTCATTTTTTGGTTACAGTCAATAGCTACCCGGTTGTATGGGAGAAGGGAGTAGTTCATTCCACAAATTTTATCTTTCCTGTTAAAATTTTATCTACGAAATCTTTATATTTTTAATTTACGTTATCCCATTCGTTTATTTTTATATAGACTTTGGATAAGTTCAATTGATTGATGAAGTCTAAACTTACCATACCTTTTAAAACAAATAAATCATTAACATCTTCAATATGTGGATTCAATGATTCAATAAATGCAGATTGTTCCAATGAAAGCTTAGGAAGTTTTTGATACCGCTGTCTATTAATAGGTTTAAATTATCTTAAATTTCAATCATCTTTTTATATTAAATATCCATTAGTAAGCCTTCTTTGTCTTCCCTTTTAAGAGTAATTAAATATTTTAATGCTTCCTGTGCAATTCGGGAATCTGTATATTTGTTCATACTAAATTCTTGAATTTCCCCACCCGATGAATTCTCTTTGCTTGATGTTATTTCGTCCCTATGATTCCAAGCATATAGCCTGCACCCCGGGGAACAAAATAATTTCCCAACCCTGGTAGTTGCAAAGGGCTTCCCACAAACAATACAAAGGCTTATCTGAAGCCGGGTTAATATCAAAGTATGGCACAGACCACAAAGTTAATTTTGACTAGATGTTGAAATTAATGAGCAAAGTACCAAAATTAGCATCTTCAATGAATGGTACGACTCTATGGTTTTTTCGTGTTGTTTATTATTATTTAGATTCACTTAATTAATTCGCTATGAGACCATTTGTTTTGGTACTTTTTTGAAATTCATCAATTAATAATTAGTAAATTCAGGTATAATAAGCCTTTATGAATAATAGTTTGGATACGGATTTGGTTATGTTAAGTAAGAATACAGATACAAATTCAGTAACACTGATTCTTCAAAATACTAATTGTATTGTGTGTGGAAAGCCTTTTCCAGTCGCTAGAATGGGTAAGTTATATTGCTCATCAAGATGTAAGCAGTTTGGAGTCAACCATAAGGAAAAAATTAACCAAGCCTTAGCTGCTCGAAAGAAAGGGATCAACCCAAGACCAATGACATTTTTCATTGATGATTTTACGAAATACGATAAAACTCGAAACAATATTAAGCGTTATAAGGAACTCGAACGGAAAAATTCTGTATGGAACTCTATTGACCAAGAGATAAAGATTAAAAATAATATTGGGCTACCAATCAGAGATCATTTATGGAATTCTTATTCAAGGGATAGATTAACAGAAGGGGAAGAAGTTGAATATTCAACATTATCAAGGGAGGTTGACGAAGAAATGTTAGACTTGAAATTAAGGGAATTATCTCTCGAACAATGGTCGTTTTTAAAATCACTCTATCCAGACCATGATGAAATCGGATTTTACAAATTTGTATCTTCAATTAGTAGGGAATTCATAGATCAACTTTCGTTATATGAAATGGAGTCTGTAAAAAACAAAGAATATTTTGTGATTAAAAATAAATATGTAAATCATTGCAATCTTATTGCAGAAGGAATAATTCAATTTAAGGGAGTTGACGGTATAATCGCTTAATAAAAATCATTGAATTCTTTTTTGGATAATATTTTCAGATAAATCATTCAATATTTTTCACAGGGATATAGTAAATAAATTTCTGATTGCTCTTTTAATATAAACAATCTCATCGTGATATTGATATCTATTGTACTTCACCTTGAAAACTGAATACTGATACTTCAGCGAAATCAGACAAATCATGATTTTGAATAAATCCAACAGTCGTATACTCCGCCCAGTAGCCTTTTCGAAAAACGTATTTGCTACCCAGGTTAGTGCTTCACAGTAGGATTAAGATACAAAGCAATTCCTTGATTTCTCAAGGGTTATACCCTTTCTCATAAGCTTTTTTGCTTTCGCCCAGCAGTATATGCAACTCAATATGATTATCAGAAGTTGAATCATTCTTATGTCCGCAAGTATTTTGGCAAATTTTATATTAACAGTTGGGATTCTCCTAAATTGGTTTTATGTCGTTCAAACTATTTATAATTCCTCCTTCTCTAAATTCTGATGCTTGTTTTATTTGTATACATTGAATATTTTTCTTCCATTGAACTTCAAGATTTAAGGAAATTGCCATAAATACTGATGTCCGTAAATCTTTTTCTTTCCAGGATTCTTTAAAAGAGTTCCTCAGGTCAGTAGACTCATTTAAATCAACAACAGTCACGTAGAGATTATATTCTTTAATAACCTCTTCCAGTGAATATTTTTTAATAACTTCTAATTCTATTTCTCTATAAATTAATTTAGGTAAGTCATCTTTCTTAAGTATAAATAAAGAGTCGCCTACTAATTGATAATTTCTGTAATTGAAATTTATAATTTCCATGGTCTTCAAAGAATCGTCACTATTCATGGTCTTTAAGTTATCAAGGTGTACTCCAAAAGACACTATAACATAGTCGTGAACATTAATTCCTATTCGCCTAATTGCTGGAATGATATCTTGAGAATTCAATAGATACTTTTGTGATGAAGCAAGAACAAATATTTCAGAAATTAAATATCGATATTTATTTACAAAAATCTCTGGTAAAAATGAATCGAAGTTTAATTCTCCGGTACCCTGATCGTCGGCAAATCCACTTTTGTCAATTATATGGGATACTCCATCTACATTCCGTTTGTTTAAATCGCTTGGTAGGTCCTTTGTGTTATCAATTTTTTCATATTCCTCAAAAATTGGTTTCAGAATGGCTGCTGTTGTGTCTTTAAAACTTTGTACTTTGGTTTTTGAAATTGGCTGTTCTATTTCAGTACCTTCAAACGAGGCAATTACATCTTTTTTAACTTTTTCGATAAAGTCTATTGGGTTAGGATGATTGTTATTTTTGCACCATTCGTCAGTGACGAAATCTAGTCCTATTGTGCTTAATAATTCTTTGTTTTTCTGAACTTCATCAACTAAGTATTTGAAATAATCTAAATTATTTATCCATACCCTTTTTTCTCTTTGTGTTACAGGAATTATTGGGGGATCTAAAGGTCTCATCCTAATTGAATGTGGAAATATCGAATACTGTCTTATGAATAAAAGGGCAACATATTGACAAATCCATTTTTTTATAATACCGTTTGAATTTAAACCTTCTAATTCTGGGAAATAGTATCTGTTTGATAACTGCGAATGCTCCATTTCATAGGGGTCTCTAAAATAAAAGTATAATCTAAATATTTCATTCATCGTGTCCGGTAAGAGTTCATACTGGGGAGGAATGCTTTGTGTATATGTAAATGCTCTTTTTATACAATGATAACGACCTTTATAGAGTAGCAGCCCTCCTAAAGTATCATGAAATTCAAGAAATCTGTCCCTACAAGCTTTTCTTTCGTTTATCTCTTCTTGGTTGGTTATCTCAGTAGTGTTATGTAAATAATTGGGTGTTAAGTACTTTAAGGAATAACTGAGATAATTATGTGCTTGTTCCCAATGATAAATTACATAATCATCACGGTCATACTTTAAAGCAAGTTGTAAATTGCTCCAAATCCAGCCATATGTAATTTCAGAAATCTTCGAATTTGCAAATTCACCAAGTAGCCAAACGCTTCCCGCTGTTCCATACTCTAAAAAGGTTAATCTTTTATTTTTTTGTGGGGCTAGTTCTTCAATTGTTTTAGATACTACTTCATAATAAGTATTGGGATATACTACTTCAGTTTTTGAATATTTATCTCTAAATATTTTAAAAGATTCGTCCATAAATTTATAAATTGTTACAACAATCTTTTCATTTTTATTGCTTATTGAACAATAGAGTATATCAGAGATAGCTACAAAATATTTAAATTTATTTTCCTTCTGTTTATTTTTAATATCATTTATATTATTGTGTTTTTGAATTAAATATAGTGAAAACACAGTTGGAGTATAATATATCAACACCTTATTTACAAAAGTGAAAAAACTAATAATTAGAATCACCGTAGAAAGGATTAGTAATAATTCTGATGAAATACCTATAAAATAATTTAGAATATTAATTTTTATTAATGGATGGAGTTTTAGCATCCAAAGTAAAATTGAAACAAGAGAAGATATAAGTGAACCAATGAAGAATTTATATTCTCTTTCTCTTCGAAAAAGCTCAATAATTGCTAGGGAGGAATATTTATCGTCAAGACGCGAGACAACTCCAAATAAAATAGGAAATGAAATACCTAAAATTACTGCTATAAAGGAAACGCAAATTGTAATATTGTTCATTATAAAATCCTTAACTGAAGTTTGGTCAATTAGCAGGGTGTGTCTTATAGCTTTGCCACTAATGCATAAATTTATGATATTATACATTTAATCTTGAAGTAAAATTAAATGGATTAATACCCCCTATGGGGAATGGGTGAAAACCACTCGCCTTCAGGCGAAGACTTTAGATTGACTTTAATATTATTTTGGATACAAAAATTCTATTGCAAATTTGATTAACTAATAATGAAATGATAATAGAATACAGTGAAAACAGGACATAACCCAAGAAACTTAAGTTGCTTTCAAAATAACAGCTAGGCAAATCATCATTTTATGACTCGAAATGCTTTACTAATTTTAAAGTGAAAAAATAATAAATAATTCCGATTTGAATATTTTAAATGTATATTTATAAATATCATTGCTTTAATTCCTCTACTAAATAGTTTTAAATTTTAATATTTTATGGGACAAGAATCAATTCAAGCTATAAAGGGAGTAATTGAATCATGGAAAAATGTCCGAAAATACACCTTTGAAGGAAAATTTATATTGGCTCATAATAACCCGATTATGAATGGTGAAATGATATTACAGTGCGGAAATAGGGTTTATAGTTTTTTTTTGCAATAATAAATTAATACCTATTGATTTAATTTCAAACCCTTTCCTAACCACTACGTTAAGTGATAATCCTATATCTAAAAATTATAATGCAGATGCTCATCGATTAAATAAGTTACTTTACGATTTTGATATTCAATTTTACAAAATGGTGGAAGATAAAATAAACGAATGTATTGAATCACTTACTAAATAAGACCCTTTATTATTTTGAATTCTAATTTTATAGCTCTATTATAGAAATGGGTTTACAGAGTTATAATAAGCTGCCTTAAAATGTGTAATTCCTAAGTTATTTCGGCTTTATAGCAAAACACTTTTAAATTAATTCCTGTATCACTGTACCCCTTCGTTAATTCTCAAGCAATTAAGAGTTTTTGAGAGGCATACAATGTATACTTCTAATAATCCGCCATCTGGTTTTGTACTCCCCATGTACTCCCGTTGTACTCCCTATGTACCCCCAATTTTTACTTATTAATTAAGGATTTATATATATTTGGAATACAAGTAGTACAGTTTTCAAGCTTTGTCAGGAAAAAACTAAAAAGGGTCAGTTTTGCCTAACTTCACGCATGTTAACAGTGATTAGGTCAAGATCAAAGGAAAAGAATGATCTATTCTGACCTCCTACTTTAATATAATGGCACCCGCTATTATACTTTCCCCTTATAAAGGCCTTATCCTGCTTTAAATAGGCACTTAAGCTTCGGGTATCAAGGAAATTTGGCAACCTTCTTTTAATGCAATATTCTCGATATAAATCAGCTACAGCTTCAAATCTGATACATAGGCACTCCTTCCCATCAATTTTTTTAAATACATAGTGGACATTTTCCCGCATAACATCCCTATTATCGATTAATAATTTTATTACCTCCCAAAATTGGTTTATCTCGGTCGTGGCATTAAGATGTTCCAATTGTTCTGACAAAATATTTTCAATTTCTTCCATTATATCATACTTGATAAAAGTAAAATCGAAGATGTAATTGTTTTTAAGTATAAGATAAGGGGTTATAATAGATGCATAATTATTTATGATCCTATCTGCAATGGTTTTATTCGAAAAACTTTTTCGTAAGCGTTTATCTATTTCGGCGAAAGTGCTATTGAATAGGGATTTAACCAGGTCGTGGTGTTTAAACAACTGCCCTGTTAAATGGGTTAGCCCTTTTTCCTGAATGGATTTTAGGGTTTCGAATTTTTCGACTTCTTTTTGGTTGAATTCACATTTTGAAAACTCCACTAAGTTGACCCTTGAAAATAATGCATTCTCCCTGGTAGGCAATTGTTGTCCAGTTAAGATTAAGGAAGATAAAACTGCTGTAGTATGAGTTTGATTGTCATTAGTCTTTTTTGCCCGCTCATAACCTTCCCCATCATATATACCTTTTAGGGTTTCAACTATACGTTGATCAATATCATTCTTATATTCCTCACCGCTGACTAAAGCATTGGCAAATTGTCCTAATTTCCGACTAAATGCTTTTTGAGTACTACCCATCCCACATTGAATGGGCTTTTGTTCTTCACCAAAGAATCTCATCAATCCACGTCTAAAAGTACTTTTTCCACTTTGTGGTTTTCCGGATAGGAATAAGTGAGGCATACAATGTAGTTTATCGAAAATTATGTCCCTGTAAATAGCGGCTAATAGATAACAAAGCCCTATAATCCCTTTCACACCGTAGACCTCAATAAAAGCGCTAGCCCATTCTTCAAAACTTGATTCACCAGGTTGATGAATAAATAATTTTTGTGTTTGATACTCGGTTTCATCTTCAATTGAGAGGTTTTTATTTGATAATGGTAAATAAAAATCCTTGTCTCCTAAATTTACTATGCCATTGTTATCAGGGGTGTGAAAAATTCCATCGTTCTCAAATATTCCATTACTGAAGGCATAAAAGTTATATTTATTTTGATACCCTAAATAGGGCAATTCAATTGCATTTTTTTCATATTTAAATAAGAACTCTTTCAAAGCGAATAGTGACGGCTTGGAACCGGTAAAAATAAAATTTCCTTTACCTTCTATCGTTTTGCAAAATGTATCTGCATTTCGCATAGCATCAGCGGGCATATTGAATTGGATACCTAGGCCATGTTCATTAATGATTTCAACTACCCTAATGGGATAGGTATTGCTTTGTATAAAGAAAATAACTCTCATTTTAAAATTCGATATCTGGATCAGACCATTTCTACCTTGATATAAATAGAATCCGTTTTCCTCAATAATAGTAATTGGCCTTGTATCGATAGAATCTGGAATATTAGTTTCCATTTTTCGTTATTTTATTAAGGTTATTTATACTGATGTTTATCCCATAATATTTCGCAATTCCAAAAAAGGATTTTATAGTTACTCCAGTTTTCCTACTTTTTAAGCATTCTGTATATTGTTTGTCGGCTAATAGAGGATCGTATTTACTGGAGAAAATGGAAATACGATGAAAGTATAGCCTTCCCCTTTCACCTAATGCATCTACCAGAGCAAAGCCTAGCTTAAGCCACTCCTTTTGATAATCGTCAGTAATATCAATTCTAAGGACTTCAATCTGCCTAACGACCCCAATTACTTGAGATTCCATATCTTCATAATAGAAAGCAGCCTTGGGCTTAATTTTGAGTATAGTGGTGTCCTCTTTAAAATGCATAACCTTCGCTCCTTCGTTCAAATAAATAAATGGATCATAGCTTAGGAAGCAGAGCCTGCCCAAGTCCTTACAACTTGGGTCAACAATAAGCCCATACTTATCCTTGTAATATGTCTCTAAAGCCTTAAAATTGAAAATATGCTTATCTGGGTCTGGCTCGATTCGTACAAATAATTTATATCCTGTTCCGGAAGGTGAGGTGAATCCAACAAATGTATAAGGATCACTTTGTAATAATTCTCGTATATTTTTGAGATTTAATGATGAAGGGAAGTCTTGCTCATCAAAATCAATTTGTATTAGTCCGCTATGTTGACTGAAATTTAGCTGGGCATGGCCATTACGGAAAATACCGCTTACAGTTATTGCAGTTATATTTCTTTGTTTAAAAACCTGCTTATCTTCGCTATCATTAAGCTTCCGTAATGAAACACATAAATGTTGTAGGTCGGAACTTCTTCTTATTTTTTTCAGAATAGCTTCTAATTCAACTATTATGGGCTTTTGATCAAAAGTATTTTTGAATAAAGAAACCTTTTGCTTAAATTTACAGTCCATGATTTAAATTTTGAAAAACAGCATTGGGTCTCAACCGATGCTGTTTTTGTTTAATGGTATTTATTTATTTTTTATTCCGCTTTTTGGGAATTACCAAAATATTATTCTCTTCATATTGTTTTTCTGTAATGGTTTTCCGTTTACCCGTTTTAATCCAATCTGTTAATTCTAGCCTGGAGAAATAGAGTTTTTTCATTTTTTTCATGTGGGGAATCGTTGAATTGGAAACAAGGCCATAAATAGTAGGGACAGCCAGATTTAGGAATTTGGATGCTTCTTTGATTGATAGGAGGTCTGAATCGTTTAAGGGAATGGGAGCATGGTAAGACAACTCTTTAAGTACTTTTCTAACAGAATTCTCTATAAGCGATTCAAGTTCATTTATCCTAATTGGCGTCAATAAAATGTCCCGTTCCATAATGAATCAGTTTATGGAACAAATAGAAGAAGAAATCGTAAAACTGTATAGAGTAAATTGGCATAGATACAGTCTTAGTACAATTTGGACAATTTGGACAATTTGAGAATCTATGATATTTGATTAGAGAATCTTATAAAATCGAAGTCCTTTTGAAATTTAAATCTTTTCTTATTCTTAAAAGTACCTGGTGAAATATCCACTCCAAATGTATTTTTTGCTACCCCTCTTAAAAGGCTAATGGATGGGATTGTACTAATATTGAAATAGCCTTTACTGAACAAAGAATATAATAGTGTGCAAAGTTTCTGTTTATTGCCTTTCCCTTGTGGAATCCATTTATATGTTTGTTCTGAGCAAAACCCGTAAAAAACAAGTTTTGCCATTACATATTTAAACTTTGAGGTATCAATTATTAAATCTGATAGTTTAAGTGAATCAGTTATTAATTTAGCAGAGGTTTTATTTTTTAATTGATTTGCTGATTTAATAAGGGATTTTGATTTCGTATTTTTTATTTTGAAGCGAAATAGGTAATCACGAAATTTATACAAGGCTCTTATATGTGCAAGAATTGAAGTATTTGGTAGAACCATTTTGTCAATAGTGTTACAATAAATTTTAATTGCATCACCAGGAGTTAACCCTTCTCCGGTCTTAAATAACTTGTCAGCAAACAAAAGGATACGTGTTTGTTGAGTATTTCTATTTTGAAAAAAAGTTAGTTTATAATTTACGTTGCTTAAGCAATCTTTTTTAAATTGATTTTTAACTCTATTCTTATTAAATAACTGGATAAATTTTCCGATATATCTGTCTAAATAACATTTTGAAAGGTTCATGTAAGTTTTATCATTAAAATTCTCCATATTATTAATATTAATAAATGCGATAGTCGAAAAGATGTTTATGAGTCATTGCTTTCAAATGCAATAAGCGATTTGGCAAATTCCTTTTTCGCTTCATTTTCAAAACTATCTAAATAATTTTCTGTTGTTCTAACATTAGAATGTCCTAAGGCCTCAGAAATAAATTCAATACTTGCACCAGAGCGTTTTAATACAGTAGAAAATGAATGCCTTGCCGTATATGTTGTAACTAATTTTTCAATGCTAAGTTCAGTGGCAATTACTTTCATCCATTTATTTACCGTTTTTATAAATTGCTGTATTAATTGCATTTCTCTTTCAGGTGTGCACCCTATTTCAAGGATTGGGAAAATATAGTTATCAGGAAACAATTTCTCATTACCCCAATTCTTTATTATCTGTTTGGCACGATCCATTAGATAAATTGAAATTGGTTTGGGATTAGATCGAGTAGTTCTTTCAGTTTTTGCCCTTATAAATGTTAACTCAACTTTCGCACTTAA
>Ga0307373_10010961_pt1 | contig 13231 bp, 14 predicted proteins | sample OX2MG_FD_202534 | JGI IMG/M metagenome (GOLD analysis project Ga0307373, IMG submission 202534) | Soil microbial communities from Risofladan, Vaasa, Finland - OX-2 | ecosystem: Environmental > Terrestrial > Soil > Coastal area > Acid sulfate soil | place: Finland: Risofladan, Vaasa | collected... | reverse complement strand
TGCCGCTCGGTGTCATTGCCGACATGCTCGGGCATGCCGACATGGGAATGCTCGTGAAAAAGTACAGACACAGCACTACTTCGACCGCCACTGGTCATACCGATGCAGCCGGTCGAGTGCTCAACGACCGCAAGCGCTCTGCTAGCGCAGTAGCTACGAATCAGCTACGCACTCCGAAATCGTCTAGGCACCGTGTCTGTCGGCGCCGCTCTGAACACGCACTTTGGTCGGGCTGCCGGGATTTGAACCCGGGACCTCTTGACCCCCAGTCAAGCGCGCTAACCAAGCTGCGCCACAGCCCGCTCTTGGCCAGCCGGTTGCGAAACCGCATCGAGCCGACCAAAAAAGGCCAGTTGCTGGCGCCTCACGAACGAGGGTTCAGGACCGACCGTCTCGAGATCCTACCTGAGACCGATGGCGGCGTGGCCGCCTGCTCGGGCGGCCGGCCCCACGGAGATCTCCCGCTGACGCTACAGGTCCGCCACCACCAGCTTGGCGATGAACGTGTATCCCTTGGTATTGGCGTGGATGTTGCCCACGGAGCAGTAATAGGTCAGCTTGCAGATCTCCCACACTGCGGCCGGGATCGTGCCGTACGGGCTGAGCTTGGCCGTGGTGGTCAGTGCCGTGTCGTCCCCCGAGGTCGCCTTCTTGTACGGAGCCTGGGTCACGTTGACGAAGCTCCCCCCGGCGACCGAGGTGTAGGCGGTCTTCAGTGTCGGGTTGATCAGGGCGTCGAAGGCGACCACGGACTCGTTGGCCAGGGTCACGTTGGGGCTGCCCGAGGGGTAGACGTAGTCACCGAGGATCACGTCGGGATAGGTCAGGCCGACGATCTTGGCGCTGCTGTCTCCGTTGGCCGTCAGGGCCGAATCGAGGGTGGTGACAAGGGAAGTGACGTTGGTCTGGATGGTTGTTTGCACACCAACCACGCAGGTGATCGGGTTGGCCGCGGATGCACAGGCGGTCACGTCATTGCCCCCGATGGAGACGGTGATCATTCCCACCAGGCCGTAGTTGGCCGGAGCGGCGATGAAGTCGACCGCCGCCTGCTCCTGGGTCGTGGTGGGATAGGCCACCGGATCGATGAGTGCCGGCGGGCCGTACCCGGACTCGGTGCAGCCGATGGCAGTGAGAATCGAACCGGTCGTGGCACCGCCGCATCCGAAATTCTCGAGGGTCATCTTCGCCTTTTTGGCCACATACGAGGTGTAGCCGGCGGTCGCACCCAGACCGGGCTGGTACCCGACCGAATACGAGTCGCCCAATGACAGGTAGTAGGGCTTCGGCGGCTTCGGCGGCTTCACGGCCTGGCTCACGCTGGGGGTCACCACCAGTCCGACCGTGGCGACGCTTGCGGCGATCAGAACGGCTCCGACAACGGTCAGTTTCGATCGTCTACGCATGGCTGGTCCCCCCCGGGGTTGTCTCGCCGTGATGGCACAATGAACGACCCCTTTGCTAGCACAGGGATCGCCTCAGCAGCGCCGGAGGTGGGTGAGAGTCGGCCGCCTGATCCACGGAGAGTGGTGGTCGGTTACCCAGAGTGGCGAAAAGGGACCGGCTCGGAAGGGCGACACGTTGCGACAGGCCCGGTTGCACCGCTCGGTTTGCGACCCGGTCAGACGGGGCGGGGTCGTGCCATCAGATGTGGTGGATGACCCAGGTCACCCCCTGGAAAGCGCGATAGCCCAGATAGATGACAGTGGCCACCAACATGAACTTGAAGTACCACGGTGACCTGCGGTGCTCCAGGGGCTCGGTCCCGCAGAGGGGGCAGGTGCCCTCCGACGTCAGTTCCTGGGTCTCGATGCGCTGGTCGCACTGCTCACACCACGGCAAGGCTCAGCCTCCACGATGTGCCATGGCGTGAGTTCATGCCACACGGCCGGAGTCGGGGGTGGCGCCGGCGACCCCCGGCCCAGTACCGGTGGTCGAGCTCACCGGCGGTGCCTCCCCCCCCCGTTGGCACCTTTGGCCCGGACCCGCAACTTGATAGGCGTCGGGCCCAGGGCGAACCGCTCGCGCAGCCCCCGTTCGACGTAGCGGAGATAGGTGGCCTGGAGCCGGCCGTTGGTGAAGAGCGTGAACGTCGGCGGGTCGTTGGCCCCCTGCACCGCGTACTGGATCTTGGCGCCGACCGGGGGGTGGGCCATCTGGATCGACTTGAGTGCCCGGTTGAGCTCCCCGGTGGGGATCCGCGAGTGGTAGGCCTCCTCGGCCGTGGCCACGGCGGGGAGGATCTGGTGGACGCCCAGGCCCGAGAGGGCACTGACCTTCAGCACCGGCGCGTCCCCGAGGAAGGCCAGCCGGTCCCCGATGTCCACCAGGACGTCGTTGCGGTCCTCGGAGGGGACGAGCTCCCACTTGTTGAGCACCACCACGGTGGGGCACCCGGCGGCCCCGACCCGCTCGGCCAGGCGCTGGTCCTGGTGGGTTACCCCTGCCGTGGCATCGATGACCAACAACGCGATGTCGGCCCGATCGAGCGCCTCCAGGGCCCGGAGCACCGAGAAGTACTCCGTGCCGCGTTCGGTGCGGGACTTCCGACGCATACCGGCCGTGTCGATGAAGCACACCGTTCCATCCGCCGTCTCGACCACGGTGTCCACCGCGTCGCGGGTGGTTCCCGGAGCATCATGGGTGACCGATCGCTCGTCGCCCACCAGGCGGTTGAACAGTGTGGACTTCCCCACGTTGGGCCGGCCGACCAGGGCCACCCTCGGAACGGGGACCGCGTCCCGTCCCCAGTCCAGCGATCCCGCCCGGTCCTGGTCGGCGGCCGGGCCCGGGGGCTCCTCGACATCGCCCTCCCCGGCGGCCGGACCGGTCCGGTGCCGCGCCCGGCCGGGCGACCCTGGGACGGGAAACAGGCTGACCACCTCGTCGAGCAAGTCACCGGTCCCCCGTCCGTGCAGGGCGCTGACTGGCCACGGCGTCCCCAGTCCGAGTCCCATGGCATCCCAGGCATCGGCCTCGCGCTGGGAGGAGTCCACTTTGTTGACCACCACCCGGACCGACCGGCCCGACCGCTTGAGCACCCGGGCCACGGCCAGGTCCTCGTCGATGACACCGACCAGCACGTCCACCACCAACAAGACCACGGCGGCTTCGGCGATGGCCCGCTCGGCCTGGGCACTGACCTGGGCGTCGAGGGGGTCGTCGCTCGACAGCCACCCCCCGGTGTCGACCACGGTGAAGCGGTGCCCGCACCAGTCGGCATCGAGCTCCAAGCGGTCGCGGGTCACCCCGGACTGCTCCTCGACCACCGCCGCCCGGCGTCCCACGATCCGATTGACCAGGGTGGACTTGCCGACGTTGGGACGCCCGGCGATGACCACCAGCGGTCGGGCCGCCGTGGTCACGGCATCGGGGACCCGAACGGTCGCGCCCCGGGCCACCTCGTCGGTCATCGGGACGCCCCCAGGCTGACCGGAACCCGTTCTGCGGGCACGGCCCGAGCCATGGGACCCTGCCCGGCCGCCGGATCCGGCGTGCCCCGATCCCCGAGTGCCCGGCGGAGCGAGAGACCGTCGGTCGGGACCACCTCGACCGGGCGGGGCAGGTCGGCAACGGTCAGCTCGTCGAGGAAACGGCCCTCGGACAGGCACGAGTCCGGGAGCAGGTACCGGTGCCCTTCGGGCTGACTCCGCAGCACCCTGACCAGGTCGGTACCGGTGAGGAGGCCGGAGACCCCGATGTTGCCTCCGAAGAACTGGTTGTCGATCGACACCAGCCGGATGTCGGGGCGGTCGAGGGCAGCGACCAGCGGCCCGAGCACCCGGGCGCCGTACTCGCCGGTCAGGACGGCGATGGGGACACCTGCATCCCGAGGCGGCCCGGTGGCCGGTGCCCGGTGGGCGCGGTACCCGGTGGCCGGTGCTCCGTCCACGGCGGCGAAGAACCCCGACCGCACACCGAGGGCCGACCCTTCGTCGCCGCCGAAGGCCGCCTCGAAGGCCCGGGCCATGCCCAGGCCGTTCTCGTGCTGGGGAAAGCCCTCATAGGTCCAGGCCGGGGGGAATGGCTCGTCGGCCATGAGGTAGTACTCGTCGGCGGCGAACACCATCCGCCGGCCGATGGCCTCGAGGAACGTGGCCTGCCACTCCCCCACCGTGGCGCAGACCTCGGCCGCCTCCTCGCGGGTGTGGGGCCGCATGGCGCTCTCGTGGGAGAACCGGCTCACACCCAGGGGGACGCAGGCCACCGTGGCCAGGGCCGGATAGCGGTCGAGCACCCCGGCCAGGGTGTCGTGCAGGACGGCACCGTCGTTCCGACCGGGGCAGACCACCACCTGGCCGTGGACCTCGATCCCACCATCGAGCAGGGCCCCGAGCCACCGGAGACTGGTGGCGCCGCGCCGGTTCCGCAGCATCTCGGCCCGGATGTCGGGATCGGTGGCGTGGATGGAGACGAACAGAGGGCTGAGGCGCTCGGTGAGCACGCGCTCGAGGTCCATCTCGGTGAAGCGGGTGAGGGTGGTGAAGTTGCCGTAGAGAAAGGAGAGGCGGTAGTCGTCGTCCTTCAGCGACAGACTGCGACGCATCCCCCGGGGCAGCTGGTGGATGAAGCAGAACTCGCAGTGGTTGTCGCAGGTCCGTACCCGATCGAAGACCGCCGAGGAGACTTCGGCGCCCAGGGGCTCCCCCGGTTCCTTGGCCACCCGGAGCATGACCGGATCGCGCTGCCCGCGTCGGCGTACCACGAGGTCCAGGTCGGGCTCGTCCACCAACAGGCTGTACTCGATGACGTCACGTGGTGACCGTCCGTTGAGGAGGAGGAGCTCGTCCCCAGGCCGCAGCCCGGACAGATCGGCCGGTGACGACTCGGTGACGGCGACAACCTTCGGTGCCGTCGTCACCCGGGGCGCCGACATGGCACCAGGCTACCCGGTCCCCCCGGTCGGCCGGCATCGTCGCCCCGGGCCGATCCCGCCGAGAACGCCGGTAATCTGGACTCCGATGACCGTGGACCGTGTGTTCCTGGCCGAGCCCCGCGGGTTCTGCGCCGGAGTGGAGAAGGCCATCAAGGCGCTGGCCTGGATGGTCAGGGTCTTCGAACCGCCGGTCTACTGCTATCACGAGATCGTCCACAACCGACACGTGGTCGACCAATTCCGGGCCCAGGGAGTGGTATTCGTCGACGACGTCGAAGACGTGCCGGCCGGCGCCCCGTTGATGCTCTCCGCCCATGGATCGGCACCCGCGGTGGTGGCCGCCGCCCGAACCCGGGGCCGGGTGGTGGTGGACGCGGTGTGCCCGTTGGTCACCAAGGTCCACCATGAGCTCAAGGTACGGGCCCGCAAGGGCTACACCGTGCTCTACGTCGGCCACCACGGCCACGAGGAGGCAGTCGGGACGATGGCGGTGGCCCCGGCGTCGGTGCGCCTGCTCGAACGGGCCGACGACGTGGACGCACTCGGCGATCTCGGCAGTGGGGACGGCGCCGACGGCCCTCCGCCGATGGCCCTCCTGGCCCAGACCACGCTGAGCCACGACGAGTGGGCGGGCATCGTCGACCGGGCCCGGGAGCGCTTCCCCGATCTGTGGATGCCCAACCGCAGTGACCTGTGCTTCGCGACCACCAATCGGCAGGCGGCCCTCAAGGCCCTGGCCGGCCAGGCCGACGCGGTGGTGGTCATCGGCTCGGAGAACTCCTCCAACACCGTCGCCCTCGAGCAGGTGGCACTGGCCTTCGGCTGCCCCCGGGTGATCCGGGTCAACGATGCTTCGGAGCTGCCGGACGACCTGTCCGGCACGGTCGGGGTGACCGCCGGCGCCTCGGCGCCCGAGGCATTGGTCCGCGCCGTCGTCGAGCGCCTGGACCCCGCCGACGGCGTCGTCGCCTGCCCGGTGACCCTGGAGGAGGAGTACTTCCCCCCCCCGCCGGAGCTCCGTGAACTGCTGCGCGGGCTCGAGACCGCGCTCTCGTTGCTCAACGGTGCCCCTTCGGCCGGCCCGGTAGGGCCGAACCAGGCCGAGGGCGACACCTCGGCCCGGACGTTGGCCGGTGACCGGACGACGGTGGCCGCCGACGTCCTGGAGCGCCTGGCCGGCTGGGCGCCGTGGCCGGCCAGGGGATTTGGCGCGAGACTGTCTCCATGACCACTTCGTTCACCAGCATGGATGTCTCGACCGAGGACCAGTGGGCGGTGATCGGCGCCGAAACGGCCAACCACCAGGGCCGGGTGGCGGACCGGGTGCTGGCCATGCTCGAGTCGTTGAGCGAGGTGGTCGACGGGTTCGCAGTGGACCAGCTGACCCACAGCCTGCAGACGGCGACCCGGGCAGAGCGGGCCGGTGCAGACGAGGAGCTGGTCGTCGCCTCGCTCTGCCACGACATCGGCAAGGCGGTGTCGGTGCCCAACCACCCCCGCATCGCGGCCGAGATCCTCCGCCCCTACGTCAGGCCCGACGTGACGGCGGCCATCCTCGCCCACCAGGACTTCCAGGGCCGGCACTACTACCAGCACTTCAACATGGACCCGAACATGCGCGACCGGTACCGGGGCGAACCGTGGTTCGGGCTGGCGGAGCGGTTCGCCGACGAGTGGGATCAGAACAGCTTCGACCCCGACTACCCCACCGAGCCGCTCTCGCACTTCGAGCCGAAGGTGCGGGCCGTCTTCGGCAACCCCCACGTCCTGTCGTGAGCCCTGCTTGGCGGCATCGCTGATCGAGGCGGCGGGTCAGTAGCGACCCACCACGGCCACGGCGCGGTCGTAGAGGTCCTGGATGGACATGGCCAGCGCCTCGGTCAGCTGGTGGATCCGGCTCCTCGAGATCCGGCCGCCGCCGGTCCGGGCCGGAGGCGGGATGGGCTCGCCCACGATGAGATGGATGTGCCGGGGCCGGGGGACCCGCTTGCCCTTGGGCATCACCGACGCCGAACCGCCGATGCCCACCGGGACCACGGTGGCCCCGGTCCGGGCGGCGAGGAAGGCCACGCCCTCGTGGAGGTCCTCGACCACCGGCCCCGTCCGACGCTCCCCCTCTGGGAACAAGATGAGCACCTCACCGGCCTCGAGCACCCGTTGGGCCCGTCTCAGTGCCTCCCGATCGGCAGACTCCCGGTGGACCGGAAAGGCTCCCACCGCGGGGAGGATCCCGGCCAGCGCCCGGCTCTTCCACAGGCTGTCCTTGGCCATGTAGTGGAGCTTGCGCCCGGTGACCTCGGACGCCACGAAGAAGTCGATGAAGGACCGGTGCACCGGGGCGATGATCACCGGGCCCGAGGCCGGGACCTGGTCCGCCCCGACGACGCTGGTCCGGAACACGAGTCGGTTCAGTCCATGGACGAGAACCCGCAGGAAGCGGTAGATCGGGGTGAACCGGGTGTCCACCCGGACCTCGTCCCGCCCATCGCCGGCTGCGCCGGACCGGCCGTCTCCGACCCCGGCGTCACCCGCCCAGTGGTCCCCCGACCCGTCGCTCCCTCTCCCGGTGGCGCTCACAACCCGGCCACCACCTGGTCGACGATCTCTTGGACCGGCCGGTCGGTGGTGTCGATGACCATCGCCCCGTCGGCCACCTCCAGGGGGGACGCCGCCCGTGTGCTGTCGAGCCGGTCCCGGCGGGCCACCGCCTTCGCACCCTCCTCGGGCCTCCGGCGGGCGCGCTCGTCCGCCGAAGCGGTGAGATAGACCTTGACGTCGGCCTGGGGGAAGACCACCGACCCGATGTCGCGCCCTTCGACCACCCCCCCACCCCGCTCGAGTGCCCACCGGCGCTGGCGCCGGACCAGCACGCGGCGGACGTCGGGGTTGGCCGCCACCGCAGAGACGGCCCCGCTCACCCGGGGGCCGCGGATCGCCTCGGTGATGTCGGCCCCGTCGACCTCGACCCGCTCGCCGACGGTGATGTCCAGCCCCTGGGCCAACCGGCCCACAGCGGCCCGGTCCGAGGGCTCGATGCCCCGCTCAAGTGCCGCCCAGGCCACGGCGCGGTACATGGCCCCGGTATCCAGCCGGTCGACGCCGAGGCGGACGGCGACGGCGCGCGACACGGTGGACTTGCCGGATCCGGCGGGGCCGTCGATGGCGATGATCCGGCCCGGGGCGCGGCCGGTGCCTTCGCCTGCGCCCTCGCCGATGGCGGTCACCGGTCCACCGGAGAGGGTGATCGGAGGTGCTCGAGGTCGTCGGCAAACCCCGGGTAGCTGGTGGCCACCGAGTCCCACCCGGTGATGGTCGTCACCGCGCCCCGCTCCGGGCACGCCGCTCCGGCGATGGCTGCGGCCATGGCCAACCGGTGGTCCCCCCGGGCATCCACCCGGCCGGGCCGCAGGGGCCCGCCGCTCCCCTGCACGACCAGGTCGTCGCCCTCGGCCTCGGCCTGACCACCGAACGCCCGGACCAGGTCAACCGTCCCGTCCAGGCGGTCGGACTCCTTCACCCGCAGTTCGCTCACGTCCCGGAAACGGGTGGTGCCGTGGGCCACGGCGGCGGCCACCGCCAGGACGGGCACCTCGTCGAGCGAGGGGATCTCGTGGGACTCGACCACCGTGCCCTGGAGGAGACAGCTGTAGCTGGTCAACGACCCGGTCCCGTCGCCCGACTCCTCCATCTCGATGGTGGCGCCCATCCGGCGGAGGACACCCAGGAACCCGAGGCGCTCGGGCCCGAGGTGGATGCCGCTGACCGTGACCAAGCTCCCGGGGACGATCACCCCCCCGACCACCCAGAAGGCCGCCTGGGACGGATCGCCCGGAACGGTGAACGCTCCAGCGGACAGCTCGCTCCGCCGGACCCGGATCACCCGTCCCCCGCCGACCCGCTCGATGGCGATGTCCGCACCGGCGGTGGCCAGCATCTCCTCGGTGTGGGCCCGGGTGGCCACCGGCTCGCGCACCACCGTCTCGCCTTCGGCGGCGATTCCGGCGAGGAGGACGGCCGACTTCACCTGGGCACTGGCCATGGGCGGCGTGTAGTCGATGCCCCGGAGCGGGCCGCCGCTCACGTCGACCGGAGGCAGGCAGCGTTCGCCCTGACCGCTCATCCCGGCCCCCATCCGGACCAGGGGCTCGGCCACCCGGTCCATCGGCCGGCCCCGGAGCGAGCCATCGCCGGTCAGCACCGTGGTGCCGTCCAAGGTGGCGGCCACGCCGGCCAGGAGGCGCAGGCCGGTCCCCGAGTTGCCCATGTCGATCGGGTCGCTGGGCGCCCCGAGCCGCGACCGCCCTCCGGTGACCCGCACCACCGGGCCGTCGTGGTCGACCTCGGCTCCCAAGGCGGCGATGGCCTGCCGGGTGCGCGCCACGTCGTCGCCGGGGGACAGCCCGGTGATGGTCGACACCCCCTCGGCCAGGGCGGCCAGCAGCAGCGCCCGGTGGGAGATGGACTTGTCCCCCGGGACGGAGAGGGTGCCGGTGAGCGGCCCTCCGCCCGGCACCGAACGGTCCGACACGTCCCCCGACGGCAGGCCCGACCCGCCCCCGTCGGCGCTCACCCGGTGGGCCCCACCGGGGTGCTGGCCGAGCGGTACCCGCGGGCCGGGAGGGTGGCCAGCAGGGTGGGGGCCGCCAGGGCGTCCACCACCAGGACGAGGACCCCCCGGTCGCCCTCGACCGAATGGGCGATCTCGAGGTCGAAGAGGTTGACCCCGAGCTCGGCGGCCAGGGTGGTGACGTCAGCCAGCACCCCGGTGCGATCGGGAACCGGGATGCGCACCTCGACCAGGCCTTCGGGGCGTGGGGTGCTGTCCACCAGGGCCCGGCGGGCGTCGGCGGCCCGGCTGAGGACCTCGAGGAGCGAGGCGTGGTCGTGGTCGGCCACCCGGCGCCGCATGGCGCCCAGGGCCTCAATCAGGAGGTCGAGGGTCTCGACGATGGCGTCGGCATTGCCGTCGCAGATGTCCGGCCAGATCGACGGCTGGCCGGCGGCGATCCGGGTCATGTCGCGGAACCCGCCTGCCGCCAGCTGCAGGAGCGCTGCGTGCTCCTCCCCCATCCCGGCGGCCAGGTCCATCAGGGTGGCCGCGGTCAGATGGGGCACGTGGGACACCACCGCCACCAGGGCGTCGTGCCGGGCCGGGGCCAGCGCCACCACATTGGCGCCCAGGTCGGCCAGCACCCCGCGGACCAGGGCGTAGGCGGCCGGGTCGGTCGCCACGGTGGGCGTCAGGACCCAGGTGGCCCCCACGAAGAGGTCGGCCGAGGCCCCCTCCACCCCCACCTGTTCGGATCCGGCCATGGGATGGCCTCCCACAAAGGATGGATGGTCGACCGATGCCACCAGCGGCCCCTTGACGCTGCCGACGTCGGTGACCACCACGCCGGGTTCCCACTCGGTGGAGCCGACGAGGACCTCGGCGATGACCCCCGGCGCGGCATGGACCGGGGTGGCCACCACCACCAACTCGGCCTGGTGGTCGATGCCCTCGGCGGTGAGCGCCCCCAGTTCGACGGCCCGGGCCGCCACCCCCGCAGCCACGTCCACCCCGCTCACCTGCCAGCCCCGCTCCAAGAGGGCCATCCCCACCGAACCGCCGATGAGCCCGGTTCCGAAGATCATCGCCCGTCCGGGTCGCCGCATCCGCTCCCCGACCGCCTGGCCCTCGTCGGTGGGCCCGAAGCGGCCGTCCTCAGTCGGGGAGGTCGTCACGGAGTCCTTGGGCGCCCTCGAGGTAGAGGTGGTGGATCCCGTCCCTCGGGCGTTCGGTGTTGACGTGGAGCAGGACCCGGATGCAGCGGGGGACCGAATCGGTGATGGACAGCTCGCGGGCGCAGATGAGGGGGACGGCGCCGAGCCCCATCGAGCGGGCGGCGGTGGCGGGGAAGGTCGAGATGATGTCCTCGGTGGCGGTGAACAGGATCGAGATGATGTCCTCCTCGACCAGTCCGTTGCGCTCGAGGATCTGGCCGAGCAGGGACACCACCCGCTCGGTGATGGCCGCAGGTGTGTCCTCGTCGACGGTGGTGGCGCCGCGTACGGCCCGCACGGTGGGAGACATCAGCCAGGCATGTTAGTCAGCGCCATCCGGAGGTCCCACCGACCGGCCGGAGACCAATGGAGCCGCCGGGGAGTCGCCCGACTCGGCCGATGTCGTCGCCGCGGCCAGTCCCCTGACCTCGTCGAAGGTCAGGACCCGGTACGAGCCCGGCCCGAGCGACGGGTCGGCCAGCGGCCCGATGCGGGTCCTGACCAGGCGGAGCACCGGATGGCCGACGGCCTCGCACATCCGGCGCACCTGCCGGTTGCGTCCCTCGTGGATGACGATCCGGAGGAGCGAGGGGGAGACCACCGCCACCCGGGCCGGGGCGGTGGGCCCGTCGTCCAGCTCGACCCCCTGGCGCAGCTGCCTGACCGCGCCCGAGGTGGGCTCGCCGTCGACCTGGACGAGATACTCCTTCGCCACCCCGAAGGAGGGATGGGTCAGCCGGTGGGTGAGCTCGCCGTCGTTGGTGAGGATCACCAGGCCCTCGGAGTCCATGTCGAGGCGCCCGACCGGGAACACCCGGGGGTCTCCCGGCACCAGGTCGACGACCGTCCGGCGCCCGTGGGTGTCCTCCGCGGTGCTGACCACCCCGGCCGGCTTGTTCACCAGATAGTGCACCAGACCGGGTCGCACCGGCAGGGGCACCCCGTCGAGCTCCACCCGGTCCACGGCCGGATCCACCCGCCGCCCGAGGACGGGGACGGCGCCGTTGACGGTGACCCGCCCGTCCACGATCAGGTCCTCGCAGACCCGACGTGACCCGACCCCGATCCTGGCCATGACCTTCTGCAACCGGTCGCCTGTGGGCAGGGCTCCTGCAGGCGGGTCAGCCATCGCCGACCGGGTGCATCTGCTCCTCCAACTCAGCCAGGGCCCCCGGCCCCGGAAGCAGATCCTCCACCGGCGGCAGCTGGTCGAGTCGGTCGAGGCCGAGGCGCTCGAGGAAGGCGTCGGTGGTGGCGTAGAGAATGGCCTGGCCGGGCCCGGCGGCGTGGCCGGCGGCGGCGATGTATCCCCGGTGCTCGAGCAGACGGACCACGCCGTCGACGTTGACCCCGCGGAGGGCGGCGATCTGGGAGCGCGAGACGGGCTGCCGGTAGGCCACGATGGCCAGTGTCTCGAGGGCCGCGGCCGACAGCCGGGACGACACCCCGACATTGGCGAACCGCTCCACATAAGGGGCCAGGTCGGGATGGGTCTGGATCCGGATGCCCCCGGCGATCCGAACGACCTCGAATCCCCGACCGCCACTCCGACAGGACTCGGCCAGCTCGTCGCACAGCGGGTCGATCTGCTCGACGGGGACCTCGAGCAGCTCCGCCAGCAGGCCGGCCGTCACCGGCTCGACGGCCACCATCAGCACGGCCTCGATGGCCCGGGCTTCGTGAGACAGCACCACGTTCAGCCCTCGTACTCGTCGTACAGGCCGGAGCCCACCGACACTGCCACGGGCGCCTCGGCCACCCAGGCCACGTCGAGGTCCCCGAAGGTGTGGCCCTGGTCGAGGGAGACCCTCCCCTGCTTGCACAGTTCGAGCAGGGCGAGGAAGCGGACGATGATCTCGATCCGCGAGGTCAGATGTCCGGTGAGGGTGCGGAAGGTCGCCCGTCCCAGGGCCTCCATCCGGCCCTCGATCTCCGAGACGGCATCGGCCACGGTGACCGTGTCGACGGTCACGTGATACAGGTCGACGATCGGGGCGGGGCGGACGGCGGTGGCCCGCAGGTAGGCGGAGGCGAGGTCCCCGGGGGTCACCCCGGCCAGCAGGTCCGGGGCGTTCACCACCAGGTCGGGGTCGAGGCCGGCGGTGCGGGGGACCGCCCGGGCCGCCTGCTCGAAGAGGACGACGAACCCGTCGGCGGCGGCGGCGTAGGCCTGGCACTCGAGCAGGCGGGCCAAGAGCAGGTCCCGCTCCTCCCAGCCGACCAGCTCCTCGTCGGGGTCGACGGCATCGTCCCCGGGCAGGAGTCGGCGGGACTTGATCTCGATCAGCACGGCCGCCACCACGAGGAACTCGGAGAGCGTCTGGAGGTCCACCGACTCCCAGCCGGCCACTTCGGCGACGAAGGCGTCGACCACCGAGGCCAGCGGGATGTCGTAGACGTCCACCTGATGGCTGTTGACCAGGTGGACGAGCAGGTCGACCGGCCCCTCGTAGACGGGGGTGGAGACGTTGGCGGTCACGGCATCCGACGATACCGGCTGGAGGCCGCTCTCTCGTGCACCTCCCGGGCCGACCTACGATGACCCCCCATGTCCCGAGTCCTGTCCGGCGTCCAGCCCAGTGGCGACCTGCA
>Ga0307373_10010959_pt1 | contig 13232 bp, 7 predicted proteins | sample OX2MG_FD_202534 | JGI IMG/M metagenome (GOLD analysis project Ga0307373, IMG submission 202534) | Soil microbial communities from Risofladan, Vaasa, Finland - OX-2 | ecosystem: Environmental > Terrestrial > Soil > Coastal area > Acid sulfate soil | place: Finland: Risofladan, Vaasa | collected... | reverse complement strand
ACGAGCGTCCTGACCTCTCATCTTTACTGCGGCGTGTCAAAAAGACAACCGGCGCGCTTTAAGTTAGCGGGAAAAAACCGTTTTTAAAGCTTGTTCAAACCCAAGATACGCTAGAAGAAACTGATGAAGCAAACATCTATCGAATATCGGTCGAATACGACTTCGAGAACGCCGAACCGTATTCAAAGCTACAAAGATAAGATCACCGAAGATGAATTTTTGACTTGACAAATTCTATTTCAACAACTGGACCTCTTCGTTGCCCCGAACTCCCTACACAGATACCTCACCCTTCCAATCGCTCTCCAGCACTCCGCTCCAGCGATCACAACAATTCCGTCTCGGACACGAAAACATAACCTTATCCGGAACATTATTTTCTAAAAAGACAGTTTCGGCTGTAAAAAGATACGTTAGTCTTGACTGCAAGAGGACGTATTGATGAAGATCTGTTCCTGGACAAAGTCTTTTCTGCCTGTCGCCGCCATTCTACTCACCTCTTCCATCTCGTTTAGCGAGACAGTGACCAGTGAGACCTTCGTCAATAATCTGATGCCGCAACCGGCCAGTCTGCAGACCCCTCCCGGCAATTTCGTGCTCAATGCACAGTTCCACGTCGTGACTACCCACTTCGACAATCCCCGACTCGACGGTGCCATTCACCGCGCCGTGCTTCAGATGCGGCAGACGACTGGCCTTTCATTGTCGGTTGAGCCGGTCACTCACGGAACCGATGCTCCCTTGACTGTCGATGTCCAAGGCGCAGGCGAAACCATTCAGTCCGTAGACGAGAACGAGGATTACACCCTCTCCGTTACTCCCAAGGGCGCGCACATCGAGGCGGCAACAGTAGTCGGCGCCATGCATGGCCTCGAAACCCTCGTCCAACTCGTACAGCCTTCAGGCAGCGACTATGTCCTTCCCGTCGTCTCCATCCACGACTCGCCCCGCTTCCCCTGGCGCGGCCTGATGATTGATTGCGGCCGCCATTTCGAGCCGATGGACGTCCTCAAGCGCACGATCGATGGAATGGCAGCCGTCAAGCTCAACGTCTTCCACTGGCACCTCACCGAAGACCAGGGATTCCGCATTGAGAGCAAGCTCTACCCCCGCCTCACCGGCGTCGGCTCCGACGGCCTCTTCTACACTCAGCAGGACGCACGCGACCTCGTCAGCTACGCTCGCGCCCGCGGCATCCGCGTCGTACCCGAGTTTGAGATGCCCGGCCACAGCGCCGCCTGGCAGTTCGCCTATCCCAAACTCGCCAGCGGCACCCCTCCTACCGGTATCCGCCGCGAATTCGGCGTCTCAGACTATGCTCTCGATCCCACCCGCGAGGAGACCTATCAGTTCATCGCGCGCTTTCTCGGCGAGATGGCCACCATCTTCCCCGATCCCTACATGCACATCGGCGGCGACGAGACACCTGCTCCCGACTGGAAGACGAATCCCCGCATCGTAGCCTTCATGCACGCGCACAACCTCCAGGACAACGGAGCGCTTCAGGCGTACTTCAATACACGCGTGCTGAAGATCCTCACCGGACTCCATAAACACATGGTCGGATGGGATGAGATCCTCAACCCCGCGCTTCCCAAAGATGTCGTAATCCAGTCATGGCGTGGCGAAGCCTCGCTGGCTCAGGGAGCGCAGCAGGGCTATCAGGGAATTCTCTCCGCACCCTACTATCTCGACGGAATGAAGTCCGCAGGCACGCACTACCTCGCCGACCCGCTGCCATCCAGCTCTCCGCTCACACCGCAGCAGCGCAAGCTCGTCCTCGGCGGAGAGATTTGCATGTGGGGTGAGCAGATCGACCCAGGCACCATCGACTCACGAGTCTGGCCCCGCACCGCGGTCATCGCCGAACGCTTCTGGTCTCCCGAAGATGTCACCAACGTGGACGATATGTACCGTCGCCTGAACGTTGTCTCCATCCAGCTCGAAGGCCTCGGTCTCCAGCACATCACTCAGGAAGACGCCAGCCTGCGCGATCTCGCCGGAACGCAGGATATCGATCAGCTTCGCATCTTCGCCTCCGCGTTTGAGCCCGTCAGCTTTGGCGAGCGCTATCACGAGCAGAAGACCTCGCAGCTGACCGTCCTCGACCGTTTCGTCGATGCAGTCCGTCCCGATCCGCCGTCGCGCTACGAGATCGCCCATCTTACCGAGAAATTCCTCAAGTCGCCGCAGTCCGATACCGCCGATGCGGCTGCTCTGAATCACTGGTTTGAGACCGTCGCGAACTCTGTCCCCACCGCAGAGAGACAGATGCAGCACTCACCACGGCTTACCGAGATTCAGGAGCGCGCACAGCAACTCCCCGAACTCGCAAAGGCTGCGACTGACGCGATCCACTTCCTCTCGTCCGGAACGAAAGCCCCAGCCGGCTGGAAGGCAAGCACACTGGCGCAGATCGAGGCAGCGAAAAAGCCATCGGCGGTGGTGCGCTTTATCTTCATCGATCCGCTCAGTTCGTTGGTCAACGCAGTACAGGAATAGAGGAATTGATGTCCGAAGTCTTTCAAGCAAGTGAAGTCCGTCTCTCTGAGCCGCGCAACGCTGCTCGCAGCAAATCGTCTCGGAAACTATCCCTCATCTGCCACGCGATAGCAGTCCTGGCTTGCCTCGCACCCCTTTCAGCCATCTCGCAGAACTTCGTCGATATCAAGCCCAGCCCGGCGCAAGTGCAATGGCAGGATCTCGAGATCGGCGTCATCTTTCACTTCGGCACCAACACCTTCCTCAACCGCGAATGGGGCGACGGCACCGCTTCGCCTTCGGTCTTCAACCCCACCCACGTCGATACCGACCAGTGGATGGAAGCCGCCAAAGCTGGCGGAGCCAAATACGCTGTACTCGTATCGAAGCATCACGACGGCTTCGCCCTCTGGCCCTCCGAGCAGACCGACTACAGCGTCAAAAACAGCCCCTGGCTCGACGGTAAGGGAGACCTCGTCCGCATGGCCTCCGACTCCGCGCACAAGGCAGGCCTCGGCTTCGGCGTCTATCTCTCTCCATGGGACCGCCACGACAAACGCTACCCAGACCCCAAGGCGTATGACAAGTATTACCTCGCGCAGCTCGATGAACTCGCCACGCACTATGGCCCGCTCACAGAGTTCTGGCTCGATGGCGCAGGCAGCACCGGACGCACCTACGACTTCGACAGCATCATCACCGAGCTACGTACTTATCAACCAAATACCATGGTCTTCGCCGACGTAGGCCTCTACAAGAACGCAGACCTGCGCTGGGTCGGCAACGAAGACGGCAAGGTCCTCTTCGAGAACTGGAATGTCATCGATCGCTCCGGCTATCTGCGCTGGCGCCCGGTCGAGTCGGACACGCCGCTACATCGTGGACACTGGTTCTGGCACCCCAACGACGAGGCCACCCTCCGCTCCGTGGATGACCTGCTCGATATCTACACCAACACCGTAGGCCGCGGCGCTCAGCTCATGCTCGGCCTCGCACCCGACAACACCGGCCAGCTTCCCGCCGCCGACGTCAAACGCCTGCACGAGTTCGGCGAGGCTGTCCATCGCATCTATGGCCACAACCTCGTCGCTGAGCAGGGCCACGCCGTCGGTGCCGAAACCGCTGAAGCACTCGACAACAATCCCGACACCTTCTGGGTTGCCTCCCCGCTGCACGGCACCCTCGAAGTCCGCTTCGACAAGCCGGTCACCTTCGACCGCGCCGTCACTATGGAAAGGCTCAACGACGGCCAGCACGTTGAGGAATACTCCATCGAAGCCTGGCAGAACGGCGCATGGAAACCGTTGGCGCGCGCACATGCCATCGGACACAAAAAGATTGACATCTTTCCCGCCTGCACCACGCAGCGGGTGCGTCTCCACCTCATCTCGACCTCTGGAACCGCCGCCATTCGCGAGTTTCAACTCTATGACGGCAGAGCAACTTCCGGGCAATAACACGATAAAAGCCCCGACACCGTATTCACAAGAGGGCTGACAGGGGTAGGTGCCTCCGGGTAGACTCGTAACCGATAACGTACGAGTCTGCCAGAGGTATCGGAAATCGGTTCAATCGAGAGTGTTTCCCATACCTATTTCTCGGCGATTCGTCCTATCTACGGCTTCGTAATTCGTAAAGTGTTAAATCTCAATTGATGGAGTTCGCGTGATATCAAGAAGATCTTTTCTAGGCGGGGTCTCTGCCGCCTGTACTGTTAGCGCTATCAGAACCACTGCCTTCGCCCGTGTGATCCCACACCCCAAATCATCCCACGGCGCAAACGATCCCGCTTCCCTCGTCGACATCACTATCGGAACCGGCGGCCACGGCCACTGCTTCCCCGGCGCAGTCGTTCCCTTCGGCGCCGTCCAGCTCAGCCCCGACACCTTCACCGACGGTTGGGACTGGTGCTCCGGCTACCACATCTCCGACACCTCCATCATGGGCTTCAGCCACACCCATCTCAGCGGAACCGGATGCGGCGACCTACTCGACTTTCTGGTCATGCCCGGCACCGGTGAGTCGAAGATTGTCCCCGGCTCACGCGAAAACCCCGACGAGGGTTATCGTTCGCGCTTCGACCACAAGGACGAGCACGCCGAGCCCGGTTACTACTCGGTCCTACTCAAGGACTACGGCATCCACGCCGAGCTGACCGCCACCGAGCGCACCGGCCTGCACCGCTACACCTTTCCTCGCGACGCCAAGGCAGCCAAGAGCGCACACATCATCGTCGATCTCCAGCACAGTTATGGCCCGTCGAACGTCATCTCAGCATCGCTGGACAGCCCTGCGCCCGACACGCTTGCCGGAGGCCGGGTCACTAAGTCCTGGGGCGACGGCCGCGAAGCCTACTTCACCATGCAGTTCTCGCAGAAGCCCACGCGCATCATCTTCTACAGTGATGACGCAGAGGTTCCAGCTGGCACCGAACCTTTGACGGGAAAGAACCTCAAGTGTGTCGCCTTCTTCGACCTGACCCATAATCCCGTCATCTTCGTAAAGACCGGCATCTCCGGCGTCAGCGCAGAGTCCGCCGCCAACAACCTGAAGGCTGAGCTGCCCGGATGGGACTTCGAGCGCGTTCGCCGCAGCGCTCGCGAGAAGTGGAACAATCAACTCTCGCGCATCAACATCACCACCAAAAACGAAACCCACCGCCGCATCTTCTACGCCGCGCTCTACCACGCCTCCATCGGCCCTTCGCTCTTCGACGATGCCGACGGCAGCTATCGCGGTATGGATAAGCAGAACCACAAGCTCAACCCCGGACAGCGCAACTACACGACGTTCTCTCTGTGGGACACCTACCGCGCCACCCATCCGCTCTACACGCTGATCAACGCGGACCATGTGCCCGACTTCGTCAACGCCCTCATCTTGATGGCCGAACAGAGCCCCGCCGGTATGCCCGTCTGGCCGCTTCAAGGTACAGAAACCGGCACCATGACCGGCTATCACTCCGCCGCCGTCATGGCAGAAGCCTGCAACAAGGGCTTTACCGGCATCGACTACGAGCGCGCCTACAAGTGCATGATGCAGCGCGCCATGGTGGACGACTACCGTGGTCTTGGCTATTACCGCTCGAAGCATTACATTCCCTGCGACCTCGAGGAAGAGTCCGTCAGCAAGGGCTTTGAATACTGCTACGACGACTGGTCCATCGCGCACGTCGCCAAGAAGCTCGGCCACGAGGACGACGCAAAGATGCTCGCCGACCGCTCGCTGAACTATCGCAACTACTACGACCGCACAATTAACTTTGCGCGACCAAAGCTTGCAAACGGCGAATGGGCTCCGGGCTTCGATCCGCTCGCCATGGGAACGTCCAAGAAGTGGCGTGACTTCACCGAGTCCAACTCCTGGCAGACCACCTTCGGCATTCAGCACGATGCAGCAGGCCTCATCGAGACCCTCGGCGGCCAGAGAGCTTTTCTCGCCAAGCTCGATGAACTGTTCGACCAGCCCTCCACGCTGCCGCCCGATGCTCCACCCGACATCGCCGGCCTCGTCGGTCAATACGCTCAGGGCAACGAGCCGTCGCACCACATCGCCTATCTCTACGTCTACGCTGGTCAGCCGCACAAGACCCAGCAGCGTATCCGCATGTTGATGGAGACGATGTACGCCGCGCTTCCCGACGGTCTGCAGGGCAATGAAGACGTGGGCCAGATGTCCTCCTGGTACATCATGAGCTCCATGGGCTTCTACCCCGTCGATCCCGTCAGCGGAAACTACATCTTCGGCACGCCGCTGTTCGATCAGGTCACTCTGCAGCTCGGCAAGGGCAAGCAGCTTGAAATTGTAGCTCATCGCAGCGCACCCTCGGACCAGTACATCCAGTCCGTCACCTTCAACGGCAAGCCTCACACTCGCTCATGGTTCAACCATCGCGAGATCGTCGACGGAGCCAAGATCGAGTTCATGCTGGGCAGCCAGCCCAACCTCGAATTCGGCACCAAGGCCGAGGACATTCCACCGTCCTTCAAGCTCGAAACCGCATAATGCAAGAAAGGATAGGCTCCATGAAGTTCGTGATCTTCTGTCTCCTGTTTGCAGCAAGCACAGTCTTTGCCCAGACCAAGACTCTCTTCTACATGACAGACCAGCCGCAGTCGGTCCGCGACTTCATGGAGCATCAATCCAAGATCGACATCATCGTCCCCACCTGGTACAGCGTAGATGAGACCGGCCTCGTCTACGGCGAGCCCGACCCCTCCGTCCTGCGCGTCGCCAAACAACGCCACATCGCCCTCTTCCCCATCGTCGCACTCTTCGACAAGGTCAAGATCCACACCTTGATGACCGATGACAAAGCACAAACAGCGATGATCGACTCTCTCATCGCCGCCTGCAAGAAGAATGGCTACGACGGCTTTCAACTCGACTTCGAGAACATCAGCTGGAATGATCGCGACGCGCTCTCCGCCACCATCAAGCGAATCGCCGACGCATTCCACCAGCAGCACCTTCAGCTTCAGATCGCAGTCGTCCCCAATGCTCCCGGCTATCCCGGCCACACCCCCTTCAGCAAGTGGATCTTCTCCGACTGGCGCGGAGCCTTCGACCTCAAAGCCATCGGCCAATCCGTCGACCTGCTCTGCCTCATGACCTACGACCAGCACACCCGCTGGACCACGCCCGGTCCCGTCGGTGGCTGGATATGGACCAATGAAAATCTAGACTATGCGTTGAAATCCGTACCGAAGGACAAGCTCTCCCTCGGCATCGCGCTGTACGGATACCACTGGTTCACAGGCGATCCCGGCATCAACGAAAAAGTTCAGAAACCCAATATCACCGCCGAATATATCAGCGCCATCAACGCACAGTTTCTTCGCGACACCTACAACGGGCAGGAGCAGTGGGACCCCGTGGACCACACCGCCTGGTTCTACTTCTATCGCGATCAGATGCGCGAGTGGGTCTTCTACACCGAGAAGCGCGGCTTCGCCGACCGCTACAACCTCGCCAAAGAGCAGCACCTTCAGGGAATCTGCGCCTGGGTCCTCGGCGAAGAAGATCCTGCGATCTGGAGCGTCCTTCCAGACCGCGCATCAAACTAACCAGTCTTAAGGTCCACTCTCTCGCGAGCAGAGAAACCTAAGCGTTGGTCAGGTTCTCGATCATCGCGCGCACATCATCGCTCTCGACAACAAACCGCGACTGAGCAGAAGAGCCGGTCTCATCATGCACATCGCGCCCCCCATAGCGGCGCGGCCCGGCAACGATCTTGCGTATAGAACCATGAAAGTGTTGCGCCCCCGTCGCCCGCGCCACCGCAGCGGCATTCTTCAGTCGTAGGCCACCGCCCACTGCGATATCGATTCTCCCCGCGGCCTGTTCCAGCAGCCGCGCCAGCGACTTGCCTCCGCTCACAACATCGCGCTCGCCGCCCGACGTCAGCACCCTCCGGCAGCCAATCGCGATGACATCCTCCAACGCGTCTTCCAGCGAAACAGTGTGATCGAAGGCGCGACTGAAGGTCACTTCGAGCGTTCCTGCCATCTCCACCAACTCGCGATTGCGTTCAACATCGACCGTGCCATCCTCACGCAACACCCCCAGCACCACCCCACTCACGTCCAGCAGGCGAAGATGCTTCAGATCTTCCCGCATAACATCGAACTCAGCATCCGTATAAACGAAGTCACCGCCGCGAGGCCGCAGCAGCACATGCACAGGCAGCCCGCTGCGCGTCACTGCTTCGTGGATGAGGCCATGACTCGGCGTCAGCCCACCTTCGCTGAGCGCGGAGCAAAGCTCAATTCGGTTTGCACCTGCCTCGTATGCAACGAGACAAGCATCGATACTCTCGGCACAGAGTTCAAAGACGATCTTACGCATCAGGGCTCACTAACTCAGGAGTAACCATACCAACACTTTCTAAACGATTGGATTAAATAAGCTATACGCTAAGCGTCGGCTCAGAGTTCCGAGCCGACGCTGCCTTGATTCCTTCAAATTACACATTCCCTGCTATGCGCAAAAAACTAGAATCGGTAGTGCGCGGAGAACTGCAGTTGACGCTCGGTAGAACGAATCGAGTTCTGCTGTGCAATGTAGCCAAAGGTGGCATTGTTGATCCCGGTATCCGGGTTGCCATAGCTTACGATATTGAACGCATTGAACGCATCGAACTGGAAGCCGAGCGTCTGCTCTCGGAAGGTATGGAAGTCCTTCATCGCCGACATGTTCACGTTGAGAAATCCAGGGCCGCGAACCGCGCCGTTCCGCGAACTGCCAAAGGTGTTGGTTGCAGGTGCGCCAAAGGCGCACACACCATTGTCCACGCCAGGCGTTGTGCAAGGCTGGGCAGATGGATCTGTTCCAAACCAGTGGTGGATCGAGCGATTGACGATCTTCAGCTTCCGATATTGATTTGCCCGGTCATTGCCAAAGAAGCTATTGGAATTGCTGCTGACGCTTGAAGTAAGCGTCTCCGGAAAGCCTGAGTACGCCACACCGTTAGCAGCAAGTCTCCAACCGCCGATGACTTCATCGACCAGGTGATTGACGCCGTTCAGGTATTCCTGGCCTCGGCCGACAGGCAGCGCATAGGTGAGAGTCCCGGACACGTTGTGAGTCACGTCGTAGCCGGCAGGGCCGTAGTCCGCTCCGCTGTCATAGTAGTTCTGGAACGCACCGCTATAGCCGTTAACATTTAACGCATAGTTTCCCAGACTGTTAGTCATTGCCTTGCTATAGGTATAGTTCAACATGTACTCAAGCCCGTGGCTGAACCGTTGCCGCAATACAGCCTGAAGCGCGTTGTAGTTCATCATCGCCCGCGACTCGGTAACAAGCAGAGAATTTGAACCTATGCCCAGGGCCGAATTCACACCGATGTACTGGTTGTTGTAATACGGTGCTGAGGTCGGATCGCCATTAACCCGGTACTGGTTCAGGTTGCCGTAATCTTCGATATGCTGTCCCTGCTCCCCAAGATATCCAACCGCTAGTGACAATGTGCTGCTCAGCGCATACTCGGTCGTCAGGTTCCACTGCTGCACATAGGCTGGCTGCATGTTCTTCGGATAGACATTGAAGGTGCCCCCATTGCTGCTTGGGGAATCAAAGGCCGTCTCTGCGGTAAGCGGAGTCGGAACATCGGTGAGTGTAGGTTGCGTCAGGTTAACATTGATTGCCTGGATGAAGGGCGTAATCGAAGTCAAACGCTGGTTCGAAGAGTTGCCTTCGAAAAAGCTGGTCGCACCGTAGCCACCACGAATCACCAGCCGGGGCTTTGCCTGAAACGAAAATCCGAAGCGCGGCATGATCTGGCGATAGTTGTTGTCGTAGCAGGCTCGGTTGCTGCAAACTCCCGATCCAGCAGGCGCTCCAGCGGGAACACTGTGCGCATACAACACCTGGCCTGTGGCCTCGTCGATGTTTCCGGTTTTATTGTTGGACTCCACCCACGGCTGATCGAACTCGTAGCGCACTCCGAAGTTCAAGGTAAGGTTGGAAAGCAGTTTGAAGTCATCGTTGATGAAGCCGGCAACGCGCCATTGGCGCTGGCCGACATTCACGCTGGCCAGAGTCGCGGCGACCTGACTCACGCGATCCAACAGGAAGTCAGCACCGCCATAACCGGAATTGGCATCGTTAGGACTTGAGGTGTAATTCCCGTTGTAGGTGAGCGAACCCAGATAGCCATTATTGTTGGCGGTCGGATAGTTATTTTGATAGCGCAGCGCTTGGGCGCCGATGCTCAATAAGTGACGGCCGCGTTGCCATGTCAGGTTATCGATGTAGCTGTAGGTGTTGTCAATCAGGCCGCCGCCAAACACCGGGTTGCCGCCCGCGGTAATGCCTCCGCTAATGGTCTGGCCAGAGTAGCCCGCAAAAGCTTGATTCGGGAACGTGATTCCGACCTTGGCGTTGCCCGAATCTCCAAATTCGCCAGTCCTGTCGATCGGGAAGTTCTGGGCCCAGACCGTGCGAGTGAATCCGATACGTGCGGAGTTAATCAACGCTGGCGAAAAGGTATGCACCCAGTTCACACCAGAGAGCTTCGTGGGATACAAATTCACTCCATTAAAGCCGATGTCTAGCACTGGAGTGTTGCCATCATAGGCCGTGGACATAGAGTAGAAACCCGTAAACTTATCGCTCATCCGTGGGTCGAACTCAATCTTGACATCTCCCTGGTTGTTGGCCTTGAAAGTGCGCGACGGGGCCTGGTAGTTGCTGTTCGCGATTCCGTCGGTCGGTGTTGCGTTTGGCAGTGGGTACAATTTGGGATTTGCAAACAGGAACTTGGCAACCGGATTGTTGACCGGTATTCCCTTGTTATCTGCGTAGGGAGCAAAGTTGTTGAGTGGATCGTACAGCTGCTTCGGAGAGTTTCCATTCAATAGAACAGAGAAATCGCCACTGCGCATGGCCTGCGTAAATACGCTTGCCGAGCTGATGCCGCCCTTGTGATTCCGAGACCCCAGGTAGTCGACGAAGAAGAACAGTTTGTTGTGCAGGATTGGACCGCCGAAGGTTCCACCAAACTGGTCCTGGGAGTACGGATTGATTCGAATGTCCTGGTTGTTATTGCTCCACGAGTTGGCGTTCAGCCTGTAATCCTGAAGGTAGCCGTAAGCGGAGCCATGGAAACTATTGGTGCCGCTCTTGAGAACGTTCACGACTCCCGCGCCATTCACATTGCCGTAGTCGGCCGGTGAGTTCGCAGTAATGACATGTATCTCTTGTAGGGATTCGGGAGCGGGACTATAAGAGATCAGGTTATTAAACGTCTCGTTCATGTCAATGCCGTCCAGTGTGTAATTGTTGGCCTGGGCGCGATTTCCATTGAGGTTGACCGAATCGGTGTAGTAGGTGCTGCGCTCGATGCTGGTCGTTCCCCCCGTGCCGGCCGTGCTGACAGCGCCGGGAACATAAAGCGTAATTGCAGAAAAGTCGAGGCCATTCAGAGGGAAGTTCCGGATCGTATTGGCGGTGAACGTGCTGCTCAGGGTGTCGTCGTTTGTATTGAGGATAGGCGCTGTCTCCGCCGATACCTGCACCGTCTCCGCTACATTGCCGGCATTCAATTGCACGTTGAACCTCGCCGACTGAGCGACTTCCAGCGAGAACGCAGGCAGCGTCTGCGAAGCAAATCCATTCGCCTGCACCATCACCTGATATTGCCCGATCGGCAGGAAGCGGATCGTGTAAACACCGGCGTTGTTGGTTACCGTTTCGGTCTTCACACTCGTCCCTGTGTTGGTAGCAGTCACATGCGCGTTGGGAATAACCGCGCCGCTAGAATCCGTCACTGCTCCGGTAATCGAGCCCGTCACCGTCTGCGCAAGCGAAGGAGACATACACAACAGGACGGTCAACGCACATCCTGCAAGGTATTGAAAAAGCTTGGTTCTCATAAGGTTCCTCACTCTGTGGTACTGGCTAAATTGGCTGCTTCATCCAAAAAGAAGAAAACAAAGGCGGTCGCATCCATTTCAAATCCCGTGCTCGCCTCTTTGAAACTCTCTGCCGACTAATACCGATGGCCCTAGCATAGAAAGCCAAATAGATAAATGTCAATGAATATTTTCATTATCATGCAAATAACTTATGCAAATGATCATTTAAATGCTTAATAGTTTAATATTCGTCAAGGTAAGAATTCCATTACCCTCAAGAGGGGTTGGCTTCACATTGAAAGGATGTATTCAAGTGGCTGCAAAGAAACACGATCGTGCAAATCAGATTCTTCATCTGCTTCTGCAGAAGGGCACGAGCAGCGTAGAAGACCTCGCTGCCGCAGTTGACGCCTCTTCGGCCAGCGTCCGCCGCGATCTCATCAAGCTCGAGCAGCGCGGCCTCGTCCATCGCACACACGGCGGCGTGGAGCTCGCCGGCAAGCTCACTTACGAACCCTTCCGCTTCGATGCCGCCTTTCCTCTCCGCGAAGAGCGCTTCGCTGACGAGAAGCGCCGTATCGCCATCGCCGCCGCCGATATGGTCGCCGAAGGCGACACCATCGCGCTCTCACCCGGCACTACCACCACCCAGGTCGCTCGCAGCCTGCGCCATCGCGAAGGCATCCATCTCGTCACCAGCGCGGTCAACATCGGCATGGAACTCTCCAGCCAGCCCAATGCCAGGGTCACCCTTACCGGCGGCTCCATCCGCTGGCCCGGCTCCTTCTCCATGGTCGGAGCCACCGCCTTCCACTCCATCGAGCAGCTCTACTTCGATAAGGTCTTCATGGGCGCCACCGGAATCCACCCCAAATACGGCCTGACCGTTATCGAGTCGGACGAAGCGCTCATTCTCGGAGAGATGGCTAAACATTCACGCCAGGTCGTCGCCGTAGCCGATGCCAGCAAACTCGGAATGATCAGCACCAACAAGGTCTGCGAGCCGTCTCAGATCCACACCATCATCACCGACGACAGCATCGACCCCGAAATAGCGGAACAATTTCGCAGCCAGAACATTCACGTGCTCATCGTCTAAGTCTTCGCCCAAACGATAAAGCACGTCATCTCGACCGGAGCCGCGCAGCTTTATGGCGTGGCGCAATGGAAAGTCCCCTATATTCGCCTTCGCCTTGTCTCACTTGCGCTTCAGACAAGCTTAAGCACGAGCCCCGTCAGCAGCCTGCGCTTTCTTCAGATCATCGCCCAGCACGATGGCATCGGCGATCTCCCGCATCGAAATCCTCCGCTGGCGGCTCTCCCGCTGCATCGTCCGGTAAGCCTCGTCCTCGCTCATCCCCAGATCGCGCTGCAGAATTCCCTTCGCACGGT
>Ga0307373_10010956_pt1 | contig 13237 bp, 18 predicted proteins | sample OX2MG_FD_202534 | JGI IMG/M metagenome (GOLD analysis project Ga0307373, IMG submission 202534) | Soil microbial communities from Risofladan, Vaasa, Finland - OX-2 | ecosystem: Environmental > Terrestrial > Soil > Coastal area > Acid sulfate soil | place: Finland: Risofladan, Vaasa | collected... | reverse complement strand
CGCTACCTCGACCGCGGCCAACTCCAGGCGCTCTTCTTCTCCGGTTCGCGGAGCTGCCAGTACCGACTCCGGTGGCTCGTCGACCACGGGCTCGTGCGAACGTGGCGCGTGGTTATGCGGCCCGGACGCGTGTGCCGATCCTCGATCTATCTACTCTCGCGGCGGGGGGCGGCCGCACTGGCCGAGTGGCTTGACGAGGACCCGCGGCAGTACCTCCGGCGAGCGGAACACGCACTCGAGCGTCGCTTTCACCTAGTCCATCAGCTCGAGGCCAACCAGTTCTTCGTCGGCCTTGCCTTCGCGACCCGCGACCTGCCAGGTCACGGCCTATACCACTGGGTCGGCGAGCACGGTATTCAGGACGCCTACGCCGAAGGCGATGAGCGCGGACCGATCCCTGATGGATGGGGCCGGCTGGTTACGCCCGACCGCGAGGTGCTGATCCACCTCGAATGGGACCGCGGCACTGAGCAGCCGCGTCGCCTTCGAGCCAAGCTCCATGGGTACACGGCCTACTTCGCCGACCGCGCCGGCGCCTCCGCCAACCAAGTCCTGTTCGTTGCTCCGACCGAGCAGCGGGAACGCCAGATCGCCGGCTTGTTGCCGAACCAAGCCGACACCGACCGCGAAAGCTGCAGATTCTGGACGACCACGATTGCCTTCATCGCCGCGACCGGCCCGCTCGGAGCTGTGTGGGCCGGCTATGGCTCTGGGCGGCGGGTCTCGATGCTGGATCTGGCAGGCCTTCCTCGGTCGGACCGGCACGTTGAAGACGCTGTCGCCAAGCCGGCGTGGTGGCTCCGACGTCCAGGCGGAGGCGGGGGCTCGTGAGCCGGCGGCGGCCTGACTCCGGCCCCTGGGAAAAGCCAAGTAGATGAGCGGCCCGGCTGCCGTTATGGTCGGGCGGTCGGGATTGGTCGTCGTCCTATCGGCCGATGCGGTTAGAGTCGCCTGCGCCGAGCGGGGCTGGAGTCTGTCGGAGCTCGCCCGCCGGGCTGGCATTTCACGTCCTACTTTGGCGACCGCGTTGCGGGGTAAGCCCGTCCGGGCTCGGACGGCTTGGAAGCTTGCAAGGGCGCTGGAGCAAAGCGCTCCGACCCAACTGGCTCAACTGCTGAAGGTGGCATGAGGTTGGAGGATGGACTCGCCATCTGCGCTCGCGACTTGGTCCTCGCGGCCTTTCGGCTCGCGGTCGCGGATCATCTATGCGTTTGCTATGGCCACGATGAGCCCGGTCCCAACAAACGGACGAAGGGCAGTTTCCAAGCCGAAGCTGCTGACTTCCTTGTGAGTCCTTGGGCCGCCCACCTGGCGGATCTCGCCGGCTTTTCGGTCCACGCTGTGTGGAAGGAAACGCAACGACAGCGCCTTCAAGAGGTTGAGCTTGACCGGGCAGCGTAGCGCTCAATCGTCGCCAGGACCATCCGGGTGGGTTTCCTTGCCGATAGATTGCCGTTATCTTGCCGATATACATGACTCGGCAACCGTGTCCTTGGCACGCTCTTGCGAGGTGTCACCGAGCCATTGCGCGACGTCGCCGAGTTCGCGCTGGATGCGATCAGAGGCTGATTCGTGGGCTGTCGGCGTTGGTGGTGGTTCGTCCTTAGAGTCATCCATGTTCAGCACCTGGTGATTGGGCGTCAAGCACTCGACGCGCGGCCAGTGGTCATGCGGCAGGTCCTTTCGATGTCTTTCGTCGTTCCCGATCGAGAAGCTGGGCGTTGGCATGGATCGTAGCCAGGTAGGTGTAGAACGCCCACGAGAGCCAGATCGCCGAGTCGTAGTCTCCACGTTGATCGCGATTGTGGTGGCGGATCGCGAAGTTGTTGGCCAGATCAAAGATCGCGCCTTCGTCCTTCTTGAGCATCAGCCGCTTCATCTCCGGCCGGAGGAACTCCAATACGTCTGCCAACTCGCGCACAGCCGCACGTCGTTGGTCGATGCCAGCGCGAGCGCGGCGGTAGTGCGCGACCGCCGTATCAACCCTGTCCTGGAAATCAGGGCCCGCAAGCGACGCGGGAAGGCGAGCACTGAGGAGAGGTTCGAGGGTGGCGGGTCCTACATCCTCCAACACCCCGTTCTCTGTAAGCCTCATCGGGTCCTTGAGCCTTAGAAGAAGCGGGTTTAATTCGCGCCGGAGTCGCTCCTGTCCGGCTGCCTGATCAAAGGTCCTAAAGTGCCAGCCGCAGCCGTTGTAACTGTGGAAGGCGGCTGGGTCCTGCACCCCCTCCGAGACGAGATCGTGGAGCGCCTCGATTAGATCAAACAGGTCGTCTGGCTCCATGAAGGGGATGGACTCTTCGAAAGGAATCGGGTCTTTGCCCATGCGCTGCAGGAAGTGGAGACCAGGTCTGACACCGAGGCGGCCCTCTACGTGCCCTGCATCGACGCACTCGTACCCAAGGGCCTCCTGAAGGTAGCCCTCGTCCTTGAGAGCCTCAAGGACGGTGCCGACGATTTCGCGGAAGGCGGCATGGGGCAAGCCCGCTGCCATCGGGCCTCGACTGCGGCGCTGTGAATAGCTCGGGCGGAGTGGGTAGTGTTGCTTCGACATCAAAAAATTCGCCGGCCGGTGAACACGGGCAAACGATAGAGCTCTGAAGCCGTTTCGGCGCGGACCGTCTGATCCACGACTACTCCAATCCACGAGGCGATGGTGGCCTACGCCCGACACGGTAGTCGGGCGCTAGGACCGGCGAAGTCCGGCTTGCTGGCCTTCGACAAGCTGTCGTGGAGGATTCCAGCCAAATCGCGCATAAACGTCTAGCGCGGCCTCGATTGCGAGGTCCCACGCTTCTCCGGCCAAGACTGATCTCGGCGCATCCCGGCGTCGAGATAGCTCGGGCATGTCGAATCGATACTCGTTCTCCATGCTAGATCGGGTGGGATCATCGACCCAAAGGACACGGCGTGTAAGGCCGCGGAGATCGAACTCCAGGGTCATTAGATCCGAGCCAGCCCCGGTCATCGCGAGCCGACTTGCGAATTCGAAAGCCTCTGTGAATGTGAATACCGTGTCGGCGACCGGTAAGACCGGTTGAGGCGGCGGCCATGAGCGGGAATATGGGAACGCTCTTCCATCCTGCTTGACGTGGTCAGTCCATATGGCGCGCAACAGAACAAACTGACCGCTTTGATGGAAACGCCACGCTTGCAGCCGAGGCTTCGAGTCGATCTCGCCGCCAATCCAGTTGTCGCCATGGATTGTGTCGCTCGGGCTCTGACCTCGGTGGGGGAACCCCCAACCTTGGAGGCTGACCCGAATCCTATCGAGTATCGGTGCGAGACTTGAGTATTCGACGCGCTGGGGGACGTAGTTTGCCGGCCTAATACAAATGCGCCAGTACCCTGTTCCCCTTATGGACTGCGTCAGGGCGGTCAACGGAAGTCCGGATCCAGTTCGGCATCAAATGCGACTCGTGGTTCAGCTCCGCCTGCAACCGTGAGTCCTGCCCGATCCACCGATCCAAGCAGCGCGGCCATCCGGCGTTCGGTCGCGAGCTCGAGTAATTCGCGCATTTCCGTTTGGGAGGGAATCTCAACGCTTTCGGGCTTGCCACGGCTTCGTACGTAGATTGCGCCCTCTCGCAACACCAACGGTTCGCCACGTCTGGCGCTCGGGGGGTGTCGCCTTTGGCATATGACCGGAACGTCATCGAAGGCATCGACTTCGATGCATACGAAGTAACGACCTCCGTGCATTGGGGTGCTAACGCGGAATCGGATCGCCGGATCAGCAATAGGCGCTAGGGTGGCGGCCAGATCATCAAAGTTCCAGGTTGCTAGGTCGCCGTCGTCCACGCCCAGGAGTTTGGGTTTATGAGCCGGCCCTTCAGCAACGCCGATGATGACTACTCCACCCTCTCTCCGATTGACCATCGCGAGCATTGCCCGTGCGACCTTGGCGAACAAGACATCCGAGGTCCTCGGACCGGGGCCCTTGAACTCAACGCCGTGAAGTTCATGCGAGAGGGAGAGATATTCGGCGAGTTCGGTGTCAGTCATTTGTGATACCTAAAGGTTCTGTACTACGACGGCGGCAGGTATTGGTGAAGCGTACATGCAGGCATGATCGACACGGTTACCGCCGGGCGGGTCCGCCGCGTGGGCAGTTGGGTGCCCGGAGGCTCCGGCGATGGTGTCCGCGTACGATCTGCCGGTGTCCCCCGCCCAAGAGAGCCTCACCGCACGCTTTCGCGTCCAGGCGACCGTCGCCGGGGACGTGGGGCAGTCGGATCTGATGGCGCTCACGCGAGACCTCGTGGGTGCCAGCGTCATCACCTACGGAGAGGGTGGCGGGGGCATCATCGGGTTCACGCTGGCAGCGCCCGACGACCTTGACCCCGGGCAGGTGGCGGCCAATGCCCTAGAGATCGTGCGGGGGTCAGCGGTACAGCAGCCACACCCTCGGGAGCTAGAGCTGACAGCCATCGCAGAGAAACTCTGCTGCGCATGCGACAGCCCGGCGACCGGCGTCGTTCGAGTGGTGGCCTCGAGGGCAGATCCGGGCGAAGGGGGAGCGTCCTTCACTCTGCGATGGGCCGAGGGGCTGGTCCCGTTTTGCGAACGGTGCTCTGCCGAGAAGCCGGCGATCGGGATGTGCGAGCGGGACCGGATGTGGGGCCGAGCCGGGTCCAGATGCTGGGCCTGCGGGGTCGCGGTACCGGCGCTCGAGCCACGGCCGCCAGAGACTCCCACACCGTGACCAGGTTGGCATGGACCCAGCAGAGGTCCGCGCGCCGCTTGATCTGGTTCGGCCGCGGCTAGAACGAAGCGTGATGGTCATCTTCATCTCGTCGGTCCGGCGGGGGCTCGCGGACGAGCGCGACGCCGTCGCCGCGATGATCACGGCGCTTGGCCACCGGCCCTCGCGCTTCGAGGACTTCACCGCCCTCCCGGTCCCGCCCCGCAAGGCCTGCCTGGACGCGGTTGCTGGCGCCGACGCCTACCTCCTCCTCCTCGGCGAGCACTACGGCGACCGCACCCCTGACACGGGAGTGGCGCCCACGGAGGAGGAGTTCAATGCCGCCGCGGCGAGGGGTCTCCCGGTCATCGTCATGCGGAAAGCAGTGATGTCGATGGAGGCTGACCAGGCCGCGTTCGCCCGGCGAGTCGAGAGCTACGAGGCTGGCCGGTTTAGGGGCACCTTTTCGTCCACCACCGACCTACTGCCCAAGGTGACGGCCGCTATCAAGGGCCTCGAGGAGGCGTCGTCCCAAGTCACGCTAGAGCAGCTCGATCAGTCGCCACCGGTGCCCTGGCTGGGGGAGACGGGCCGCTCGCTGCCGGGCAGGGCCGGCCACTCGACGACGCTAGAGGTCCACTTGGTCCCAGTCGGCGGGTCGAGGCTCCCAGCGACAGCCCTCGAGGAGGGCCGTCAGAAGCTGGCGGCGGCTGGGCGCCGCACTGGGCTGTTTTCCGACGAGCAAGCGCTGACCGTTGGGGCGGATACCGAGTTCGTCTGGGTGGCAACTCAGAGCAGGGCCGCCTCGCCGACTGGCGTCCGCTTGTCGCGCTCGGGGTCGGTGAGCATCTGGCGCCAGCTCCGGGGCGACAACTTGGGCACGATCATCTCGGTGGAGTCCCTGACTGCCGACATTGCCGAGTTAGTCCGGGTGGGCGCCGCGGTGCTCAGGTCGCAGACTCCCGTCGCGGTCACTGCTGGGCTTGACCCTGTGGGGATGGCGGTCGACGGTGATGCGCGCGAACTCGGGAGGCGGACGACAGCCAGCATGTCCAGCTTCGCGATGTCTGGCGGCGGGAACCTTCGGCTTGCCGCGGAGGTGGCCGCCCCCGCCGCGGACCTCGGGCGGGTCGCCACCGACATCGCGCACGAGCTGGCGGTCCGCCTACTCCAGGCTTTCCGAGCGCATGCGTAGCCGCTGCGGCTGAGGGCGCGACAAGAGGACGACCTCACCCCTCCCGGTTGGCCTCGAGGAAGGCCGCGACGCTGCGACTCTCGGGCCCACCCCAGACCCCGAACTGCACGAACCATTCCCGGTGGACCGTCGACACCTCTCGGATCAGGCTGGCGAGCCTGCGGCTGTCGGCACCAGGGAGGAGGTCGCTGCGGGCGCCGATGTCGGCGACCAAGACCTCGAAGGCGGGGTCGGACCGGCGCGCCTCATAGCGGCGGAACTCAGGGAAGCCAAACTTGCTCCCAGCCTCGAATTGGGCGACGGTGGCGAACACGTTGAATTGGCAGGCCGAGTTCAGGACCCGGTCGTCGGATGCCGGCAATTCAGGGCGCGCCTCGGCGTGGTTCGCGGCCCACTTGACGGCAAGCCCGATGAGCGGTTCGTCTGGGGTCCGCGACGCGGAGCGTCGCGTAGCGCGTAGTAGCGCATCAGGCACGAGGTAGAGCTGCTCGCTGCCACTTGACGGCAGCATCGCCAGCTCGCGCACAAGCCGCCACGCCCTGAGCCTGACTGCGAGGCCGCCGAGGGCGGAGACGCCCACTGCCAACTCGAGCCTTAGGTCGTCTTCAGCCTCAGGCGTCGCGTAGACCACGGCGAGCCCGCGCGCGGCCGCGGTCGCCACCTCGGGTCGGCCCCGCGCCAGCGCGCGCCCGAGCAGCCAGAGCAAGTCGCTGGCCCGAGCCGATGCCTGATCCTGCTCGCGGGAGAGTATCGCCTCAACGCCCGCCGCGGTCGCTGCGTGCACGAGGTCCAGCAGGCCGCCGCTGACTGGGGACGCGAACGCCGCCTCGGCCTCCTTCATGACCACCTCCTCGTGGCCACCGGCGCCAGGCGGTGCGAAGGGCCGCGCCGAGTGGATGGATCCTTGCCCCGCCGGGCTACCTTACACTCAGTCGGCGACCGGCTACGCCTCGGCCCCAATTCAAACAACACATAGGCGCGGCATACACTTCTGACCTCAGCATGTCGACGCCACGACCTCTAGATGACAATTCGATCAAACATCTAGAGTTCATTCAGTCCGTTATCGCTAGACTCGCCAACGACTCATTCCTTATGAAGGGCTGGGGTCTGACGGTATCTGGTGCATTCTTCGGATTTTCAGTGCGCGATTTGGACTGGCGGATTGGTGCCGTCGGCTTACTGCCGGTACTAGCCTTCTGGTATCTCGATGCTTACTTTCTAAGCCGTGAGCGACTCTTCCGCAGGCTGTATGACGCGGTTCGTCGCGGCGAGCCCATGGTCGAGCCGTTCTCAATGGACTATCGCGCCTTCCTTGATCACGACGGAAGCTGGCGGGATTGCCAGGGGAGTAAGGCAACTTGGTGGTGCACCGTCCGGTCTCGTACGCTCTGGTCCTTTTACTTATCGATCCTACTTGTCGGAATCGTCGTGATCGCGGCCGGAGCCACTCATCGCGCCTCGTAACACGCGTCCCGGATTAACTTTGCAACATCGTCCTTCACTGCTTCCGGCCAAGGTTCGGGGGGAGGCCATATGCTGGGGATATGATCGTTTTTCCAGCGCGGCACCAGATGAAAGTGAAGATGGAACACGGTCTGCGACGCAGCCGCGCCAGCTGAACTAATCAAGTTCATTCCGTCCGGATTCAGTGCATCGTTGATCGCGCGAGCTACACGAACGGTGGTTGCCATCAATTGCCCGGCCAGGGCCTCATCGACAGTTAATAGGTCGGAGACGTGCTCCTTAGGCACCACTAGCGTATGACCAAGTGCCGCGGGTTTGAGCGGAAAGAATGCAAGCGCAACATCTGTCTCGCAGACGATGCGTGCTGGGACTTCGCGCCGAATGATCCTGCAGAATTCGCAGTCCTCTTCTTGTCGAGTCAGATCCGCGTCGCTTCCCACCTTCGCCCCGACCCCCCTCATCTAAACGCTTGGGCTACGCGAGCAGTTTCTTGAGGTTGTCCCAACTCCAGCTATAAGTTCGGCCGCCGTCCGGGACAGCCCAAGCGTCGGTGCCGCCTTGATAGCCGATAATCTGGAACCTCTTCCTGTCGAGCTCCTTAGCTATCGAGACTTCTTTTTGAACCCCTGGCGAGTTCCGCGTCCTAGAGCCGAGCATGACGATGAAAACGTCAGCACGGGTGATTGCACTGCGCGCCCTCTTCAGCCAGTCTGCGTCAGGCACCTCTTCCTTCAGCGAGTAGTCGGACACCTCAAACGGCGAATCAGGATTCTTCGCTTGGCCCACAATGAAGTCTCGCAACGCGCGGTCGTTGTCAAAGTCGAAGCTCACGAATACTTTCTTGGCCATTTGTTTCCACTTCCCCGATCTGAATGGACAGCTAGAAGGATAGCCATCTAGTGCCAAGGCTGTGCCCGCGACTCTTCGCGGCAAAGAGGTGACACCAAAATGCTGCCCTTGTTCCTTACCACAGCGCTGGCCTCAGATCGTCTTCGGGACCGGGGCCACGAGTGCCGTGGCTTCAAGAGGGCCGGCCTGCGCACCTGCAGGCGAGAGTTGGGCTGCCTTCTCATCCGAGTTGAGAAGGTGCGGCTGGGCTAGAGGCTCAAGCGCGGCGAGGACGTCCATGACACTGAACTCGCGTCGGTCCGCTAGGTAGCGAGCTACCTGACGGTCCGCTGGTCGAGGTAGGAAGACTTCGCCTGGAAGTTGAGCATCGGCCTTCATGAATTGCTGCACGACGCCCCAACCTCGGTAAAACACCTCCATGAAACTGCCGTCGTAAGGGAGCGGACACACAACCAGATTCTTTGCCTCATGAAGGGCTGGTAGGTCGGGGTCGCCTTCAAGCGCCGGCACAATGCCCACTCGTAACCCTCGGGCTGCCTCAAGCTGGTTGGGATTGATCTTGACGCTCGTCCCCACCCATTTGTCCGTGTCGCCATACCCTAGGAACAGATCGGCCTTCCAGAGGTCACGGATACTCAGTGGAAGGTCAGTCCGGGCTGTCGGTCGACGAAAGGCCGCGGCGACGAGGTTGAGGTGTGTTTTGAGCTTTACCGGCCGCCCGCGGGTGCCGTACATGAGCAGAGAATCGGGAGTGAGTAGGCCAGCCGCGGTGTCGATTATCTGCTGCGCGCCAGTCTTCTCGGCGCCGAAGAGGATCGAGGTCGGGTCGTGGCCAGGGACGTTGCAGTGAACGCTCAATGCTGAGGTGACGCGATCGAGAACCCCTGGCTCGCCGCGCAGGACTGCGTCATGCACCGCATACTCGAAGCAAATGCCGCAATCGCCGTCGCCTGGTCGGTAGAGCCGTGGAAGCATGAAGAGCTTGATGTTGCCGTGGCCACCAAGCTCCGCCGCAACCCCTGCCTTGAGTGCATACAGGACGCCCAGGAGAATCGGCCTTACGACGGCCGTGACTGCAGAGACCTCGTCCGCAACTGGATTGATCTGCGTCTGTATTCGGAGATCCACGTGGGCGGTCGTAGTCTAGGCCGGGATTGGAAACCTAATGGTTCGGCACCAGCAATCACGAACAGGCCGCGACGGCAGGAGCTCGACGTGAATCGGTGGTTGTGGGCGACGCTTATTGTCCTTGTCGCGGCCGTAGGCGTCGCAGCCGGCTCCCTGACTCATGTCCCGGTCAACTCTCTGTGGGTTCCCGTCATCGCGGCACTCGGCGCGGCCGGCCTCACTGCAGTGGCTGCGATCGGCGTCGAGCTGGTTCGCGAGGACCACGCTGCCAAGGGTCAGGAGCGAACTGAACGTCGCGAAGCCTACATCCGGTTGCTCAAGGCTGCGGCTTTGTTCATAACCCTGGCCACAACCATCCGCGAGATTCGGAAACTCAGCACCGGTCCGGGGGCGATGGTACGGATCAGCGATCCACTTGGTTTCATGGTCGGTATCAATAGGGACTTGGCACCAATGTGGGATGCATGGTCAGAGGTGTGGCTTCACGGCAGTCAAGAGGCGGTCACAGCGGCCAATCGGGTGATCGATTCCACGCAACCCGTGATCGGTCTCGCAAATGTGAAGGGCGAGGGGCGATCGCCATTCACTGCCGCTTTCTTGGGGGAGAAATGGACAGCCGACCAAGAGAAAGCGTTCACTCGTGGTCTAGCTGGAGTAGGAAAGGCCCGTCTGGAGTTTGCTGCGGTCGCGCGCAAGGAACTTGGAGCCGGCGTGGCGGATCTCGTCGCGGGGACTAGCCAGGACGACTCGACCTGCTGACCGGGATGGTCGAATTTGACCGATCGGGAGACGTCAGTGATTATTGGAGGATCATGATCTCGACGGCAACGACGACCATCATCATCATCATGGTCGCGTCGGACTACCGCTAGAGCTTTTCGGCGAGGCTCTGAAGGCGTTCGATGACGGCGTCGAAAGCGGGCGGTTCATCTCGAAAGAGGACGCGACAGTCCGCGTAGTAATCCTCTTCCACCATCGCTCGCAGATTGCCGGGAAGGAAGATGGCATCGCTCTTGTTGAAGCGGAGACCATCCGGTGGGCGGTAGCTGTTCTTGAAGAACCGAATGCTCTTTTGGTTGTAATCGGAGCGAATGTGCCCGTACTCATCCGACTCGATCATGGCGAGGACCTCGGATCTGTCGGCCAACACGTACAAGTCCGCATAGTGCCTGGCAGCGCGCTTCAGGCGTTCGCCTTCGCTCTTGAGGCGTTCGACCTTACCGTGAACCGTGAACAGCTTCTCAACAAAGGTGCGCCGGAAATGAAGAAGGGTCATGGGAAAGGGTTCCAAATCCTCTGCGGCGTCGGAGAGCCCGCGCTCAATGAGGAGGTCCCCAGCGAAGGACGAGATGTTTACGGTCTCGGTTGGAAACGCTCCACTCTGAATTCCAGCCTCGAGCACCACAGTGGTTGAGACTCCGGGGATCTCATCGAAATTGCTGACGTATCGGAAGACATCGTCACGCCCGAAGCCACCGATGGTCTGCCCTTCCGCCGGATCGTAGGTCAGTCCCGGATGCGCTGCCACGCTGTCGCGCAGGCGCTTGAGTTCCCGGTTGACGCCCTTTGTCCGCAGAGCCGGATCGTAACTTTCGGGATTAAGGAAGAGGTCGAGATCCTCAGAGAACCGTTCCAACAAGTGCCAGCCCTTGGAGAGGCTCGTACCACCCTTGAAAACTAAGTGGCCTCCTTGGGTGGTCGAGGCGATGCGGAGCGCTTCAGTGACGTAGTAGTCCTTTTCGATGAACTGCTCGGGCAGGTTGAAGTGGCGAGCTGCATCGATGCAAATCGCCTGGAAGTCACGGTGCTCGAACAGCCTCACGTTGCCTGCCACTCCCTCGCATGTCGAAGCGAGGCCAGGCGGCCGAAGTCGTACTTCGAGACTGGGCCCAGGCTGCGCCTCAGCTTTTGAAGATGGCGCGCAGGCACGCCAATCTCCTGGCCAAGCGCACCCAGCATGGCCCGGACACGCGGAGGCTCGTCCATCGCCGGCCCCATCAAGCGGTCGAACGTCCCGTCTTGGCGTAGGAGATTGAGCAGGCGCCTCACCGTGTCGGAGGTCGACAAATCACTTGTCTCACCCCGATCGCGAAGGAACTCCAAGATCGCACCCTCCTGGGGCGTTAGGCGGCGACGAGAGTCTGGCCGCCGATTACGGACCTTGGCGGCCAGGCGGCTCGGCCCGTGTTCTGCTGGCGTTGCATATTCGAGCCGCCCCGGGTTTTGGGTAGTGAAGCCGAGCATGGCGGCAGCAGTTAGACCCGAAGGCTGAAGAGGCTCGCCGAGTTTCGCGGCTGTCAACGCTTGCTGGCTAGGCGTGCTTTCGCCAAGGATCGTCGGCCGGGGCCAGTAATAGACACCCTGCTCAATCCGTCGCAGCTTGCCGTGCCGAACCATCCGTGAGAGTTTTGAGGCGACGGCAGATGGCGGAAGATCCCGAAAATCACTTAGCCGCCAAATTCGCTCGCCCTGGGACTCGATCTCCCTACGGATTCGAGCTCCAGCGGTCTTGGGAGCCCTTCCGGGCGTCCGATTTGCAGTTTGCATGGCTATATCATACCCAGTCAATGCTAAGTTTTTGCGCGCTAATACTTAGCATTTTGAATACGTAATACAGCAATTGCGTCGATAAGCCGAGATCAAATCTAGCCAATTGAGTCCCAACAAAGCCGAATAGACCAAATAAGCCGCAATTAAGACCCCGTCGAAGCCACCCTCAGAACGGGGATCGTTCATCGAAGTCCTTGCCCAGGTCGCCCTTGTCCAGGTGGACGTACCGCATGACCATCACGTAGGTGGTGTGGCCGAGGATTCGGCGTAGGCGCTCCATCTCTCCCCCACGTCGCAGGTACTCGGTGGCGAAGGTGTGGCGGAAGCGGTGGGCATGGAGCGGGAACCCGACCTTGGCCCGGATCCGCTGCAGCATGTTGCACGCTGTTTGGACCATCAAGGGGCGCCCGTCCCGCTGCACGAGGAGGTTGGTCGCCTTCGTCTCGGGCCGGTACCTGTTGACGTAGCGGATGATCTCCCGGCGCAGGCGCTGGGTGGCCGGCACGCGGCGGAACTTGGCCCCCTTCCCCCTCTTGATCTTCAGGAACATGCCCTCACCATCGTCCTCGACGTCTTCAAGCTCGAGGTTGACGAGCTCCCCGACTCGGACGCCGGTGCCAAGCAAGATCCGGACCGCCAGCTGCGGCCAGCCGGCGGGAGCGGCGTTGAAGATCGCGCTCACCTGGTCCTCGGTGTAGGTCGACATCTCCTTCAGCGCCACCTTCGGCGGTCGGACCCGGAGCAGGGTGCGGTCGACTGGGTACTCCTCACGGAGACACCAGTTCGCGAAGGTGCGGATGACCTGGAAGAAGCCGTGGATGGTGTTATCGGAGAGCCCGCGCTCCTGCTGCTCGGCAAGGAAACGCTTGAGCTCGAAGGCGGTCAGTGCCTCCAGGTTCACGACGCCGTCGGCGCGGAAGTACCAGTCCAGCTTCTGCTCATACCACTTGATGGTTCGCGCGCTGCGGCCCATCACCTTCAGTTCGAGCAACCACTCGCGGATCAACGGCTTCAGCGGGTGCAGGCCACCGAGGGGTCTGACTCTGTCCCTTGCCACGTCGCCGTCGATGGCGACCACGGCCGCAACGGCCGGTGACGGCGCCACCTTGGGCGGGCGCCCCGGATGGCGCCGCTCAGCGCCAAAGGCAGGCATAACGGTTTGCGAAACGAAATACGGTTTTTGGATTTTTTCCACAGCTTTGAGCCTCCCTCGCCCCTTTCTGAGCACCGGCCATATAGGTGCCCGAAAACGACGAAAACCGGCCTTGCGGCCGGTCTTCTGAACTCAAATTACCAGGAGGGTCCCCTCTCAGAAAGTGTGGCGGAGAGGGAGAGATTTGAACTCTCGATGGGCCAGTGACCCA